>Ga0111538_10004450_pt1 | contig 19459 bp, 13 predicted proteins | sample SoiMethybrSBSTD1_FD_79669 | JGI IMG/M metagenome (GOLD analysis project Ga0111538, IMG submission 79669) | Bulk soil microbial communities from a Populus tree surrounding site in Tennessee, USA - Soil MetaG P. TD hybrid SBSTD1 (version 2)... | ecosystem: Environmental > Terrestrial > Soil >...
CCCGCCGTTGCCCCCCGTGCCGCCGCTCCCTCCGGTCGATCCTGCGGAGCCACCTTTGCCACCGGTGGCGCCCGCGGCGCCTCCGCTGCCGGTCGTTGTACCGCCTGAGCCGCCGTTTCCGGCCGATGCACCGGCGCTCCCACCGCGCTCGCCGCCGCCGCTCCCGGTGGTCGATCCCCCCGAACCTGTTGGCTCTCCGACCGGCGGAGTCAGCGGCTGATCGCCGTCGCTGCAGCCTCCCACCACCGTGAGAAACGCGATCACGCAGCGTGTTCCAAAAAAAGATCTGAAACGCCGATCCATTCGGGTCTCCCAGCCGTATTGCGATAGCAGTGGTGTGCGCTACGGGGCTTGTATTCCCCGCCGTCGGTTTTTGATCAACCGAATGCGCACCACACACGCGCAAATACAACGCCACGCAAATGTTGGCGTGACGACGGTCACCGCCCGATAGCGGGTCTCTCGCGAGCTCGCCTATGCGTTCCGAAATTTCGGATTCACAGGGAGGAGCTGAGGCGGGAAGAAGTTTTACTTCTCGGCGAGACGACGGACGCGATCGGCGAGCGGTCCGTCGGGGTGTCGCGCCAAGAACTCGCGCGATGCAGCCGCGGCCGTTACGCGATCACCATTCTCGCGCAGCGCTTCGATGCGCAGCACGGCGGCCTCGGGCTCCAACATTCCATGCGGATGACCATCGAAGTAGTGACGCAGCTCTTGCAGCGCTTGTTGAGGCGCGCGCATGCGCAGCGCGGCGCGCGCGCGATCGAGCAGCCGGATCTCGTCGCGCAGCTTGGCGTCGCTCATCGCCGGCGTCGTGTCGCGCGCGGGGACGACCGGGGTCGCGACTACGGGAGGAGGCGGTGGCTGTTGGATCGCAAACGACTTCGCGCCGACGTAGCCAGCGCCTGCGGCGGCGATGAGTCCGACCGAGACCCAGACGCCAACGCCGACTTTGGCTGCAGCAGCGAGAGGCGCCGCGGTTTGCGTTAGACCCACACCGAGCCCGAGCCCGGCGATCATTCGAGGAAGGAGTGAGGATTTTGGACGTTCTCGTCTCGCTGCGTCGAGCAGCAAGCGTTCCAGATCCGTTCCTTCCTCCTCCATTAAGCGTTTAGGATCGTTCATCGCTCTTCCTCGCGCCGCAACGACCGCTCTAGCCGTGCCACCACCGCCCGAAACTCTTCCCGTGCCCGGCGCAGGCGGGACGCCGCAGTTCCGACGGGAATATTGATCATCTTTGCAATCTCGGGCGTAGGTAGCCCTTCAATCTCGAATAGCACGAATACTTCCAGCAGATCGGGATGAAGTCGAGAAAGAACGCGGTCCATTAAATCGACCGCGCGCCTTCGATCGGCGATCTCGTCGGCTCGAGCCGGGCTCGCTCGAAGGTCCATGTTGTCCTCGAGCTGCCAGCGCCGGTCGGTGCGAATCGCCGTCGAGGCAAGGCGTAGCGCCGTCCCCAACACGAATGCGCGCTCGCTCCCTTTGCGAATGTCTTCGAGGCGTTCGGCCGCAATGAGAAAGCACTGTTGCGTTGCGTCGGCCGCCGCCTCCGGCGAAAGACCGCGACGGCGGAGGGTACGCCACACGGCTTCGTGGTGAGCTGTGAACATTTGCTCGAGCCTTCGCCGATCGACGTCGCCGTTCACCGGCAACGCCCTCGGACCAACCATCGAGGAGAAGGCGCGTATCCGCATCCGTAACGTCAGTATGCCGCGAGACCGCGTCGCCGATCAGAGAAAGCGCACAGCGACGCCTGCACCTGCCGTTAGCACAACCAGCGGCACCTCGTAAAACACGGCAGGGCGAAATTGGAACGAATCCCGCATAAGGGGCACGGCGCCATTGGCAAAAGCGGTGAACGCAATCCCTCGAATGAATTCGATGTCCGCGGCGAGCGACGCCCCGAGTGCCACGTAGGGACGGGCCTTGGTTTTGCCGTTCACCGTATCGGTGCCCCGAACGAGGAGCCTACCCGCTTCGCCGGTTGCACACAGCTGAACGCTGACCCTGTGTTCTTGCAGCCATATGGGACACAAGAGCAGCGCACCCGAATCGAGCGCAAAGTTCGCGACGCCGCCGGGCGCGGCGTAACCGAACATCCAAAAATGCGAGGCGCGAAGCTGTACCGCGGGTGAGATCACCGAATCGCGATTCCATCGAAGCGAGCCGAAAATCGAAACGCCGGGCATCACCGTCGGCGCGGGTCCCCAGAGCAGACCGCCCGCGGCGCCCGCTTCGCCGATGGCCGATTCAGGGGGAGGCGCGGCTTTCGGCTCGACGGGGCGATCGACGACCGGTTTCGACGGTGGCGGCGGCTCGACGACGGGCTGCGGAGGCTCGGGGGGCGGCGTGGGCTCCGGAGGCGAGGGAGGCGGAGGAGGCGCGGGTCGACGCTCGACTTCGGGCGCGGGCTTCGGACGCGGTTCGACGGGACGCGGTCGCGGCGGCGGGGGAGCCGGCTCGGGGGCCGGCTCGGGGATCGGGCTGAGCTCCGGCGAAAAGGCCACCGCGAGAACCAACGCGATCGCATCGAGCGCTTCTTCGCACGACGCCGATCGCACGAGCCGCGACCAGCGTTTGCCCGACTGCTCAGTCATGGTGAGCGTTGCTTCGACGGCTCCGCCGCCGACCGCTCGAATCTCGGCGCGCGCAACGACCGCACCCTCCGGGCTCGCCGCGATGCGCACCCGATCCGAACGGTGCGCCACCCGCCGCGCCAGTTCCTGGCTGCTGCCGCATCCGTCCGGAGACACGGCCTCAATGAACACCGCGGGGCCGGCAGACTGGGGCTCGGCGGTCGCTCGCCCAGGCGACCACAGAAGAAAGGCTAACAACAACCCCCACTTCGACGACTGCCTGATAAGCGCCTCCTAGCGATCGAAGAAACCCAACGTATCAGCTCATCGCTTCACGGTAGTCTGCTTCACGGGAGTCTCGAGCTCGACTTTTCAAAGCGGGGCCTCACCCTACCACCAATCCGGACCTTGGTGACCCTCCCATCGGTGCGGCGGTGGGCGTGATCGCAGTGGGGGCCGAGAAGCATTTAGGATGGAGCCCATGTTCGGCCACAGACTTTCTTCTTTTCGTCACGCTTGCGAAAGATTCGCCATCTTCGGCGTCGTTCCTTTCGCTGTCGCTTGTCACGGCGAGATCGTCACCATCGGCGAAAAGCCGGCGCCGACGTATCACTTCGGAAAACCGCGCTTGGTCCTCGAGCTCGCGGCGTACGCGCGAACCAACAACCCCACGCTGACGGAAGATCTGCTCGAGATCTATTTCGCTTCCACGCGCGATCAAAACGATCTCGACGTCTGGACGGCGTCGCGCGCCGCTCGCGGCGACGACTTCGGCGCGCCGCAGAAGGTTCGCCCCGTGAGCTCGCGCAACACGGATACCGGCAGCTCGGTTTCCGCCGATGGGCTCACGCTGTGGGTCGCTTCCGAACGCCGCTCGATGGGGACCTCGGGCGGGCTCGATATTTGGGTCTCGACGCGCGCGGCGCGCGGCGCAGAGTGGGGCGAGCCCGTGCTCGTTCCGGCGCTCAACTCGTCGTCATTCGATATCCCGCGTCCTCCGGGCGCGCACGGTCTCGTCATGCCGCTCGGATCCGAACGCGGGCCCGGCTCGGTGTACCGCACGTTCTTCGCGTCGCGCGCTTCGATCGCATCGCCTTTCGAAACACCGCAAGCAGTGCCCGAGCTCACGTTCGAAGACGCGACGACGATGGACGCTTTTTTGAGCGACGATGGTCTTACCGTTTTTTACGCATCGGGTCCTGCGATGATGCCGAATGAAGGCGGCGTTCCTGCGGGCGTGGACGGCGGTGTGGGGGGCACGGCGACCGATGCGAACGTGCCCGTGAATTCCGCCGATTTGTACTTCGCACGCCGCGAAAAACTCACCGATCCCTTCTCGGGATTCACGCCGATCACCGAGCTCAACACGCTTTTCGATGAGCGCGACCCTTGGCTCAGCGCCGACAAAACGCAGTTCTTTTTCTCGTCCGATCGCGGTGGAAATCTCAACATCTACACCTGTGACGTGATCTTCAAGTGACGTCGTTTTGAGGCGTCTCCGCCACGACTTGTGTTGAGCCGCGATAGCGCGGGCCAAGCAATAAGACACTAAAGATGAGGTCGATTTCGTGATCGATCGGTCTTCATCGCGCATAACCGACTAGCACCCATATCCCGTTAGCCGTATCCGAGCGGGACTCCTGTATTTAGCCGTTCTAATTGGATTCCTCGTGCGCACGATTTGGCCGTGCCGCAGCCCCCGACGCGAAGAAGGAGCAACCATGAAGAAGTCAAGCCACCGAGCAGCCGCGTGGTCCGCGGTTGGGTTTTCGGCCTTGCTGCTATGCGGTGCATCGTGCACCGGGAGTATCGGGGAGCCTGACTCGACGCCGGTTCCGGGCGCCAGGCCGGGGGGGAACTCTTCAGGCACAGGCACAGGGTCCGGCGGATCGGGCACCACGACCGGCACCGGGTCCGGCGGGTCTGGCACAACGACCGGCACCGGAACGGGAACAGGCGCCGGCGGCACGACGGGCAGCGGCGGCGCGGGAGGCGCCGGTGGCACCGGCACGGGCACCGGTGGTGCAGGTGGAGCCGGCGCGGGTGGTGCAGGTGGCGCGGGCGGCACCGGTGGCGTCACGCCGCCGCCGACTTTCGAGCCGTCTTCGGCGCGCAGCGCCGTGCGCAAAATCAAAGGACTTCTCACGGGACTCGCTCCCACCGAGGACGACGTCACGGCCGTTACGAACAACGGCCCCGCCGGTCTGCGCGGACTTGTGAACTCGTGGGCAGGCACGCCCGAGTTCAAAGAGCGGATGGTCTTCTTCTTCCGCAACTTCTTCCAACAGCAGGGGTTCATCGCCACCGAAGACTTCAAGATCCAGCTTCTGCAAAACGGCGGCTTCGACTTCGCCGGGTTCGGCACGCGAGCGATCGGTGAAGACTCCTACGTCCGGCTCTTGCAGAACCTCGAAGACATGTTCGCGCTCACGGCTTGGCAGCTCATCGCCGACGGCAAGCCGTTCTCGGAAGTGCTGACGACGCAGCGGTACATGATGACCAATGCGCTGAAGACGCTCTATCTCCAGATCGAGATGCCGAACGATCGGGCCCGCGGCGCGACGCCGCTCGCGTGGAAGGTCGACGCCAGCGCGGTCGCCATTCCCATCGAGGACACGCTCAATCCGAGCAGCCCGAACTACCTGACGTTCAGCGACGAGGTGCCGGCGACGACGTCCGGCACGCAGCGCACGCCGAACTGCCAAGGCACGGCGGGCATGGTCAACGCGATGACGGGCAACGGACGGATCTTCCAGCGCCTGCTCGGCTACGTACCCGAGGTGCAGAACGCCGATGGCACGACGCTCTGCTACGAGCACGCCGCCAAGCCGTACCTCAACGCCGACGACGTCAACAACTGGTCGTGGGTGACTTTGCGACCCTTGAACGCCGGTGAGACGCGCCTCCTCGCCTACGACCTTCCGAAGATCCGCGCGGCGACGGAAATCGGTTTGGCGATTCCGCGCGTCGGCTTCTACACGACGCCTTCGTACCTGGCGCTCTGGAACACCAACGACTCGAACCAGCACCGCGTCACCGCCAACCAGACGTTGCTCGTGGCGCTCGGCCAGTCGTTCACCAGCGCGAGCTCGATCACCCCGATCAGCACGCCGGGGCTCGACTCCGCGCACTCGGTCAACGGAACGGAGTGCTACGGCTGCCACAAGAGCCTCGACCCGATGCGCCAGTTCTGGGCGACACAGTTCGACTACAACGACCGCAACGACTTCCCGACGCGAGCCTCCAACGGCGTACCGGCCAATACGCGACCCACGACGGTCGGCGGGACCTTCGCGTTCGGCAACGTCAACGTGGCCGGCAACAACATGTACGCCATGGGGCCCATGCTGCTGCAAGTGTCCGAGCCTGACGGCATCACGCGTTTCGCCATGGCCGTGACGCAGGGGCTCTGCTTCTTCGCCAACTCGTCGGCCTGCGCGGAAACCGACCCCGAGTTCCGCCGAATCGCCCAGGCGTTCCAGTCGAGCAACTACAACTACAAGACGCTCGTCAGCGAGCTCTTCACCTCGCCGATGATCACGGCCATGAGCGGCTCGGTGACGGCGGGCATGATGGGCGTGACCGTGAGCATCTCGCGGCGCGACCAGCTTTGCAGCACGCTCTCCACACGCCTGGCCAAGGCTGACCTCTGCGCACTGACGACGCCGGTTCCCACCACGGCGCAAGCAGCAACGGCCAAGATCGCGCAGAGCGTTGCGGCCGACACCTTCAGCCGCGGTGAGGAATTCCCCATCACCGCCACTGACCCGACGCTCTTCTACCGCGCCGCCAGCGAGATGCTCTGCGAGAACGTCGCGGCGCAAGCGGTCGATCCGACGGGAGGAGGCGGCGTCTACCAGGCGGCCCAATTCGCGGCGGCCATCGACGACATGGCCCTGCGCATCATGGGTTACACCGCCACCGACCCCAAGCACGCCCAGGCGGTGCAGATCCTGACCTCCCACTACCAAGCCGTCCTCGCCACCAAAGCCACCGCGACCAATTCGTTGCGATCGACCTTCGCGCTTGCGTGCGAGTCGCCCACGTCTCTCTCGTTTGGCCTGTAAGGAAGGAACCACGACCATGCTGCTGAAACGACGTGACGCACTTCTGACGGCACTCTTCGGGACCGGGGGTATCGGCCTGCGCGCGCTGGCAACGGGCCTTCCGGCGTGGTTCATCGCCAATCCGAGGCTGGCGACGGCCCAGACGCTCGACTGCGCCATCATGGCCAAAGAGAAGCTGCAGTATCTGATCATGAGCACCTCGAGCTCGGGCGATCCGATGAACTGCAACGTACCGGGCACGTACGAAGCGGCCCCCATCATCCACCCGACGCAGGCCACGATGGCCGCGACGATGGTGACCTTGGGCGGCAAGCAGTACGGCGCGGCGCTCCCCTGGGCCGACACCGCCGTAGGAGGCACGCTGCAGGCAGCAACGCTCGCGCGCACCGCCTTCTTCCACCACACCACGAGGTCTACAGTTCACGGCGACCAGCCCAAGGTCATGAAGCTCCTCGGCGGCCTCACCGGCGGCGAGATGGTCGTGTCCGCGTTCGCGAAGCACCTATCGGGTTGCTTCGGTACCGTGCAGCCCGAGCCGGTGGCCCTCGGAGCGCGCGGCAATTCCAGCGAGCTCGTGAGCTATTCCGGACGTACGTTGCCGTCGGTTTCGCCGACCCAGTTGAAGCAGCTTCTCACCGGCAACAAGAACGACGCCCTCGTCAAGGTACGCAACCTGCGCGACCAGGCCCTCGATCAGCTGAACGCGATGGCCAAGACCGACAGCACCAACGTCCAGAAAGCGTTCCTCGATTCGATGGCGCTTTCCCAGGTGCAGGTGCGCAAATTGGTCGAGCAGCTGGCGACGACGCTCAACGCCATCACCAGCGACGATGCGCGCGGCCAGGGCCTCGCCGCGGCGGCGCTCATCTCGGCCAACGTGACCCCGGTCGTGACGATGCACATCGGATTCGGCGGCGACAACCACACCGACACCGATCTCGCCAACGAAGCAGCGCAGCACGTGACCGGCTGCACGGCCATCCAGCAGGTGCAGGACGCCCTCGCCATGCTGGGCCTGACCGACAAGGTCACGTTCGCAACGCTGAACGTCTTCGGCCGCAACTTGAACGGCATCGCCAAGACGGATGGGCGCACCGGTCGCGACCACTACGGCAACCACGCCGTCACGGTCATGATCGGCAAGAACATCAAATCTGGCGTTTACGGCGGCGTCGCCACCGGTTCCAGCGCGGCCTACCTGGCTTCGGCCATCGACTCGGCGACCGGTGCCCCCAACGCCGCGGGCGACATCCCCGTTGCTCAGACACACGTCTCCGCCATGAAGACGCTCGGTGTGGCGCTGGGGATCCCCGAGGACAAGCTCAACGCCGACTTTACGGCGATGGCCGGCGGCAAGGTCGTCAAACCGGCCGTCATCGTCTAAGCGGGTGACAGGCCGGCGGCGAGGTCGCCGACCGGCCGTCCTACCTGGGGTTCGGAGGGGCGAAGCTCGCTCGACCCGAGACAGTCGAACGTTGGATGAGCGATCGCCAACTCGCCTGCCTGAGGCTCGCGAGCGCGTGGACGGCGGCAGGGTGGTCCCCGGCGCGGTTCGCTTCTGTCAGCCAGCGGCGCGCACGCGCGATCGACATGGGCACTCCTTTGCCCCGCAGGTAGCAAAGTCCGAGCTGGTACTTGGCGTCGTCGCGTCCCGACTCGGTGATGCGGGTCGAGCGGATGGCCCGGCGAAGGAGCTTCACCCCGCGCACCGGGTCTTTGCGCACGCCGCGCCCGCGCAAGTAGCGCACCGCCACTTCGACGATGGCGTCGCCGTCGCCCGCTTCGGCTGCCTTGCGGTACCAGACGAAGGCGCGTCGATGGTCTTTGCGATCGCGGTAGATGGTGGCGATGTTGTTGGCCGCGGATTCGTACCCGTGCTTGCGCCACACCGTGCGGTACCAAAAGAGCGCGCGACTGGGGTCCCGCCGGACACCCACGCCACGGTCGTAGTAGTACCCGATGTTGTGCATGGCGCTGGGATCGCCGGCGCGCGCGGCCCGTTCCATCCACTCTGCGGCGCGCGCGCGGTCGCGTTGGACCACGACCGATCCGCTCGGGGTCCGCGCCCCTTCGCCATAGGCACATCCGACGATGAACTGTGCGGCCGTGGAACCTGCTTGAGCCGCCGCGAGAAGCGCTCTCCACTCGGTCTTGGTGCGCAAACAGCCCGCTCCCATCTCTGGCGCAATTCTGCCAGTTTCCCTTTAAGCATACCGTCCTTGCGACGCGGCTCAAGGGCAATCATCGAGCATCGGCTGCACGATGTAGGCAAGGAGACGCGCGAACGATCGCCGCGCAGGCCGCGCGCAACACGGTGCTTTGGGCGCATTTCACCGAACCGCCCCCACCGGCAAGCGTGAAGTCAGACGACTATTGGTAATGGCAAAACGGCCAGCATACCTTCAATCGCGCTCTCGCGTCACGGCCGATTCAACCGGCAGCGCGCACGCGTGGCGCGTCAAGCACCGCTGCACCTCGGCCACGGCGCCCGGCGCGGCGCCTGCCAACGTCGGGCCTTGGGCGGTCGTGGGGACAGGGTCGAGCTTCTTCTCGCGCAGCGCTCCTTCGACGGCTCGTATGTCGCCCGCGGCAAGCGCGGCAAAGGACTTCTCCACGTCGGAAAGCTCGCGCCTTAGCGCCTCGATGCGCTCGAGGTGATAGCGCGCCGGGCGTCCCTCCCAGTTGTTCACGGCGCCGTACAAGAGGTCCAAGTGCTCGCGGATCCGCTCTTCGCCGGTGATGGCGCCCCCCTCTTTGGTGGCCACGATCTTCTGCTTGGTGTCCTGCAATTGGGCTGCGATCTCTTTCAGCCGAGCCGCCAGCGGGTCCCCTTGCGGGAGCGCCTTGATGCGCGCGTCGCAGGCCCCGCGCGCCGCGTCGATGCGGTCGGTGAGAGCGCTCATCTCGTTGAACGTCGCCTGAATGCGGCTCGCTGCGTCGAACTGCAGCTTGCGATCGGCCGCCGTGAAAGGGGCTCGTCGATCGAGGTCGACCTTGACCTTGGTCTCGATGACGTCGGCGCCCTTGGTCAGCCGAACCGTGTAGGTACCCGGCAAGACCCGGGGACCTTGCGTCGCGTTATAGGCGATCTGCGCCGCGCGGGGTACGCGCGCCGGCTTCGTTTGCATGTTCCACACGACACGGTTGATGCCCCGCCGCTTGGTGGCATTGAGCGTATCGACCACCTTGCCGGCCGCGTCGAGCACCTCGAGCTTCAACCGTCCGTAGAGATGCCTCTCACGCTGGTAATACGTGATGACGGCCCCTTCGGCGGGGTTACGCCCCATGTACGCGGCATCCCCCTCCGACCACCCCGGCATACCGTACATGCGCTGCTGCACCGCGCGGTTCGGGAGGAAGGCGGCGCGCTCGGCCAATGCCTTCGGACCGAGCACCCTGAGCGGCGACAGGTCGTCGATGATCCAGATGCCGCGGCCGTGCGTCGCGATCACCAGATCGTCCTCGCGGGGCTGGATCTGAAGGTCGCGCACGGCGACGCGCGGGAAGTCCCCTCCTTTGAACTCCGCCCAACCGGCCCCACCGTCGAGCGAAACCCAAAGACCGAGCTCGGTGCCGAGGAAGAGCAGATCCGGCTTGGCGACGTCTTCTTTGACGACATGCGCATAACCGCGCACCCCCTTGTCCGGTCCGACGATGCGCACCCAGGTCTTGCCGAAATCGGTCGTCTTGAAGACCCACGGCGTCATGTCGCCGAACGTGTGCCGATCGAAGCAGGCGTACGCGGTCGCGGCGTCGTGACGACTGGCCTCGACCCAGCTGACCCACGACGCACGGGGCAGCCCGGAGAGGTTCGCGACGACGTTGGTCCAAGATTTCCCCGCGTCGCGCGTGACTTGCAGATTGCCGTCGTCGGTGCCCACCCAGATCGTCTTCGGGTCTTTGGGCGACTCGCTGATGGAGTAGATGGTGGTGTGCATTTCCGCCGACGAGTTGTCGACGGTGACGCCGCCCGACTGCTCTTGCTTTTGCTTTTCCGGATCGTTGGTCGTGAGGTCGGGCGAGATGCGCTCCCACGAATCGCCGCGATCGCGCGACCGGAAAAGGAACTGCGATCCGAGGTAGATCGTCCCCTTTTGTGTGGCGCTGGCGTGAATGGGCGTATTCCAATTGAAGCGGAGCTTCTCCTTGTAACGCGCCTTCGGCTGGATATCGCGCGCCGCGCGGGTACGCCGATCGATGCGCGAAATGTAGCCCCCTTGCGCTTCGGCATAAACGGACTGCGGGTCGGTCGGATCGGGGATCACCCAGAACCCGTCGCTATTGAATAAGTTCTCCCAGCGCGCGTTGCTGATCCCCCCGGGATATGCCGAATCCCCGACCCACGAGCTATTGTCTTGAAGGCCGCCATATACTTGGTACGGGTCTTTGGCGTCGACGCTGACGTGATAGAACTGCGACACCGGAAGGTTGTTCGATTTCCACCAGCGGTTGCCGCCGTCCCACGAGATCCAGAGGCCGCCGTCATCACCACCGATGATGTGCTGGGTGTTGGTGGGGTCGATCCAGAGGTCGTGCCAGTCCCCGTGCGCTTTGCCGCCGGCGCGAGCGAAGCTCTTGCCGCCGTCGTCGCTCACGATCAGCGTCAGATCGGGTTTGAAAAGGCGGTTCGGCTGCAAAGGGTCGACGACGAGGCGGGCAAAGTAAAATGGCCGCCACACCATGAAGCGGCTCTTGTCGCGCTCCTCCCAGGTGGCGCCGCCGTCCGTCGACGCGTACAGCGCAGAATCGGGCGACTCGATGAAGGCATAGACGACCTTGGCGTCGGACGGCGCGAAGGCCGGCTCGATGCGCCCCCAGGGTCCCGCAGGCAATCCCTTGTTCGTCTCTTTGGTGAGGGCGGTCCACGTCTTGCCGCCATCGGTCGTGCGTTGGAGCGAGCTTCCGCTCGGGGCAGTGGGTCCGTCACCTCCGGAGCGCGAGGTCCATCCGCGCCGGCGAAAGTCCCACATTCCGGCAAGGAGCACTTCGGGGTCCTTGGGGTCCATCGTCAAACCGGAGCAACCTGTGGAGAGGTTCGGCCCTTTCAGCACGAGTGCCCAGCTCTTGCCGCCGTCGGTCGTCTTGTAGACGCCGCGGTCGGGGCTGTCGCTCCACAGCTTGCCGGGGACGCACGCGTAGACCGTATCGCTTTGCTGCGGGTGCACGAGGATGCGCGTAACGCGCTCCGACTCGGGCAGCCCCATGTTCTGCCACGTCGCGCCGCCGTCGGTCGTCTTGTAGATGCCGTCACCGATGGAGACCGAGTTGCGCGTCCAGGACTCGCCGGTGCCGACCCACACGGTGTCGTGGCGTGAAGGGTCGATGGTGATGGCGCCGATCGATTGCACCGTCTCTTTGTCGAAAACGGGGCGGAAGGTCGTCCCTCCGTCGAGCGATTTCCAAACGCCACCCGACGCCGCTCCCACATAGAGCGTCGTCTTGCCGGCGTCGACGAACGCGGCCACGGCGGCGACGCGGCCGCTCATGGCAGCCGACCCGATGTTGCGCGCACCGAGCCCGGAGATGATCCCTGCGTCGAGCCGTGTGTCGCCTCCTTTGGAAGGGGGGACTGCGCTCTTGGGGGCCGGTGCACCCTCGGACGCGGTGATCGCCCGTTTGACGCTGGTGCCTGCGGCGGGAAAGCCGAAGAGCGCGTCGTCGATGTCGACGTTCGCTTCTGCGCGATCGATGGTGACGTGGAACGTGCGCGGCACGCCCTTTCTCCCCGAATCGACGGCGAACGGCATCCACACGCCGGCCACCTGTTCGTAATCGCCGAAATCGCTTTCGTAGATGCGCTCCACGCCGCGCACGTGCTGCTCGTAGACGATGCGGATCGCGAGGAGGCTGTCTTGATCGAGGTAGTGGTACTCGACGTCGCCGTCCTTGAGCGTCACTTTCAATTTGTGCGCGGGGGCGCCGTCGATATCTTCAATGCCGAGATAGTCGACACGATGCCCCTTGGCCTTCCAATCGACGAGAGGACCGTCGAGATCGCCGGCGTGCAGGAGGTCTTTGGACTCGTCGGCCGACTGGCGGAAGGCGTCGCGCCGTCCGTCCCACGGCTCCGTGCTCCAAACTTCACGACCGTCGCAGGCGTCGACCCCGGTCAGGCCTTGAAAGGACATCTCGATGCGGATGCTGCCGGGCCTTTTTTGAACGATGCCGTAGCTTGCCTCGATCTCGAAATCTTCTTGTTGTTTGAAGCGCGTCGTTCCCGTAAACCGCACCGATTTCAATGCCCGTAGCTTCTCGATGCCGCCGCGCGCTGCGATGTGGCGAGCGATGAGCTCGTCCGCCCTGGCGGATGAAGGGACCGGCGGGGACGTCGCTGTCGAACGCTCACCCGACGGAGGGCTTTTGGCCTCGACGGGCGGTCGCGATGCAGCGGACCGAGCGGCGGGTGAACACGCCGGCAGAGGGGCAAGGAGCACGAGCGCGAGGCCACGCGACCAGCGCCAGCGCGCGCGGACTGCGAGCTGTAGGAACGTCACGCTATTTCGGTACCACGACACGACAGCGCGGCATAGACACAGGCGCGGCAACTCGCTGCACCGATGGCCCCTCTTACGGATTGGCTCTCGCTCAGCCCGTGGCCGAGGCGCCCCAACCGAGCGGCTGCGTCGTCATCGTAGCCCAGAATCTCCTAGAAAAGGCACGAAGCGGACGGGCATCAGGGTCGTGCGGGAAAAGCCGGGCGATGCGGTAGACCGGGTCCAGAGCTCGAGCTCTTGCGGTCCGTGGGCTGGACCCACCGGAACCACCAGCCGTCCGTTCGGCGCCAGTTGATCGAGCAGCGGGCGCGGAACCCGTTCGGGCGCGGCCGTGACCAACACGACATCGAAGGGGGCCGCTTCGGGCCAACCCACGTAACCGTCCCCCGTACGCAGCGCAACGCGCGATTCGTCGTATCCCGTGCGGCGCAGGTTCCGTTCTGCGAAGCGAGCGAGAGGCTCGAGGTATTCGATGCTGTAGACCTTGTTGCAGAGCTCGGCCAAGACGGCGGCCTGGTATCCGCTGCCCGTGCCAATCTCGAGACACTTGTCGGCGGGGGCAGGGCGCGCGGCCTCGGTCATGGCCGCGACGACGATGGGTTGGCTGATGGTCTGGCCGTGACCGATGGGCAGCGGCTCGTTCCGGTAGGCATTCCGCTGCTCGCTCTCCGGCACGAAGGCATGACGTGGAACGCGCAGCATGGCCGTGAGCACGCGCTCGTCGGCGATTCCAGCGTCGCGCAGTCGAGCGACGAGGTTCCGCCGTTCTTCCGCGCGATCGCCGCCGACCCCTTTCGTCTCCAGGGGGGTGACGTCGGAGGCGAGGCGCGCACCGGAGGCTTCGGGCGAAGCAACGGAACCCTGCATCGTCGAGGAGCTCGCTTGCGCATCTTCGCGCTTGGGACATCCGGGTGCGCCAAGGAGAACGAGCGCAACGGCGAACCATCGCGTATAGGCTCGGCCTCTGCGCACGACCTTTCCGCGGCGAAGTGGGCCGCGACCTCTCATGGCTGCCATCTTAGGCGCGCGAAGAGCGAGCTGCACCTCGGACGTCGTCGGCCTTTATGAGGTGGCTCGCGGCGCCGCAGCGGCGAGCGCCCGTTTCATCGGCAAAGCCAAGGCCTTGGGCGTGACGTCACCGAGTGAGACCGTTTCCGCGCCCACGAACTCCGCGAGCGCGTGGAGCGCCTCGGCCACGCCGCGCATCGCGTCGTCGCGATTGACATTGCCCCAGCTCACCGCAGGGGGCGCTAGCCCTTTCGCGAACCAGGGCTCGAAGTGGATGCGCTTGGCCTCGAGCCTACGTTCGGCGCGAAAAGTCTTGGCGTCGAGGCGACCGATGAGCTGACCATCGTGCAGGATCGGCATCACGTAGTAGCCGTGCACGCGCTTGTGCCCCGGGGTGTACACCTCGATGCGATAGTCGAACCCGAAGAGCCGCGCGGTCCGCTCGCGATGCCAGAGGAACGAATCGAAGGGGGCAAGCATCGTCGTTCCCTTCGACGGCGCGCGGCGCCGCGCGGCTGCGGTGAGCAGCGGAAGGTCGGTGGCGAGCGCGTACCAAGCGGGTTCGCCCGCTTTCTCGCCGCGCGCATCCTCGACTGCGATGCGCGCGACGTCGCCCGAGGCGACCATCTCGCCGAGAACGCGCCGTCGATCCATCATCGCGGCGCGCGGAAACGTGAGGTACATCCGCAGATCCGTAGCGGTCGCGGCTCCCATGGAATGAAGCGATTGACGCAGGTGCCAGCGCCGGAACTCGTCGGCGTTGACCGGCGCTTCCTTGACGGCGTCGGCCATGACCCGTTCGGCCAAGTCGAACCGTTTTTGAAAGTTGACCCGCGAATGCACCAGAGTCCGCCCGCTCATCCACAAGTAGTCGAGGGCGTGGGTGCTCGGCTTCCAGTTCCACCAGCCGTCGCCCCCGCGCTTGCGATCGTGCTCGAAATCGGAGCTGCCCAGCGGACCGCCGGCCAGAATGGCCGCTTCAATCTGATCGACGAGCTTGCGGTTCTTTTTGAGATACTGGCCCCAGCCGCGGTTGCGCAGCGAATAGTCGAGCATCGCCCGCCGCCACCACGGGAAGTGGACGGCGGGCACGAGGCACGCCGCGTGCGCCCAATATTCGAAGAGGGCCCTCTTGCGATAGACGAGGCGATCGAACGCCGTTCGGTCGTAAGGACCGAAGCGAGCAAAGGCCGTCAGATAATGCGCGCGATCGATGACGTTGATGGTGTCGATCTGCAGCCCGCCGGTATCGGCGACGAAACGCGTCAGGTTGAGCTCGGTCAGGCGCCGACCGCGCGGACGATCGAGATGCTGGCGCTCGAGGAACAGGGCGGCGACGGCGCGCAGCGGGAAAGTCGGCGGCTTGGGTTGCGCGTTCATCGGATGCGATGCTGACCCGCGCGCCCATTCGCTTCCGAAGTACCTACGGATTCGAATGGGCGCGGAAGACGCCGTCGATCGCTTACAGGCGCGGCCGGAACGACTCGTCGTCGAACGCGTTCTGCTTCGGATCGAGCGGCAAGACGGGGGGCACGCCGAGCCAGTTCTGCAAGAGGGACAACGCGGCTGCCTTATCGTCCGCGGTGAGCCGCGCCAAGTTGGAGCCGTGGTTTCCGCCCGGTGCGATGTAGATGTAGTTCTCGCTGCCCGCGGTGATTTCGAATCGGCCCGCCGACCACGGATCGAACTCGCCGTAGATGAAGATGATCCTCTTGGCTTCGGTCTTGACCCAGTTCTGCACGTCGATCATCGCCTGGGCGTCCCACGGGGGAGCTTCGATCGTCTTGGGGATGTAGTACGCCGGGTAATAGGTGTCGCGGTGTTGCAAGAGACCGGCGAGGTGCGCATCCTCGGCGCCGGGAGCACCGAGCTGGTTCGTCGCCTGATAATAGTACGGCACGAAGCCCTGATAACCGGCGTCCGCAAAGTTGCTCAGGTACGAAACGGTGCGGAAGAACGAATAGAGTGTGGCGATGGGCGCGTCGGCCGCGGGAATGGCCGAGCAGCCGTTGGTCGTGCTGGTGGGTGACTGGTATTGCCAAAAAGTGAACGGCATTTCGAGCGTGGCGTGCTCGAGCGCGATCGCCGGCCCTCCGAGCCCCGCGTAGGACTCCGTCATGCGCGGCTCGATCTCGGCGCGCCGCGTGAGCACCGTCTTTTGCAGCTCTTTCAGCTTGTCGCGACAAGTCGCCCACGTATCGCCGCCCACCTGGTTGATGAACGCCGGATACCGCTGATCATCGAGCCCATAGGACTGGGGCGCCACGTACGCCACGGTCGCGTCGAGGTCGTTCGGATAGAAGCGACGGTGATAGACCGACGTCATACCTCCCTTGCTCGCGCCGGTGTTGACCCACTTGGCCTTGTAGATGGTTTTGAAGGCCACGGTAATGGCGTGGTAATCCGCCGCCGACTGCTTGATGTTGAGATACTTCCAGTCGACCGGGGCATCGGGAATCGACGGGGTGAAATAGCGATGCTCGACCTGAATGATGTTGGCGCCGAAGGTGCGGCTCAGCTCGTTCTGCCCGCGGCTGATGCTGTAGCCGCTGCTGGCGAGGACCACCGGCATCGATTCGTCGCGGTGAAGCAACGTGAGCTGCTGCTTGAAGCGCGGACTGCTGGGATTGTCGTGATCGACGAGCTGCTCGAGCGTCATGTCGATGCGGCGATAACCGGCGTTGGTACCCCCATCCATAGCGGGCGTGTCTTGCACGATGGTGAGCCCCGGGATGCAGAGCAGCTTGCCGCGGAGATCGGTGGCGGCGCAGGGAGCGGCGTCGGGTGCACCCCCTTCCGGCTCGGCCCCTGCTTCTGGCGAACTGCCTCCGGACCCGGCCGAGCCCCCCGCTCCAGCTGACCCTCCGGCCCCGCCGGTGGCACCCGTTCCGGTGCTCGTGCCGCTATCATCCCCACAAGCTGAAAGCGCGAGCGTGCCGAACAAGCACGCGATGACCCAAGAGCCCCAGTTCGTTTTCACGCAAGTCCTCCTTCGCGAGTGGCGGCGTGCTTACCATGGAGACCCTTGGCTGAATAGGCGCGGAGAGACGCGAGAATCGCGTTTCGTTGTGTGCAATCTGGACCGTCGCGCGCGGATTTCGCCACGACCGTTGCCGCGCCGCGTTGATCAATCGCGCGCCGAGGCTCGTGCCTTTCGACGTGAGGCGCGCCCGTCGCCATTCTGCGGGCGAGCGGCGCGCAAGAAAAGCTCGAACCCCTCCGCCATGCTGGAAGCGAGCGGGCGATGATCGGGATACCCCGCGCCCCACTCGATGCAGATGCGCAGCATGATCCCTTCGAGGAACGACGCGAGGCGCCCCGCGGCAAAAGCGCCGGTGAACTCCCCCTGACGCTGCCCTTCTTCGATGGCCGCTTCGAGCACGCGCGTGCCGGCTTCGCTCGATGTGAGAAGCTGCGGCTCGCGCACGGGGTTGTAGACGTTAGAGATGGCGATGGCGTACCAGAGGTCGCGGTCCGCCTCCATTTGTCGTGCCACCGCGGCGACGCAGCGACGGATCCGCGCGACCATCGTGCCCGGGCGCATCATCTCTTCGACGAGAACTGCGCCGAAGCCGACGAGCGCGTGCTCGCGGAGGATCGCGTCCTTACTCGCGTAGTACTTGTAAAAGGTGGGTTGGCTCACGTCGACGCGCGCGACGATCTCGTCGATCGTGGCGCCGTCGTACCCGCGTTCGCGGATGAGCTCGAGAGCGGCTTCGGCGATGCGGCGACGGAGCGCGGCTTTCTTGCGCTCGCGGAGGCCGAGCGGTTCGGCAGCGCCATCGACATCGGGGGGCGGCGAGGACGCCCCTCCCCGCCGCCTTGGCTCGCTTCGCGCGGCGAGCGACTCCCTCGGCGCCAGCCGCTCTCGGCGCGCGCCGTTGCGAGTTGAGGCGGCGGAATCGCTTCGTTTTCCCATCGATCGCCCAGGGTGTCCGAGTCGGGCGACCGGATTGCTCGGGGCGCCGCACGTCAACAAAGTTGTCCTTCAGAAAATATTTAGCTGCACTAACGTTTTTTGTATAGCATAACGAATGTAACGGCGGCGCGAAAATCGCGCGGGGAGAAGTGAGACCGCAGTGTTCTGGCTCATCAAGTTCGCCATGTGCACCATGATGCCGCGCACCGACGCGCTGCCCGGCATCGCCGACACCGATCTCGACGGCTTTCTCCGCAAGATGAAGAGCGAATCCGAGCCTCTCTACTGGACCGGCCTCGTCCTCGGCGCGCTGGTCTTCGTCATCACGCCGCTCATCACCATCGGCGTACCACTGCCGGCGTTCTTCCTTCCCAAAGGCCTGCTCCAAAAGCACGCCGAGCGCATCCTCGGGCACCGCATCTACCTGCTCCGGCAATCTGCGCTGCTCGTGCGCTTGTCGGCAGGCATGTGCTGGGGCGCCGACCAAAGCGTGCGCGCGCGCTTCAACCTCCCACCGTATGGTCCCGATCCGGGCACCTTCCGCACTTCATGAGCCACACCGCCTTTCAACCCCCCGGCCCGCGCGTCGAGCAAGAGTTCGACTACGTCGTCATCGGCAGCGGCGCCGGCGGCGCCACCGCGGCCGTCACCTTGGCGCGCGGCGGCATGCGCGTCGCCGTCATCGAGGCGGGTCCCTGGCGCGATCCCAACGACTATCCGCAAACCGTCTACGGCGCGATGCGCGACATGCTCGACGCATGGGGCTCCAACTTCACCCGCGGCCGCGCCTTCTGGCCCATCGTGCAGGGCGCGCTCGTCGGCGGCTCGACCGTCATCAACTCCGCCATCGCCGTACGCACGCCCGGCGACATCTTCGAACAATGGGAACGCGATCACGGCGTCGGCGGCCCAGTGATGGCCGACGCCATGTGGCGCATTCAAGACGACCTCGAGCGCGAGCTCCACGTCGAAGAGGTCCCCGAAATCGCGCTCGGTCGCTCCAATCGCCTCGCTCGCAAAGGCGCCGACGCCGTCGGTTACGAAAATCATTACATGATGCGCTATGTGAAGGGATGCCGCGGCGACGGCCAATGTCTGCAAGGTTGCCGCAGCGACCGTAAACAAAGCCTCAATCGCAACTACATCCCCGAGGTGTTGAAACGCGGCGGCAGCGTCGTCTCGTGCGCCCCCGTCACGCGCATTCTCTTCGAAGGACGACGCGCCGTCGGCGTCACCGGTAAGTTTCGTCACCCCCAAACGAAGAAGCGCGGCGCCGAGTTCGTCGTGCGCGCCAAGAAGGGCGTTCTCGTCGCAGCATCGGTCACCCGCTCCCCGCTCCTACTCGCGAAATCAGGCGTGAAGAACCGCGCCATCGGCAAAGGATTCCGCGCG
>Ga0111538_10004454_pt1 | contig 19450 bp, 15 predicted proteins | sample SoiMethybrSBSTD1_FD_79669 | JGI IMG/M metagenome (GOLD analysis project Ga0111538, IMG submission 79669) | Bulk soil microbial communities from a Populus tree surrounding site in Tennessee, USA - Soil MetaG P. TD hybrid SBSTD1 (version 2)... | ecosystem: Environmental > Terrestrial > Soil >...
CTGAACCGGCTTGCCGTCTTGCGGGTGCCGCGGTATCGCCGGCACCTTCCCTTCGCGCATCGCGTTGATCGCGTGCGCCAGCATGCGGCGGATCAGCGCCACGCCGCGGTCGGTCGTGCCGAGGTGCTCGGCCTTGCGATTGACGATCGCCCCGGCGCTGACCATGGCATCGTAGTCCCCGGGCTCGCGCTGGCGCTCCTTGTACGGGCGCTCCGCGGTCTGACCGATGAGGGGCAGTTTGTCGACGCCGTAGTCGTCGAGCGACCTGCTGCGCGGGGCGGAGCGCTCGTCCCAGTGCCCGGCGCCGATGTAGAACGCGCTGTGGTCGTCGATCGGCACCGCCCAGCGGGTGGTCGTCGCATGCGCGCGCACCGTCTCCGTCAGCGCCTTCCCCGCGCCCGAGGTGAACTGGGCGACGTTCGGCAGCATCAGCTCGCCCGCGCGGATGAAGACCACGTCGTTCACCTTGCGCGTGGCCATCGACAGCATGCCGATCGGCGTCTCCGGAAAGTCGAGCACGGGCAGCACCTTGAAGGCCTCGCCGAACTGCTCGCCGCTTTCGCTCATGATGGCGTGCAGGAACGCGTTGTGGATCGGGTCCGCCGCGTTCTCGACGATCTGGAGCCAGTTGCACGGCACGGTGATCCTGAACGGCGCGATGGTCGCGTCGGGATAACAGAGCGTGTCGTAGACCGGAAGCTCGGGCACCTCCTCGGGCGGGCCCATGCAGGCGAAGATGAGGCCGTGCTGCTCGCGGACCTGGTAGGCGCCCTGGCAGAAATTCGCCTTGATGCGGCTCGATGCGGGCTCGCCGGGCGTGTCGAGGATCGTGCCGTCGACGTCGAAGTGCCAGCCGTGATAGCAGCAGCGGATCCCGCGCTCGGCAGGTATCCCGAACTCGAGGGATGCGCCGCGGTGCGGGCAATGCCGGTGGAGCAGCCCGAGGCGGCCGGACTTGTCGCGGAACGCGACGAGGTCCTCCCCGAGCAGCCGCACGGCGACCGGCAGCTCTTTCAGCTCGGACGACAGCAGGAAAGGATGCCAGTAGCGGCGCAGGTACTCGCCGCACGGCGTGCCCGGACCGACGTGCGTGAGGAGCGTCTCGTCGCCGGCTTGCGGCCGGTTGTAATAACCGCCGTAGGGCAGCTTCTTCTGGGCCGCCGAGGGCGGTTTCTGTTCCTGTGTCATGGCAGCTCCTTCCATACCCGGCCGACGATAGTGCCTGCCAGTTTAAGTGGGGAGCGCATCCCGCGCCAGAGGCACCGGGCGCGCACACGGCAGCGATCGCGCGAAACGTCTACAATCGAACCCTCTGCCCCTGCACCCGGAAACCGATGAAGAGACCGCTGAAGATCGCGCACACCTCCGATGTCCACCTGCACGACGGGGACGATGGCCAGCCCGTGCGCGATGCGTTTGCTCGCGTGATCGATACCGTACTCGACTCGCGGTCCGATCTGTTCCTCATCGCCGGCGACCTGTTCGACCACAACCGCATCCAGGGCGACGTAATCGATTTCGTCTACGAGCAGCTCTCGCGCGTGCCGTGTCCCACCGTCATCATCGCCGGCAACCACGATTGCTGGGAGGAGCGCTCCGTGCTGCAGCGCATGGACTTCCGTCACGCCGGACATCACGTCACGCTGCTCGACGAAATCGAGGGCGTGCAGGTGGAATTCCCGGAGCTGCACGCGACGGTGTGGGGACGCTGCATGCTCGATCACGACCGCACCAACAAGCCGCTCGCCGGGGCTCCGAAACGCAGGGGAAGCCTGTGGCACATCGGCATGGCGCACGGCCTTTACATGGACGAGCCGGAGTCGGACCGCTCCTCGCTCATCACGCCCCAGGAGATCGCGGATTCAGGCTTCGATTACCTGGCGCTCGGGCACGTGCACGTTCATCGGCAGATGCGTCACGGCAATACGCTCGCCTGCTATCCCGGCGTGCCCGCCGCCTATTACGGAACGGAGCAAAGCGGGTGCATGACCCTGGTGGAGCTGACGCCGGGCGCGGGCGCGCGCGCCGTTCTCCATGAGCTCAAGCCACCAGCCGCGCGCAGGCGCAAGGCCAAAGCCGCGGGAAGCTGAATTCCCTCAGGCTGGAGCGGGGGTAGCCGCGAGGAAGCGCTCTACGCTCTCCGCGAAGGCTTCAGGCTGATCGGTAAATAGACCGTGGCCGGCGCCTTCGATGCGCTCCACCGTGCAACGAGGCATGATCTCGGCCATGCGCGCGGCCAGTTCGGGGCTTACCACGTTGCTGTGGCTGCCGTACTGGAGCAGCGTCGGCGTGGGAATGGACTTCACCATGCTCCACAAATCCACGCCAGTCGACCTTGACCTCGCCCCGCTCAGAAACCCGGGATCGTACTTCCAGGTGTAGCGCCCGTTGCCGGTCTCGCGCAGGCCGTGGCGCACGCTTTCCTCGACGAGGTGACCGGGCGCGCGCGGCATCAGGCGCCTGAGATGGGCGAGGGCGGCCTCGCGGCTGTCGAATTCCCCGACGGACGTCCGCGAGTCATCAGGGATCTCGCCAGGCGCGGCGGCCGCAGGGCGTCCCGGTGTGATGTCGACCAGCACCAGGCGCTCCAGCAGTTCGGGGTGACGGTGGGCAAACAGCATGGAGACCCTGCCGCCCAGGGAATGCCCGATCAGGGTGAAGCGCGACAAACCCCGCTTTTCGACTACGGCACGCAGGTCGTCGTAGAAATTCTCCATCTGGTAGCCGTCCGCCGCTCCCCACCCGCTTTCCCCGTGTCCGCGCTGGTCGAGCGCGATGATGTGATAGCGGTCGCTGAACCTGCGGCTGAAATGGCTCCAGACATGGGCGTGCAGCCGGCTGCCGTGCACCAGCACCAGCGGGTGCCGCCCGTGATTGCCCCAATCCAGATGATGGAGCTTGACGGCGTCGCGGACTACGTAGTGGCTTTGGGGGGAGATCGATGTCATGGTTTGGGAGGGCGGCTTGTCTGCGCCGGACGATGTGTCAGCATGCAGTATCTGCCGGCGACGGCAAGCTGGCAACTGATGACCGCGGGCTTCCACGACGGTTTCGCGACGGCGCACCGGCTGGCCGCCAGGCTCGTCTGCAGGGACGTTCGCTCTGCTAGTCTGGCAATGGCTCGACGGGCGCGATCTAGCCCGGAGCACGCATGCGTGCGGCGACGCTCAGTAAGCGAGCTGATACCGTCGCAGATGTCTGGAGAAGTCGCGCAGCGCAGCGATGCCGCTCGCCTCCGCGCGCTGGCACCAGTCTTCCAGCTGACTGACCAGTTGCTCCTTTGTGCTGCTCGAGCGCTGCCACAGTGCTGTCAGCTCGAGGCGCATTGAATGGACGGTGTATAGCGTCTTGCTGACCTTCAACGCTCCGGCAAGACGTTCGCGATCTGCCGGCGATAGCCTGTCCTCGTCGCTATGCAGCCAGCGTTTAAAGACACCCCAATCGACGCTCGCGACACGGCCACCGAGCTGCGCGATTTCGGCTTTGCAGGCTCGTTTCAGCGAGCGCCCGTATCTTGCCAGCACATCATAACGACTCATGACGACGGCCTGCAGCGTGTCTTCATCGCACTGCGCCTTGGCTGCGACGAGCCGAACTTTGGGCGCGACTTTCTTGACGGTCGCTAGGCCGAACCAGGCCAACGTACGTATGTATAACCAGCCGATGTCGAATTCCCACCATTTGCTCGATAACCGCGCGGATGCGGGATAAGCATGGTGGTTGTTGTGGAGTTCTTCACCGCCGATCAGGATGCCCCAAGGCAGGATGTTACGACTTGCGTCTTCAGCCTGGAAACTGCGATAGCCGCAATAGTGGCCAACGCCATTGATCACGCCTGCTGCAAACACCGGCATCCAGATCATCTGCACCGCCCAGATCGTGAGCCCGATGAATCCGAAGAGCACGAGGTCGATCACCATCATCGTCCCGATCCCGAGTACAGAGTGCGATGAATACAGATTGCGCTCGATCCAGTCATCCGGCGTCCCCTGGCCAAACCTCTCCATGGTCTCTTTGTTGCGAGCCTCCATTTTGTAAAGCTCGGCGCCCTGCCACATTACCTTGCGGATGCCCCGTACCTGGGGGCTGTGCGGATCGTCCTCGGTTTCGCAACGCGCGTGATGCTTGCGGTGTATTGCCGTCCACTGCTTTGTCTCCATGCCTGTTGTCAGCCACAACCAAAAACGGAAGAAATGACTGACCGCGGGGTGGAGATCGAGAGCGCGATGCGCCGAATGACGGTGCAGATAGATGGTCACGGCCGCGATCGTGACGTGCGTAAATATCAACGCTACGACGACGTAGCCCCACCAGGGCAATGGTATTCCGGAATACATGGGACTTGAGATCTTTCCCAGAGTTGGTCGGGTGCCTTCGTTTCACCCGATAGCGACGATCTCCTCTGTACTTGGAAGTGTGCCCGAAAGGGCGGCGATCCTGTGTCCGGTACCGTACATAGGGAGAGCCGCTGGAAAGTGCCGGGAACGTTACGAGGGTAGCAGTATACGCGTCCCGCGAAGGTAACGACGGGGCGCAGACCGGCCCGGACGGGCTCCCGCCTATTCGCTGTCCCAGGGCGACTCGGCGACCGCGTTGCGCGCGCTGATGCGGCCGAAAGCGAGGCATTCGCCGATGTTCCCGGTTCCCTGGTAGAGGTAGCTGTAGATCGAGCCCAGCTCGCCGGCGCTGTAGAGCCGCGGTATCGGCGTGTCGTCCGGCCGCACGATCTGCCCCCGCTCGTTGCGCCTCGGACCGCCTTGCGTGTTGAGCATCGAGGGGGAGAGCTCGATCGCATAGAAAGGCGGCTTCACGATCGGGATCAGCATCTTGCGGCGGCCGAACTCGGGATCCTTGCCGCCCTCGCAGCCGAGATTCCAGCGCCGCACGGTTTCCTCCAGCGCGCCGCCGTTCAACCCGATGGACTCTGCCAGGCCGGCGAGGCTTTCAGCGCGCTTTATCCATCCGCGCTTGAGCTCGGCACTGTTGTCTTCGCTCCATTCATAGCGCTCGACGATGCGCGCCCAGCCGCTCACCGGCTTCCGGTCGTACAGCGGCCCGCTCGCGTAGAGCGCGTGGTCGAAGACCATGAACATCGGACAGGGAACCGGCAGCGGCATCCACAGCCCGTTTCTCCTGACCTTGCCGTGCTTGGCCCGGTACTTCTCGTCGGCGAAGCGGTTGGCGTCCGGGCCGACGACGATCATGCCGCCGGGCAGCTCGTGGGAAAAGTGCAGCGGCGTCATGGAGAAGGTCGTCCTGTACTCCGGTACTTTCAAGGCCATCGATGGCCCCGCGTAGTTGTTCATGTGCCACAGGTCCGCGCCGACCTGTTGCGCCATCCGGATGCCGTCCCCTTCGTTATGAGGCGACCCCGACGGGTAGCAGTAGGGCAGGCCCGGCAGGTAGTTCCTGATCATTTCCTGGTTGTTCTCGAAGCCCCCGCAGGTGAGGACGACGGCTTTGCGGGCTTTGACGTGTATGGCCCTGCCGTTCCGTTGGGCGCGTACGCCGAGTATTTCCCCGGTGATGCCGTTTTGAATCAGCTCGCGACCCGGCGACTCGTAGAGAATCTCGATCGGCCGGCGCTTGACCGCCGACTCGAAGAACTGCCATGTCTTCGAGTATCCGAGGACGTCTCCGTTGTGGAACTTGTGGACGCAATCCGCTCCGGGGAGATCCGGAAACTCGATGCCTGCGGGCTGGTGCTGGTGCTCCTGGGGATCGCCCCCGATGCTGGCGACCCAGTCGTTGTTTACGCGGACTTCCTCGGCCCAGGTCCGTACCATTTGCTGCGGCACCGGGTAGCGCCCGCACAGCGCATTCAGGTAGGTGATCGCCTTGTCGACGTCGTTGACGTGCAGATAGCCTTGGCCGGCGATCCGGGTATTGCCGCCTTCCTCTCCTTCCGGCGCCTTCTCGAGCATCAGCACCCGCGCGCCCATGTCGTGGGCGGTGATCGCCGCAGCAGCGCCGGCGCCGCCGAATCCGACGATGACGACGTCCGCTTCCCTATCCCATTTCACCGGCATCCAAGGACTCTCGCACGATTGAGCGTATTCTGCTTCCGGGAAGTGTAGCGTCTTCAGACGGTTGCTGGCCACTTCGGGTCCGCTGCGTGGAATCGGAAGACGGTCGTCAAGATCAGGATTTCCCTGACACGCGCTGTCGGCATTTCCCTACGCTACGACCTTTGTCCGATTGCCAGCCGTCCGAATCCATATGGCATACTCCAGTAGCGCGTGCTCATTCGGTTCAACACTGCCGGATGAGGCGGTTCGCGACACCGGAAGGGGGGGACATGGACGAGACAAAAGGCAGCCGGTCGGGCGAAGGAACCACGCCGCTACCCGCCACTCGGCGCATGACCGTCATCGCGCAGGACCCGAGCATCACGACCGGGCGGGACGGCAACATTCTGATGGCGCAGATCGATATCCCGGCCGAGACCCTGATACCGGGACCGATCGGCTACCGCGTGCAGGTGGTCGACTATGACTCCAGCACCGGGCAGTACCGCGGCGCTCACGATCTCGAGAAGCGCGAGCCGGCCGCCTGGTGCGACGGCGATCCGTCCATCGTCGGTGATTTTCGGTTCCACGCGCAGAATGCCTATGCGCTCGTAATGAAGACGCTGGCGCGCTTCGAGTTTGCCCTCGGCCGGCGCATCGGCTGGTCGTTCGGCGTGCACCAGCTCAAGGTGGCGCCGAACGGGGTCATGGATGCCAATGCGTTTTACAGCCGTGAGGTCGAAGGCCTCGTATTTGGCTATTTCCCCGGCCGGAAAGGGAAGAACATCTACACCTGCCTGTCACACGACATCGTCGTGCACGAGACCACCCATGCGCTGCTCGACGCGCTGCGCGAGCGCTACATGGATGCCTCGGGCCCGGACCAGGGTGCATTCCACGAAGGATTCTCGGACGTCATCGCGCTGCTTTCGGTGTTTTCGCAGGTGGAGCTGGTAGCCGAGCTGCTGGGGAAACGCAGGAAGAGCCTTTCGGACGAGGAAGTGCAGGCCGACGCGCTGCGCCAGACAGCCCTCTTCGGGCTCGCCGACCAGATGGGCAGAGAGATGGACGCCGTGCGGGGCGACGCGCTGCGCCGCAGCGCGGAGATGAAGCCCGGCAGGCAATGGATAACGGACCCCGAATTCGAGGAGCCGCACCGCCGCGGCGAGATCCTCGTGGCCGCCGTGATGAACGGATTTCTGGAAGCCTGGACCATGCGTCTGCAGGAAGCCAAGGCCGAGGACCAGAAGACGCATGTGGCGCGCCGCGTTGCGGAGGAGGGCTCGGACATCGCCGCTGCGCTCATCACGATGTGGATACGCGCGCTCGATTACATGCCGCCGGTCCACCTGGATTTCGGCGATGCGCTCTCCGCGGCGATTACTGCGGACTCGGAGGTCCGGCCCGACGACAGCCGCTACCACCTGCGCGAGCACATGCTGAAGTCCTTCGACAAGTACGGAATCAAGCCCAGCGCGACGCGGCAGGACGAGCCGGGGGCCTGGCCGAAGGAAGCGCGTCGTATGCGCTATGAGCGCGTGCGCTTCGAGTCGATGCGCACGGACAAGGATGAAGTCTTCCGTTTCCTCTGGGACAACCGCAAGGCGCTCGGGGTGCATCCCGGCGTGTACACGGAAGTGCTCTCGGTCCGTCCCTGCATCCGCATCGGCGTGGACGGCTTCACGCTACGCGAGACCGTCGCCGAGTACTACCAGGTCGCCCGCCTTACCGAGTCGGAGCTGCGCCAGAAGAAGATCCGGCTGCCGGTGGAATATATCGCCGAGCTTGCCAACAGCAGGGCGGAGCGGCAGGCAAGACGCGAGAAGAGCCTGAAGGACGTGGACGAGGCGCCGGAGGAGCCTGATACCGATCCGGTCACGCCCGTCTACGGCGGGGGCGTACTGATCTTCGACGAGTACGGCAAGGTGAAGTACCACGTTCACAACGACGTGTTCGGCCGGCGCCAGACCGCCCGGCTCCAGCACCTGTGGGATGCCGGTCAGCTCCGGGCCGGGGGCGATGGTGCACGCCTGACGCCGGCGCGACTCTCCGATCTGCACCGCCAGCGCGCGATCGCCGCGCGTCGCTTTCCTTCCGAGGGGTGGTAACCATGGCCAAGCCTTCTTCCATCGAGATCCGGGCCTACCAGGTGGGTTTCGGAGACTGCTTTCTCGTTTCCTTCGTGTACTCCAAGACCGACAAGCGCCACGTGCTGATCGATTTCGGCACGACCGAGCTGCCCAAGCAGTTGAAGGGTCCCAAGGTGCACATGCGGCGGGTCGCCGACCACATCAAGGGCGTCTGTGGCGGAAAGCTCACGGCGGTAATCGCGACGCACCGCCACGCGGACCATATCAGCGGCTTCGCCACCGACGGCAAGAGCGGCAACTCCGGAACCGTCATCGCCGAGTGCAAGCCGAAGGTCGTGCTCCAGCCGTGGACCGAGGACCCCGACGCGGCGAAGGACGCGAAGACTGCAACACGTGACAGCAGCCGCTCGTCGAAAGGCTTCGTCGCCGGCTTGAACGCCATGCACCGGCTCGCCGACCACGCCTCGCGCATCGGGCAGCGTCCGCCTCCGAGCATGAGCGCCGCGGCGGCGAAGCAGCTTCGTTTCCTGGGCATGGACAACATCAAGAACCGCTCCGCGGTAGAAAACCTGATCGCAATGGGAAGCCGCACGGGTGCGAAGGCGGTGTGGGCGCACCACGGGTCCAACCCGGGCCTGGCCGGGAAGGGGCTGCTCGACGGCGTCAAGGTGCACGTGCTCGGTCCACCGAATCTGAAGCAGACGGAAAAGATACGCAAGATGCGCTCGAGCGATCCCGACCAGTTCTGGCAACTCCTCGGAGGAAAGGGCCCGGGCGGACCAAGAGTCGCCGCGGTAAAGCCCGGGGACCGCATGGCAAAAGGAAAGGCAGTGCCCGCGGAAGCGCGCTGGTTCCGCGACCGGGTTGCCCGTCTGTCCGCGGACCAGTTGCTCGAAATCGTGCGCGTGCTGGACGACCAGATGAACAACACGAGCCTGATCCTGCTGTTCGAGGTCGGCGGGAAGAAGCTCCTGTTTCCGGGCGACGCGCAGATCGAAAACTGGAGCTGGGCGCTGGAGGGTGCGCCGGACTCGGAGAACACGCGCAAGCTGCTCTCGGCCGTCGACTTCTACAAGGTCGGCCACCACGGCAGCCGGAACGCCACGCCCAGGAAGCTATTGTGGGAGAACTTCACGAAGCGCGGCAGCGGCACCCAAAGAATGAAGGCGGCGATCTCGACCATGAAGGGCAAGCACGGCGACTCGAAAAAGAAGACCGAGGTGCCGCGCAAGACGCTGCTCGACGCGCTCGAGTCCGAAACCGATCTGTGCAATACCGAGGGGCACAAGTTCAAGGACGGCGAGGAGCCCTGCCAGGTGATCACGATAAAGGTGTGATCAGGCGGACACCGGCAGGGTGGGGCGGCCGGCACCCGCGAGAATGTGGGAATCGGTTCATAACAAATAATGCGATCGCCGCGTCGATCGCGATATCCGATCGGGAGATGCAATGAGAAGTGCTCGATGGTTGCTGCTGGCCTGCGCGATCGCGTCCTGTCTTGAAGGCTGTTTCTCGATTCCGAAACCGGAAACCGGGGGGGTCCTGTCCGTGGGCAGGCCGCAGGTATTCACGCGCGAGAGAATCGTCACCGAGCGCACCGGCGAGGTGAACTGGCTGCGTGGCCAGCTCGACAAGGAGGTGACGACCGGATTCCAGGGGGTTCAGGACAGACGTTCGGCGGAAGCAACGGTATTCCAGCTCAACCTGGCGCTCGATGTGCTGCAGGGACGCATCGACTCCGCCCGCAAGCGCAACACCGAGGAATCGGTGTCGCGACAGGCGCAGATCGAGCGCGCGCAGCACGAGATCGACATGGAGAAGCTGCGCCAGCAGCTGGAGGACGTGCGCGGCCGCGTCAAGGCCGAGAACGGCAAGGAGACGGACCAGAGCCTCAAGACCGAGATCACGAAGCTTCAGGGCCAGGTGAAGGAGTTGAGCGACAAGGTGGACAAGCTCACCAAGCCCGCGCCATCGTCGACTCTGCCCGCTCGCGGTGACGCCAGCAAGCTCCTCGGAGCGAACGAGAACCGTACGCTCGATCCCGCGGGAGCGCTCACCACGCGCGCCGAGCTGACGTCCATCCAGCGCTTCGAGGACCAGGCCGCCTATCGCGACATGGTGAACGCGCGCATCCGGGAGAAGATACTCGACGATTCCCACGACTTGAACGGCTCGGCGCTCTACGAGCTCAAGTTTGACGTCACTTTTGCGCCTGGCAACAACACCCGGCGGTTCATGATTGCAAAGCTCAAGGTGGAAGACAGCTTCAAGAACAACGACAAGGAGAAGGATCTTGCTTTCGTCGATCATCCTGATTTCGTCCCGCAGCTCAGATCCGTCCTGGAGCAGGAGGTCAACCTGTACAACCTGCGGCTCCAGGAGCGTGCTGGCGCAGGTGCGCTCAGCGAGAACTGGCGGCGGCGCATTCTGTCGGTCTTTGGTGCCCAGGAGGGTGTGGCCCTTCTGGAGAATTGCGGTGTAAAGGGACTTGCGCCGCGTGCGCTCGACAGCCAGCAAAAGCGCAAGCTCACGTCTTCCGAGCAGAATGACCTGTCGTGCCTGGTTGCCGGATTCGTCAAGATTCGCCTGGGAGAGCCTCTGAACTACGCGTTCGTCAGCAAGATAGTGCCTGTTCCGGATTCAAACGGGCGGACGTTTTACAGGGTGCAGTTCGAGTCCAAACCAGACGCGGTCAACGAACTGAAACGACGGCTGAGGCAGATCCACGGCGATCAGCCACCCCGCGTGGCGACGGTCGAGCCGAAGGAGTATGTCCAGAACATTTCCGACGTTGCCAGCCGCAACGAGGCCACGCAATTCGGACTTATGCTGGATCTGTTGACGACGAAGGGGCTGGCGATCGGAAGCTCATTCGAGCGCTTTACGCAGGATCAGCAGTTGCTCCATGCCGTAAAGAGACAACCACTGGCGGTGAGCTTTCTGCACGGAACCGACACCTTCGGCTGGATACTCGGCCCCAAGTTCGCGATCGACGAGAAGCAAAGGGCGACGTTCGTGCACACGCCTTCGCGGTATACCTTCACCGGGTCGATTACGGTACCGTCGTGGTTCGCGTCGGTAACGATCAAAGGGCAGGGTTGCTGGCTCGATCCGAGCGGCGCAGAAAAGGATTGTTTCGATCTGTTCAAGGGCGAGGCGGATGGAATCAACGTCAGCCTTCCAAGTACCAGGTACCGCGGACTCGTCCCGGCGTTGCTCTATCGCGAGTACGAGCTCATGAGGGAGCCGGAAATCTATGCATTGGCCGAGCAGCATCTGGGTGGAACTCTTTCGCTTCGTGCTGTTCCCGAGCAATGTCTGGGCGTAACGTCACGCGCGTGCGCTCAGACCGTCGTTATCGAAGGACGGGAGTTGTGGCGCAATCCCGAGGTGTACGTCGGCAACCAGAAGGCTGACACAGTGGAGGTGTTGCCGAGCATGCGCGGCGTTGCGGCGACGTTTCGTTCGTTGAGAATGCCGCCGCCGCAGCCGGACGGCCGGCGCACATCGCAGGACCTGATCGTGGTGACTTCGGTCGGAACGGACCGGCTCCCCGGCGCCGTGACGATCCTGCCCGAAGCGGTCACGGCGCCGAAGCCCTTCATGCGGCTGCGCAACGCCTACGTAGACAAGGTCGGCAACAAGGCGACCCTCGAATTCGTGTTCGAGCCCGCGGCGCTGCCGGCAAGCTTTCACTCGATGCTCGCGCGCGTGCGCCTGCCCGGCGCAAAGGACTGGAAGGACCTGGGAGCGCCGGCCCGCATGTCGAATGGAGTTGTCGTGTTCGAGTTCGATCCGGCAGCCGTGGGGCTCGGGGACAAGGCCGTCGAGATGGAAGCGGACGTCGGCCTCAAGTTCAACCCGGAGGATACGCTTCACTCCATGCTCGATCCGTCGGCGCGTTTCTTCACTTATTTCCCCAATCCGGACGAGCGCGCGGTGCTCGCGAGCGACACCAGCGAGCTCGACTTCAGCAAGTCGGCGACGCTGGGAGCCAAGGAGCAGGGGCAGTTCGCGAAGCGCCTGACCTACAAGCTGCCGAAGGACGAGAAGCTGTTCAACGCGGCTTATCCCGGCCTCGTCGCGGCGCTCGACGGGCGCGGGGGCAACGCGCGCCTTGTGCTGACAGGCGGCAACGTCTCGGCGCCGTTCGATGCTGCGCGATCCTCGGGCCAGAAGGGGACGATCGTATTTCCATCCTCCGCGAGCACTGCCCGGTTGGCGCCGGGCGTGGTCCCGCGCGATGAGGAAACTGCTTCGTACGACATATTGCTCGAATACCGGATCGGAGCGGGGGAGTGGATTCCGGTTCCCATCAAGGACGGCAAAACGGTCTCGATCAAAGGCCTCAAGAAAGCAGAGAAGCCGGCGCCGAAACCGGTTGCCGCAGCCCCGGTGAACTAATCGTTCCGACGCAGTCGTGGGTGCGGTGGCAGCGGCGACGCTGGAAGCTGTTTCCACGATGCGACCGCGGGTGAGGTGACGCTGGCCGGAAAAGGATTTACGCTGGGCCCGGTGCGACCCCTCCACGGCCATCCGTCGTTTCCGGCATGAAGATTTACCTGGTTGTAATAGTGTCCGTCCTGAGCCAGGTCGGGTTCAGCGGCAGCCGGGTTGCGATGTCGCTTCACGCCCTGCAGTTGACCGCCAATCAGTTCGCGATCGGCGTCGTTATCGCGCTTTATTCGCTGGCCCCCTTTCTGCTGTCGATCGTTATCGGACGGTTTGCAGACCGGGTGCCGCCGAGGTTGCCGATCATCCTGGGCTCCGCCGTCATGACCGCGGCGCTGATTCTGCCGCCCGTGTGGAGCGGCCTGCCCGTGCTTTGCGCGACGGCCTTCGTGCTGGGCCTCGCCCATCAGGTGTTCAGCATTCCGCTCGAAGCCATCGTCGGCGGTATCGATGGCGCCAAACACCGCTCGCGCAACTACGCCCTCATCACCATGGGATGGTCCGCGGCGAATTTCTTCGGGCCGCTCATCGCCGGCTTGACGATTGACTACGTCGGCCAGCTCGAGGTGTATCTCGTGCTGGCCGTGCTGACCGCAGTGCCGATTCCCATACTGCTGGCGTATCCGGACCTGCTGCCCCGGACGGCGGCCTCGCATGCCGGGGCAGCGACGCGCGGCGGCGTTCTCGACCTGTGGCGCATGTCCTCCGTCCGGATGACCATCATCGCCGCGGGCGTCGTCGGCTCGGCGCAGGATCTCTTTCAGTTCTACCTCCCGATTTACGGTCATTCGCTCGGCCTTTCCGCATCCGCTATCGGAACCATACTCGGGCTGATGTCGGCCGCCGCATTCGTGATCCGCGGCATAATCCCGATTCTCGTGAAAAGACTCACGGAACCGGTGATACTGGTCTCGGCCATGTTCATCGCGGCGCTCGCATTCACCCTGCTGCCGTTCTTCGGCAATCCCTACGCGCTGGGCGCCATAGCGTTCCTGCTCGGGCTCGGCGTCGGCTGCGCCCAGCCGATGACCATGTCGCTGCTGTACCTGTTCACGCCGACGGGCCGCATAGCGGAATCTTTCGGGGTGCAAAAGACGGTGCGCAACGGCACGCACCTGGTGGTGCCGATCGTCTTCGGGAGCGTGGGCGCGGCGTTCGGCGTCACGGCCGTGTTCCTTTCGAACGCTGCTATCCTGCTCGCGAGCGGTTTCCTGATGCGCAAGGCCGACATACCGGCGAGCGACCTGGAGCGCAGGCAGGCGTGATCCGAAGGAGGAAGGCTGAAGATTGAAGGCTCAACATCAAAGGAGGAGGAACCATGTCGACGCTGGATGTACGTAACCCGGGCTTGAACGATCTCATCGCTTCCGATGTTGTGATCGAGCGCATCGCCGGAGGGCTGGGCTTTACGGAAGGCCCCGTGTGGCGCGGCGGAGCGCTCCTCTTCAGCGATATTCCGAACAACCGCATCGCGCGCTGGCGCCGCCTGGCGGAAGGTCCGGAGCTCACTACCTTCGCCAAGGGCCATTCGAACGGCCTTACCCTGGATCGCCAGGGCCGCATCCTGGCGGCCGAGCACGGCGGCCGGTGCGTGTCGCGCGTGGCAGACGACGGCACGCGCGCGGTCCTCGCCGGGAAATTCCAGGATAAGCGGTTGAACAGCCCTAACGACATCGTGGTGAAGTCCGATGGCGCCATCTACTTTACGGACCCGCCCTACGCTCTGTTTGCGAGCCCGTCCGGCGCGATACGCCCGGCCGGCTGGTGGAAGGCTCCGCCGGGCAAGGAGCAGCCGTTGAACGGCGTGTATCGCCTGCGCCCCGACGGCGGAATGCAGCTCGTGGTGGAAGACTTCGTGCTGCCGAACGGCCTCGCGTTCTCCCCGGACGAATCCATCCTGTACATCGACGACTCCGACCGGAAGCACATCCGCGCCTTCGATGTCGCCGCGGACGGTGGGCTCAAGAACAGCCGCATCCTGCTGGACATGGCTTCGAGCGACCCGGGAGTGCCCGACGGCATGAAGGTAGACCTCCAGGGCAACGTGTTCTGCACGGGACCGGGCGGGGTGTGGGTGTGCCGCGCCGATGGCACGCTCCTGGGCCGCCTTATCCTGCCGGAGCTACCCGCGAACCTGGCATGGGGCGAGGATGGCAGCGTGCTGTTCATCACGGCGCGCACCAGCGTCTACCGGGTGCAGACGAAGACGCGCGGCGCCCTGCTGGGTTAGAAGGGAACCTTCACTTGAACGGGAGGAAACGGAGATAACAGAGAAGAGCAAATCTTGAAGCCTCCGTTGACTCTGTTGCCTCCTGTTAAAGAACTTGAAGTTGAACCTACCTGTTCGCGGTCTTTCTCTGTGAACTCTGTGTGCTCTGTGGCAGAATCGGTTCGACTTCAGGATTAGCGGAGGAACTGCGTCGATGGCACTGGTCGAGTACAGGGAAGAAGGCGGGATCGGTTACATCACGCTGAACCGCCCGGAGAAGCTGAACGCGTTCTCGGACGAAGTCGGGGTCGCCTTTTGCGACGCGCTCTACCGTTTGAACGATGACGGCAACGCCCGGGTCGGAATCATCTCCGGCAACGGGCGGGCGTTCTGCAGCGGCGCGGACGTGAGGCAGCGCCAGATGCGCGCGAAGGAGGAAATGGAGAAGCTCGGCAGCCCGGCGGGCCGCGGCGGGAATTTCCGCGAGCCGTTCTTCCGTTCTTCCAACTCGAAGCCGATCATCGCCGCCGTGCACGGCTACGTGTACGGTCTCGGGGTGCGTATCGCGCTCTACGCCGACCTGCTGGTCGCGGCGCGTGACGCGAAGTTCCAGATCACGGAAACGCCGCGCGGCCTGGACAGTACGCCGTTCTGGATGATGATCGCGAACCAGGGCGCGGGCGCCTTCGCGACCGAGGTTTCCCTTACCGGCCGGACCTGGACGGCGGAAGAGGCTGCCCGCCACGGATTGCTTACCCGGCTGTGCGAGGCGGGAGAGCATATCAAGGCAGCCGAGGATCTCGCGCGAAAGATTCTCGAGAACCCGCCCCTGGCCGTGCAGGCCGTGGTCAAGGCGCGGCGGGCCATGCTCAACGAGATCGATGTTAAAGCTCATGCCACGGGGCCGCGCGGCATGCATCTGACGGAGGACTTCCGCGAGAGCGCCGCCGCGTTCCTGGAGAAGCGCAAGCCGGTGTACCACGGACGCTGACGACACGAGGATCCATACTTTCCGGAGAAACATCATGACGACAGACACGGAAGAGATTTTCCCCCACATCGAGCGCTGGAAATCGGGCGGGCAGGGCGTTGCACTTGCCACGGTGGTGCAGACGTGGGGTTCTTCACCGCGGCCCGAAGGCAGTCATCTCGCGGTGAACGATCGCGGCGAGTTCGTCGGCTCGGTCTCGGGTGGGTGCATAGAAGGGGCGGTGGTGACCGAAGCGCTCGCCACGATCAAGGACGGCAGCCCGCGCACGCTCGAATTCGGCGTCTCCGACGAGCAGGCCTGGGAGGTCGGGCTCGCATGCGGCGGCAAGGTGCGCGTGTTCGTGGAGCGTGTCGAGTGAAAAAGACGCTCTACGAACGGTTGCGGGCGGTGACTGCGGCGGGAGCTTCCGCCGCTGTGGTGACGCGGCTCGGGGACGGCGCGCAAAGCCTGTTCGACGGCGAGCGCTGGGAAGAAGGGCTGACGCTCGACGAGGAGCGTCGTGCCGTCGTGCGCCGGATGCTCGTCGCCGACAAGAGCGGCATACTCGCCGGAACGGAGGATCTTTTCGTGCGCTCGTACGCCCGCCCGCCGCGCCTGATCGTCGTCGGCGCCGCGCACATCAGCCAGTTCCTCGCGCCGATGGCGGCGCTCGCCGGCTTCGAAGTGATCGTCATCGACCCGCGGCGCGCCTTCGCGAGCGCGGAACGCTTTCCGGGCGTGACGCTGATCGATCAATGGCCCGATGAAGCGTTCAAGAAGCTGAATCTCGATGCGACGAGCGCCGTCGTGACGCTCACCCACGATCCGAAGATCGACGATCCCGCGTTGATCGCCGCGCTCGGGAGCCCGGTGTTCTACGTCGGCGCCCTGGGCAGCAAGCGCACGCACGCCAAGCGCGTGGACCGCCTCGCCGAGGCGGGGCTGGCCGACAAGGCCGGGCGCATCCACGCGCCGGTGGGGCTCGACCTGGGCGGCCGCTCCCCGCGCGAGATCGCCGTTTCCATCCTGTCCCAGGTGATCCAGGTCCGCTACAAGGGCGAGGCTTGAGCGCCAGCCAGATCTATCACGACGCGATCAAAGCGCTTGCCGCCGCCGCGACCGGCGAGGGCACGCTCGCATTAGCGGACGGGCGGGCGCTCGTCGACAATCCTCTCTGCGGCGATCGCGTGGACATGGAGGTCAAGATGACGGATGGCCGTGTGGCCGCTATCGCGCACCGGGTTCGGGGCTGCCTGTTGTGCCGCGCGGCGGCTTCGGTCATCGGCAAGCACGCGGCGGGCGCCAGCCCCGGGGACATCGAGCGGATCAGCATCGGTGTAGCGGAGATGCTCGAAAAGCAGGCCCCGTCTCCAGCCGCGTGGAAGGATCTCGAAGCGTTCTCGCCGGTGCACGGTCATCGCAGCCGCTACCGCTGCGTGCAGCTGCCGTTCGAGGCGCTGCTCGCGGCGCTGCGCGCGGCAGGTTGCTGATCGTCAGGGGTCAGGCGTCAGGGGTCAGGCGTCGCAGGTCACCTTTCGACTAGAATCGATTTCGACCGTATCTTGTTGCACGCGAGGAGCGACCATGACGAGCAGCATGCTGGTTTACGACCCGGTAGCGCCTTGTCTCACGCAGCCGCGGGAGCCCGGGCGATCGCTGGACAGCCTGGCCGGCAAAGTCATCGGCTTCATCGACAACTCGAAGCCGAATTTCAATCACCTGGTCGAGGACCTGTCACGAATCCTGGTCGAGCAACATGGCGCGAAGGGCGTCGTCCTTCGCCGCAAGCGCAGCGCTTCTCAGGGTCTGGCGGAAGCCATGATGAACGAGCTCGTCGGCCAGGTGGATGCCGTCATCACGGGATCCGGCGACTGAGGCTCCTGCACGTCGTGGAGTGTCCACGACACGGTAGAGGCGGCGAAGCGGGGGAAAGCGGCGCTCACGGTATGCTCGACGAGCTTCGTGGGGCTTGGACGCGCGCAGCAAAAAGCCCTGGGCTCGCCCGACCTGCCGATCGCGGTGGTCCCGCATCCGTTCGGTACCCGCTCGCGCGACGAGCTCGGGCGAATCGCAGCGGAGTGCGCCGGGGATATCGCACGCCTTCTGTGCGAGGCGCCCGGTGGCCCGACCGCGACGGCGGCGGCTCTGCCGGCGGCGCCGCGCGCCAGGCTCATCGAGGCGCCGGGCGGGCTCGACGAGCTCAACAAGCTCTACATGAGCCGGCGCTGGGGAGACGGGCTGATCATCGCGCCGCCCACGGAGGAGGCCGTACGGCGGATGCTGCGCCACACGCGTCGCGCTCCGGACGAAGTGGTGGCGACGATCGCCCCGGGCATGGGAGCGGCCACCGTCGAGTACATCGCCATACAGGGCGTGATGGCGGGCTGCTATCCGGAGTACCTCCCGGTGCTGATTGCCGCCGCAGAGGCCGTCGCCACGCGGCAGTTCCACCTGCAGGCGATACAGGCCACCACCAACCCCTCGGCGGTATGGCTCATCATCAACGGTCCGATCGCGCGCCGGCTCGAAGTAAACGCCGGAGCGGGCTGCCTGGGACAGGGCGCGTGGGCGAATGCGACCCTCGGGCGGGCGCTGCGGCTCATTCTGCAGAACATCGGCGGCGCGTTGCCCGGGGAAATGGACCGGGCGACGCAGGGGCAGCCCGGCAAGTACACGTTCTGCTGCGCCGAGAACGAGGAGGCGAGCCCATGGGAGGCGCTGCACGTCGAGCGCGGCTTCGCGGCCGATACGAGCACCGTGACCGTCGTCGGTGCGCTCGGGACGTGGAGCATGAACATGACTGCGCGCAGGGCCGAAGAGGTGATCGCCATGATCGGCGACACCATGCAGTATCCCGCGAGCAGCGATTACGTCTACGGCGGCGCGCCTTTCATCATCCTGGCGCCGCAGCACGCGAACCTCTTCCACGGTGAAGGCTGGGGAAAGAGCGAGGTGAAGCGCCGGCTGTGGGAGGCCTCGAAGATGCGCGCGGGACGCGCGAAGGGCAGCGAGTTCGAGCGCATGGCCACGGGGCGCCGCGCGGAGCTCGGCGAGATCGGGCCCGACACGATAGTGCCGATTTCCGCGAAGCCGGAAGACCTGAGCATCGTGGTGGCCGGCGGGCCGGGCTCGCATTCGGTCTTCGTGCCCGTGTCGGCGCACACCCGGTCGGTGACCCGGGAAGTGGAGATGATGTCCGTGTAACCCCTGCTCGCCGGGGACGGTCTACTTGGAAGTCATTACCCAGACTCCGTCCCAGTCCTCGGGAGGCGGAGTCTCGCGGAAAATCTCGGAGCGCTCCAGGAACACCTTGCTCGGCTTGTCCGCCGGGTTCAAGGCCAGCACCTGCCGGAAGCAGTCGATCGCCTGTCCCCAGCGCTGCCCGCGATAGCCCTGCATGCCGTCGTTGAAGAAGCCGATGGCGCGCTCGACGCTCGGGAAGCGCTCGGCGGAATAGTGATCCATCGCCTCGTAGATCGCCACCGGCTCGGTCTTGCCCTTCACGCGCAGGAGGTCGATCTCACGCAGCAGGTGATCGTTTTTCAGCTCGCGCCGGGTGGTCTCCCCGATCAGTATCTTGCTGCCGTAGGTCTTGGTGACGCCTTCCAGCCGCGAGGCCAGGTTCACCGAGTCGCCGATCACCGTGTATTCCATGCGCTTGGGCGATCCGATGTTGCCGACGATGACAGACCCCGTCGCGATCCCGATCCCGATGTTGATC
>Ga0111538_10004456_pt1 | contig 19447 bp, 35 predicted proteins | sample SoiMethybrSBSTD1_FD_79669 | JGI IMG/M metagenome (GOLD analysis project Ga0111538, IMG submission 79669) | Bulk soil microbial communities from a Populus tree surrounding site in Tennessee, USA - Soil MetaG P. TD hybrid SBSTD1 (version 2)... | ecosystem: Environmental > Terrestrial > Soil >...
AAAGTGGATCGATGCGGTCGCCGCTGAGCACGAGATGTCCGTAGAAGATTGGACCGCGAGCATCGCCGCGCTCGTGCTCACGACGCACGCGAGCGCCGGCGCGCAGATGGTGGTGCGGGCCTCTCGGGGCAGCATGACCGCATCGTTCGGCATCGCGATTGCCCGCTGTAAGTATTTCTTCGCGGACCGCGGGCTCGAGCTCGCGAGCGATGGGCGGCGGAAGCGAATCTTCCACTACGTGACTCCGCACGACCGCCAATTGCCAGGCGGACGGACGGTGGCGGTCCGCGAGCACTACCGCGGCACCCGTCGATTCGAGTGGAAAGGATCGGAGGTGCTCATCGTGCTTCCGGAGAATCGCGACATCCTGAAATTCGATCGGCCTGGGCAGGAGGTCGACGACGTGACCGCGCCGGCGCCGGTGGAAATGCTCACTGAGAGCCAGGCCGCGGATCGGTTCGTTGAGGCGGTGTCAGTCTAATGGCCGCCCGCGCCTGCGATGATTATCCGCCGCCGAATCGCTACGAGCCGCGCCAGTCGTTTTTCTGCTGGCTGTTCGGATGCGTGCCGGTCCTGAAGAGCGCCTGCCATCGGCGCCAGCTGGCCTGCTCGCGCTGTCATTCCGCGCTCGGTGACGAGTGGGTGTCGGCGGACGCACGTCCGTGCCACCCGCGTCCGCCGGACGAATCTCAGAACCCAGGATCCGGCGCGCGAGGGGCCTGGCGATGATTCGGCGGCCGCGGCCGGCCGTCGACCTGCAGCCGTGGAAGCGCGGCCTCTCGCGCGAGCTCAGTAACTCACTGGTGCTCGACGTCAGTGCATCGTTCGCGGTGCGGGTGAAGAGTGGCTATCAGGACGATCCGCCGCTCGTGATGATCGAAATCTTCGGCCGCCGGTATGCGGCGCGGCCGGGCGCACTCTGGCATGGCGGCGACGTTTACGAAATCGTGAAAGACCGGACCGCGCGCTCCGCGGTGCTGACCATCGCGGGGTCGCATCCGCACGAGGTCTATCGGTTGAGCAATGGCGGCTGGCCGCTCCGGGGGCCGGCGCTCGGGTCCGTCGACGCCGGTGACGTGAGGTATGTGTTTCCCTGGAGCCCACCGTGCCCTGGCTGAAGCTCGAGGGCGTGCTCGGGTGGGTGCACGTGAAGATGCCGCGGCCGCGCCGCCGGCCGTGTCACTGGTGCCGCGCGCTCACCGATCGGTTGTGCGACGGGCCTGGGCCGGAATTCACCCCGGCGATGTTCGACGAGCTCGCGCCGCCGGCCGAGCTCGAGGCGCGCAGCTGCTCGCGGCCGGTCTGCCGGCGCTGTTCGATTCAGGTGCCGCCCGACGCGGACTATTGCGCGCGGGATCCGCGCTGCCGGGCCGCGGCGCTCGCCGCCGGCGCCGCGCTCCGCGCGAATCCGATCCGCTGATACACTCCGCGCCGTGCCCCGGCGTGGACGACCGCTCATTCATCCCGGCTCGCTCGCTGACCGGATCCGGACCGCGTGTCCGCAAGGGACCGGCGCCACGCTGGGGCAGATTCAATCGGTCGCGCTCGCGCGGCCGGAGGACGTGAAGCTCGAGGTGAACCGGCTCCGCGACGTGGGCTGGATTCGCACCTGGGGCCGCCGGCGCGCGATGCGCTACTTCTGGCAGCCATGACCATCACCTGTAAGTATTCTTGCGAGCTCTGCGGCCTCGAGCGCCGCGCGGTGGAGGTGCCGGCGCGCACCACCGAGGACGTCCGGGTGTGGATGGAATCGATCTGCATCCCGGCGCTGGTCCGCGACCACGAAGCGCAGAGTCCGGGCTGCCGGCCGCGCGAATTGAAGGAGCTCCTGATTCCGATCGGCGGCGCCGACATCATCGGCGGGCCGGCGGTGAATTGACCGCGAGGGCCTGGTTGCCGATAATGTTCGCCGATGGCCTGGACCCAAGCCGACATCGACGCGCTCGAGGCGGCAATCATTGAACGTAAGGGCGTGCGGGCGCTCACGCTGTCCGACCAGACCTACCAGTTCGAATCGAGCAAGGAGATGCTCGAGCTCCTGTCCGTCATCAAGGCCTCCGTGAACGGGGGCTCGCGGACCCGCTACGCTGCCACACGCAAAGGTGTTTAAGAGCGCTTAGGGCGCCGGAGAGAATCAGGTGGACGGACCCGCGCTCGAGCTCCGCGCCAGCATCATCATCCCGACCTACAACCACGCAGCGTTCCTGCCGACCGCCATCGAGAGCGCGCTCGCGCAGACGGTGCCCTGCGAGGTGATCGTCGTCGACGACGGATCCGAGGACGCCGGCGCGACCGCGCGGCTGCTCAGCAGCTACTGCTCGGGCCGCGCTCGGTGTGCCGATCGATTCCGCTGGGTGCAACAGAAACACGCCGGTCCGAGTGTCGCGCGGAATACCGGGATCGAGCTCGCCCGGGCGCCGTTCGTGATGTTCCTGGATGCCGACGACATCATTGCCCCCGACAAAGTAGCGCGCCAACTCGCCGAGCTCGAGCGATCGCCGGAGGCCGGCTGGGCGCTCTGCGATGTGAAGATCGAGGACGAGGCGAAGCGCACAAGCCGGCTCGCATCGGAGGCCTACGGTTACGCGGACCGCGCGCTGTCGGGCTGGATTGACGGGCAGCTGGCGGAGGGGAATTTCATTCCCATCATGTCGCCGCTCGTGCGGCGTGCGGTCCTGAGCGATCTGATTCGGTTCCAGGACCATCGCGTGCCGGAGGACTGGCACTTCTGGCGCGACGTCGCCGGGGTGGCGCGGGTGCGCTACGTGCCGGAGGTGCTCGCGACCTATCAGCACCGGCGCACCGGCCGCAGCCGGCTGCCCAAGGTCGCCCGCGCGGTGTCGCCGAACATCGAGCAGCCGCTCCGCCTGAATCTCGGGTGCGGCACGAAGGGCACTCGCTCCTGGCATCCGATGCCGGGGTTCGTGAACCTGGACAAGAGTCTGGGCTGGCGGTTCGAAGATGGCCTGGGTGACTTCGCGGACCGCTCCGTCGCCGGCATCACGATTTCGCACACGCTGATGTATGTCGCCGAGGCGGACTGGCCGCGGGTCTTTCGGGAGTTCGCGCGGGTGCTCGCCGATGACGGGGTGGTCCGGATTACCGAGGACAGCACCATCGATCGCGCGAGCTCGCGGCTCGGCGGGTGGAAGGGCTCCGAGCCCGCGGTGACGTTGACGTCGCCCGAGCTCGTGCTCGCGGAGCTCGAGCGCGCCGGCCTGCAGGCGCATCGGGTGGCGGTGGACACGACGCGTTACGTCGACCGCTCGCTCATGCAGGCGCAGCATGGGCCCGAGCCGCATGTGTTTTTCTGCGAGGGCGTGCGGGTGCCGGCGGTGCTGTTCGCGCCCCACAACGACGACGAGACGCTGTTCGCGGCCTTCACGCTGCTCCGGTTCCGGCCGCAGGTGGTGGTCTGCTTCGAGAGCTCCGGCGACTACGGGGATCCGCTCGTGCGGGAAGCCGAAACCCGCGAAGCGATGACCGTGCTCGGCGCGGGCCCGGTGACGCAGTGGCGCTGCGGCGCCGAGGCCGGCCGCGATGATGCCAAGGTGGCCGACCTGCTCCATCAGATGCGCGAGGTCCGGCGGACCGTGAACCCGCGCACCGTCTGGGCGCCGCACCCGCGGAGCTCGCACAAGGACCACGTGCTCGTGGCGAAGGCCGCGGCCGAGGTGTTCGGCGATCGGGTTCGCACGTATCACACCTATGAGCTCGACCCGGCCGGCCTGCCGACGAAGGTTCGCGCCGGCGTGCTGGCGCCGCTCGAGCTCGGCTGGGCCTCGCACAAGATCCGCGCGCTCGCGCGCTACCAGAGCCAGTTGAATCATCCGCGGGCGGCACAGTTTTTCCTGGCCGACCTGCACGAGTATCTCGGAGAGGAGTAAGCGATGGGGCCGTTCAGATTGTTTCCGGAATCGCAGCGCTGGTTTACGTTTGCCGACTATGGGCTGCTGTTGGAGTGCATGCAGTTTGTGGCCGCCCGCGCCGAGAAGGGCGCGCCGGTGCGGGTGCTCGAGTTCGGGCCGGGCTCGTCGACGCTCGCGCTCATCGAGGGCGGCGCGACCCACATCGATACGCTCGAGGACAGCGCGGACTGGGAGGGCGTCTGGCGCGAGCGGCTCGAGGCGAAGTATCCCGGGATCGTCCACCTGCATCGTTTCACCGTCGACCGCGGCAAGGTGAAAGCCGACGCCCAGACGCTGGCGAAGCTGAACGCCGCGAAGTATGACCTGGCGTTTATCGACGGGCCGCACGACACGACCGCGCGGGGCCCGGCACTCCAGTTCGCGCTCGAGCGCGCGACCTGCGTGTTCGTGACCGACCAATACAACGACGAGACCCGGGCGGTCACCGAGAAGCTGGTCCGCAAGTTCCGGCCGGCGCGCGAGGTGGAGTTCAGGGACGTCGAGCGGGAAATCCGCCGCATGGCGTGGATTCACCCGAAGCCGGGCCCGGAGAAGGACTGAAACAATGGGCCAAGCTCGCAAGAAGGGCACCCGGTTCGAGCGCATGGCTCGCGCGATCGTCCGCCGGCAGGATGCCGAGGCCGAGGCGCGCGAGCGCCGGGCGCACGAGCTCGCGGTGGCGCAGCCGTCGCTCGCGCGGGTGCTCGCGCCCAATCGCGCGCTGACCGTCGCCGCGCTGCTCGCGCTCGCGGCGGCGCCTGGCCGGAGGCGGTGATGCGCCCCGTCGACGTGTTGACGTGGAAGTGGGGCACGAAATTCGCCGCGCGCCACGTCAACATCCTGGGGAGCATGCTGCGGCGCCGGCTCGGGGTGCCGCACACCCTGGTCTGTATCACCGACGACCCGACCGGCCTGGACCCGGGCATTCGGGTGGTGCCGATGCCGGAGGAGTTCGCCGCGACCCCGCGGTGCCGCCGGCGGATGATGCAGTTCAGTGCCGAGTGGACCCGCGGAGTGCTGCGGCTCCGCGACCGGCTGCTCGTGATCGACCTGGACATCGTGGCCGTCGCCGATCTGACGCCCATCGTGAATCGCCCAGAGCCGATCTGCGGCTGGCGGGTCGGGCATGCCGGCGTGCTCAGTGGGAGTTTCCTGCTGTTCGATAACGGGGTCCTGGACGCGGCCTGGCAGCAGTTCGCCCGCGACCCCGAGGGCTATCCCGCGCGGGTGGCGCCGCGGGGCGTGCCATCCGACCAGGCGATGCTGAATCACTGGCTGCAGGAGACGTCGCCCTGGCTGCCGCGGCTGGGGATCTGGACCGAGGCCGATGGGTTCGTGACTTACTACGGGGCGGGCTACGAGCGGCTCGAGCACCTGGGGGTCGGGCCGACCCGGCCGGCGCTCCCGAGCGGCGCGCGGATCGTGGTCCTGGGATCCGACGACCTGGCGGTGCTCGAGGGCCGGCAGTTTCCCTGGGTGCGGGACCATTGGCGATGAAGGCCTCCGCGGTCCTGCTCTCATGGCGCCGGCCGGACAATCTCGCGGACATCGTGGCCGCGCTCCGGGCGAGCGGCGCGATCGGCGAGGTCCTGGTCTGGAACAACAATCCCGACGTCCGGCTCGAGCTCGAGGCCGCCGCGGTCATCCAGGCGCCGGCGAACATGTTCCTGCTCCCGCGGCTCGCGGTCGGCTGCCTGGCGCGGTGGCCGGCGATCTGGTTTCAGGACGACGACCTGGTGCTCGCGCCGGCGCAGGTGGCCGAGCTCTGGGATCGGTTCGTGGCCGATGGCGGCCGGCGCATTCATGGCGTGCAGGGACGGATGCTCGCGCCGAATGGCGCCTACGACGGACGGAACGTGTTCGGCGATTGCGACATCGTGAACCAGGCGGTGGTGTTCCGGCGCGCCGCGCTCGCGCGGGCGCTCGGGTGGCTGCCGTCGCCGCTCTGGGAACCCGGGACCGTCGACCCGGCCGAGGACGACATCCTGCTGTCGCTCGCGCAGGGCCGCCGGCAGGCGGTCGCGGTCGACGTCGGCGCGCTCGAGCGCCGCGGGGCCTATGACGACATGGCGTGGTCGCGCCGCCCCGAGCATCGGGCGCGCCGGCAGGCGATGGTCGATTGGATGTTGCTCAAGTGACCGCGGCGAAAACGGGCGATCGGGTTCATACTCCTGGCGGTGAAATGATGCCGAGCCCGCTGGTGGTGCCGCTGCTCCCGTTCTCGCTCGAGCGCAATCTCGGCGCCGCCTACAATGCCGCGCTCGAGCTCGTGCCGGACGGCGGCTGGGCCTGCCTGCTCGACCACGACATGATGTTTACGACCCGGGTCTGGTTCGGGCAGCTGCTCGAGGCGATCGCGTGCCGGCCGGACGCCGGCGCATTCACCGTGGTGACGAATCGGATCGCGGCGCCCTGGCAACGGGCGGCCGAGGCCGATCGCAACAACCACGACGTCGCGTATCACCGCAAGGTCGGCGCTGCCCGGGTGACGACGCACCGCACGCTGCTCGACATCACAGACACGAAAGGGTTCGGCGGGGTGGTGATGCTGCTCTCGAAGGCGGCCTGGCGCGAGGTCGGCGGATTCCCGGACGGGCTGCTCTGCGTCGACCACGCGATGCACTTCGCGCTGCGCGCGGCCGGCCGCCGGAACTATCTCATCGAGGGGCTGTATGTGTATCACTGGCGCCGGGCGTTCGGTGACGAGCTCCCGGACGACACACCCCGCGTTTCGAATTGTCCCTGTCGCGGACCGGAGCCGACGCCCACCGTCCGCATTCCTCTGCCGGAGCGTGCCCAATGACGACGACCACCCGCGTTAGTCCGCCGCCGACCATGAATTTCCTCGACCGCGCGATCGGGTTCGTGGCGCCGCGGACCGCGCTGTCGCGCGCTCGAGCGCGGATGGCGATGGGAAACCTGGCGGCGCTGCAGCGTCACTACGAGGCCGCATCCGCCGGCCGGCGCACGAGCGGCTGGCGGCGCTCGAGCGCGGATCCGAATGCCGCGATCGGGCCGGCGCTCGGGCTGCTCCGCGACCAGGCGCGCGACCTGGTCCGAAACAATCCCTACGCGGAGAGCGCCATCTCGACGATCGCGGACCACGCGGTCGGCTGGGGGCTCACCGCGAAAACGAAACCGAAGAACCGCGAGGCGGAGACCGCCTGGCGCGAATGGGCGGAGACGACGCTCTGCGATGCCGATGGGCTCTGCGACTTCTACGGGCTGCAGAAGCTGGTCATGCGGACGGTGGTCGAATCGGGCGAGGTGCTCGTGCGGCGCCGGTTTCGACGCGTCGACGACGGGTTCCCGGTGCCGATGCAGATCCAGGTGCTCGAGCCCGACTTCCTGGACGCTGGGAAGAATCTCGCGCGCACCCCGCAGGGCGGATCGATCGTGCAGGGCGTCGAGCGCGATGCGATCGGACGAAAGGTGGCTTACTGGCTGTTTCAGGACCACCCGGGTTCGAACACCGGCCTGGGCCTGGGCGGCTCGGTGCCGGTCGCCGCGCAGAACGTGCGGCATATCTTCCGGCCGACGCGCGCCGGCCAGCTGCGGGCGCTGACGTGGCTCGCGCCCATCATTCTGCGGCTCCGCGACTTCGACGAGTTCGAGGACGCGACGTTGATGAAGCAGAAGATTGCGGCCTGCCTGGCGGTCATTACGTCCGACCCGGACGGGACCGGCGCGCCGCTCGGCGAGGCGAGCGCCGGCGCGACGTCGGACGCACCCGAGGTCGACCAAATCGAGCCGGGCGCGATCCTCAACATCCGGCCGGGCCGCTCGGTGGAGGTGGTGCAGCCACCGCAGGTCCGGGAATACAACGATTACGCGCGGAACCAGCTCCGGGCGATCGCGACCGGGATCGGGGTCACCTACGAGGATCTGACGGGCGACTATGCCGACATGCCGTTCTCGGCGGCGCGCATGTCGCGGATCCGGCACTGGTCGCGGGTGGAGGATTGGCGCTGGCGGATTCTGATTCCGCAGATGTGCGACCCGGTGTTTGCCTGGTGGCTCGAGGCCGCGCTCATCATGCGGCGGGTGAAGGACACCGACGAGGTCAACGTGGAATGGACCGGCTCGCCGGCGCCGCTCGTGGACCCGGTGAACGAGGGCCTGGCGTTTCAGCGCAACGTCCGCGCCGGCATTCAATCGCTCCCGGACGCGATCCGTGAGCGGGGCTACGACCCGGCCGACATGCTGCAGGAGATTGCCGATAGCAATGCCGAGCTCGACCGCCTGGGCATCCTGCTCGACAGCGATCCGCGCAACGTGACGCAGGCCGGGCAGCTGCAGGGCAAGGCCGGCGCGGCGTTCAAGGCCGAGCCCGCGCCGCCGGCGGCGCCGCCGGCCGACGATGCCGAAGACGAGGACCGCGCTCGCGCGCTCCGGATCGCGCCGCGGCGGTAATGGTGGCGGCGCCGCACCTGGTCGGGTGCTACTTCGATCCGGACCGCGGATCGCGGACCGCCTGGTCGCGCATGGGCCGGGTGTTCGAGGCGACCGCGGCCGCGCACTGCGGCTCGTGGCAGCGGGCGATCGCGCGGCTGCAGCTGGACCCGAGCTATCGGACGACGACCGGCGTGGTCGCGCACGTGCACAATACGCAGAAGCTCGACCACTGGGTGGCCGCGCTCGAGGCGCTCCCGGATGGCGCGCAGCTGCTACTCATCGACGCGGATGTCATGATTCTCCGGCCGCTCGACGCGATCTGGGATCGGGAGTTCGACCTGGCTTACACCACGCGGTCCGGGCATGCGTTCCCGTTCAACCTGGGCGTGATGTTCTGGCGGGTGTCGCCGCGGGTGCGATCGTTCGTGCGGGCCTGGCAGCAATGGAACCGCCGGCTGTTCGACGAGCCTGGCGACCACCTGGCCTGGCGGAAGCGGTTCGGTGGCGTGAACCAGGCGGCCTTCGGCCAACTGCTCGAGGCCGGCGGCGCCGCCGAGCTCGCGCTGCTCGAGCTCGCGTGCGATGAGTGGAATTGCGAGGAGTCCGGCTGGGAACGGTTCGACCCGGCGCGGACCCGGATCGTGCACCTGAAGAGCGCGCTCCGGCGATCGATCTTCTCGCCGCACTACCGGACCGCGGGCCCGCCGGCGCTCCGGGTGCTCGCGGACCACTGGCGTCAACTCGAGCGGGACCTGGACCGCGCGCTCGCGGCCGCGGGAGGTGTCTGATGATTACTCCGGACGAAATCGAAACGCCGGCGCCGCGCGAGGCGCCCATCAACCGCTCGGGCGATGAGCATGCCGAGCGGCCGCTCGACCCCGAACCGCCGCGGTCCGGGCCTGGCGAGCCGGCGCCGACCGCCGAACCGCCGGAGGTCGCACCGCATGTGGACGACCCGGAAGAGGAGCGGGCCCGCTCGTGATGGCGCGCGAGCCCGGGAAGCTCGAGCAGGGTCCTGGCGCGCCGGCCGGTGGCGGGCCTGGTGGCCTGTCCGCCCGCCAGGCGGACGCGCTGGGGCTCGTGCGGCGCTACTACGAGCTCAGCGAGGAGCTCCCGTCGTCCGGCTGGCTGGCGCGCCGGATGACCATCAGTTCGGCGCGGGCCCGCCAGCACCTGGATGTGCTCCGCCGGCGCGGCTGGCTGGACCGGGCTCGGCTCGAAAAGCCGTAAAAGTCCGCCCACCGTAAGAACCCAGACCTTTAGTCACCCCTGCGGGAGCCTCTCTGCCGGCCTGCCTCCGGAAACCGCCCGATTTACTACGTATGAACCTGGCATCTAGGTTGCTACGTAATAGGGCACGGCGCGATTGGGCGGCCGGTGGAGGTTCTGAAAATGGCGAAGCGAACGAACGACGCGGCTGTGGTCCTGGCGGGTTTCACGTTGTCCGAGCTCGAGGCCGAATTGGACCGCCGGCGCGCCGGCGCCCCGGTGGTGGCGACCCTGTGGAACGCCAAGAAGCCGACGTTGTCGGCGGGCCAGGGTCGGCAGGTCGCGGCCGACTGCGCTGATGGCGCCTACTCGTTCGACGCGTATTTCAGCTGGCAGGACCTGGGCGCCAAGCTCGCGCAGTGCGGGCTGACCGCGCGGGAAATCGAGGCGGTGCTGCGGTCGAAGTGGACCCGCTGGGCGGCCGACGAGGCCTGCGGCTCCGGCGGCGAGAAGTATGGGCACGTTCGCGCCGGCGCGCTGGTGGCGTGGATGGGCACGCAGGGTGGCCGCGGCCGGCACGCGCGCCCGGTCACCCAGCACGACCTGGACCGCCTGGTCGGCGAGACGTTCGGCGCGGAGGTGCGGTAAATGACCGAGCTCGAGGCGCGCCGGCTGCTCGACGAACATCGGGCGTTCCCGCGGTTCGTTCGCGGCCGCGGGTGGTATGTGGTCCTGAAGAGCGGGCAGGTCGACGTCTATCGGCTGTCGAAGTCCGGGAAGCGCGCGGTGTTCGAGCGCACCGTCGACCCCGACAGCTACTGCCTGCCGATCGACGTTCGCGAGCGGCTCGCGGGCAAGTAGGGAAGGCCGCCGGCCGGCGCCGGCGGGGGGCGGTCCTGGTGGCGAGCTCGAGCTCGCGCCCGGCCGGCCGAGTGACCTGGGTGGTTGAAACCGTAGGCTCGAAAGCTCCCGCTGACTAGGGATAACCGCGCGGCGCCCCACAATTGGCTGGGCCTGCTCCGTCCGGAAACCGTAGGCGCTTAATAGGGGCGATCGGGCTGACGAGGGATAACAACCGCCCGGGTCGCTGGGCTGGGGCGCTCCCTGGCGCGCTGGCGGCTCGAGGGCGCCGGCGCCGCCTAGACTCCGGAACGGACAGCCACCATTGCCTGGCTCGCCCAGGTCATCGAGCGGCACCGAAGGACCGGCTAGGCGGCGCCGGCGCTCCCGCGGCCTGGAATTCACCCCACCGTAAGAACCCAGACCTTTTGTCACCCCTGCGGGAGCCTATCTGCCGGCCGGCCTGCGGAAACCGGCCGATTTACTCCGTATAAACCTGGCATCTAGGTTGCTACGTAATACGGCATGACGAATTTCAAGGTTGGCGACTGGGTGAAAAAAACGGGAAGCAGCCACTGGGAAACGCCGGAGCCGGTGCAAATCATCGACTTCGGGTCCAAGCACGGCGAGGAGCTCGCGGACTTCTCGGACGGCACCTGGGGCTACCTGCGCGAACTGGTGAAGGTGCCGGCGCCGGTCGCCGGCGCGCCGGTCGCGCCGCCCGCGGTCCTGAACGGGAAGGTGATGGGCCCGGCGGCCGCCGACGCGATCGCGACGTGCGACCGCTGCGGCCGGAAGTTCCAGGCGAAGTTCATCGTTTGCGTCTGCCGAGGTTGAATCCATGAAGGGCTATCTGGTCGAAACGCGTAACTGGTCAGGGCTCGCGCTGGGCGCGGCCGAGTTCGATTCGCAGGCGGCCGCCGGCGCCGCCGCGCGCCGGACGTTCGCGCGCTCCCGCGGTGACGTGCGGGCGGTGGTGGTCCTGGACCCGGCCGGCGTGGTGGTGCTCGGGCTCTACTTCGGCTCCGGCGGCGCCCGGGTCGAAGTGGCTGGGGGGCGGTCATGACTCGGGCGGATCTGGCCGCGCTCGAGGTCGGCGCTAAGGTGGCGAACACCAGGACCGGCCGGATGTTCGTGAAGGTCCGCCAGGGCGGCGAGCGGTTCTATGTGTCGCGGTTCCGTGTCCGGACCGCCGGCGCCACAGGGGCGTTCGTGGAGCTCGTGGCCGGTCGCGAGCAGGGCGGCGAGCGCTCGCTCGAGCCGCGCTACCTGGAGCCGGTGGTGAACCGTGGCTAGGGCCCGGTTCGCTCTGCCGGCCGCCTGGCTGAAGACCGCGATGGGTGGGTGGGTGCTCACCCTGCCGGATGGGGCTCGCTGGACGGTCCGTGACGTGAGCGCTCGCCCGAAGCGGATGTTCTGGCTCTACTACAAGCCGGCCGGCCAGCGGGGTGGCGGGTCGCGGTTCACCCCGACCGGCCACTACAGCGACTCCGTGAATTTCCCGACCGCGGCCGCGGCGCGCCGATTCGCCGAAGCCCAGATCCGAACCGCCGGCGAGCCGGAGGTGAACCGTGGTTAGGTTCCGGTTCGAGCCGCTCGAGCCGCGGGTGGTGATGATCGCCGGCACCCGGATCGATCGCGCTCGGTTGGCGGTGCTCGAGGTGCTCGAGGCCGGCGGCGATCGGCGCCTGGGCGAGCTCGAGGCCGCCGGCGACCGGCGCGGCTGGTTCGCGATCCTGCCGTCCGGCGCCCGGACCGAGTTCTGGCTCCCGAGCCGCAAGCAGGGCGCCGAGTGGCTCCGCCTGGCCGCCCTGGCGATCGCGCGCCGGGACGCCGGCCGTGGCTAGGAATTCGCCGGTTCCGTGTTCGGAAGTCCGCCATCCGTAAGAACCCAGACCTTTAGTCACCCCTGCGGGAGCCTCTCCCGCGGCCGGCCTCGAGAATATGGCGGATTTACTCCGTAGGAACCTGGCATCTAGGTTGCTACGTAATAGGGCACGGCGCGATGATGCGGCCGGTTTGGAGGTTCCGATGAAGGCAACGACGACGGTGGCGGCGCAGACGGTGGTCGCGGAGATCTGCCTCTATGGCGGCACGAACGGCGCCGGCTACCTGGCGCACCTGGGCTCGGGCATCGTGCCGGGCGTGAAGATGTTCGGCGACGGGAACCCGGTCGCATCGCGCTCCCTGACGGACGCGATGTGGCTCGCGGTGCTCGAGCTCCAGGCGGCGCTGGGCTCCTGGTCGCGCGGTGACGTCGTCCGGGTGTTCGAGCCGAGCGGCCGCCGGATGGCGCTGATGCCGATCGGCATGCCGGTCTACTTCGGCGAGCTCACCTGGGAGGCGGCGCCGGTCTACGTCATCTCCGCCGACGACATCCTGAAGCACGCGACGGAGGTGCGGTGATGGTCGCCCGCAATCGCGGCGCCGCCGACGTGACCGCCGAGGATGCCAGGATCGTGGCCGCGAACGCCCGGGTGGAATCGATCGCCCAGGCGATGGCCGCCGAGCTCGACGTCGAGCGCCGCGGCGCGCTCGTGCCGGATCTGACCGCGGCCTGCACCGAGCTCGCGCAGGCGCGGTTCGCTCGCGACGAAAAAATCCGCGCGCACTTCTTTCGCCCGACCGCCTGCTCGGGCTGCCACCGGACCGAGGAGCGCACCGTCGCGCACCGCGGCCGGTGGCGCCGCATCCGCCTGGATGCCGCGGGGCTCTGCGGCGCCTGCCGCGAGTCCGCCGCGGAGGTGGCGGCCGATGCGGCCGCGGCCGCGCCGGCGTTCAAACCGCGCGAGGGCAAAACGGCGCCATCGCACGTGCGGGTCGTCACCGCTCGCGGCGGCCGCCGCATCAACGACCGGGTCGGGCGCTCGCACAATCTCTGCGGCGCGCCGGCGACGTCGTTCGACGTGCTCTATTCGAACGCGCTCCGCCTGGGCGAAGCGCAGCGACTCGAGTGGATTGATTGCGCTGTCTGCCGCGCCCGGGTGCCGCCGGCGCGGCCGGCCGCGCGGAGGAGGAGCTAGTTATGAAATCCGCCAAGACCGAGCTCATCGAGGCGCTCCGGGAAGTGAACCCGGCGATCGCCGCGCTGCCGTATGGCCGGGGGTTATCGATCCGCGTGCCGCGCACGTTCCAGCGACGGCTCGAGGATACCTGCCGGGCCCGCGGCCTGAAGATCACCCGCACCGAGGATCCTGGGACCGGCGATGTGGTGACCGTGGAGGTGTTCGGGTTCCCGCGCCGCGCTCGCGGGGTCCGCGCGGCCGGCCGCTCGAGCGCGCCCGCGGCCGCCGGCGTGCTCGTGTTCGAGGCCCGCTATTCGGACGGCGATGGTCTGCTGATTGTGCCGCGCGACATCGTTCGCGCGCTCGAGCTCGTGAACGGCGCGGTGCTGCAGGCTCGCGTCGAGGACGGGCGCCTGGTGGCCTGGGTGGAACCGCCGGCGCCGGCGGCCGGGGTGCAATCGTGAGGCGGCCGCGGGTGCAGCAGTCTCACGCGATGCTCGCGCTGCTCGAGGACCTGGCGCGCCGGTCGACCGCGGCCGAGATGCAATCCGCCCGCGGCGCCGCGGATCGCGCCGGCGTGCATCTCGAGGGCCCGACCCCGGATCCGCGCGACCTGCTGGACTGGTTCATCGAGCAGGCGCGGCCGCTGGTCCGCGCGAATCGGAGCGGCTCGTGAGACACGACGCGCCGCTCCTGGTCATGCGCCTGGCGCCGATGATCGGCCGGCCGGATTCGCGGCCGCGGGTGGCGGTCGCCCACCAGGCCTATTCGCTCCGGGAGGCGCTGGCCTGCGTGGAGGCCGAGCGCCTGGGCGCCGCGATCCGCCGGGAGCCGCTCGCGCTGTTCTGGATTGAGGGCCGGCACGCGCCGGCGAGGAGGGTCCGGAATTCACCCGGATCCTAGAACCCGCGTCTTTTGTCACCCCTGCGGGAGCCTGCCGGCCTGCCGCCGCACGGAACCCGCCGGATTTCCTACGTATGAACCTGGCATCTAGGTTGCTACGTAATGCCGGCATGAAGCAGCCACTGATTGTGAACTACGGCATGGGCGTCGACTCGACCGCGATGCTCATCGGGCTCCGCGCTCGGGGCATCCAGCCGGACCTGGTGATCTTCGCGGACACCGGCAGCGAGAAGCCGTCGACCTATGCTTACCTGGCCACGATGAACGCGTGGCTCGCCGCAAACGGCATGCCGTCCATCACGGTGGTCCGGCGCTACGGAGCGGACGGGCAGTTCGGGCTGACCAGCAAGGCCTCAAAGACCGGGCCGGGCTATAGCTCGCTCGAGGGGAATTGCCTCCAGAACGAGACCATGCCGAGCCTGGCTTACGGCCGGAAGTCCTGCAGCCTGAAGTGGAAGGCGGAGCCGATGGATGCATGGCTGCGGACCTGGGCGCCGGCGGTGGAGGCCTGGGCGGCCGGCGTGAAACCCATCAAGGCGATCGGTTACGACTGCGGCGCGGCCGACAGCAAGCGCGCGGTCGATCGGTCGGAGGATGCGAAGTTCGCGTTCTGGTATCCGCTCCGCGACTGGGGCTGGACCCGCGAGGACTGCATCGCCGCGATCGAGGCCGCCGGCCTGCCGGTGCCGACCAAGTCCGCCTGCTTTTTCTGCCCGGCCAGCAAGCCGTGGGAGGTCGCGCTCCTGGCGCTCGAGACCCCGGACCTGTTCGTCCGCGCCATCGAGCTCGAGGACGGCAGCCAGGCGAAGAACGTCACGGCGGTGGGGCTCTGGCGCTCGGCGACGAAAACGCGGCCGGGCTCCTGGCGGACCTGGGCCGAGCAGGAGGGCATCCTGGCTCCTGGCACGACCACCGTGGTGGCGACCGTCGACAGCCTGCGGAGGAAGGTGCAGGGCCTGCGGCCGGCCGGCGCCAGGTGAATTCACCCGGATCCGTGAACCCGCGTCTTTTGTCACCCATGCGGGAGCCTATCTGCCGGCCGGCGTGCGGAAACGGGCGGATTTACTCCGTATGAACCTGGCATCTAGGTTGCTACGTAATACGGCATGACGATGACCCCGAACCTGGCCGCCTACGACGTGATCCTCGTGAATTCCTCCGCCGGCAAAGACAGCCAGGCGATGCTGGACTACGTGGTCGAGCTCGCGGACGCGGCCGGCGTCCGGGACCGAATCGTGGTCGTGCACGCGGACCTGGGCCGGGTCGAGTGGAATGGCACCGGCGAACTGGCCGCCGAGCAGGCCGCCCACTACGGTGTCCGGTTCGAGGTGGTCCGCCGCGAAAAGGGCGACTTGCTCGACCAGGTCGAAGCCCGCAAGATGTGGCCGGATAACAAGAACCGCTACTGCACCAGCGACCAGAAGCGCGACCAGGTCGCGAAGCTGCTCACCCGGCTCGCGGCCGAGAAGTTCGCCACCGTCGCCGGCCGCCCGGTGGCGATCCTGAATTGCCTGGGGCTCCGCGCGGACGAATCGCCGGCGCGCTCAAAGAAGGCCACCCTGGTGGTCGACGCCCGCGCCACGAACGGCCGCCGCGCGGTGACCACCTGGCTGCCGATTCACGACTGGTCGCTCGAGCAGGTCTGGGCGCGCATCCGTCAGTCTGGCGTCCGCCATCACGAAGCCTACGATCTGGGCATGCCGCGGCTGTCGTGCGTATTTTGTATCTTCGCCCCCAAGGCCGCGCTCGTGCTCGCCGGCCAGCACAATCCGGAGCTCCTGGACACCTACGTCGCGCTCGAGTCCAAGATTCAGCACACGTTCCGGAAGGACCTGAGTCTGGCGTCCGTCCGTGAAGCGATTCGCTCCGGCGCCCCGGTGGTGCAGGGCGACGTGAAGTCCTGGTGCATGTAGGCGTATCGTGTCCGTGTTCGAGGAGGTTTCCCATGTTGGACGTGCAGGCGGTTCTGGATCGGTGGTCGCAGCTGGCGGCGCTCGCGCCGCTCGCGGTGGCCGGCGTGGTGGCGGTGGTGCTGCTCGTGCTGTTCGTGCGCTCGCGCTCGACGGCGAGGGCGGCCGAGCGGTAGTCGGTAACTCGAGAGGGTCCGCACGCCGGCTGCCGGCGTGCTTGGGAGGCCAGGTTATGAGAAACGGAAAAGCGAACGGGAATCCTTGGAACAAGACCGCGCAGACGGCGGCGGCGCTCGCCGGCCGCGAGCGCGCGGAGGTGGTGGTCGAATCCGCGGCCGCGGTGATGGCGCTCACCGCACACGTCGAGCAGCCGCTGTTCGGGAAGGTCGACGAGGCCACGATGCTCTATCTGGTCCTGAAGGCCTTCGAGGACGAGCGCGCCCTGGTCGCCCACCTAGTGGCCGAGCTCGAGACGGCGGCCGGCCGGGCCCGCGAAGCGCTCGGTGGGGGCTACTCGTTCACTTCGTGCGCTGCTCCCGCGTTCGCGCTCGACGTCGCCGCGGGCCGGCTGCAGGCGCTCCGTGACGCGGCGCGCGGCACCTGCCGGCTGTTCCGGGTCTACTGCGGACAACTCTGGACCGAGCGCGAACGTGCGGCGCGGGCGCTCCGGCTCCGGCACGAAGTGACGGCATCCGGCGCCGGCTGGCTGCTGCTCCGAGACGGCGCGCAGCTGGCGGGCTCGGTGATCTACCAAACCGAAGAGGCCGCCTGGCTGGCGTTCGACGCGGTGACGTCGTGAAGGATCCGAAGACGCCCGGGCAGTGGCGTAGTGCCGCGGCGCTCGCCGAGGCCTGCGTGCGGCTCGACGCGGCGCGCCAGTATGGGCTCATCACCGGGGGCCCACGCGTGAACGTCGAGCGCTGCCTGGCGCTGCTCGCGGCCGCGGGCGAGCGGGGCATCGTGCTGACACCCACCGAAATTGACGACGCGGTCACGGCGCTGGTCCGTGAAGCGGCCGGCGTCGTGTCCGTTCCTGGAGGCAGGTAAATGGCTGAGCAGAATACGACCGAGACGAATGCAGCGGACGCGAGCCGGCGCAATGGCGCGAAGGGCGGCCGGCCGAGCAAGTTCGGACCGAAGACGAAACGGCGCGAGCTCAAGTGGACCGAGGAGGGCGACCAGCGCGCGGTCGCCGCGGCGGCGGCGCTCGGGTGCTCCGTCATCGACGCGCTCGAGATTGCGGTCCGTGAGCTCGACGTCGCGGGCTACCTGGCGAGGCAATCGTGAACGCCAAAGACATCGACACGCTCCTGCATCACCTGTCGCGGATCGCGAAGGCCGCCGGCGTGCCGCTCGACCCGGATTGCTTCGCTGAAATCCGGGACGCCCTGGGCGCCGACGAAGCGCGCATCGTGCGGCTCGAGCGCGACGTCGAGCGGCTCGAGGCCGGCACCGGAGCCTGGCGGGAACGGCGCTGATGGCGGCCGACGAGGACCTGCTCGGGCCGCGGCCGGCGCGCGACAAGTTTCACCGCGGGGCCTTAGATGGACGTCACTACTGGTTGACTCCGCCGGCGCTGCTCGAGGAGATTCAGCGCGAGTTCGGAGTGACCTTCGATCCGTGTCCGTTTCCAAAGCCTGAAGGGTTCGACGGGCTGACCGCAGAGTGGGGTGCGTCTAACTACGTGAACCCACCGTTCGGTGGCGTCATCATGGCGGACGGGCGGAAACGTGGACCGACCGCCTGGGCGAGGAAGGCGATCGCCGAGCATCGCAAGGGTAAGCGGGTGATCCTCGTCTACCCGATCGATAAGTGGGTGCTGATGCTCCTGGCGGCCGGCGCGCAGGTCCGCAACCTGGGCGATGTCAAATGGTGCGCTACTGAAGACGGCTCGCCCGGACCTGGCATGGGCCGGCATATTGCCATGTTCGTGCTCGACCCGAAACCGCGGCGCCGGCGCGGTCGACGGCGGGAGCAGCCGTGAGCGCCGGCACCCTGGCGCGCGATGCCGGCTGGTGGCGGGCGCCCAATTCCCGCGGCCAGCTGGTCTGGCATCACTTCCCGGCCGGCTCGGTGGAATCGACCTGCACGAAGAAGCGGCTCGAGTTCGCCGATCGGCCGGGGCTCATGTTCGCGCACCGGCTCGAGCTCGGCGCCGGCGCGCTCGAGGGCGTGCCTTGCGCGCGGTGCTCGCGGATCCGCGGCTGGGCGTCAGTCTGAAGGAGTTCCCATGACACCGATTCCTGTGGATCCAGTGCTCAGCACCGTGCTCGCGATCGTCGGCATCGTGCTCATCTGCTGGCGCCCGCGCCGCTAGAATCCTCCGCCGCCCCCCACTTGCGAAAATCGCTAGTTGTGCGGTCACCCGCCGGCGTGAGAGATTCTCCGCCGTGCCGCCGAGCCCATCGTCCATCTCGAGCCGGGTTCAAGAAATCCCACCGTTTTGCATCCGCGCGGAGTTCTCTCCGTCGAGTATCGACGAGGAAAACCGCTCAGTAGAGGTCACGTTCTCGACCGGCGCCCAGGTCAAACGCTACGACTGGCGCACCGGCGAGTATTTCCTCGAGGAGCTCGCGCTCGGCGATGAGAACGTCCGCCTGGGCCGGCTGAATGCCGGCGCGCCGGTGCTCGACACGCACTCGGGCTGGTCCCTGGGATCGATGCTCGGGGTCGTGCAAGAGGGCACCGCCCGAGTCACCGGAAAGAAGGGCCTCGCCACGCTGCGGTTCTCGCGCCGCGATGAGGTCGCCGGCGTCTGGGGCGACGTCAAAGACAAAATCATCACCAAGGTTTCGGTCGGTTACATGGTCCATCGCTACGAGGAGACCAAGGCCGCCGGGAACAAGCTCGCGATCCGCCGCGCGGTGGACTGGGAGCCGTATGAAATTTCAATGGTGCCCATGCCGGCCGACAACGGCGCGCAGACGCGGGACGCCAAATCACAGAAGCCCGACACGCACCCCTGCGAAATCGTGACGCAGGAGGTCGCTGCTGAGTCCGTTACCACGAGGAGTGAACCCATGCGCCCTGACCAGAATCCGTCCGCCGCTGCCGGCCTGACCCCGCAGTCTGAAACGATCGCCGAGGCCCGCGCCGCGGCCGCGCCTCCGGCAGCGACCGAGCCAGTGGCGGAACCGAACGACCGGGACCGCGGTGTCGCGCAGGAGCGCGAGCGCATCCAGGGCATTCTGCAGGCGGTCCGCGCCGCGCGGCTGCCGGACGCGTTCGGCCAGCGACTCGTGGCCGCGGGCACCGCGCTCGTGGACGCGCAGCGCGA
>Ga0111538_10004458_pt1 | contig 19441 bp, 12 predicted proteins | sample SoiMethybrSBSTD1_FD_79669 | JGI IMG/M metagenome (GOLD analysis project Ga0111538, IMG submission 79669) | Bulk soil microbial communities from a Populus tree surrounding site in Tennessee, USA - Soil MetaG P. TD hybrid SBSTD1 (version 2)... | ecosystem: Environmental > Terrestrial > Soil >...
CCAGGGCGATCTTCAGCAGGTCGCCGGGAATGAACGGGAAGAAGCCCGTCTGCAGGACTTTGTCCCACCCGACGAATCGACCGAGCCAGAGCACGCCGCAGGCGAAGATGGCGAGACTCGACAGGGCCATCGCCAGTGCGGCAGTCCAGGGGCGTCGATCCCACCCGTGCTCGCTCAATGTGCCCATGACCCATGCGGCGAACACGAATCCGGCGAGGTATCCGGCCGTCGGGCTGACGAGCGCGCCGGGGCCCGGTGGTGCCGCGGCAAAGACGGGGAGTCCCAGGATGCCTATCGAAAGGTACGTCATGACAGTCACGACGCCGCGCTTTGCCCCGAAGAGCGCACCGATGAGCAGCACGGCGAATGTCTGCGCGCTGACCGGAACGGGCGTGAACGGCAGCACGATCTTCAGCTGCGCTGCCAGGGCAATCGCGACGGTTCCTCCGAGTACGAGGCTGACGTCACGCGACAGACTGTCGGTGGACCACAAAGAGTCCACGAGCACCTTCTGATGGGAAGCAACACCCGCCATGTCTCGACCCCTCACTGAGTGATTCCCAATTGACGACCTGCTGGCTTACTAAAGTCGACACCTTGTGAGGCACGGGCAAGTGCCGATTGCGACTCGCTTGACTGAAAGAATAAACAATCGTTGTGGAGAACTTTTGAGAGCGAAAATCAGCTGGTTGGCCTGTTCTGCGGCTGTCGAGGTGCATCCATGACCGGATGATGAACGACGAGGCATAAGACCGACGTTGCCGCTGCCAGAACAACCGCCGCCAGGCTGTGGCCGAAGAGCCAGAGTATCGGCGCGGCGAGCCCAATCGCCACAAGACCGCTGCGATAGTATCTGCGCGTCACGGCGTAGACGATGAGCCCCGCGCCGATCAATGCCACTGTGGCAAGCGGGTTGAGGGTCAGGAATCCACCGAGTGCCGTTGCCACTCCCTTGCCCCCATGGAATTGCAACTGCACGGGCCAGATGTGGCCTATGATGGCGGCGGCAAGCGCCAGTACCGCTGTCCAGTCAGGGCCAACGAAGTAGAGCGCCGCGGCGACGGCAATGACGCCCTTCAGTGCATCGACGACGAGGGTGACGCCCATTTCGACGGGGCCGTAAAGCCGTCCCACGTTCGTTGCTCCGGCGTTGCCGCTGCCCAGCTTCCGAATGTCGACGCCATGACGGAGCCGCGTGATGTAATACGCCGCGACGAAGCAGCCGAGGAAGTAGCTACCGGCAAGAACGCCGGCCAATTTCGGGATGGATGTCATAGCCACCGGAACAATAGTCACCGGACCCGAGTAGACGCCGCCGTGAGCAAAGGTTTGTTGGGACTCATCCTGGCCGTGCTACCGTCGGTGGTCCCGGGCCAGGTGCCCGATTCTAGCGGCGCGGACACGCTTCGGTCATCGATTACGGCCACTGTTCGCGATTCACTTGGGCTTCCGGTGATCGGCGCGAGCGTCCTGGTGATGCCTGGTGGCTTCATCTATCGCACCGATTCGTCTGGCAAGTTCGCCACTCGGAACATTCCTCCGGGCGCACTCACGATCGGTATCCGCAAGCTCGGGTTCTCACCGCTGCAATCGCGCGTAAACCTCCACGTCGGCACCGACCTGGCGCTGGATCTCGTTATGCAGCGACTCCCGCAGATGCTGGCGGAGGTCGAGGTCAAGGGGGAGCGACAATGCCCGCGTTACTCGCTCGAGGGAATCCTGTGCCGGCGCGAGAGCGGAAACGGCTACTTCATGAGCCGTCAGGAGGTTCTGGAGAAGGCCAAGGACATAAGCTTCACCAGACTCTTGCTCCGCGATTCACCTGGATTCCGGCAGAACCTCAACGGCGACCCCAGGACGGTGGAATCGATTGTCGGGTGGCGTTGTATCCGATGGATTCTCGACGGTGGGTTTCCGTACTCTTACAATCCGGTGCCTCACCCGAAAGACGTGTACGCCATCGAGGTTTACCAGCCACCTGACATTCCCCTCGAGTACCGTCACTGGTATTGGGGATCAATCAGGGTGGGTCGAACGACCCAATCAGCTCCCTGCACACTTGTTGTCATGTGGTCGATGAGCGAAGCCCAGCGCGCCCTGCGCCGGATGGGCAACCCGAAATAACGGCCGATCACAACGCCGTCCAAGCCGGTTGACGTCATCCGCGACAATTCGCGTGTTCCGCGGCGACTCGCTGTCCAAATCCGCGATAATTCGCGTGTTCCGCGGTGACTCGCCGTTCCGGTTTGCGATTCGGTCTGACGTCGATTCACTTTTCGCACCTGCGAAATCGACATTTTTTCCGGCCGGCTCCCGACGGAGGTTGCCCATGTTCGCCCGTAGCTCCGCACCGATCCATCACCTGATCCATCGCGCCCTGCCGCTCGCAGGGTTGCTCGCGTTCGTGGCAAGCCCCGCGCCGGCGCAACAGGGCCGCGGTGGCGGCGCGCAGGCTTTGCGCACGATTGAAGATCGAACCGCCTCGATGCGAAAGCTCGATGGATTCTTCCCCATGTACTGGGACTCGGCCGGCGGGCAGCTCTTCATGGAAATCCCGAGACTCAACTCCGAAGTGCTGCACGTCATGGGCGTCGGTGCGGGGCTCGGCTCCAATGACATCGGCATCGATCGCGGTGGGCTCATGGGGTCGCGCATCGTGTTCTTCGAACGCAGCGGACCGCGCGTCATGATGGTGCAGCCCAACTACGACTTCCGGTCGTCGAGCTCGAACCCCGCAGAAGTCCGTTCGGTGCGGGATGCGTTCGCGCGATCGGTCCTCTGGGGCTTCCAGGTCGCCGCCGAAAGCGATGGCGGACGCCGAGTGCTGGTCGACATGACCGACTTCCTGGTGCGCGATGGCAACAGCCTCGCGCAGCGACTGACGCCGGGATCGTATCGGCTCGACAACACGCGCAGCGCGATCTACATGCCGATGACGATGAACTTCCCGAAGAATACCGAGATGGAGGCGGAGCTGACCTTCATCTCGCAACCCGGTGGCGGTGGAGGCGGGGGACGCGGGGGCGGCGGTGGATTCTTCGAAGGGGTCGGGAGCGTAGCGGCAACGGGTGAGGCGGCGAGCATTAGGGTGCACACCTCGTTCGTCGAACTGCCTGACGCGAACTACAAGCCACGCGTCTATGATCCGCGGTCCGGCTTCTTTGGTGAAACCTGGCGCGATTACTCGGCGCCGCTCGAGCAGCCGCAAACGCAGCGCTTCATCGCGCGGCATCGGCTCGAAAAGGTGAATCCGGGTGCCGCGATGAGCGATCCGGTGAAGCCGATCATCTATTACCTCGACCCGGGCACGCCCGAACCGATTCGCTCGGCACTGCTCGATGGCGCCCGCTGGTGGAACCAGGCTTTCGAGGCAGCCGGGTACCGCAATGCCTTTCGCGTGGAGATGCTGCCTGAAGGCGTGAGCTCGATGGACATCCGCTACAACGTGATCAACTGGGTCCACCGGTCGACGCGCGGCTGGAGCAGCGGCGCCACCGTGAGCGACCCGCGCACCGGCGAGATCCTGAAAGCCGTAGTGACGTTAGGCTCGCTGCGCGTCCGCCAGGACTGGATGATCGCCGAGGGACTCCTGCAGCCCTACAAGAGCGGCGACGAGGCGACTCCCGAGATTCGCGCCTGGGCGTTGCAACGGATGCGGCAGCTTGCGGCGCACGAAGTCGGTCACACGCTGGGACTGGGGCACAACTACTACGACAGCGATGCGGGCTGGATCAGCGTGATGGACTATCCCCACCCGCTGGTGACCCTGAAGGCCGACGGTTCGCTCGACTACTCGAAGGTGTACACGAACGCCATCGGCGAGTGGGACAAGGTTGCGATCGCGTACGGCTACCAGGACTTCCCTGACGGAACGAACGAGCCCCAGGCCCTGACGCGGATCCTCGACCAGGGATGGGCGCGCGACATCAAGTACATGACCAACCAGGACCTCGGCGCGCACGCGCGCGTGAATCAGTGGTCGAACGGCACCAACGCCGGCACCGAACTCACGCGGATGCTCGCCGTCAGGCAGGCGGCCTTGTCGAGGTTCGGTGAGAATGCGATCAAGCGCGGAATGCCGATGGCGCAAATCGAGGAAGTGCTCGTCCCGCTCTACCTGCATCACCGGTATCAGGTCGAAGCGGCAACGAACGTCGTCGGCGGAATGCATTACATCTACGCGATCCGTGGCGATGGACGCGAACCGGTTCGCATGGCCTCGGCGGCCGAGCAGCGTTCGGCGCTGAGCGCGCTGATGGCATCGATTTCTCCTTCCGCACTCGCGCTTCCCGCGGATCTGCTCAAGAAGATTCCACCGCGTCCTTCGGGATACGGCCGCACACGCGAGCTTTTCCCGCGCTACACGGGCTTGATGTTCGACGCGCTGACTCCCGCGGTGACCGCCGCGGACCAGGTGGTGAGCCTCCTGCTGGCGCCGGACCGCGCCGCGCGCCTCGTTGAGCAGAAGGCGCTCGACCCGACCCTGCCCGGGCTCGACGACGTGATCGACGCGTTGTTCAACGCCAGCTTCGGCGCTGCCGCGAAGTCGCCTTACGAGGCTGAAGTGAAGCGCGTGGTGGAGCGCATCGTCGTCGATGAACTGATGGACCTGGCCGGTTCTTCGCCGATGTCGCAGGTGCGCGCCATCGCGACGTTCAAGTTGCAGAGGCGTGGCATTGACCTGGGTCGTGTTGCGAGCGCCGTGGCGGCGAGCGGAAACGGTGGCGACGAAAACGAGATTGCGCAGGCCAACCTGATTGTGGCCGACATCAATCGATTCCTGACGCGGCCCGCCAATCCAGTGGCAACACGATTCCCCGCGGCCACGGCACCGCCGGGTGCACCAATCGGTGAGCCGGCGATGGAGTGGTTCAAGTGGCTGGAGCCGGACTGTTCCTGGGTTCGTTGGTGGTAAGGTCAAGGATGGGCGATGGCGGATGTGCAATGAGGGACAACTGCTCTCCGATCGAAATCGGATTTGATCGGCACGCATTTGTCGCCCATCGCCCATCGACCATCCCCGATCCGAGTTGACGTTATGACCCAGATCGCTTTCTCCGGAGTCGGCGTCGACTTCGGTGCTCTCAGGCTGTTCTCCGACATCACGTTCACCGTCGCGGCTCGCGAGCGTTGGGGCATCGTGGGCCGCAACGGCACCGGGAAGACGACGCTCTTCCGGTTGTTGACCGGTGAGCTGACGCCGACGCGCGGTTCGATCTCGAGACAGCCGGGGCTGCGCGTGTCGCTGCTCGAACAGCATCGCGATTACGGCGAGGCGCGCACGGTGTGGGAGGCCGCCGCGGGAGAACTCGCCGAGCTGCTCGCGCTAGAACTGTCGCTCGTCGAACAGGCGTCAGCGCTCAGCGCAGATGCATCGCCCGAGGCGCTCGATCGTTATGGTCGAGACCTCGAGCGGTTCGAGCGCGAAGGCGGATACGCCGTCACGTCCCGGATCGACGCCGTCCTTCACGGTCTTGGCTTCGACCCGCAACAGGCGCGCACCACGCCGATCGCGGCCCTCAGTGGTGGTGAACGCGGGCGACTCGGCCTGGCTCGCCAGCTCGTGAGCACTGCCGAGGTCCTGCTGCTTGACGAGCCAACGAATCACCTGGACCTCGACACGACGCGCTGGCTCGAGGAATACCTCCGTGACATCGATCGTACCGTACTCCTCGTGAGCCACGATCGCGCCTTCCTCGATGCAACGGTTGACCACATCCTGCATTTCGAAGGCGACACCGCTATTACGTACAGCGGCACGTACGAACGATTCGTCCTCCAGCGCAGCGAGCGACGGCTTTCGCAGCAGCGCGCGTTTGACCAGCAGCAACGGAAGATCGCGGCGGAATCCGATTACATCGCGAGGAACATCGCCGGCCAGAACACCAAACAGGCCAAGGGACGCCGGAAGCGGCTGGAGCGCCTGCCGCGATTGAGCCCGCCCGTGCAGGACGAGGATTCGATGGCGCTGCGCTTCGATTCCGGCGATCGCGGCGGTGACATCGTGGTGAGCGCGACCAACGTGCGGGTCATGGTGGGCGAGCGCACGCTCGTCACCAATTTTACCGGCGCGCTGCACCGCGGCGACGTCCTGGGACTCGTGGGGCCTAACGGGACCGGCAAGACGACGCTGCTCAAGGCTCTTTTCGGCGATCACCCGCTGAGCGAGGGAGAACTTCGCTTCGGCGCATCCATCAATGCGGGGTATTACCGGCAGGATCTTGGCCAGGTACCGCTGGACAAGTCGATCTACGACGCGATCGGTGACCTGCGCCCGCACTGGGAACGCAGGATCATCCAGGGACACCTGGGCCGATTCGGGTTTTCGGGAGATGAAGTGCAGCGAAAGGCGTCAGCGCTTTCGGGCGGTGAGCGCGCCCGGGTGGCGCTGGCCATGCTGATGCTCTCGCGCCAGAACCTGCTGGTGCTCGACGAGCCGACAAATCACCTCGACGTGGAGTCGATCGAGGCGCTCGAAGATGCCGTGGAGCGATACGGCGGCACGGTGATCCTGGTAAGCCACGATCGCGAGCTGCTCCGCGCCCTGACGACTCGGGTGTGGGTACTGCACGATTTGCACGTCACCGAATTCGCCGGTGGATTCGCCGAGTGGGAAGTCGTGAGCGCCGAACGCGCCCACGCCGCGTCAGTGCGCGCCGCGGAGGAAGAAGCGCTCCGGCGCGTGCACGAGCGGCAGAAGGTGTCACGGGCGGGCGCTCGCGAGAAATCGGCCGGTACGGACCGCCGCCGCCAGCAGAAGGCGGCCGAAGAAGCCTTGGCGCGACTCGAGTTGCGAGTCGCCGAGCTGGAAGCGCAGGTGACGACCCTGACGTCGGCGCTGGAAGATCCTTCGCTCTACACTCGCCCGAACGGCGTGGCGGAAGCGAAGCGCCTGGGTATGGAACTCGACGGCGCAAGGCGAGAGCTTGATGAAACGCTCGCCAGGTGGACCGAGGCGAGCGAACGCGTTGAAACGGTGACTCGGACCTCTGACCTCTGACCTGAAGTTGCGAATCGAACCCGCCACCGATTCGGACGTAACGTCCCTCTCGGAATTGAACAACACGTTCGCTCCGCAGGGCCTGACCCTGCCGCGGAGCGAGTCCTGGGTATCGAATCACATCGATGACTACCGCGTCGTGCGCGACGAGCACGGACATGTGCTCGGTTGCGTTTGTCTCGACGATTACTCGCCGTCGCTCGTGGAACTCGTGGCGCTCGCCGTGCGCCCCTCACTGCAGGGGAAGGGGATGGGCAGCGCGCTGATCGCCGCGGCCGTGGACCTGGCCAGGCGGCGCGGGTATCCCGAGCTGTTCGCCGTGTCGTTCTCCGACAACCTGTTCCAGCAGTGCGGATTCCGTTTCGGCGACATCAACCGGTATCCGGAAAAGCGCGCTCGTTATGCGAAGGTGTCCGACGACGAATGGACCGTCGGCCAGAAGCACTGCTTCGTGATGGACCTCGGCCCTAGCCAGCCTTCGGCTGGTGGGGGATGATCCGCACGTGAACGCGTGACGGCAGGTCCACCTCGGTCGTTTCGCGCCGCTCCTTGAGGTACTGATCGAGGAAGCGCAGCGTCAGGGCTGACACCGCGGCGTGGATGTCCCGTGGTGTATCGCCTGACGTGATCTCGAGCATGCCGGTGATCGGCTTGCCGAGGAGCGCGCGGTCCGACAGCGCGTCTGGTGTCGCGCGCTCGAGCCGGGCTTCGGTGCCGCCGTAGCGCATGGCGTCGTCGAGGCCTTGCAGGTCGCCAACGGTGAAGATCAGGAAGGGCCGCCTGACGCCACGTTGTGCCGCTTCGCCGAAACGTTCCGGCGCGATCGCCGCGACGGCCGTGACACGGGCGTCTGTCGCGGCCAGCTCCATCGCCGGTACGGCGCCCGTCCCCTCGCCGATAATCGCGATGCGGTCGATGCGCACGTGTCCGTTGAGCGTGTCGATCGCGCCGCCACGCGGAAGGCTCACGAGCCGATCCAGGACGAACGCGAGGTCCGCTGCGCGCTGGTCGGAAGGCCCGGCATCAACGGCATCGTCACCACCAACGCTGGCGACGACATAGCCCTGGCTCGCCAGTCGCTCGAACAGGGCAGTATGCTCGAACCGGCTGCGGCCCTTGTCGGGCGAAAATAGCACGATTGGCGAACGGCCCTCGCGGATGCTGAATCGCGGTTCTCGCGTGGAGTACGTCCGCGCGGCCGTGAGATTCCTGAAGGTGAAGCCCGGGAGCGACGTTCCCTTCGCGAGCCCCGAGGCAAGCGTGCCGGGACGGGGATGGTACTTCAACGCCCTCCCGTTAGGCTGTTCGGCGGCGTACCACACCGCGGCCTCGACGGCGCGGTTGGCGCGAGATGAATCGTTGAGGGAAAGATCGAGACGGCCGGTGTAATACAAACCGTCCGGTTCGGGCAGGTTGATTCGTGGGAATGCCCACGCCGGGATGGCGACAGCGGCAATGGTGGCGACGGCCAGGAGCGAACCCCAGACGACCCGCTGCCCCGTCGATGGAATCGCGGCCCAGCGGGAGCTCTCACCGGCTTTCGCATCGGTGATCCGGCTCAGGTCACGCGACAGGATGTACGTCGCGGTCACGAGCATCGCGTAGGCGGGGATCATCTCCCATCGCCAGCCGTCGAAGATCAGGTGCAGCGCGGCCAGGATCCCGTTCATGGCCAGCAGCGTCGCCGTCACCTGTCGGTTGCGCGGCTGCAGCCAGCGGAGGAACAGCGTTAGGATGAGCGCCGCGACGAGCAGGGCTTCCAGGGGGCGCATCAAGTCTCCGAGCTGGGGGTGGTGTGATGAAATCTAGGAGGCCCGGTTCCCTGGCCCCAGTCTCGGTTCAGCGACTTCTGTGCATGCACCGTACACCAACGTAGTTTCACGACGTTTCAGGAGAGCACGCTGAGTCCATCGGATTGGACGTCGCGCCGCGACCCCAGACCCCCGACCCCAGGCCCATGAGAGTTCTCGCGTTCGCAATCAACTTGGTCGCTGTACTCCCGCTGGTACTTGCCGCGCAGGTTCCCGATTCGGCTACGCTGGCCGGCATGACCTGGCGGTCGATCGGTCCCGTCAACATGGCGGGCCGCATCACGGACGTCGAAGCGGACCCGCAACATCCCAAGGTGTTCTATGTCGCGGGCGCCACCGGCGGCCTCTGGAAGACCGTCAACGCCGGAACGTCCTGGGTTCCGCTCTGGGAGAATTCGCCGATCGCGTCGCTCGGTGACATCGCCATCGCGCCAAGCAACCCGACCGTCATTTACCTGGGCACGGGCGAGGACGACTCGCGCAACTCGGTGCAGCCGGGCTACGGCGTCTACAAGTCCACCGACGGCGGAGTGACGTGGCGCTCGCTCGGCCTGGAGAAGACCCAGCACATCGGGCGGATCGTCGTCCATCCGACCAACCCGGACATCGTGTGGGTGTCGGCGTTAGGCGCGCTGTGGGGACCGAACCCCGAACGGGGCCTCTACAAGACCACGGACGGCGGCCGCACGTGGACGCTGAGCAAGTTCATCAGCGACAAGGCCGGGTTCATCGACGTGGCCATCGACCCGCGCAATCCCAACGTGCTGTTCGCCGCGAGCTACGAACGCCTCCGTGGCCCGCACTTCCTCAAGAGCGGCGGCCCCGGGTCGGCACTGTGGCGGACCGCGGACGGCGGGACCTCGTGGCGCGAGGTGAAGGGAGGCGGCTTCCCCGAGACGACGAAGGGACGCATGACCATCCAGATTTCGCGGAGCAACCCGAACGTCGTGTACGTCATGGTCGAGGCGGACAGCGTCCGCGGTGAAAAGCCGCAGCGGCTCCGCAGCGGCCTGTATCGCTCCTCGGATGGCGGCAACACCTGGAAGTGGATGAGCACGATCAACAACCGGCCCTTCTACTTCTCGCAGATTCGCGTCGACCCGAAGAACCCGAATCGCGTCTATCGCATGGCGGTGGACTTCGCGTTCTCGGACGACGGCGGCTACTCCTGGCGCGCCGGCATGGTGGGCATCCACGAGGACTACCATGCGATGTGGATCAACCCTAACGATCCTGACCACTTCATCATCGGCGGCGACGCCGGCCTGTTCCAGACGCACGACAAGGGCGGCACGTACGATGGCCTGAACAACATGGCCATGGGCCAATTCTACGGCATCAGCTTCGACTACCAGGTGCCGTATCGCGTCTGCGGCGGATTGCAGGACAACGGAACGTCCTGCGGCATCAGCCGCCGCAAGAACGGCCAGCTCCAGATGACGGACTGGTTCGCGATCTTCGCCGCCGACGGCCTGCAAAGCGCGCAGGATCCGGTCAACCCGGACTTCGTCTACTACGAGTCCCAGGGCGGCAACATCGCTCGTCGCAACCTCGGCACCGGTGAGACCACGAACCTGCGCCCGCGCACCGTGAGCGTGAACCAGTACGGCCAGCAGATCGCTGCCATCCGCGGCGACGGCACTCGTCCGCTCACAGCGGAGCAGGAGCAGCAGATCGCGCAGATCCGTCAGCGCATGCGCACGGAGATGGCGGATCCGCAGGTCGCCAACCGGTGGAACTGGAACACGCCGTTCATCCTTTCTCGCCACAACCCGCAGGTCTACTACGTCGGCGCGAACAAGCTGTTCAAGTCGGTGAAGCGCGGCGAAGACCTCGTCGCGATTTCTCCGGACCTGACGGCGCAGAATCCGGACTGGCTGCGCATCTCGGGCGGATTCGACGCCGAAGGCAATGCCGCCACGGACCCGTCGGGCGGCATCACTCGCGATGCAACTGGTGCCGAGGAGAACGCGACGATCGTGACGATCGATGAATCGCCAATCCGTCCCGGCATGCTCTACGTGGGCACGGATGACGGGAAGGTCTGGCTCACCAGGAACGATGGCGGGACGTGGGAAGACTTGAGCGGCCGCTTCGCCGGCGTCCCGCCGATGACGCACGTCAGCAAGGTGGCGCCTTCGTTCCATGACACAGCTACGGTTTACGTCACGTTCGACAACCATCGCGTCAACGATTTCAAGCCGTATGTCTTCGTCTCCAATGACTACGGCAAGACGTTCCGCTCGATATCGGCCGGCTTGCCGACGGATCGCCCGGGTTCGGCGTACGTCGTGGCCGAGGATCCGGTGAACGCGAACCTGATCTACGTCGGAACCGAAGTGGGCGTGTTTGCGTCGCTCAACAAGGGCGGGACGTGGTTCCCGATCCGCAGTGGCTTGCCCACGGTGCCAGTGTACGACCTCAAGGTCCATCCGCGTGATCGTGAGCTCGTGGCCGGAACGCATGGCCGCGGCATCCTGATCCTCGACGTGGCCCCGCTGCAGCAGATGAGCACCGAAGTTCTCGCGAGGCCTTCGTATCTCTTTGCTCCGGCTGTTGCGTTCCAGTACGGCCAGCTTCCACCACCATCGGAGCCGCGCGCGCATCGTGCCTGGCGAGTGGACGGCGGACCGTCGGGTGCCGTGATCTCGTACCGCCTCACCGCGCCATCGGACTCGGCGCGCATTTCCATCGTGACCGCGGCGGGTGATACCGTCGCCCGCATCCGCGGTTCAGGAAACGCGGGCCTCAATCGTGTGGAGTGGAACCTGGTCTCGAGCCCGGGTGGAACGCAGATCGCCTTTGGCGGTCGCGGTGGTGGCGGCGGTGGCGGACGCTTTGGCGGTCCTGGTGGACCGGTAAACGATCCCGGCTTCCCGGCGGGTTTCAATGCCCGTCCAGCCGAATCCCGTGCGGCCCCCGACTCGTCAGGCAGTCCGACGGCGCAGGAGCGCGCGCTAGCCGCGGCGGGTGCTGGTGGTGGCGGTCGCGGAGGGCGTGGAGGAGGTGGCGGTGGCGGGGGAGGTGGGGGCGGCGGTGGCGGACGTGGGGGCTTCCAGCCGCCTTCGCCCGCATCAACTGGTGATTATCGCGTCGTGCTCGACGTCGGTGGCCAGAGGTACGCGCAGACGCTGCGTGTCGTCGTAGTTCCGCCGGGCCTCACGTCGGTGATGGAGTGGTAGCCTAACGCTGATTGACCGCGGCGGGAGCGCCGGGGTAGACATCGAAGGTGTTCGACGCGATGGGGTTGCCTGTTTCGGGCAGCCCCATTTCGTCAACCAGCCACATGTGAACCGGTACTGGCCCTGGAGCGCCGCGCCTCCGACACGCACGGTGTCGCGCATGCTCGCCCCGGCCGGCACGATGACGCGTCAGGCGGCCTTGAATGAAGCGGCGCTGGTCACCGGTGTTTCAACACCAGGCGACCAGCGCCGGCGACTACCGTCGGTTCCTACATCCCAGCGTCGTAGACTCTGCGCTGGTCGATCGTCCGACGCTGCCGTTTGTGCTCGTAATGAAAATCGACCACCATCACCTTGGGGTTCTTCGGATCGATCTTCAGGATCATCCGCGCCGAGCCGTCGGTTTCGTGCATGCGTTCGACGATCAGCTCGTTCTTCTTCCACTGCACCTTGGTCTTCAGGACCGTCTGGTTTGCGAGCGTCTCGTCGAGCGTCTTGTTGTCAGCGTGCAGGTTGACGAAGACGGGGCCGTCTTCATCCTCGATGGTGATGATCGAATCGGCCTGAGTCACCTTGAGCGTTTTCGAGGGACTCATCATTCCGCCGAAAATCAGTCTCATGGTTCCACGTCCTCGCCCGCCGCCACCACCACCACCGCCGCCGCCGCCACGGCTACCACCACCGCCGGCCACGTCGCCCGTCCTAGTGCTCGACCCTCGTCCGCCCAGACCCGTCGACATCGTTCGACCCGCGCCAGTGCTTTCGACGTCTTCGATCACCTTGTCCTTCGCGGGCTCAGTCTTGTCCATGTTGAGCGTCCACGTGCCCACGAAGACCGGTGCGTCCTGCGCGTTGGCGGATGGAGTCCAGCAGAGGATTGCCGCGGCTCCAAGAACCGCGAGAGCTGAGCTGGTCGTCGAGCGTGCCGACATTTTTCCTGCCTTCGGCGTTCAGCCGTGATGGTGGTAGGGGAGGGGTGCCGATCCCGGCAGCGCCAAATATTGGAGCAAGCTCGGCGCGGCGCCACGTGACCCGCGTGCGAATCGGGGCGACGCGACGCCTCCCTTGACTCGAAGCCTTCTCGGGTCTTCCTTCCCCTCACCATCTAAGGGATCGAGGACTAATGGCCTCAGGGAACGACTCTACGCTGAGCCTCCTTCAGGGAACGCTCGACCTGCTGATCCTGCAGGCGCTCGCCTGGGGGCAGATGCACGGCTACGGTATCTCCCGCCTGATCCGCGAGCGCACAAACGAGGTTCTGCTCGTGGAGGACGCCGCGCTCTATCAGGCCCTTCACCGTCTCGAGCGAAAAGGCTGCATCGAGGCCGAGTGGGGCGTCTCGGATAACAATCGTCGGGCAAAGTACTACTCGCTCACCACCGCCGGCCGTCGTGTCCTGCGCCGCGAGGCGGACGAGTTCCGTCGCTATGTCGGAGCCATCTTCGCCGTCCTCGATCCCGCGTGAGGCAACCATGAACATCGGACGAGTGTTTCGCCGGTTGATCGAGCTCCCTACCCGCTCGCGCCATCGCATCGATCGCGACCTGGATGACGAAGTCGCGTTCCATCTCGAGATGCGTGTTCGAGACCTGACTCGGCTCGGGGTACCGGAAGCTGACGCAAGGCGTCAGGCGACGAAGGAATTCGGCGACGCCGACCGCTTCAAGCGAGTGGTCGGCAGGGAGGATCGATCAGCCGAGCGTGATCGGCGCCTGACGAGATGGATGCGCGACTTCTCCTACGATGTGCGCTTCGCGATTCGCCAGGTTACTCGAAGTCCATTGTTCGCGACGATCGCCATCCTCACGGTCGCGATAGGAATCGGCGCCAACACGGCCATCATGAGCGCGGTACGGGGCATCATCCTGCGACCACTTCCGTTCGAGTCGCCCGAAACGCTCATCCGCATCTATTCGCGCTCCGATCGTCTCGGTCCTACGGCCGTATCGGTACCCGATTTCATTGACCTCCGGGCGCAGACGGTTTCGTTCGTGGGCATCGCTGCCTGGTACGCCACCACAACGAACCTCAGTGGCGTGGGAGAACCGGAGCGGCTCGACATTGCCCGGGTGAGCGACAACTGGTTCGACCTGCTCGGCGTCCGCCCGAAAAAAGGACGGACGTTTGTGGCCGGTGAAGATGTTTTCGGGACGCCCGTTCGCGCGGTCTTGTCCGAGGCGCTCTGGCAACGACGCTTTGGCGCGGATCCGAACATCATCGGTCGTTCGCTCAGGCTCGACGGAGCGCCCGTCGAGGTCATTGGCGTTGTCGCGAACACCGGAACGTTCCCCGCGGGGACCGAGCTCTGGACGACGACGCGTTTTTCGCCTGACGACTTGGTCAGCAGTTCGCGGGGGGCCCGGTGGCTGCGAGTCCTGTCGCGCCTCAAGCCCGGCGTTTCGCTCGCACAGGCGAACGAAGACGTTGCTCGGGTGGCCAGGCTCGTGGAGCAGCGCGATCCGGGTCACAATCGCGGTTACACGGCGTTTGCCGTCACGCTGCAGGAAGCGATCGTCGGGGATTACCGCCGCCCACTGTTCATCCTCCTGGGCGCGGTTGCGCTCGTCATGCTCGTCGTGTGCGCGAACGTCGCCGGATTGATGGTAGCTCGCACGGCCGCCCGCGACACGGAGATCGCCGTCCGGTCAGCCATCGGCGCCGGGCGTGGGCGCATCGTGAGGCAACTCGTGACGGAATCGGTCGTGCTGGCGCTTGCCGGTGGGGCGCTCGGTCTCGCGTTAGGCGTCGTGGGCACGTGGCTGCTGGTGCACTGGGCACCGCCCGAAATCCCGCGGCTCGATGACGTCGGAATCGATCGAGTCGTCTTCGCGTTTTCGCTTGGACTGGCCCTGGTCACGGGAATTGCGTTCGGCCTCGCCCCTGCGCTCCAGGCGTCACGCCATGACGTGCGCACGCGACTCCAGACGGACGGACGTGGCATGGCCGGCCGTTCGGGCAGCGTCAGGCTGCGACGCCTCCTGGTTGTCTCGGAGCTGGCCGTGGCCATCGTGCTGCTGGTGGGCGCGGGACTGTTGCTCCGGAGTTTCGCCAACCTCCAGCGGGTCGATCCCGGGTTCAAACCGGCCGGACTCACCGCGTTCACCGTTACGCTGCCCGAAACCCGCTATCCAAAGGACGAAGACCAGGGCCGGTTCATGGAACGCGCGCTGGCGGCGTTGAAGGCGCTGCCCGGTGTGGAGCATGCCGCTGCGTCATTCGGACTGCCACTCACGGACACGAGATTCCAGCTCTCGTTCACGATCGACCGGAAGGCGAGCACCGATCCGTCGTTCGAGCCGCGCGGTCAGGTGCGGGTGGCATCCGCGGACTATTTCCAGTCGATGGGCATTCCGCTAGTCAAAGGCCGCACGTTTGGCACGCAAGACCGATGGGGTGCTCCATCCGTCATCGTCGTCAGCCAGGAACTCGCAAGGCGCTTCTTCCCGAACGGCGATGCCATCGGTCACTACATCGAAACTGGATGGGGACGTGATGGACACAAGCTCGGCGGCGAAGTCGTCGGAATTGTGGGCGACGTGAAGCAGTTCGGGCTCTCGATCGACGCACCGCCCGCGTATTACGCCGCGGCGGAGCAATGGCCCACGGACGAGATCACCTTCGCCTTGCGTGGGAACAGCGAGTCCATACAGCTCGCGTCGATACGCGCAATCATCAGGGATATCGATGCGGAATTACCGATCTTCGACTTCACCAATGGAGAATCGCTCGTACGTGCGTCGCTGGCCCAGCCACGTTTTTACCTCCTCGTGATTGCCGCATTCGCAGCGGCAGCGTTGCTCCTGGCCGTAATCGGTGTGTACGGGATTATCGCTTATACGGTGCGGCAGCGGACGCGTGAAATTGGTGTTCGAATGGCCCTCGGTGCGTCGGCGGGCAAGATCCTCCGAATGGTTGTCGGTGAAGGAGTGGCCCTGGCTGCGGTCGGGCTTGGGATCGGCGTGAGTGTCGCGTTGGCGGTCACGGGCGAAATACGGTCGCTGCTCTTCCAGGTCAACGAGCGAGACTGGGTTACGCTCGTGGCGGTGGCCGGGGTGCTGGTGGTGGCCGCCGTTTCTGCCTGCCTGGTACCGGCAAGGGCAGCGGCGAGACTCGGTCCCCAGGAAGCGCTGCGCGGGGACTAGGAAGGATGCCGGCGAGGGACGCGGGCGAGAGGGCATGAGACTCTCGCCCTTGTCCCTCGTTTACGTAGCGCGCCCCAGGCGCAATACTAGACGGCAGCAGCCGGCCCGGTTTTCCCCACGTCAGTACCGTTTCCCGTCGGAGTCCCTCATCAATGCGCGCACCACTCCTTCGAGTCCTGCCTTCTCTCGCCGTCGCCGCACTGGCCGGCATTCTTTCCACTCCGTCGTTCGCCCAGGACGCCCGCCCGGCGCCTAACCGCGCCGAGGGTGAAGGCCCGTTCGACCGTCTGATCATTCGCGGCGCTACGCTGATCGATGGAACCGGCGCGCCACCTCGTGGTCCGGTCGACATCGTCATCGAGAAGAACCGCATCGTGCAGATCGCCAGCGTCGGATTCCCGAACGAGCCGATCGACCCGAACGGTCGCCCGAAGGGACCGGCGCGCGAGATCGACGCCACCGGCATGTACGTAACGCCGGGATTCATCGACCTTCACGTGCACACGTGCGGCCAGCCAAAGGCGCCGGAAGCCGAGTACTGCTACAAGCTCTGGCTCGCGCACGGAGTGACAACGGTGCGCGGCGTTCCGTTCGGCGGATTCGAGTGGTCGCTCTCGGAGTCGAAGCGAGCGAACAACAACGAGATTACCGCGCCCCGCCACTACAACTACCAGCGGATCGGCACCGGGAAAGGCTGGACCGGCGGCCAGATCACGACCCCTGAGCAGGCCCGCGCCTGGGTGCGCTGGGCGAAGGAGCAGGGAATCGATGGGCTGAAGCTCGGCGCACATCCGCCGGACATCATGGCGGCCGTCCTCGATGAAGCGAAGAAGCTGGGACTCGGCTCAACCGCGCACCTCGAACAGCTCGGCGTCGGAAACATGAACGCCATCGATGCCGCGCGGCTCGGACTGCAGACCGTCACGCACTACTACGGCATCTTCGAGTCCATCTACGAAGACACCGACCTGCAGCCCTACCCGGCCGAATACAACTACAACGACGAGCAGTGGCGATTTGGCCAGGTGGCGCGCCAGTGGTCTCTGGTGAAGCCGAAGAGCGAGAAGTGGTGGGCGTTCCTGAAGGAAATGAAGGCGCTCGACGTCACGATGGATCCCACGATGACGACGTACATGTCGGGCAGGAACCTCATGTACCGGCGCAACGCCGACTGGCATGAGACCTATACGCTGCCGTCGCTGTGGGACTTCTACACGCCGAATCGCACCAACCACGGGGCCTACTTCTACAACTGGACCACCTGGGACGAGGTTGCCTGGCGCAAGTTCTACAACGTGTGGATGGAGTTGATCAACGACTACAAGAACATGGGCGGTCGCGTCACGCCGTCGACGGACGCTGGTTTCATCTACAACACCTACGGTTTCTCCTACATCGAGGAGCTCGAGAACTTCCAGGAAGCCGGCTTCCATCCTCTCGAAGTGATTCGCGCGGCGACGCTGCACGCGGCGCAGACGCTGCAGAAGGCCGATGGCAAGCCCGTGCAGATCGGCGTGGTGCGTCCGGGGATGCTGGCGGACCTCGTGGTCGTGCCGGAGAACCCGATAGCAAACCTGAAAGTCCTGTACGGCAGCGGCTTCGTTCGCCTCAACGACAAGACCAACAAGGTCGAGCGTGTTGGTGGTGTGAAGTACACGATCAAGGACGGCATCGTCTACGACGCAAAGAAGCTGCTCGCGGACGTGGCGAAGATGGTCGAGAAGCAGAAGAAGGAGCGCGGCATCACCCGGCTCCCGGTGGCGATGTACCCGAATCCGTAACCGAACCCTGGAGCTTCGATGCGCTCATTGAAAGCCTTCGTCCTCGTGCTTCTGGTGGGGTGCGGTGACCTGAAGTTCGACGAGAACAATCCGACGTCGCCTAACGCGCCGCCGCCGGGGTCATCGACGCTGCTCGGGTCGTTGTCGGCGATGCTCGACAACGAACAGTTCAACGCGCCGCTCCAGACGCCGGCGACCTGGCGGAACGACAACTTCGGCTTCACGGTGATCAGCGCACTGGCCGGCCTGACGCGTATGGTCAGCATTTCCATACATACGGCCGGTCCGGTGACGGCGGTGGTTGGAGGAATCCCGAGTCCATCGGTCAGCCTCAACGAAAGCGTCGACGGCATCAACTGGCTTCACTGGGGAGCGTCGTCACGGCAGGGCGCCGGTTCCGTGACGCTGTCGTTCCTGACAACGGAATCGGCCAGCGGCTACTTCAGCGTGGAGCTCATTCCCGATAGCGCGACAAAGGCGGCAGGGTACACGACGACTCGCTACCTGACGGGTGGGAACTTCAACGTCAGCGTGTCGCGATAGCGCTCGAGCCGGCAAAGTGAAAGGCCGGAAGGAAACTTCCGGCCTTTCTCTTTCCTTTTGTTCCCCCAGGGAACGTTGGCCGAGCCTCGAATAACCGGCTACTTCACCGTGATCGTCGCCGTTCCGATGGCCGATCCGGCCTTGGCCGAGATGATGGCGGTTCCGGGCACCAGTCCAGTGACCTTGCCCGACGAGTTGACCTGCGCGATCACGTTATTGTCACTCGACCACGCGACGGGCGTGTTGATAGGCGAGCCCGACGCATCCTTTACGACGGCCGTCAGCTGGACCGTGCCTAACGGCGCGATGGTCGCCGTGTCAGGAGTCACCGTCACCGTTCGCTGGCTCGACGTCACCGTCACCGTGACGGTGCCGACCTGGCCTTCACTCGTCGCGGTAATGACCGCGGTTCCTGCGGCGACGCCGGTGACCATACCGGTGTTGGTGACGGTGGCGATGGACGTTGTGCCGCTGCTCCACGAGACGACGCGCCCGGTCAGCGTGTTGCCCGATGCGTCCTTGAGCACCGCGTTGAGCTGTACCGAGTCACCCACCGCAACGCCCGGCGCCGCGGGTGAAATCGTCACGGTCGCGACGGGCGCCGGTATGACGGTCACGTTGACCCATCCCATCACTCCCTCGATGCTCGCGAAGACGACCGTGTTGCCTGCCGCGAGTCCGGTCACCACTCCCTGCGCTGAAACGGAGGCAATGTTCGGGAGGCTGCTGGACCAGACCACCGTCCGGCCGGTCAGCGGTTGACCGCTCGCGCTCAGCGCCTGCGCCGTGAGCGTAATGGTCGTCCCGATGGCGATCGTCGGCGATGCGGGAGTGACCACGACCCGTCCAACCGGAATTGACGTGACGGTCACCTGCGTGGTTCCGGTGAGTCCCGCGCTCGTGGCCGAAATCGTCACCTTGCCTGGTGCAACACCCGACACCAGCCCGCTCGATGAAACCGTCGCGATCGCGTTGTCCGAGG
>Ga0111538_10004460_pt1 | contig 19439 bp, 17 predicted proteins | sample SoiMethybrSBSTD1_FD_79669 | JGI IMG/M metagenome (GOLD analysis project Ga0111538, IMG submission 79669) | Bulk soil microbial communities from a Populus tree surrounding site in Tennessee, USA - Soil MetaG P. TD hybrid SBSTD1 (version 2)... | ecosystem: Environmental > Terrestrial > Soil >...
CCGGGTCGCGGTCGGGCTCGCGCTTGCGCTGACCGCCGATCGATTTCAGCCGTTCGCCCACGGCGCGGCCCGCGCCGCGTGGTGGGCGTGCCTCGGGTTGATCGGCTTCTCGGCGCTCAGGGTGTTCTTGCGGCCGGACGAGCACACGGCGCTCGCAAACTACCGTTACGCGGTGCACGCGGGCACGATCGGCATGCTCGCGCTCGGTTCGGCGGCGCTCGGCGTGGCCGGCACGACCGCGGCGATACTGGCCGCGCTCGTGCTGACCGAACGCGCGTTCGCACAGAGCAAAAATCCCTGATCAGAAGCGAAACGCGACCAGCGATCCGACGATCAGCACCAGGTAAGGCATCGACGCGAAGAACAGCGCCTTCGCCCAGGCCGGACCCGCCGCGGGCCGCAGGCCGTAGAGCGCATAGGCGAGGTACGCGAGCCCGAGCGGCAACGCCAGCGCGAGGTACGCCGGGCCGACGAAGCCAATCGCCCACGGCAGCACGCTGACGGCGAGCTGGATCACGCTGTAAAAGACGATCGTGCGCTTGGCCGCGGGCAGACCGCGCACCGCGGGCAAAACGCGGATCTGCGCTGCCTCGTACTCGCTCTGCCGGAAGATCGCGATCGCGACGAAGTGGGGCAGCTGCCAGACGAACAAGATCGAAAATAGCGCGATCGCTGGCGCGCTGAGCGATCCGGTCATGCTGGTCCAGCCGAGCACCGGCGGAATCGCGCCGGGGATCGCGCCGACGTGGAGCGCGAACGGCGTGACGCGCTTCAGCGGTGTGTAGACGAGCACGTAGCTGAACAGCGCGACCGCGGCGAGCATCGCGGTCAGCGGGTTGACCATCACCGCGAGCAGCGTCAGTCCGACCAGTGCCAGCGCGACGCCGAAGCCGAGCGCGATTTCCGGAGCGATGCGTCCCGCCGGGATCGGTCGCGTGCGGGTGCGCTCCATCAGCGCGTCGATGTCGCGCTCCAGCACCATGTTGAAAGTGTTCGCGGCGGCGACGACCGCCGCGGTCCCCGCCAGCGCGACGATCAGGGTGACCACGTCCACCGCCCCGGGCGCCATCATCGCGCCGCACCACATCGTGAGCACGACCATGCGCGTGACGCGGGGCTTGCTCAGCTGAAGGAAAGCAGCGAGCAGGCTCGGCACGTCGCGAGCGGCTCCCAGACTCTGTGCGCTGCTGCTCATGGGGGTCTAAGTGAAACTCTGGCGACGGTCGGCCTTAACACCGCGGAGCCGCGCGGAACAGCACCAGCAACACTTCGGGCGCGACGTTTTTGGAAGGGCCGCGCCGGGGCCGAATAATCAGGCCCTCTTCTTGCTCTCCTCGTCGATCTCGTCGCCTACCGCGGAGTCTTTCGCGGAAAGCTGCTTGGGATCCTTCTTCTCGGGCTCGCTCGGGTCGTCGTTCAGGCCCTTCTTGAAGTTCTTGATCCCTTCGCCGAGACCCTTCCCGATGTCGGCTAGGCGCCCTGCACCGAACAGCAGCAGAACGATGACGAGAACTACGAGCCAGTGGATGGGGCTGAGGGAGCCCATGCGTCACGCTATTAGCGCCAGCCGCGGGCCGGGGCAAGGCGCGAAGCCAGACGCGACCCGGCTTTCCGCACCTGCTCGGAGAGCAGCAGCGCTACGGCGCCCGCCGCGGGCACCAAGAGGTAGGTCCAGGGTCGATCGGCGCTCCGGTCCAGGACCTGAAGCGCAACCAGGCCGGAGATCGCGGCAGCCGTCCCAACCAGCGCGGCTCCAAACCGACTCGTGCGCGCCCGGGCGACGGTCGTAAAGGCCACGAGCAGACCGAGCCAGGACCCCGTCAATGCGACCAGGGCCGCGCGAGCCTTCAGCGGCAAATGAGCGGGGCGACCCCAAGCCGACAGACCTTCCACGACGGCTCTACGAACTCGCAACGTGAGCACGGGCTTTTCGCCCTGGTCGCCGCGGCGCGCGATCAGCGAGAGATCGCTCAAGGCGAAGCTTCGGAGATCTTCGCTCGGTTTGAGGCTCGCGGCGCTGAAGAACGCGTCTTTCGTACCGCCTGGCAGGACTCCGACGACGCGCGGAGCACGCCTCGGAAAACACGCCCAGGTCACTCCCACCATCGGCACGAGCGCCGCACGAGGCTCGCGAATGCGAGCGCAGCTTGCTCGGCCTTGCGCCACGAGCTGAGCCGCGAATCGTCCGGGTAGTGCCGCATCGGCACCCCACGCGACACTGGCGAAGTAAGCGAAGGCGGCGAGGATCAGCGCTGCGACCGCGCCGCGGGCCGCGATGCGCGCCGGCCGAACGCCGAGAGCCAGGAACGCCCGCGCTTCGCCGCGCTCGACGAAGTCACTCGCTCCAAGCGCAAAACCGAACGGAACACCGACCAGAAAGGCCGTCTCCACGGCCACCGCGGCGAGCGCCTTCGCAAATGGCCAGCAGACCTCGAGCGGCACCTCTTCCGCGAGCAGCCACGGCAAAAGCCGGATCGTTCCGGCTCCGAGAGCGGCCAGGAGCACCACCGCGGCAGCCTGGAGACTCGCCCGCAAGCAGCGGCGACCGAGCGGATCGAAAGCCCATGCGAGCATGCTCGAGACCCCTCACTTTAGCGGGGAGCCTGCTGCGGCTGCGCAAAATTATGTATTCATTGGGTAATTCCGGAGAAACACGGCAAAGCGCGCGCCCTGACGCGGTGCGAGACGCCTCTTTTCGCGGGTCGGCGCGGTGTATATGCTGCGCGAACGTTCGGGCGTCTCGAAGCACCCGAACAAACTCGAGTAGGGCGGACGCCACTCACTCACCGTTCCAGAAGTGCCCGGCGGAGGAAACCATCCCCATGCGAATCAGCCTCGTCTCCACGTTCCTCGGCTTTTCTATGCTCCTCGCTTCTCCGGCAGCCTTTGCCGTCGGGAAGGACGAGGCTAGCCCCGCCGGCAAGGGGGTCACGGGCGGCGCGCTCCTCGGCGCCGAAACCGTGATGCTGGTCGAGGCGGCGCTCGACGTGAAGCCCGCGTGGGCCTACGTCGTCGGTGGTTTGGCCGGTGGAGTCGCCGGGGGCGTCGGCGGGTTCTTCTACGAAGACAGCGTCGAGAGCGCCCGCGGCCCAATGTTCCTGCTCGCGGGCGGGATGGCCCTGGTGATTCCGACCACGGTCGCCGTGCTGGCCACCACCGCGTACCGCCCGCCACCGGACTACGTGCAGGACAAAGCGCCCGCCGACGAGCCCGTCGCCGAGCCCCCGCAACCGAATGTTCCTCCCGCTCCTCCAGGCGAGGGCGCACAGCCTCCCCCGACTTCACGCTGGCGGCTGAAGCGGCCAACACCGTCCGCCCGCCTGCACCGGCCCGCTTTTCCGCCCGCGCTGTTCGGACTCGAACGCGGCGCCCTCACGCTGAGCGTCCCCGCCGTCGAGGTGCGCGAAATGTACTCGAAGCGCGAGATCGCGATGTTCGGCGTCCGCCAGGCTCAGGAAGTGCGGATGCCCGTCTTCAACGTCGCCTTCTGAAAGCCGCGCCACCAAATTTGAAAGCTAAGGACTCGAATTTGTGACAGGCCCCCCTTTGCCTGGGGCCTGGGGTTGCCGTAACATCCTTAGCTCGGGCTTCGGGCGTCCTCCGGGGCCACGCAGCAAGTAGCGATCCATGGCACAGGCAGCGCCCCAAAAGTCCGGTACGTCACGCGGTCGGGGCGACGACCCCGCACTTGGAAAAGTCATCGCCGGTCGCTACCGGCTCGAAGCTCGCGTCGGCGAAGGCGGGATGGGCATCGTTTACCGCGCCCGTCACGTGCTCATCGATCGCGTGGTCGCGGTGAAGCTGATCCGCCCGGACCTGCGCGGCGAGACGCACCTTCGAGCCTGGATGTTGCGCGAGGCGCGCGCCGCCAATCGCGTCGACCACGCGCACATCATCGACATCCACGATATCGGCGAAACCGACGAGGGTGAGCTCTATCTGGTGATGGAGTATCTAATTGGGACGCCGCTCAGCGCCGAGCTCGCCCGCGGGCCGATGCCGCTGAACCGCGCCGTCGACATCCTCGAGCAAATGGGGGCCGCGCTTTCACGTGCTCACGACCTCGGTGTCGTCCACCGCGATCTCAAGAGCGACAACATCCTTTTGACACACCGCGGCGGCCGCAAAGACTTCGTCAAGATTCTGGACTTCGGGCTGGCGGCGCTCGCCCACGATCCGCGACTCGCGCCGAAGGGTGCGGTGTTCGGGACGCCCGAGTACATGTCGCCCGAGCAAGCGCGCGGCGAGCAGGCCGGGCCGCAGTCCGACCTCTACGCGCTCGGGATCCTGTTCTTCGAGATGCTCACGGGTCAGCTGCCGTTCCGCGCCAGCGACCGCGACACGCTGCTCGAGATGCAGCGCACCGCGCCTGCTCCCCGCCCCAGCACGGTCCGCAAGGACTGCCATCAGGCCGCGGAAAAGATCGTGATGCGCCTGCTCGAGAAAGAGTCGAGGAAGCGCTATCGCGACGGCCACCATCTGCTCGAAGAGCTGAAAGCCCTGCAGCGGTCGCTGCCGAGCACGTCCTGGGACAAGGAAGGCGGGGACGCTCCTCCGGCTCTCCCGCCCGCGCCGCCGCCGCCCCGCTCGCTAGCCGTCACGGAATGGGCCGGTCGCGCCGGGCTGTTCTCCCGCATGGTCGCCCGCGCCTATCCGTCGGCCAACACCCCGCCCGAGGTCGCGGGATCGCTGGCCACGATGTGGGACGTCGCCGCCAAGGCCAACGGGCTCGAGGGCGAAGTCGCGAGCCACACCCGAAAACTCGAAGCGCTCGAGCGCCGTGGCCGCGCGCTCCGCGCGGAAATCGGACGCAAAGTCGAAGAGCTCGCACAGGAGGAGTCGCGCGCGCTGCGCGACGCCGCCGCCTACGCCGAGGAAGAAGACGCGGCGCGCCGCGAGCTCGGCCGCGCCGAGCAAACCGCGCGCGAAAAGGTGACGGCAGCCGAGCAGGCGGACCGCGCCGGCAAGGGCACGCGCCAGATCTTCGAGCAGGCTGGCGCCGCCAGCGCGCTGGTCGAAGCCAAGCGGCAGTGGATGCAGACGCGCGAGGCCAAGCGCACCGCCCGCGAGTCGACTGCCCGCGACCTGCGCCGTCAGATCGAAGAGCTGCGCGGCCAGCTCGCTCGCTACGCCGAGGCGCTGGACGAGGACCTGGCTTCGGGCCGCGAAAAGGTGGCGGCGCGCGCGCGTGAAGGGCTGCGGCTCGAAAAAGAGTTCTTCGACGCGTCGGGCGTGCTGATGAGCCACTTGAAGGGCAAGGCCGAGTGCCGCGACCTGATGGCCGAGCTCACCGCGCCGACTCCCGAGCAAAACGGCGGGCAAGCCGCGCAGGGCGCGCAGCGCCCGCTGCAGAGCCGCGCGGCGGGCGCGTAACGTCCCGCGCTCAGGGCGGCGGTATCGAAGTGCAGCCGACGGCAATGTCGATCCGTCCGGCGCGGTTGATCACGTGTGCGCAGCTGACCGGACAGAGCACGATCGCCGTCGGGTTCCCCTGCGCGTCCCTCTCGTAGTACCAGCCGCCGTCCAGCCGGCAATCGGCAGGGGCGTTCACGTGATAGACGACATACGGCTCGCCGTCCCTCGGGGTGTGAAAGACGTTCAGTCTGGCGAAATCAATCGGCGAGCCGGTTTGCGGCGGCGCGAATCGGCAGCCCACGGCTGACCCGCGGATCTGGCGCAACGACTGCAGGAACTGCTGGTTCGCATTGCCGTCCTGAACGATGAAGGCTTGCTGCGTGCCACCGGCCTGAGCGATCTGGTTCAGGCCCTGAACGTTGCCGATGCCGATCACGTAGGTGTTGATCTGCGGGTTCGAAACGGCGCCCGCGGCGGCAACCTGTGAAACGGTATTGAGATCATTTCCGCTGCAGCCCTGCGGCTCGCCGTCGGTCGCCAGAACCACGATCGTCCGGCGATCAGGGTGCGCCAGCGCCCAGGTCGTCGCGTACTGCATCGCCCCCTGGAGCGCCGGGTGCGTCGGCGTTCCGCCGCCCGGTTGATGGCGCAGTAGCGAGTCGATGATGGATTGGCGCACGTTCGGCAGCACGTCGATCAGCACGTCCGGCCGCGCGTAGTCGCTCGCATTGCAGGAACCCGGATCGCTTTGGTCGAGCGGTGGCCCGCTCGGGTGAAAGCCGAAATAGCCAATGCCCACTCCGACCCCTTCCATCTCCGGCGCCTGCACGAACGTCCGGAGCGCGTTCGTGACGGGTGTCCACCGGTCGGGCCCGGGAAGCGGGCTACCGGACACGGCGGGGTTCATCGACGCCGACCTGTCCAGCATGATGAACACGTCGAGCGGGCGAGCTATAGCCTCGTAGGTTTGCGCCGCGCAGGGGCCGGAATCCCGTCCGGCGTCTGGAATGCCGATTGTGATCGCACCGCCGACCCCACCCGAGCCCACACCCGCCATCCCCGAGCTGTCGGCGCTCGAACCCGAAAAACCGCCGCTGCCCGCGGCGCCTCCGCTTCCGGCAGCGCCTCCGTAGGCCACGAACGTGGTGCCCGCCGCGCCGCTCGCGCCCGACCCGCCGTCGTCTTCGACCCGCAGGATCTTCGTGTTGTTTTGAGAGGAACACGCGGCGGCTACGGCCAGAAGAATCGCGCACGCCTCCTGCGCCCTCACCCTCGCTCCCATGAACAGCAGCGTAACACGACGCCGCGCCCGCGAATCAGGCTGGCAATTTCGCCGCCAGAAACGCGCGCAGCTTCACCAGATTCTTGTCGTCGCGCGCAAACGAGGGCGCGCTGTAGCCGCTGGCCCAGGCGCGCACTTCGCCGAACAACTCGCTCGCCGCGTCGGCGCTGCCGATGATGTCGTCGACGCTGCGCCCGCGCGCCGATCCGTGGCCGAGCGCCGCCACGTAGCGCTCGAGGCGCGGCGCGTCGGCACCGAGGAACTCGCGGACCAGCGCGGCTTCGGCCGCGAGCCGCTCCAGCGTCTGGTTTTTGGAGTTATTGCGCGCCTCGGCTTCGAACTCCAGCGCTGACGCCATGGCGATCCGGAACACGAACGCGTCGTCGACGAAGCCGAGATCTTCGATGCCGTCCGGGATCAGGTCGAGTGACTTGAACAGGTAGTTCAAGGCGCCGGCGAGCTGGCGGCGCGCGACCTCTTTGGCGAACGCGCCGGATTCGAGAGCGCTGGCGATCGCTCTCGCGTCATCGCCGAGCGAGCGCAACCACTGCGGGAATGCATCGAGACAACGCGAGTCGAGGTCGGTCATGGCGGGGCCCAAAGATAACCCACGCCGCTTCGTCGCGCCTCAAATTCGAGCGAGCAGAAAGCCGCTCGCGAAACCGATCATCATCCCGAAAATCACGCCGGCCACGAACACCCAGACCGGGATGCCTCGGCGCGGCGCGGCGATCACCTGGATCGCGGGCTCGGCCGCTCTCGGGTGTTCGGACCGCGACGTCGCCGGCCCCGCGGAAATCGCGGTGGAGACATTGCCGAACGGGCCGCCCGCGGGTGCACCAGAGCCCTGCGGCTGCGTGGCGGCAACGCGCGCCGCGGGCCGCACCGGCGCGAACTCGCTCGGCGGGATCGCGACGCCTTCGGTCATCGGTAGCTGGCCTTCGTGCGCTACCGCCCACAGCGCCTGCGCCATTTCCTGCGCGGATTGAAAACGCGCCTGCGGCTCGCGCGCGATCGCGCGCTGAAAGAAGCCGGCCCAGTGCGCATACTGCGGCGCCACCTGCTGAATCGGCGTCGGCTCGCTGAACAGCGCCGCGGTGACCTTCGCGAAATCGTTCTCCGCTTGGAACGCCGGCACGCCGGTGAGCATCTCGTAGAAGAGCAGGCCGACCGCCCACAGATCGGAGCGATGGTCGGCGTCCTTGCTGTTTTTCACTTGCTCGGGGCTCATGTAGCCGGGCGTTCCGAGCACCATTCCCGTGCGCGTCTTGCGACCCAGACCACCCGCGGCGTCGACGACGCGCGCGATGCCGAAATCGAGCACCTTGACCGTTAGCTCCGGCGCTCCGGCTTGCACCAGGAACACGTTGTCCGGCTTCAGATCGCGATGCACGATGCCTGCGGCGTGCGCGGCGCCGAGCGCCATCAGGATCCCGTGGACGACCGGGGCCGCCTGCTCCACTGGCATGCGACCGCGGTTCATCCGCGCCGACAGGGGGTAGCCCTGCAAGAGCTCCATCACCAGGTACGGCGTGCCGTCCTCGGCGCGCTGCGCCTCGAACACGCGCGCGATGCCGGGATGGCTGACCTTCGCGCTCGCCGCCGCCTCGTTGACGAAGCGCTCGACGATCGCCGGTTCGCCGCAGAACTCCGGACGCAGCAGCTTGACGGCATACTTGCCCTCGCCGTGAGTGCCCTCGGCCTCGTAGACCACGGCCAGGCCCCCGAAACCGAGCACGCGCGTCAGCCGCCAGCGTTGGTTGAGCACCGCGCCGACCAGCGCACTCGGATCGTCGCTCGCGCTCATCGCGTGGCGAGGTCTAGCGCATTTTCTTCTAATCTTCGACGACCGTGAGCAGTGTGCTCAGCACTTCCGCCTGCTGGGCGAGCGCGGCGTCGTGCGATTTCTGCGCGTAGCTCGCCAGCGAATCGGCCTGCCAGCGCACCCAGCTGCGCAGTCCGCCGAGGCGGTCGAAGGCGTTGCCGGCGAACGCACGCTCGAGGCGCCGCACCATGGCCAGACCAGATGCGTACGCGATCACGTCGCCGTGGCGGGAGTCGGCGATGGTCGTGATCTGGTCCGAGTAGACGAACGACGCCCGGCGCCGCGCCGCGAGCCAGCGCCCGCTTCTGGCGTCGCGGTACTCGGCCCGCACCGCCAGCTGGTAGTGATCGCCGGGGGTGAAATTCGGAATCGCGAGCCGCACCACCTCGGTGCGCGCCTCTCCGACGTAAAGCTCGCCCAAGAACAGCTGATCGGCGTCCAGCCCCAGGTACGCTTCGCCGGCCGAGGCTTCGATCAGGTGAGTCGGCGCCGGAGCGGACGCGAAGCTCAGCACCACGTCCTTCAACACCACGTCGCCCGGAGGCGGAAACGCCGCGAGCACGGCGTCCTCCCGCTCGTTCGCCTCGCCGGTATGCACGTCCGCCCCGAACACCGCCAAGGTTTCGCGCTCGACGCGATCGGTGGCGGCGACCGCGGTGATGCGGGCGCCGGCGCGGGCCAGCGCTCGCGACTGCTCGGCCACCTTTCCGCGATCGACGGCGACTCCGATGCCGTCCGTCAGAACCAGCACGCGACCGGCCAGATCGTGCTTCGTGAGCCAATCGCCCGCGAGCTCGAGCGCCGCTCCCAGATCGCGGCGTTTGCGCGGACCGTGAGCGCGCTGCGCGAGCACGCGCTCGGCGGCGCCCTCGACCAGCGTGCGGTGCGTACCGGGCACGAGCGGCACCGCGGTGCGGCCGCCGAGCGCCGAGTCGACCAGCGCCACGCGATCTTTCTGGCCCAGGTTGTCGAGCGCGGACTCGATCAGCGGCTGGGAGCCGGTGCCGTCGTCGTCGATCACGACCACGAGCGCCACCGGCTTTCTGATCGAAGCTCTGGCCCAATCGAAAGCCGCCGGCGGCACGATCACGTCGAGGCGCATCAACACCTCGCCGCCCCAGGCGGGGATGAAGTGATCGCTCGGGCGCATCAAGACCAATAGGCCGTTGCCCTCGAGCGCGATCGGTGTCGAGGTCTGGCGCAAGATGCCGTCGGCGGGCAAAAGGAAACCGATCGGCGGCTGCCACGGCTCGAAAGCGCTCTTTCTGATCCGCGGCGCGGGCACGGTCGTGCGATCCACGAACTCGACGCCGTTCGCGGTGAGCACGCTGGCACCACGCTGCTCGCCCTCGCTGAAGACGAGCTGCCCGTCCCGGGTCAGCGCCGGCGCCGCGCATCCGCAAAGCGCTGCTGCCACGACCAGGGTACACGTGTGCCGAGCCACGGTGACCCGGCAAGCTAAGCACGGGCCGTACCAGCGCAAAACACCGGCAAAGCTCGGTGTTTCACCCCCGATGTGAACGGCAGTTTCCGCCTCAGGCGTACATGCCGTCAATCAGCTCTTTGTACTTCTCCTCGACGGCCTTGCGCCGGACTTTGAGCGTCGGCGTGAGCTCCCCCTCGTCGCGATCGAGCCGGCGCTCGAGAATGCGAAAGCGCTTGATCGCCTCGACGTGGGTCAAGGTCTTGTTGACGACCTCGACTTCACCATCGATGAGCTTTTGCACCTCCGGGCTCCGCGCCAGATCGGCATACGAGCCGAACTGGACGCGGTTTCGCTGCGCCCACTCGACCAGGTTGTCCTCGTCCAGGATCACGAGCGCCGTCACGAACTTGCGACGCTCGCCGATCACGACCGCGTCGTGGACGTAAGCGCTGGTCCGGAGCTTGCTCTCGATGTACTGGGGCGCGATGTTCTTGCCGCCCGAGGTGATGATCAGGTCCTTCTTGCGATCGGTGATCCTGATCCGTCCCGTAGCGTCGAGCTCACCGACGTCGCCCGTGTGAAGCCAGCCGTCGCCGTCGATCGTTGCGTGCGTCGCTTCCGGCTCCTTGTAGTAACCGAGCATCACGCCCGCCCCGCGCACCAGGATCTCGCCGTCTTCGTCGATTTTGAGCTCGAGGCTCTCGACCGGTGGACCGACCGTGCCGAGCAGCGAGCGTCCGGGCAGATTCACACTGATGATCGCGCTGCTCTCGGTCTGGCCGTAGCCCTCGACCAGCGCGACGCCGATCGACTGGAAATAGTCGATGACGTCCGGCGAGATCGGGGCGGCGCCGGAGATTGCGAAGCGCACGCGGTCGAGCCCGAGCTTCTCGCGCAGCGGCCGCAGCACCGCCTGGTCGGCGATGGCGAGGCTCGCGGCGAGCCCGCCCGCCACGGCCTGGTCCGGATCCTTGCCCTCGCGCAGCGCCTGTTGGCGCCGCGCGTTGGCCGCGCGCCCGACACCGACCGCCCACGCGTAGAGCCGGCGTTTGGTCCAGGGCGCGTCACGCATCCGGAGCTCGATCGCACCGTAGAGCTTTTCCCAGATGCGCGGGACCGCGAAAAAGACGTGGGGCCGCACCTCGGCCAGGTTGTCGCGCACGGTGTCGAGATTCTCGGCAAAGTTGACGATCGAGCCGTTGATCACCTGATTGAACACGGTGATCGTGCGCTCCGCGATGTGGCAGAGCGGCAAGAAGCTCAAGAGCTCGTCTGCGTGGTTGGCGCTGATCACCGCGCCGAACGCCGCGCAGGCCCAGACCACGTTCCTGTGGCTGAGCATCACGCCCTTGGGCGGACCGGTGGTTCCGGAGGTGTAGACCAGGATCGCCAGGGCGTCGGGCTCGAGCCGGCTCTGCCGCTGCTCGAGCTCGGCCGCGTGATCGGCGGCGCACCGTTCGCCGCGTGCGATGAACTCGCTCCAGAACATCACGCCCGGATCCGCGAAATGTTTGAGGCCTTTGTCGTCGATCACCACGATGTGCTCGAGCGCTGGATTCGACTTTTTCACTTCGAGCGCCTTGTCGAGCTGCTCTTCGTTCTCGACGATCACGACGCGCGCCTCGCTGTGGCGAACGATGTACGCGACCTGCTCCACCGCGCTGGTCGTGTACATCGCGCAGGTGACCGCGCCGGCCGAAAGGACGCCGAGATCGCTCATCAACCACTCGACGCGGTTTTCGCTGATCAGCCCGACCGGCTCGCCAGCCTTTACGCCAAGGTCGACGAGCGCGGCGGCAACGGCACGAACACCGCGCTCGTAGTCGCGCCATGACAGCTCTTGCCATAGTCCTAGCTTCTTTTGCCGTAGCGCGACGAGATCCGCATAGCGGGCGGCACGCTCGAAAAAAATCGCGGGCAAGGTTCGCGCGTCGGTAGCGATGCGACCTGGCGCGACCGACGCCCGCGGGGCAGGAAGCGGCGGCGGAACGCTCGGCAGGAGCCTTGCTTGCGGAGCTGCCATGGGCGAGCACTATAACATTCCACGGCCTAGGCGCGGCCCTTTGACCGCGCTATGAGCTCTTGCCGTGAGTGCGGAGCTGAAGCGCAACTACCGCGAGGACCTGACCCTGTTCGAGGGTCCATGGTCCCGCGTCATGGCGGGTTTGTTCCTCGCGGCCGTGCTCGGCTACGCGCTGCTGATCGCTCAGGGCTTCGCGCTCTACGTGCTGACCACGCTCGCGCTGTTCGTGATCGCGGCGCTCGGCCTGAATCTGCTGGTGGGTTACACCGGGCAGATCTCGCTCGGGCACGCGGCGTTTCTGGCGATCGGCGCGTACACGCACATCATCCTTTACACGCAGGGTGCGCCGCTCTTGGTGAGCGTGCCGATCGCGGCGTTGGCCGCGGGGATTTTCGGCTTTCTGATCGGCATTCCGGCGCTCCGGCTCGAGGGACCCTACCTGGCGATCGCGACCCTCGGCTTCCAGGTGGCGGTCGATCAGGTGCTGGGGCGCTGGGACAGCGTGACCGGGGGACGGATGGGGCTCGGCGTGCCCGCCCCGGAGCTGTTCGGCCGGCCGATCGCCGAGCTACGGAGCTACTTTCCGCTGTGTCTCGCGTTTTGCGTGCTCACGGTGATCGGCGTCTACAACCTCGCCCGTTCGCGGATCGGCCGCGCCTTCGTGGCGATCCGCGACAACGAGATCGCCGCCGAGGCGATGGGCGTGAGCCTGGTTCGCTTCAAGACGCTGGCCTTCGCGCTGAGCGCCGCCATCACGGGCCTGGCCGGCGCGCTCTACGCTCATCTGTTCGATCGACTCAATCCGCAGAACTTCACGCTGGCGATGAGCATCGAGCTTTTGGTCATGGTCCTGGTCGGCGGCCTGGCCTCGGTACTCGGCTCGATCCTGGGCGCCGCGCTGTTGGTGCTGCTCCCGCACGTGATCTCCGACTTTCGCGACTATCAGGCGATCGTCGTCGGCGGCATCCTGATCCTGGTCCTGCTTTTCGAGCCGATGGGGCTCCGTGGCCGCTGGCTGCGCATCAAGCTCTACTTCAGGGCCTGGCCCTTCTGAGCCATGACGCTTTTCCTCCAGAATCTGATCAACGGTCTCAGCGCGGGCAGCCTCTACGCGCTTTTGGCGGTGGGCGTGGTGCTGATTTACAAGTCGAGCGAGGTTCTGAACTTCGCCCATGGCACGTTCGCGATGCTCGCGACCTTCGTCGCATACCAGCTGTCGACGCGGTTCGGTCTCGGGTTCGCCGCCTCGATCGTGGTCGCGCTCGCGTTCGCGTTCGTGCTCGGCGCCAGCAGCTACCGCCTGCTGCTGGAGCGGGCGCGCCAAGGCGGTGCGCACGCCGTGGTGATGGTCACGATCGGGCTTTCGATCGCGCTCGAAGGCGCGGCCGGCGTCGCCTTCGGTACCGACACCAAGGAGTTTCACCACGTCTTCGCGGAATCGAAGAGCCTGAATCTCCCGGGCGGCCTCGTGATCTCGGTGCATGACGCATGGATCCTCACGGTGGCGGTCACGATCGTGCTCCTGCTCGCCTTTTTCTTCCGCAGCACGCGCGTCGGCATAGCGCTCCGGGCCGTATCGCAGAATCCGCTCGCCGCGCGCCTGATGGGGGTGCGCGTCGCGCGCGTCCACGCGCTGACCTGGGGCATCGCCACCGCGCTCGGTGCCACGGCGGGTCTGCTCTTGGTGCCCAAGCTGTTTTTGGACCCCTCGATGATGTTCGCGCCGCTGCTCAAGGCGTTCGCCGCGGCCGTGCTCGGCGGGATGAACTCCGTGGCCGGCGCGATCGTCGGCGCCTGGGTGCTCGGCGTGATCGAAACGCTCGCCGGCGCCTACGTGTCGACCGAGTTCCAGGCTTCGATCGCGTTCCTGATCATCGTGCTCGTGCTGAGCGTCCGTCCCGAGGGGCTGCTCGGGCGGCCCCAAATGAAAAAGGTGTGATTGGGATCGGAAGCGCGCCGCGGTATCCCGCGCCGAAACCGAGGAAGTCTGTGCCAGCGGAGCTGGCACTTCCGAGGTGCGCGCCGCAGGCGTGCCACCGACAACCAGAAGCCGCACCGAGCGCGGGAGTCACCGTGCACACGCTGACGGCGAAGCTCCGAGTTCGACTGCTGCAGGTGACGGCATTTGCCTGCGTGGAGCGACCAAGTAAGATCACTCAGTCGTGATCGCGCTCCCCCGGCAACTGGTTTGGGACTAGGACGTCGCCCCTCCGGACGAGCTGTGGCGCCTCCAGCGCATCCTCGACTTCTTTCCAGAGTACGGCCGTGATCGCGGCACCGTCGCCGCCTTGCTGGCTCGCTTGGATGAGCTGCGTGCGCCACCGGAGGTCAAAGAGCTGGTGCGCATCTACGCGCGTCACTACGGGACGAGCCCCCGGTGACTCCGGTCGAGCTCGATGGAAAAGGTGTGAGAAGCGCCGTCTCGATCGATGTATCCTGAAGCGCTGCTCCGCGGCCCTCACGATGAGCGAGTTGGATTGCAGGAAGTGTGGCCACTCGAACACCGAGGGGTCCAAGTTCTGCTCGCAATGCGCCGAGCCGCTGCGGCAAGCACCCGCAAGCGCGATGCCGCAGCCACCCGCAAGCGCGAAGGCGACACCCGCCAAGGCTTCCAGCGTTTTCGCGATCCTCGGGCTGGTCGCCGCGCTCGTAGTGTTCGTGTTCTGGATGGTGAGTAGCTCGGTCGAGGGCGAAATCCGCGCCAGCGGCAAGCCCTTCGGCACTTACATTCAAAAACCGACCGAATGCTACTCGGGTGAGCATCAAAACTTCTTCGGAGCGTGGGTGGCGCCGGAGCTCGAGTCGAAAGACGGCCGAACCGGCTTCAAGGGCGGCATCAAGATCGTGAAAAACCACCTGGACGAGTGGACCGTGTACGTCGAAAGTCCGCTCGAGTGCGAGAAGTTCAAGTGCACGGTGCGCGAGCTCGATCGCAAGCACTGCAAGGTCTTCGACGTCGAGGTGCGCAACACGAGCACCGTCGTGAACGACATTCGCGTCCGCGAGGGCCACGCCAGGCTCGACTGCAGCTTCCCCGAGGGCGGCAGCCTGGTGACGAACCTCGAGTTCGACGGCTGCTCGTGACGCTCGGCGCGCGCAGCTCCCGCTACAGCGATTCGTAGAAATCGCGCCAGGGCGCGCAGTGAGGCTGCGTCAGGTCGACGGTGTACGCAGTCACGGTGCCGCCGTCGCAGGCGTCCCAGCGCGCGCTGGGCAACCCTCCGTCGGTGGGAAAAACGGGCGTGAAGTAGCATGCACCGCAATAAACGGTTTCGGGATTGAGGTCGCTTCTCGCCACCGTGCGTCCCGCAGAATCGGACCACACCGTCGTCGGGACAGCGCAGGACGGCGGAATGCAGGCAAAAGAATAGCCGTAACAGCGGCAGCCGTTCGCATACACCTTTCGGGAACATCTTTCCGGAAAGCAAAGTGGATCATCGACCACGCGGCGCTCGTAGTCGGGAGTGCCGAAGAAGCCCGGTGGCGGACAATTTTTCTTCAGCTCCCAGAGGCACGGGGGAACGCAATCAGGAGGAGGCGCTTCGGCGTCGATGGCGATCGGGTATTCCCCTTTGCATTCGAGCGCTTCCTCCGATCCGGCATCGCGCGGTCGCGCGTCGCTCTGACCGTCCGGCTCGCTCGCCGCATCCCGCGCGTCCGACGTCGCGTCCCGCGCGTCGAAACCCGCGTCACCGGCGTTCGCTTGCGTCGCTTCGTCCTCGCCGCAACAAACGGCCAGAGCGAGGCCCAGTAACGAAGCCCCGAGCGTCCGCCAGCGCATGCATCAACGTCACTTGCAGAGCGTACAGCGTCAACCATCCAATCACTGGCCGGGCAGCGCTTGTCCCGTTTCATGAACGACGTTGCCGTGCACTTCCGGCTCGTCCTCGCAGTCCGACCAGGCGCCGAAAGCGCCGACCTTGGGATAAAAGATCGCGCTGAAATGGTTGTCGATCACGCGGTAGTCGACGCCCACGCCTTTGCTGCCGCCACCAGTGCCTGCGCTGCCGCCGCTGCCGTTCGCGCCGCCGTTGCCGCCCGCTCCCGCGCTGCCAGCGTCGCCGCCGCTGTCCGGGAGGGAGCGTAACCCAGAAAATGTCCGAGGTAGCGGTCTTCCGTGAGGAAATGGGCTCCGCACCCAGGGCCAGGTGGAAGGCGGATCTTCCGAAGTGCTGTTCGGGCAAAAACAGTGTAAAAATCTGTGTTTTGTCGGAGACGCTCTTCGCCCCCGGCGACAGTCCTTTCCAGGCGAAAGGCACGGTCTGGCTGGGGATTCGCATGTTCGTCGAGAACCACGTCCCCGGCGGCGTCGAAACGGTGGGCAAGGCGCTCGAGCCCCGGTTTCGCGACTTCTTCTCACAGATCTTCGTCGCTGCGGGCTGGTACGACATCCTGCCGATCATCACGATCTCGAAGACGATCGGGGCCGTGATGGGACTCGAGCAGATGGAGTACGTGCGTCGCAGCGCGACCTGGCACGCCGAGCTCGACATGAGCAACGTGTACAAGGGCCTCGGGCAGCTCCCTTCACCCCAAAGCGTGTGCCTCAGGTTCGCGAGCATTCACTCCCGGTTCTACAGCTTCGGCAAGGTCGAGATCCTGGAGGTCGGGACGAACCACGTCGTGTCGGAGCTCGACTCGATGCCGGCGATCCTCGCACCTTGGTGGCAAACGGCCGCCGAGTGGTACCTTTTCATGATTCTCAAGGCCGCAGGGGCGAAAAATGGGCGGATCACCTTTCTGCCCACCCGACCGAACGGCTCTCAAGCCGGGCTCGATCTGGTTTACGTGCCGGCGCGCACGGTCTGGGACTGAGCGCAGGTTGGACCTCGCGACAGCGCGCCGAACTGCCGTCGCGGAAACTTTCCAGCAATTCGGCTCGTGCGGCTAGTTCTGGCACGACGAGCTAACCGATTGCATGAGCCGTCACGCGCAAGAGAGCGTTAGTCGTAAGTCGTGGGATCGGTGCTCGACGGTATCGTCGTCCTCGACATTTCCGAGTACATCGCAGGCCCCTACTGCGCGGCCCTGCTCTCGGACCTCGGCGCTCGTGTGATCAAGGTGGAGCCGCCGGACGGAGCGGAGGAACGCCGGCTCGGCAATCGCAAGCGTTACCGCGGAAACACGCGCATGGCGCTCGCGTTCAACCACGGCAAGGAAAGCCTTGCCCTCGATCTGCGTCGCGATGCGGGGCGCGCGATCCTCTACGAAATGATCTCGAAAGTGGACGTGGTCATCCAGAACTACCCGCCCAGCGTCGCAGAGAAGCTCGGCATCGATTACGCCGCGCTCTCGGCGCGAAATTCGGCTCTGATTCTGCTTTCGAGCACGGCATTCGGCGACGTGGGTCCGTACCGGAACCGCAAAGGCTTCGACATCATCGCGCACGCGGCGTCCGGCATCATGGCGAACTACGCCGACGTGGAAGGCGCGCCGCGCGGTCCCGGCGCAGTCAACTACATCGACGTCTCGACGGGCGTGTACAACGCATTCGCGATCGTGTCGGCCCTGTATCATCGGGCTCGGACGGGCGAAGGTCAGAAGCTCGAGACCTCGCTCTTCGGCACCGGCCTCGCGCTCCAGGCCCAGAACCTGGTTCACATCGACGACCTCGACGAAGGATTTCATCGTCGCGAGCTCGAAATCCTGAGCACCGCCCGCGCTCGCGGCAAAAAGCACACTCAGGTGATCGACGAATCGACCGAGCTCCGGCTCCGAGAAGACGTACCGGATACCACGCGACCGATCGAGGTCCCGGACTGCGCGCACCGCCCGACCGACGTGCAGGTGTATCCCTACTATCGCGTGTACGCGACGGGTGACGGCTACCTCTGCATCGCGACGCTTAGCCGTGGTCTCCGTGAAAAGCTGTGCGAGGCTCTCGAGATCAGCGACCCCGACGTCGCCGTCGATCTCGGCAACATTTCCGACGCGACCTACTACGCACAAAAGCCGTTGATGCGCGCGATCGAAGCGCGGCTGCTCGAGCGTCCGAACGCCTACTGGATCGAGCGCCTCGAGGCGGCCGGCGTGCCGTGCGGCAGCGTCAACTATCGCGCCCACCTCTACAACGACCCGCAGGTTCACGCGCTCGACATGATGTGGCACCTCGACAACGCGGAGCTCGGGCAATACAAGACCGTCGGGCATCCGATCCGCTTCTCGAAGACTCCGGTCCGGGCGGGCCGAGGCGCCCCCACGCTCGGGCAGGACAGCGAGTCCGTGCTGCTCGATTTCGGCTGGAGCGCGGAGGCAATTCACCGGCTCAAACAAGAGGGGATCGTGAAGTGACGCCGCTGCCCGCCTGACAAAACCGAAGCGCTTCGCGAGCTTCCACGCCGCCGGCCCGGATCCGCCTAAAGAGAAGTCGTGAGCGTGCCGTTCGCCAACACGGGCGACTGGCGACCGTGACCACGGAGGAGCATTCGACGCTGATCGGAGGCCGATACGGCGTTCAGCACCTGCTGGGTCGTGGCGGCGCCGCCGTGGTTTATCGCGTCACGGACTCGATCAGCGGGCGAGACGTGGCGCTCAAGCGGCTCGCTGCCAACGAAGATACCCGAGGCGCTCGCGAAAGCGCTCGTCTCTTCGAGCAGGAGTTTCATACCCTCGCGCAGCTTTCGCACCCGCGAGTGATCGAGGTCTACGACTACAGCGTCGATGAAGAGGGGCCCTTCTATACGATGGAGCTCCTCGACGGGAACGACCTGCGCGAGCTTTCTCCCATGCCGTGGCAGAAGGCGTGTGAGCTGCTCTTCGACGTCTGCTCGTCGCTCGCGCTGATCCATTCCCGCCGCCTGGTCCATCGCGACATCACTCCGCGCAACATCCGAATGACGCGCGACGGACACGCCAAGCTGCTCGACTTCGGCGCCATGATTCCGATCGGCCCGGCCCCGGTGATCGTGGGCACGCCGCCCTTTCTCGCACCCGAGGCGCTCTTTTGCTCGACACTCGACGCACGAACCGATCTGTTCTCGCTGGGTGCGACGCTCTTCTACGCGCTGACCGGCCGGTCTCCCTACCCGGCTCGAAACCTCGCCGAGCTTCCCGAGCTCTGGACTACGACCTTGGATCCGCCGTCGCGCCTGGCGCCGGGCGTGCCGCCGGCGCTGGACAACCTCGTGATGTCGCTCTTGAGCTTCGAGCCCGCGCGCCGTCCCCACAGCGCGTTCGAGGTGATGCAGCGCCTGCAGGGAATCACGGGCATCGAGCGCGTCGAACCGGTGAGCGTCTCGCGGGCGTACCTGGCGACGCCGACCTTGGTCGGGCGCGACGACGCTCTGGCCACTCTGCACCGCGAGGTGGAGCGCGCCCTGGGTGGCCACGGCCGTGGCCTGTTGATCCAAGGCGAGTCCGGACTCGGTCGCACGCGGCTGCTCGACTCGTGCGTGGTCTCCGCCAAGCTCCGGGGCGCGTCGGTGCTCCGCGCGGGCGCCGGCTCTGCGGGCGGCGAAGACTTTACGGTGGCGCGCAGCCTGGCCAGCCAGCTCCTCGAGTCGCTTCCGGACGCCGCAAGGTCCTCTGC
>Ga0111538_10004461_pt1 | contig 19433 bp, 9 predicted proteins | sample SoiMethybrSBSTD1_FD_79669 | JGI IMG/M metagenome (GOLD analysis project Ga0111538, IMG submission 79669) | Bulk soil microbial communities from a Populus tree surrounding site in Tennessee, USA - Soil MetaG P. TD hybrid SBSTD1 (version 2)... | ecosystem: Environmental > Terrestrial > Soil > Tree...
CGCGGCGAGCACGACGGCCTTCTGGATCTCGTCGTCGTAGCGCGCCATCGCCGACGTCGTCAGCATCTCGCTGACGAACAGGATCGCGAGCCAAGGGGCGCGCTTCTTCAGCATCTGCAAGATGCCGACCTGCAGGTATGGCGCGTCGAGTGCTGCGACACCGCCGAGCTTCTGCATGTCCTTGGTGTTCTCCTGTTGCACGACGTCGGCGACGTCGTCGAAGGTGACGATGCCGCGCATGCGGCCGTCGGCCTCGACGACCGGCACCGCCAGCAGGTCGCGTTCGCCGAGGATGCGCGCGACCTCGGCGCGGTCGGTGTCGGCGGTGACGCGCACCGGATCGGCGTGCATCACCGAACGCACGCTGGCGCCATCGGCGGCGACGAACAGTTCGCGCAGCGACACGACGCCCTGCAGCCGTTGCTCGTCGTCGATCACATACGCGTAGTAGATCGTCTCCGGGTTGTCGCGCACCTGGCGCCGCAGGTAGTGCAGCGCCTCGCCGACCGTCGAGTCGGCGCGCAAACGCGCGAAGCGCGGGCTCATCAGGCCGCCGGCGCGGTCGGCGGCGAACGCGAGCAGCGCGGAGACTTCGCTGCGCGACTTCGGATCGAGCTTCGCGAGCAGCTGCGCACGCATCGTCGGCTCGACGCTCTGCAGCAAGTCGGCGGCGTCGTCGGGCGGCAGTAGCCGCAGCCAGCTGTTGCCCTGCTCGGGCGGCGACGCCGCGATCAGCGCCGCCTGGTCGGCCGGTGGCAACGACAGGAAGAACGGATTGGCCTCGCGCGTGGCCAGTGCGTCGATCGCGTCGAGGCGCTCCTCGACCGACAGCACCGGCCAGGCGGCGCGCAGGTCGTCGGCGGTCAGCGTCTCGGATTCCATGACTATCAGTTCGCGCACGGCGGCGCGGCGAGGCGCAAGGCTAGCGATGCGACCGCGTCGGGGCCTCACTTCGGCCGCGGATCGGCGCGCACGTCGAGGGGTTGTTCGAGCGTCTTGCCATCCACCGTGAGTCGCACCGTGTACTTGCCGGGCGGCACCCAGGCACCCTGGCGCGAGTACGGCGTGTCGTGCCAGATCGCGGAGATCGGCAGCGAGTCCTCGTCGTCGACGAAACCGGGGCCCGGCTGACCCTGCTCGCGCGCAGGGCGCGGTCCACGCAGATCCCAGACGAAGCGATGCGCGCCCGCGGTCGTCGCGACGCGCTGCGGCGTGCGCGCCCATTCGACCATCACCGTGAGTGCTTCGGCCTTCGGCATCGGCACGGCATCGTCGCTCGCGAACGCGCGCACGACCTTGCCGTCCGCGTCGCGCAGCTCGAGCGCGACGCGCTGCGCCGCCGCCGGCAACCAGTAGTCGAGCATGGCGCCGTCGGGTGGGTTCTCGCCCGCGACCTCTTCGGGCGGCAGCGGCGTGTCGGTGTTGAGGCTGCGTTCGACTTCGTAGGCGGGCGGCGGCGCAACCAGCAGCGGCGCGCCGGCGGGAACAGGCAGCGCGCGCAGCATGCCGATGCCGTCGAGGATCCAGAACGAACGGCCGTGCGTGCCGATCACGAGGTCGTCGTGGTGCACGACGAGGTCGCGCACGCTGGTAGATGGCATGTGCTGGCGCAGCGAGTGCCAGTGCTCGCCGTCGTCGAGCGAGAACGACACCTGCCGTTCGCTGCCGCAGAACAGCAAGCCCTTGCGCACGGGGTCTTCCTTGATCGTGTTCGTCGGACCTGGGCCGAGGCCGGTCGTGATCTCGGTCCACGTCTTGCCGCCGTCGTGCGTGCGCAGCAGGTGCGGGCGCTGGTCGTCGAGACGGATCGTGTTGATCGCGGCGTAGCAGGTGTTCGCATCGAAGTGACCCGCGTCGAGCATCGACACCTTCGCCCACGCCGTGAGTTGTTTCGGCGTCACGTCGGTCCAAGACGCACCGGCGTCGGTCGTGCGGTGCACGAGACCGTCGTCGGTACCGCACCAGATCACGTTCACATCGCGCGGCGACGGCGCAACCGTGTAGATCACGCCGCGGCGCTGCATCGTCGCGAGATCCGGCGTGCTGTACTTGCCGACGTTCGCTGGCACGTCGGGCCGTTCGCGCGAGAGGTCGGGGCTGATGACCTCCCACTTCGCGCCGCCATCGCGCGTGCGCAGCAGCACCTGCGCGCCGAGGAACAGCGTCGTCTTGTCGACCGGCGAGAACACCAGCGGCGACGTGCGCACGAACCGCAGGCCGAGTGCCTTGCGGTCGGGGCCGACGCGATCGACGACGCCGGTGTCCATGTGGAAGCGCGTGACCTTGCCGCCGTAGACGAGATCGGGGTGAAGGGGATCGGGCGCGAAGTACGCATACTCGTCGCCACCGACTGGATGCCAGTCGCGGAACGTGATGTGGCCGTCGCGGCCGCGGTTCGTGATGCCGACCGAGCCGCTCTCCTGCTGGCCGCCGAACACGCGGTATGGAAACGCGTCGTCGCAGATCACGTGGTAGAGCTGCGCGGTCGGTTGGTTGTACCAGCTGCTCCAGGTGCGGCCGTCGTTGACGCTGACGGAGGCGCCTTGGTCGCCGACCATCAGCATGATTTCGGGATGCAGCGCATTGATCCAGATCGTGTGGTAGTCGTCGCCGCCAGGTGAGCCCTTGAAGCACGTCCACGTGACGCCCGCGTCGGTGCTCTTGTACGAGCTGGTGTTCGCGACGTAGAGCGTGTCGCGGTCGCGCGGGTGCACCCTCACTTCCGCGAAGTCGTTGCCGCGGCCCCACAGGCGCCGTTGCTCGGCGACGCGCGTCCACGAATCGCCGGCGTCGTCGGAACGGAAGATGCCGCCGATCTTCGGCGCGTCGACGACGGCGTAGAGGCGTTTCTGGTCGCTCGGCGCGATCGCGAGGCCGATGCGGCCGAGGCCTTGTTCGACGGTCGGCAGTCCCTTCGTGAGCTGCGTCCACGTGGTGCCGCCGTCGCGCGAGCGGAACAGTCCGCTGCCGGGGCCCTGCCAGTTGCCGTTCTCCCACGGGCCTTGGCGCGCTTCCCACAACACGGCGAACACCGTGTCGCGATCGTGGGGATCGATGACGACCGCCACGGCGCCGGTGTCGGCGTCGCGATACAACACGCGGTCCCAGGTCTTGCCGGCGTCGCGCGTGCGGAACAGGCCGCGCTGCTCGTTTGGGCCATACGGGTGGCCGAGCACCGCGACGAACGCGCGATCGGCGTCCTGCGGATCGACGGCGAGACCGGCGATCTGTTGCGCGTCGCCGAGGCCGAGGTGTTGCCAGGTCTTGCCGCCGTCGATCGACCGGAACACGCCGTCGCCGGTCGAGAGGTCGGGGCGCTGGAGGCCTTCGCCGCTGCCGACCCAGATCACGTCCGGGTTGCTCGGCGCGACCTGGAGCACGCCGATCGAGCCGGTTGGTTGGTCGTCGAAGATCGGGGTCCACGTGCGGCCGGCGTCGTCCGTCTTCCACACGCCGCCGTTGTTGACGCCGACGAAGAACGTGTTCGGGCGTTCGGCGATGCCGCACGCGCCGACGGTGCGGCCGCCGCGGTGCGGGCCGATGCAGCGCCACTCGAGATGTTGCCACGCGGTGGCATCGAGCGCTGGCTTCGGTGGTTCTTGCGGGACGAACGACGCGACGCTGGCGAGCAAGCTCAGCATGCGCGCGATCATCAGCGCTGCGAGCGAGGATCGCCAGTCGGTGGTTCACCCCGTGTTTCGCCGCGTCGCGGCGTCCGGCTCAGAGCCCGACGGTGATCATCAAACCGTTGGAGACGTTGATGCCCATCGGATTGGCGCCGGGCGTCAGCGTGCCGCCCTGTGCGTTCAGCACGAAGCCGACGATGCTCGTCGAGTTCGCGATCGGGAACGGGAACGGCGCCGGTGGGCCTGCCAGCGGGAACGTCAGCAGAACATCGAGCGTCGTGAACAGCTCACAGCCCGGCATGCCGATGATGCCGAGGTCGATGCCCGGTTGCAGGTGCGTGAGTCCGAGCACCATCAGGCCGAGCAGCGAGCCGGGAGCGATCTGGTCGATCTGCATCATGTAGGTGGTGCCGATCACCGGGCGCGAGGCCGGCTGCGAGCTCAGCGACAGCGGCGTGCCGCCACTGCCGATGATCACCGGTCCGGCGCTGAAGTCCGAGGAACCCGGGTCCACCGACGAGTTGCCCGCCGTGAAACCGACGATCGGGCTGTGCTGCGTGTTGTTCACCGTCCCGTAGGAGAGCCGGAAGCTGCCGTTCGCTCGCAACGTGATCTGCATCGTCTGCGGCCCGCCTTGGTAGTACTCCGGCACGTTGAGCCAGGTGACGTGGGCCTCACCCGGCGTCGTGTCGAAGTAGATGTTGCCGCCGCCCGGCGGATAGAGGTCCATCCACTGTGCTGCGATGCTCGCCGGATCGGTGATGAACCAGGTCGGGTCCGGGTCGCAGCAGCGGGAGTCGAAGTTCGTCGGGTCGAGCCAGATGAAGCCGTTGCTGCTGATGTTGATCGCGCTGGTGCTGCCGCCAGGGAAGCTGAAGGGGAAGCCGAGGTTGAACGGGCCCTGCACCTGGTCATCGTTGAACACGAGGCCCCCCGTGTAGCCGGTGAAGAACCCGGTTGTCGGGAACGCAACGTAGCCGCCGGATCCCGTTGGCGTGAACTCGATCGCCGTGTTCGACAGGTCGATCACCGCCGGCAACTGGAACCACTCGTACGCAGTCGCCGGCTTCGGGCAGCCGACGCCGTATGGCGTGGCGTGCGCCAGGATGCACGTCGGGCGGTCGAGCACGATGTAGCCTCCCGTGCCGTTCGGCAGGAACACGAGCATCTTGCCCTGCAGGTCCATCGTGTTCGACTGCACCTCGTGGATCGTCGGGTTGGTGCCGCTGAGATACGGGGAGCTGGCGCTGATCGTCGAGAAGTCGACGGGGTTCGCGGTGGCGCTCACTCCCTGCGTCACTCCCGTCAGCACGTCGTGGCTGTGGTTGTACACGGAGCCGTCGAACAGCATCGAGAACGAGCCGTCGGCGAACATCTGCAGCTGCAACGTCATCGGCACGCTGTCGCCATACTCGGGCACGCCGTCCCACGTGACGACGGCGCTCGCCGGCTGCGAACCCGAAGCGGGAAAGGTGTTGAACCACACCGCGCCGGACACGGACGGATTGAGATCGCCCCACATCAGCGCGATGCGCGGCAGGCCGGACAGGAACGACGGCAGGTAGCCGGTGCAACAGCCGTTGTCGTTGCTGCTCGCGAGCCAGACGAAGCCGTTGCTGCTGATGTCGATCGAGCTCACCGGGCCGGCCGGGCCAGGAAACGCGAAGCCGAGCGCGTTGTTCTGGGCGACTTGATCGTCGCCGAGGTTGAGGTTGGTCCCGAACGGGCTCGCGAAGCAGGGGGAACCGAGCGCTCCCTGTGCGGACAGGAAGGTGCCGGTGATTGCCGCGATCGCGGCGGAGAGGAGTGGAGTGCGCATGGTTGGAACTGAGTCGCGCCGGAAGGCAGACGCGCCTGCCTCCCACTGTCCGCGCGCTGACCGTTGCGCGCAAGGTGGCAGTGCAGCGGACCACGCGGTCACCGGAGCCGCGATTCTCCCCGGCGGAAGTGTCGCCGCCCGGGCAGCGCTCAGCGTTCCACTCGCACGACGACCGGCTCACCCGGATCGGTGGTCACGCGGAAGTCGGCGGCGCCGCGGGCGCCGTCGCCATCGTCGAACTCGACCCGGTAGTTGCCGCGAGCGAGGCCCCGTACGAACGGCTGCGAGACGTCGGTGAGCACGGTGAGCAGCAGCGCGCCATCGCGGTGCAGCGTGATGGTCGCGAAGGTTCCGCGCTGCGCAGCTGGACCGGTGAACACGAGGCTCGTCGCGGTCGCGGGACTCAGCGTGACGGGGATCGCGGTGCGTTCGCCGACGCGCACGGTCGCGGGCACGATCGCCGGCTCGACGTCGCGCCCCCACGCGAGCAGGCGATACGTCGCCGCCGGCAGCTCGCGCGGCACGAGGCCGTTCGCGGCGTTCGCCGGCGCGAGACCGAAGACGCCGCCCACGTCCATGCCGAGCGCGGGTTCGAGCACCGGCCGGCCGTCGCTGCGCGCGAACTGCACGTCGAGGCCGCCGACGCCGAGCTCGATCTCGCCGAGGTCGACGTCGTTCGCGCCGACCTGCACGTCGGTGCGCAGCGCCATCGGCTTTCTCGGCGACCCGATCATCAGGTGGTAGGTGCCGGCCGGCACCGCAGGGAACGTGAACGCGCGCGACGCCGCGTCGACAGTCGTCTGCGTCTGCGCGGACGGTCGCAGCGACGGCCCTCCCGGCATGCGCATCAGGAATGCCTGCAGGTCGGTCGGTTCGACGCCGTTCGCCGCGGTCACCGTGCCGCGCAGCGTGTGCAGCGCCCGCGCGTCCTTCGGCACGACGAGGCGCGTGAGTTGGTTGGTCGGCACCGATCGCGTCAACACCGGCAGGCCGCCGCGTTCGTGGCGGAGCACGACCTCGTGCGCCCCAGGGGTGAGGCGCTCGAAGCGAGCTCGGCCCTTCCCCGCGAGTGTCCGGTCATCGCGACCATGGCGCGCATCGCCGCCGAGCGTGACGATCCAACCAACGAGCGGCGATCCGGCTTCATCGACGACCTCGACCTCGAGCCACTCGATGGGGTCGAGAGTCGCCACGACCTCGCGAGTTTCGCCGTCGCGCAGTTCGAGCGTCGATGGCGCCTTCCCGCTCACGCGCAGCTCGTACGAACCGGCGAACAAGCCATCGAGCACGCACTCGCCCCGCGCGTTCGTGTCGGCACCCGCCATTGCGAGAGAGCGCAGCGACCGCGGCAGCTCGGGATGCAACGGCGCCAGCGTGATGTTGCAGTGGCCGCCGGTGTCGCCGTTCGCGCGCATGACCCTGGCGGCAAGCCGCGCCCCCACCGGGAACCGCAGTTCGACCGTCGCGGGCGTGCCGGCCGTCGCGGCGACGTCGCGCATCGTGAACCGCCGCTGGCCGCTCTCGAGTCGGCGCGTCGCGACCACGAGACACGGGCCCGGCGGCACGTAGTCGCAGGCGAACGAGCCGTTCGCCGACGTGCGCACCGCGATCGGGGCCACCTCGCTTCCGCGGGTCTCGCGCGCGTGCAGCAGCACCTCGGCGTTCGCGAACGGCGCCCCGTCGCTGCCGAACACGATGCCGGTCACGACCGCGGCGTCGCCGCCGATCTGCAGCGACACGTCGCGGTTGTCCTTCTCCAACCGGACGGGCGCCGATGCGGCACGCCCGCGCGCGACGGCGCGCACGGTCGCGTAGGGATCTGCGAACGCTTCGCTCCAGCGCCCCGCGTCGTCGGTGGTCCCGAGCTCGCGTTCGACGAGGCAACGTTCGCTCGCGGCTACACCGAGGATGCGCGCGCCGGCGATGGGCCGGTCGCCGTCGGTGACTCGCACGACCGCGGTGAACTCGGCAGGGATCGCGATCTTGCACTCGGTCTCGACGCCCGCCCGCACGTCGGCGACGACCGTGGGATTCGCTGCGAACACCGGCACGCTGATGCGCGCGCGGCCGACCGGCAGCTCGACCCGCGTGACGCCGGTGTCGTCCGTGGTCGCCGTCGTCGAGCCGCTGGCGTCATGGTCCGCCGACGTCGTGCTGACCGCCGACGGCACGGGAACCTTGTCCGCAGTCGACTTCGAAGTCGCCTTCGCCTCCAAACCGTAGGCGACCTGCACGCTCGTGTTCGCGATCGGGGCGTCGTTCCACGCAGTGCGCACGACGACGCGCAGCGTGCCGCGCGCAGGCGGTGCCGCCGCCTCCGTGCGTATCGCCGGCGCCGGCACATTGCCGACGCGGCTGGTCGGCGTCGGGTCCTGGGTCGCCAGCGGTCCCACCGCCGAGGCCGTCGCCGAGGCCGCGTTCGCGACGACGGGAATAGGCGCGTCCGTGCTCGATGGCCACAGGCACACGCCACACGCGAGCGCGATCGCCGCAGCCCCCGCGAGCAGCGCCTTCGACAGCGTCAGCGTACCGAGCACGCCAAAGCTCGCGCTCGCCGGGATCGCCGGACCGCCGGGGAGCTTCCCGAGCACCGCGGCGCGCGCGTTCGCAAACGCGGCCGGCGGCATCCGCAACGCGACCGCACCGGTCGCGAAGCCCGTGCGCGGCAGGTAGCGACGCAGCTGGTCGAGGCCGCGGTGGATGCGCATGCGCACGGCACCCGCGGTCTCGCCCGCTTGCGCCGCGATCTCGTGCGCCTTCCTGCCGTGCACGAGGTGTTGCTCGAGCACCGACCGCAACGGCTCGTCGAGGCGTTGCATGCTCGCCGCGAACGCCGCGCCGAACTCGCTGCGTGTCGCGTTCTCCGCCGGGTCGTCGCAACGTTCGGGCAGGAGCCGCGCCGTGTCGACGATGCGCGCTGCGCGCCGCCGTTGTTCGCGCACGCGGTTGCAGAGCAGGCCGAGCAGCCAGGGCAGCAGCGGGCGCAACTTGTCCCAGTCGTCGCGATGTTCGATCGCCGCAAGGAACGCGCCCTGCACTGCGTCCTCGGCGTCCTGCCGGTTTCGGCACAGGTGCGCGGCGACGCGCCACACCTCGGGTGCGGTGCGATCGAAGACGGCGGCGAGGTCGCGCGGGTCACCACCGCGGCGGAAGCGTTCGAAACAGCGATCGGGATTGCGTAGCACGCAGCTACTGGACGCGGCGACGAGGATCGTCACCAGAATACGCGAAGGACCTGCCGGCTGCGGCTGCGGGCCGCGCGTAACACGCGGCCCGAGGCCACTCGACGTCGGTCCGCGATACCTCGTGCGCAAGCGCACAGCGCTTGTCGCCGTCGGAGATCGGACGCACGGGCGGCGCATCGACGGCGCGGCGGCTGTGTACGACACCACTCGTTCGCGCGCGCAGCGAGGCCCTTGCACCCACACACTCGCGTCTCGTGACTACAATCGCGCGAGTGAGCCGCAGCCCCCCGCGGTCTCACGTCTGCTCTCTGTGACTTCGAGGAACACCGAAGGAGTTCCCATGCTGCGTAGCCTTGCTGCGTTGTCGTTCTTGATTGCCACGGCCGTGGCCCAGACGAACTTCCCGCCGCCGCCCGCGCCTCCGAGCAATCCTCCCACTCCGGGGAAGGAACTGCTCGGCATGACGCTGTTCTTCGAAGAACAGTTGTCGTCGACGGGAACGATCGCGTGCGCGACGTGCCACGACTTCGTGCGTGGCGGCGTCGACCCGCGCACAGCGACCGCGCGCAACCCGGGCCCCGATGGCCATCTGTTCACGGCCGACGACCAGCGCGGATCGCCGGGCATCGCGCTGGTGGTCCCGAACGGCACGTTGCTCCCGATGCCGTGGCGTGGCTTCGAGCCGAGGATCACGCACCGGCGCGCGCCGACCGTGATCAACTCCGGCTACCACACGCATCTCACCTACGACGGTAGCAAGGCGTCGCTCGAACAACTCGTCCCCGCGCCGCTGTTCAACGACATCGAGATGGGGCATATCGGCCGTACGTGGAACGACATCATCACGCGGGTCACCAACGCGGTGCCGCTCGTGTTCGCGAGCAACCTGCCGCCGCGCCTGCAGAACTTCGTCGCAGGGCAGACGTATCCCGCGCTGTTCCAGACCGCGTTCGGCACCGCCGGCGTGACCCAGCAGCGAATCGTCGACTCGATCGCGTGCTACCTGCGCACGCTGAACTCCGACCAGTCGAAGTGGGATCTCGTGCTGCACCAGCAAGCGACGCTGACTGCGCAGGAGCAGCAGGGTCTGAACCTCTTCAACTCGACCGCGAACGGCGCCGTCGCGTGCAAGGCGTGCCACGGCGACTTCGAGAACCGCGTGCTGCAGGAGGGACCGATCGCCGGCGCGATGACGACGCAATTCTCGGGCTACTTCGGCTCGCCGACCCCGATCCGGCTCGTGTTCCACAACACCGGTGTGCGCCCGCTCCAGGAGGACCTGGGCCGCCAGAACGTGACGCAATCGCCTTCCGACGCGGCGAGCTTCCGCGTCGCGAATCTGCGCAACGTCGAGCTGACGGCTCCGTACTTCCACAACGGCAGCGCCGCGACGCTCGCCGACGCCGTGCAGCTCTACAATCGCGGTGGCGACTTCCACGCGAACCAGGCGCCGAACACCGGGCCGCGCAACTACACGCAGGCCGAGGTCGACGCGCTCGTCGCGGTGCTGCGCACACTCACCGATCCGCGCGTCGCGGCGGGCGTGCAGCCGTTCGATCGGCCGCTGCTCGGCTCGCAGAACGGCGCGTTCGCGACGTCGCTCGGCCGAGGCGATACGACGGTCACCGGCACGCTGGTCGCGTCCTCGCCGTGGGCTCCGCGCGTCGGCGAAGCGTGGTTCCGGCTCGGGCTCACGGGCGCCACGCCCGGCGCGCCGACGTTCCTCATGTGGGATACCGCGGTGAACCCCGGGACGCCGGTGCTGTGGAACGTCCAACTCGCGCTGACGCCCAACTTCCAGGTGCTGACGACCGGTCCCGCGCAGGCGTGTTGGGTCGTTCCATACGGCTCCGTGCAGACGCCGCTCCCGTTGCCGAACACGCCGTCGCTCTCCGGGCAGACTTTCTTCGCGCAGTGGCTCGTGCTCGAAGCCTCGGCCAACTGGCCGGCCGCGACGTCGAACGTGCTGCGCATCCCGCTGCGCTGAAGCGCGAACAACCGCAGCAGTCCCGAGCTTGCAGAATCGCCGCCTGCCGCGACGATGACGTCTCGCCCCATGTCCAGCGAACTGCAAGCCCTCGGTGCCGCCGCGGCCCTCGCGGCCGCGGTCCTGGCCGCGCGCTGCTTGCGCGGCGAGCGCGCCAGGTTGCTGGCCGGCGCGGGGTTCGCGGGGCTCGTCGCGGTGGCTTCGGTCTGGGCCGTCGCGACCAGCCCACCCCATGTGCCCGAAGACCAGGTCGCCTCGCGGCCGATCGAAGTGCAGGCCGGCGGCTACGTCACTTCGTCGAAGTGCCGGGCCTGCCATCCGCACGAGTACGCGACGTGGCACGACTCGTACCACCGCACGATGACGCGGCGCGCCGAGCCGGAATCGGTGCTCGGCGACTTCAACGACGTCCGGTTGACCCTCGAGGGCAAGCAATACCACCTGCAGCGCGACGGCGACGAGTTCTGGGTCGAGATGGACAACCCGATCCGATCCATCGTCCCGGGGCCGGCGAAAGTACGCGAACGCATCGTCATGACCACGGGCTCGCATCAGCTGCAAGCCTATTGGTTCGAGACGGGGTTCACGCGCACGACGGGACTGTTCCCGTTCACGTGGCAGATCGAGGAACAGCGCTGGATCTCGCGCCGCTCGGCCTTCGTGATGCCGCCGTCGGATCCGATCGACGCATCGCCCGGCACCTGGACGTTCATCTGCCTGAAGTGCCACGCGACCCACGCGCGGCCGCGCGTGGAGTTCGAGGGCAACACGCTCACGCGCAGCGACACACACGTGGCCGAGTTCGGCATCGCATGCGAATCGTGCCACGGACCTGCCGCGAATCACGTCGAGGCCAATCAGAGTCCCACGCGCCGCTATGCGCAGTCCCTGTCGAGCGAGCCGGATCCGACGATCGTCAATCCGGCCCACCTCGCACCGCTGCGGTCGACGGAAGTGTGTGGGCAGTGCCACGGCGTGTTCGACTACTTCGTCGACGAACGGCACATGCGCACGTGGTTCCGCGACGGTTTCGTCTACCGGCCCGGCGGCGAGCTGGGCAAGTACCGCACGGCCAAGTTGACGGGCGAGGAACAGTTCTGGCCGGATGGGCTCGTACGGACGGCCGGACGTGAGTACAACGCGATGCTCGGCTCGGCTTGCCACGACCGCGGCCACATGACGTGCCTGTCGTGCCACGTGCTGCACCAGCCGGTCGGCGACACGCGGCCGCACCGGGTGTGGGCGGACGATCAGCTGCGCGACCTCGACGGCGACCAGACTTGCCTGCAGTGCCATGCGAAGTACGGCGCCGACATCGCGGCGCACAGCCACCACGCGGCCGCCTCCGAAGGCAGCCGCTGCCAGAACTGCCACATGCCCCACACGACCTACGGGCTGATGAAGGGAGTGCGCACCCACCGCATCGCCAGCCCGACCGTGCAGTCGACGCTCGCGACCGGCCGGCCCAACGCCTGCAACCAGTGCCATCTCGACCAGACGCTGGCATGGACGGCAACCTGGTTGCATGCCTGGTACGGCACGGAACAGCCCACACTCTCGACCGACGATCGGCAGATCGCCGCGAGCGTGCGTTGGATCCTCGCGGGCGACGCCGCGCAGCGCGCCTTGATGGCCTGGAGCCTCGGCTGGGCTCCGGCGCGCGCGGCCTCGGGCAGCGTTTGGACGGTGCCGTATCTCGCCGAGTTGCTCGACGATCCGTACGAAGTCGTGCGCCTCATCGCGGAACGCTCGCTGCGCACGTTGCCGGGCTTCGACGCGTTCCGCCACGACTTGATCGGCCCGGCCGAAGCCCGCCGCGCCGCGAAAGCAGCCGCGCTCTCGATCTGGCAGCAGCAGGGGCCCGCGATCGGCAGAGACCGCCAGCAGGTCCTGTTCGGGCCCGATGGCAACCTACGCGGCGACGAGTTCGCGCGGTTGCTGCGCGCCCGCAATCTCCGGCTCGTGCGCTTGTTCGAGTAGCGTCCGCAACATCATGGACGTGATGGAACGCAATCGCAGCTTCGGCTGGTGGTGCCTTCTGTGCTGGCTCACGCTCGGCATGCTGCTCGAGGCCATGCACGGCTTCAAAGTGGGTTGGTATCTCGACGTCGTCAACGAGCCGCGCCGACTGCAGCTGACGCTGGCCCATTCGCACGGCACGCTGCTCGCGATCGTCAACCTGGTGTTCGTCGCGACGGCGCGTGCGCCAACGGGGCAAACACGCAGCCTCGATCGAGCCGGCGCGTGTCTGCGCTGGGCCGGCCTGTTGATGCCCATGGGATTCCTGCTCGGCGGCGTCTTCGCGATCGGGCCCGATCCGGGTTTCGCCATCGCGCTGGTACCGATCGGCGGGTTCTTGCTGTTCACCGGCGTGCTGCTGACACTGCGTTCGTTGCGTGCGTCCGCCGCGGGTGGTGGCCCGGTTCCGCCGGTAGGAAGCGCCAAGCCAGACAAGTCCGCGAAGCAGGCCTGAGAACCGAGCGAGCGACGTGCCGGCGTCAGCGCGCAACGGTGCGGCCCTGCGCGTCGAGCTCGACGGACGCGGGCAGGCCGAGCGGCTGCAGCTGCTTGCCTATCGCGTCGCGGTCGCCGACCAGCACCAGCACCGAGGCGTCGAGCGGCACGGCGGTGCGCGCGAGCGTGTTGACTTCGGCGAGCGTCATCGCGGCGATTGCCGCGAGGTCGTCGCGCGTGGTAGTGAACGGCATGCCGTTCAGCAGCAGCTCCGCGGCGGTGCCGACGATGCCCGACAGCGTCGCCGCTTCCTCGACGATCGAAGTGCGCATCGTCTGCTGCGCCTTCTTCATCTCGTCGGCGGTCACCTGGCCTTCATGGGTGTTGATGCGCCGCAGCTCGGCGAGCAGTTCCTTGACCGCGGCCCCGGTGACGTCGGTGCGCACGTCGGCGGCCGCGCGGAACCAGCCGCTCTGCGGCGCCATCGACCAGCTGGCTCCGGCGCCATACGTGTAGCCGTGCTGCTCGCGCAGGTTCTGGTTCAGCCGGCTCGTGAACGTGCCGCCGAGCACCGTGGCCAGCACCTGGTAACGCAAGCGCTCGGCCGTGCGGTAGCGCGGGCCCGGCGCGTAGAGCCGCACCACGGTCTGCACGGCTTCGGGCCGGTGCACGATCACGACGCGCATGCCCAGGTGCGCGGCCGGCGACAGGTCGCGGGCCTCGGCCGACGCCGTGGGCTCGCCTTTCCAGTCGCCGAACGCCTGCTGCAGCGCCGCCTGCGCTCGTGCGCGCGGCAGGCCACCTGCCAACAGGATCACCGCGCGCGACGGTCGACACAGGTCGGCCAGTGCTTGCTTCACGTCGGCGAGCGAGAGCGGCGCAACGGTCTCGACCGTGCCCCCCACCGGCCAACCATACGGATTCTCGCTGCCGAACAGCACGCGCATGCCGACGCGGTTGGCCACCGCCGCCGGCTCTTCGTCGTCCTGTTGCAGGCCCGCCAGCGTCAGCCGGTGCTGGCGCTCGTACTCGGCACTCCCGAGACGCGGCCGCCGCAGCGCGTCCGCGGCGAGGCTCGCGGCGCGGTCGAAGTTGCGCTGCAACACCGACAACGCGGCGCTGGCCGTCTCGCGGTCCGCCCAGGTGCGGAAGCTGCCGCCGAGCGATCGCACCGCGTCCGCGAACGCGGGCGCGTCGAGCTCGACGGTGCCTTCCTGCAACATCGTCGCCGCCAGCGCGGCCAGACCCTCGCGGCCCCGGGCGTCTCCCGTGTGCCCTGCCTGGAACTGGATCTGCATCTCCATCAACGGCAACTCGCCGCGCTGCCAGTAGTGCACCGTGATCCCGTTGCCGAGCTGGAACGTCTCCGGCAGCGGCACCTCGAACGAGCCGGCCCCGCCTGGGCCGGGACGCTGGTCACGCGCGGACGCCACACGCTCCGGCTGCTCGGGCAGCACGCGGAAGATGCCGCGGCGGGCGAGGTCCAGCGTCTGCTGCGCCTGCCGCTGCACGACCTGCGGCGTCGCGTTGCGGTAGCGGTCGAGGTCGCGCGCGAAGGAGTCGGGCTCGCCCCACACGAACTCGTAGCGATTCATCAGGTCGGCGACCGAGCCGAGACTCTGCAGCCGCGACAGGCGCCCGAGCTCGAGGCCCGCCTGGTGGCGGCCCAACTCGGTCGCGTCGGCCGGCTCTTCGCGCAGGCGCTGCACCTCCTCGTCGACGATGCGCTCGATCTTGTCGAGGTCGGCGCCGGGCACACCGCTGATGTCGATCGTGAACAGGCCGCCCAGCGACAGCGAGTCCTGGTTCGCGGAGACCGCGGTCGCGAGACGCTCGTCGACCACGAGGCGTCGATAGAGACGGCTCGACTTGCCGCTCGTCAGCAGCATCGCGCACAGCGACATCTCGGCGTCGCCGTCCGTGTAACCGGCCGGGCTGTGCCAGACCATCTTCAGCAGCGGCAGCTGCACGCGGTCCAGCATCGTCGTGCGCACCACACCCTGCAGCGCCGGCGGGACCGGCGGCTTGCGCGAGACGTCGCCGCCGCGCGGCAGCGTGCCGAACAGTTGCTGGATCAGCGGCTTCATCTGCGCCGGGTCGAAGTCGCCGGCGACGACGAGCGACGCGTTGTTCGGCACGTAGAACGTCGCGAAGAAGTCCTTCACGTCGACGACGGTCGCGGCTTCGAGATCCTCGTGCGTGCCGTAGACCGCCTCGTGATACGGATGGCCCGGCGGGAACATGACGCGGAACACGCGCTCCTCGCAGCGTCCGTAGGGCGTGTTCTCGACGTTCTGGCGGATCTCGTTGCGCACGACGTCGCGCTGGCGGTCGAGCTTCTCCTGCGTCATCGTGCGGCCGAGGTCTTCGAGCCGGTCGGCGTCGAGCCACAACAACGTCGGCAGCAGCTCGGCCGGACCCGACGAGAAGTAGTTGGTGCGGTCCTCGGTGGTCGAGGCGTTGTTGTTGCCGCCGCCGTTCTCCATCAGCACGTCGAAGTCGTTGCCCGGCACACGCTGCGTGCCCATGAACATCAGGTGCTCGAACAGGTGGGCGAACCCGCTGCGCCCGCGCGGCTCGTCCTTGCTGCCGACGCGATACCAGGTGTTGATGGTCGCGATCGGCAGGCGGTGATCCACGTGCAGGATCACCGTCATGCCGTTGTCGAGTCGATACTTCTCGTAGGCGAGGTGCTGGGCGGAAGCGCTTCTTGCCAGCCAGAGGGACAGGAACAGGAGGGCCGCTTGCGAACGGATCGACATCGCGGCCGCAACCAGACTGCGAGGCCGTGGATGCGTCAAGGCAGAAGGACTACGTCGCGGGACTCCTGCGAAGCGGCGCGCGAACACGCCGGTTGCCGCGGCCGCCGACTGCTAATGCGAGCGCAGCAGCCAGGTCGAGTGCTCCTTCTTGTCCTTCTTGCAGCTCGAGCCGCCGTAGATCAGCGTGGCTCCGTACTCGGGCACGAAGACTCCCGCGTGGTCATACATCGACGGCGGATAGGGCGTGCGGTCCTGCCAGAGCCCGGTGCCGAGGTCCAGCACCCAGATCTCGTTGACCGGGAACTCCTTCCTGTCCTTGTTGCGGCCGGCCATGAAGGTGAGCACCTCACCACCGAACACGGTCAGCTCGTTGGCCTCCGGATCGTAGCCGAGCGCCATCTGCCGGATCGGGTTCGGGCGCTCGCCGTGGGTCGCGATCTCGCTCCACGTGCTGGTTGCGAGGTCCAGCGCCCAGACGTCGTCCAGGTAGCTGCCGACGGATCGCTGCCGTCCGGCGAAGACCAGCATGCGGTGGCGCACGGGATCGTAGAGCCCCTTGTGCTCGCGACGCGGGGGCGGAGACGTCTTCACGGGCAGCTCCGACCAGCTGCCGTAGCCAGGCGACGCCCGATCGAGGTCGAGGATCCACGTCTCCGCGCCGAGCTCCTTCTTGCCGTCCTTCTCGCGCATGCCTCCGAACACGACCATGCGCCGGGCCTTCGGGTCGTAGATCGACACGTGGCTCTCGAGCAGAGGGGCCGAGGCGTGCGTGATGTCCTGCCACTGCGGCGCGCGCATGTCGAAGGTCCACGTCGCGCGGCTGGTGTCACCGTCCTCGCCGCCGAACATGACGAGCTGATCGTTGCCGGTGTCGACCACGAGCGTGTGATCCTCGCGCGGCGGCGGTTGTGGTCCTTCGCTGAGCAGCTGGCTCCACTTCCGGGGCTCGAGCTCGAAGCACCACAGCTCGTTCACGCTGAGGTCGTTGTCTCCCTTGCCGCCATACATCAGCAGGCGATGACGCGCGGCGTCGTAGGCGACCGCCCCGTCCTCGCCTGCGTTCGGGGAGTCGCGGCCCGGCACGCCGCCCGCGCGGATCAGGTCCCACCTCGGAGGCTCGGTCGGCGCGTTCCGGCTCGCGCCGCCGGCCACCAGCGCAACCTGGACCGGGTCGTGGCTGCACGACCCGAGCCAGAGCGCGGCGAGCAAAGAGACAGCCCGCGCGGCGCGGAACGGGTGGATGGGCGAGTGGCGCTTCATTGGTGCGAAAATCATCGACGCGAATGCAAACGCCGTCAACCGACCCCGGCGCGCGCGGCGCGCGCGGCTCCGCGCGACAGGTTTGCGACGCTCGCGTTGGTGCAAGGCGCTGCGGCGTTGTCGAGCGCTTGGGTTCGAGAGGACCGCGTGTTGTCAAGCCGGTGATATCGGTGTCGCACGTCGCGAATGCCGTCCAATGAGCGTGAGATTCTCTTGCCGGTTGATAGAGGCACCACACACCGGCCTGCGACTCGACGACGGTCCGGGAGCTCACGCTGCACTGGCGGCGCGGCGATCCGCGCGCGGCGATGCGCGACGACGCAATCGCGCCAGCACGTCGGCCCGCTCTCGAGACCCGCTGCCCATCACTGCGGAAACGACGGGGCTGATTGCAGGAACCGCGCGTCTGCCGCAGAATCGACTCGAGCCCCTGACCCGCTGCACGGGATGGGTTGGCCTCTCCCTGTCCGGATGGCGGCGGCGAGCGCGCGCACCGTGACAATGAGCGACGACAGCGAGAAGGAATCTGCGCAGGAACACCCGAAGGCCGGCATCTATCGCAGGTCCTTCCACCATCTCGCGCCCATCCTCGCACCGCGCTGGTTCATGCTGGTGATCGCTGCGATCGCCTTGCTCGGCGCGGTGGGCTTCGACCTGCTCAAGCCCTGGCCGCTCAAGTTCGTGCTCGACAACGTGATCCCGGGCAAGTCGTTCTTGCCCGCTTGGGCCAGCGTGCCGGGTCTCGAAGAACGCACGGCGATGATCATCGTCGTCTGCCTCTTGATCCTCGCTTCGGCCGCGCTGTCGGCCCTGGCCGCGTATCTGCGCGAGTTCATGCTGAACCGCCTGGGCGAGGAGCTGGCCTTCGAGCTGCGCATCAAGCTCTTCGGGCACGTGCAGCGTCTGGGTCTGGGCTTCCACGACAGCTCGCGCATGGGCGACACGATCACGCGCATCACCGAGGACACCCGCTCGGTGCGCGACGCGGTCACGACCTCCGTGCTGCAGATGGCCAGGTCCTGCGTGGAGATCGCGGGCTCGCTCCTGATCATGGCCTGGCGGGACTGGCAACTGGCCCTCGTGGGGTTCCTCACCGTGCCGTTGCTCGGCCCCACCGTGTGGTACTTCCGAGGCCGCATCGAGAAAGCCTCGCGCAAGCGACGCAAGCGCGAAGGCGAGCTCACCTCCGTGGCGCAAGAGACCATGAGCTCGATCCGCCTGGTCAAGACGCTGGGCCGGGAAGGCAAGCAGGAGAAGCAGTTCGGCAAGCAGAGCTCGAAGAGCGCCGAGATCGGTGTCGAGGTAGCCCGGCTCGAGGCCGCCTACGTGCGCACGGTGGACATGATCGTGGCGTCCGTCATGTGCGGCATCGTGTGTCTGGGCGTCGGCCGGGTCACCGAAGGGAGCCTGTCGCCCGGTGACCTCACGCTCTTCTTCTTCTACGTCAAGAACCTCTACGGTCCGCTGCGGGACATCGCCAAGCAGAGCTCCAGGATCAGCAAGGGCAAGGTGGGGCTCGAGCGCGTCGTCGAGATACTCGACGAGAAACCCACGGTCACCGACTCACCCACCGCGCGCCCGGCGCCGCCGCTCAGCGGCCGCATCGAGTTCGAGGGCGTCGGCTTCGGCTACGGGTCCGACCGGCGCGTGCTCGAGAACGTCAGCTTCCGCGTCGAGCCGGGCCAGGTGGTCGCGCTGGTCGGACACAGCGGCGCCGGCAAGACCACCATCATGAGCCTGCTCTCGCGCCTCTACGACCCGACCCACGGACGCGTCCTGGTCGACGGCGTGGACATCCGCGACTACACGCTCGAATCGCTGCGGGACCAGATCAGCGTGGTGCTCCAGGAGTCGGTGCTGCTCCAGGCCAGCATCTACGAGAACATCCTCTACGGCCGCGCCGGCGCCACACGCGAGCAGGTCCTGGAGGCCGCAGCGGCCGGTGGCGTTGGGCAGTTCATCGAGCGCTTGCCCGAGGGCTACGACACGGAAGTCGGCGCGCGCGGGGCGACGCTCTCCGGCGGCGAGCGCCAGCGCGTGGCGATCGCACGTTCCATCGTGCGCGGCGCGCCGATCCTGCTCCTGGACGAGCCCACGACCGGCCTCGACGTGAAGAGCGAGCGGCTCGTCATGGAGGCCCTGAATCGCCTGATGCAAGCGCGGACGACGCTGCTCGTGAGCCACAAGCTCGACCTCATCGAACGCGCCGACTTCATCGTGGTGCTGGACGGCGGTCGCATCGTCGAAGCCGGCACCAAGGCCGAGTTGGAGCGGCGGGGTGGGCTCTACGCCCAGCTGCGCAGCAACGGCAACGCGGAAGGGTGAGCTGACAACGGCGGC
>Ga0111538_10004462_pt1 | contig 19428 bp, 8 predicted proteins | sample SoiMethybrSBSTD1_FD_79669 | JGI IMG/M metagenome (GOLD analysis project Ga0111538, IMG submission 79669) | Bulk soil microbial communities from a Populus tree surrounding site in Tennessee, USA - Soil MetaG P. TD hybrid SBSTD1 (version 2)... | ecosystem: Environmental > Terrestrial > Soil > Tree...
CGTGGCGGGAGGAAGGCTCGTCGACAATGCCGTAGTCTTGAGTTGAAGACGATCGGCGATCGCGCCAAGCGAGCGTTGCAGGTCGTCGGGATCCGCGATCATCTGACTCGTCGTTAGCGGACGCAAGGCACTCGGCTCAGCGAAACGCGAGACAAGCAGAAGTTCTGCCTCGAGCCTCCGGCGCAAGGTCGTAAGCTCATTCAAGGCTTGAGCGAGCGTCGCCGCATTTGCCTCTTCATCGACGAGCCGGCGATAGTTGCGTGCGGCCGCGACAACTGGACCAATCGCGTTGCGAAGCACCGTCAGCCTCGTGTTGATCTTTTCAGCCAGGAGGGTTGCACGAACCGCCAGTGAGTTAGACGTCCCAACCAACAGATCGCGTTCGAGTTGATCGGTGAGTCTGATTTCGGGATCCGCAGCGGCAGAAAGATCCGACGGTTCCAGCGTTCGGCCCTGAGTGACTGCGCGCTTTAGTTCGGTGGCGCTGCCGATCAAACTGCGAACAGTAGGCGTGCCGAGGTCGAGGTTGAACGTCACCGGACGCGTTTCGTTGATAAAGGTCACAATGTCACGGTCGGGAATCGGTCCGAGTTGCGCTTGAATGGTGGAGTCATCGCGCCAGAGGCTGATGAGCCGGTGCCGCGCACGCAACAGGACTTCCGCTTCGCCGCCGATCAGGAGATCGATCGGTTCGAGGCCGAGATCGCGCTTGAGTATGAACCGGAGTTTTACAGTGCCTGTGCCGCTGGCGCCGGGAATTGTGACTTCTACGAAGGACTGATCGAAACGTTGAAGGACGTCATTCGCAAATGTCGCCAATGTCGGTTCCGCGATCGCGCGGGGTGTGTCGTTAGCTTTCGGATCGACCGGGTCGATCAGAACAGCTATACGGTAGGTCGATCCGTGACCGGAACGTCGCGTACGCAACACACTGGGAAGACCGGGGATCGTATCGCCCGACAGCACCTGGAGCCACGCATTGGCAGCATCGGTGCTCCCCATCAAGCGCAGGTGTGTCGATTCCGCCATCACAATATCGGCGAGCGCATCGAACTCTTTTCGCAGATCAAGTTGCAACGCCTGCAATGGGGCCACTGACGCGGGAGGAAACGTCGCGTCGATGGTGGCATTCATGAAGAGAAGACCGTCACTGAGGCGTATCTCGATAGCGGTGTCATCGCGAGGATCGCGCAGCGGGAACCGATCGCGAAGTGTAAATATATGAATGTCCTGGTTGCGATCGTGCAAGATACGCTCGGCGATGTAGCCGAGGGCCTCGTTTGGTGAGATTCCGGCTTGCAGCATTTCGAGCAGCCTCAACCCACGCCGTATGCGCGCAGAGTCGAGACCGACGTTGAAGGCGCCGGTTCCCTGATGACGTAGATGAGTGGAGCGCAGGATCGCCGAGGTGGCGGCTTGATGTGGACTCGGGGCCTGTAGATAACCATCGGTGGTGCCGGTAGTCGAATTAGGTCGAATACGCCCAAGCATGCCCCAGTATCCGCCGACGAGACCGTCGCGGCCGGCGCGGCGCCGCTTGACGAGGCGTCGATAGGCGATGCCGGTGGCCCAGGCATCAATCCGGTGCTGAAACAGATCGATCGTTTCCATCAACAACGTTTCGAGCCTGGCAGCGCCGTCGGGCCCCTGGGCAATTGCTTCCAACCGCAGGATACCGGAGAGGAAGTTGCTCGACCTACTTTGGAAAATGTCAGCGCGAGCACCAAGACTGATAAGTTTTTCGACCGCGAGCGAGGACAGTGAACGTCCGGCGAGCGTGCTCGACGCGAGATCAAATCTCCTCGCTTCATCGCCAGTGAGAAGAACACGCGTGCTCAATCTCGGGCCACTGAGAATCGGAAATTCAGATGCGACTGCGACAAGGGTCGTTTTCAGGAGCGACAATCGCGCCAGCCGATACAGAAGTGGAAACTCGGTGTCGGCGGCTGTCGGATCGGGCAGCGAATCGATTGGAGCGCGTGCGAGATCGCCGAGATACTGCGCGGCGGGATGAGTGTTGTTCGTGACATAAGAACAACCGAGCGCTTGCACATCTTGTGTGCCGACGGTTGCAACTTCCACTCGCCGCGAAACCGGGTTGAGCTTAAGAATGGCTTCGAGTTTTGTTTCGGCGTTGGGATCGCCAGGTTCAAGAACAGGGACTGTAGCATCTGCCGTGGCTTGTGAGGCATTGATGATGGTCGTCGCGAAGTTGCGGATGAATGCTTCGATACTTGCTTCTGTGTCCGTGTCGCTGGCGAGTCGCGTGAGCCCATCGAGATCTATGACAGGCAGGACGCCGTAAGGGTTCTTTCCAAAGCGCACCGCTGGAAGTGGACCACGGGAAGTGATCGTGTCCTTGAAAAAGTCGATCACGGTCTCTTCATTTATTCCACTTAACGCCGCAGTGTTGTCGACGGCAGTATCGATCAGCGCGGGACCTATTACTTTCAGCATCGCGCGAGCGTCTTCAAATGCGAGATCGCCACTGAACGGCGCATTCGCGACGTTAAGCAGATCGACACCCAGCGCTTCGGCAAAGAGTTCGGCCGATTGCGGCAGGGGTGACGCAAGCACTCCCTTCTCGGCATCGACGGCGGTCCGCAAAAACGCCAGCAGGTTAGCGCGCGGTGTTTGATACGGCGTCGGCTCATTTGGTGTGTTGTTAGTTGGCGTGTCCTGTTGCAGAAATGCGAACGCGCCGTTGGCAACCGCATCTGCGAGCAGCGTGTTCATGGCTGTCGCGCCGGCTTCTTTCGCGAGTCCGACGGCAATAATCCACGACGCGTCGAGTGCGGTTTGCACCGCATTTCCCGTTAGGCGCAGGCCCATGCCGGCGTCAAGCGCGGCATTGAAGTCTGTGTGCCAACCACCTTGCTGAACGTTCGCGAGGGAGTAACGCAGCGCCGGATCGATCGCTTTTCCCTCGCCGAGAAGAACTGGTGGCCCACTTGTTCCGAGTGCAAAGAGTGCGACCTTTTCCGGGAGCAGCGTGATTTTTCCGAGTTTCTCGAGAAATTTCGGATCGCCCGGGTCACCACGATGCCGAATAAGATGAAGCGCGCGCTCGGGCGCCATCTCCCGCGAGAGCGTCTGCCAGGCCGAAACGACGTCAGGGTCGTCAAGCGAAAACCACAATTTGCTGCCAATGGACGCATCGAAACGCTTGATGGCTTGAGTCTCTTCTTTAGTCGGCGGTGCGACGCCATGAAGAGTGAAGTCTTCATCAGGGTACCAGCGAAACCAGATCTGACGCTGTGTCGTGAAGGTCACAGCCGTAGCATTAAGACGAAAAGATGTAGCAGCATCGTCAGTCGGTTTAGGAGGAGCCGGGGGAACGGTAACTCCGGGAGTGTTGCGCAGGATTGCGGCGACGTTCCCGGCGAGAGTGAGCGGCGCGTTTATTTCGACCACGCGATACTCGAGGCGAAGTGGGAGCAACATGAGCGGCGGCGGTGCGGAGACATCCTGAGCGATGGCGGCTGCCAGACGCGCCGACGGCGAAATTTGAGTGATACGTGGCTCAGTCGTCGTCGGCGCCGCGCTGCGTCCGAGCACGTTGGTTGAAGTTGTAGGCGTCTGGCTCGTTGGGTCGTCTGCCGGTCCAGGCGTGACGGAACTGCCGGAACGGTCGAGGGGTGGTTTCTTACTCATACCAGTAACCTCGTGGCCGGAATAACAGCCGCGATTGGCTTCTGCCAAAAGCTGCGCGCGATCGATGCTGAATCACGATCGCTGCTCCAGTAATTGGGTGTTTCGGTTACGCCGGGCGCACTGTTTACGACGTCCAGGTAATCGGCAGCATCGAGTTGCATGTGGGCCCACGACAGATCGTCCCAGCGCTGGGGGCTTCCGGGTGGTGGATTTCCGGTGTGCAGGTATGCCGGCAGCAACGTCGCCTCCGGATCGCGAGCGAGTGCTCGAACTGGAAACTGCAAAGGCGCGGTCCTGAAATCGAAGCGGTCTCTGCGAACGGCGGCAGAGGCTACGTCAAGTCCGAACCGAACGCGTCCGGGAGCTTCGAACAGCACGAAGAAATGGCGCGACTTATCCGCGAGCACGGTTTGTCGCGAGACGTCAAATCCAAAGTAAGCAGCATCGGGTCCCAGTTGCCCGGCAAAAATCGGCGAGTTATCGACACCCTGTCCGCGCACAAAGGTCGTGGAGGTTGCGCGATTCAGGACAACAAGGATTATCCCATACTTGCGAATGAGATCGCCGCGAACGAGAAGGACCAGCGCTTCACTCCTGTCGGTGTCGTGCGACGGATAGTTGGCGCCGAGAGGTTTGGTCCAACCGTGGATCTGCGGAATGTCGTCACCGGCCGGATCGGAAGGCGCGCGCTTCCGATCCCAGAAACGCCGGAAGATCGTGCCACGCATGTCAGTGGGAAACTCGCGCCACCTCAGCTCGTTGTTCATCTCGTGATTGGCGCCGAGCAGAAAAGCCTCGACCAGCGCGCGATTCTCTTTCAACAACGTCACGGTGTTGTTTGGCAGTGAACTCAAACCACGCAGGATCGCGCGGGGTTCAAAAACCTTCAGGGCTTCGACGAGCGGATCAGACACGACTGGCGCGCGCATGATCGGGTCGAGCCTTTCGGTTTCAATTTCACTGAGACCGTCGATTATGCTTCGCGCCCTGCGACGCGGGAGATTGAGGAAGAAGTCTGCCACTGCTTCCGGGAGTGGTTCGATGTCGATCGGGTTGATCGCAATGGCCCGGGCCGGAGTTAGCGTGCCTTGCAGCAAAGTTTCGCTGCCGAAGATCGTTGTGATCTCTCGCCTGAATTCGGGCCTTAACTCGAGAGTTTTCCTAGTCAACGTACTCGGCTCTACTTTAAGAGCGCCCGGCACGCGCGGCATGGGAGTGACTACTCCTCGTGCTCCGCTTTTTCGCTGCGCACGTTTTGTCGAGACTCGGCGGAGCGCGCGCGAGGTAAAAGACTGCGGCACCCCAGCTCCGCCAAACAACTGGGCCGACGTGACACCCTTAGGCATTGTCACTAAGTCATGGACGGGCTCCGATAATGAGGCCACAACGTCCGCCGACAGCGTGATCACAATACGTCTGTTAACAGCGGCGGTGATCTCCCGCGACGTCTTCAGGCGGGTCACCGCTAAATTAGCCGCGACGACGTCGCGGTACTGGCTCCAGCAGATGCGCGAGTAGTGCTCCTGATTTCGTCGCACGGTCTCTGCGCCAAGACCGGCGGCATGCCTGAACTTCAGATCGAGATTCACGCGATCTACAAATGCGCCTTGCTGCGCCGCGGCGACGTTGACTGTTTTCTGCCTGCGGAAACGCCAGCCGTAAGCAGGCATCGCAACCAGGGGATCTTCTTTATCTGGACCATCGTCACCGGGAGCCACTTCATCACCGGCGATGACAGCTTCCAGCGTGGGCTTGAGTCGCGTTGTCAGATCTGGATCTGTGTTGAAAGGCTCTACCGAATGATCGGTGCGCATCAGTGCATCCTGTATCTCGAAAGTCGCATTCGGATTGCTGTAATCCGTGTAGAACCCGGGTTCACCCGCGAATGCCACTTCGGGCGCGGCAACTGAAGTATCGCCGGCAGGCAATGGCTTCAAACGACGGGCAAGAATCTCGAAGTCTTCGAGCACCGACGTCACGAAGCGTGATTCAAAGAAAACGGGTAGCTCCAGTCCTGCTGCCGTCGTGCCATCCCACGCCGGTTTATTAAACGGCTCGACTGGATCGTTACGGCCGAGACCTGCAAGACGTCCGATCTCGGTTGCCGTGGTGAGCACTAGTGTGTACGCAGTGTTTGGTTCGAGGTGACGTAAACACATCAGGCGTGCGAGATGCCTGTCGGGACGAGTGGCGATCAACTCAGTGAGATTACCGAGCGTATCGCCGTGGGCCACGTGAACGTGCGCGAAGGCCCAACTCTGAGAAAGGTCAGGCAACGAACGAGCCGGATCCTTGATGCGAATCCTTGGCGAGGGCGCGCTGCCCTGATCGACGTATTCAAAATCGCCCGGTTTCAAAGCAAGCAGCACGATCCAGGGCTTCACGCGTGAGCCGCTTGAGTCGAACGAATAGCGCCACGGAAAATCGGCATCGACAAATTCCACAAACGGCATGTAGTTCGGTTCAAAGCCGGTCGAGGCAGCGGGAGGATCGACTCTGGCGATCATGCGCGCATCGATCCCGATCACATCGCCTGCGCTGAGCAACTCGGCACCGACATTGACACGTGGTTCTCCAGCGACCGGCGCGCCGTCAGCACGAATCTCCACGCCAAATGAGAGCCGGCGACGAGTGCTTCCCGCCGGCGGTTGATTAGCAATCGCAGAAAGTTGTGTTTGCGCGTTTGGAAGCAGGGTGAAGAACGTCATAAATCAACCTCGCTTGCTTTGCCAAAGTCGGCTTCGCACAAAGAGTCCGTTTCCTTTGCACGAGTCAGTTTTCCAGCGGCTTCGCCACCTGACTATCTGACGAGATAATCCGCCAACACAGCATTGCGCAGGCGGGCGGCGGGTTCAGTGCGCGCTTGCTGTGCTTCAAAAAACGAGAGCAAGTCACCGGTCGAGTCGTCGATGACGCGAAAACGGCGTGGCCTCACAATGGGAGCGTCGGCGGCCGGTGCGACGAGTGCGACGACGTCGAGTGGTCCGGTAAAGATTCGGTGATGCGAGTCCATCCACGTCGTTACCGACGCCGGACCCACCGCTGAGAATGGTGACGTCGGCGATCCGTTAGCGACGTCTTCGTCGCCGAGTAGAATGAACTCGTATCCATACTCGACGTTGATAGCCCGCGGGATATCGACCACGAGCTTATCCGCGGCCGCAATCTCGAAGCCGCTCTTGTGGCGCTCGAAAGTCGGGGCACGCAGACGCTCGGATTCAGACGTCCTCCAGAAGTGACCACGCACAAAATCGAGCTCGGTGGGTGCGAGTTGGATCTGCGTCTGACCCGCGAACACGGCTAGATCGAACTTGCGCGCTGTGCCGGCGATCTCTGCTTCGCCGATCTTTTCGATAACGACACCCAACGGCATCGCCTTCTGGCTGAAGCGCAGTCCTCCCACCGGACTTGTCGGCCTCGGACCTTCACCGGTACGAACCGGTTTGAAGCGTACACCATCGTCAAGTGATGAGGCGGTGATCGGTTCAAGCACAGGTGCCGCGGCGATCGCGTCGCGCAAAATGGCAACCGGATCGGCGACCGCACCCGGTATCTCGCGCCTGTCGCCCCAACTGTGATGGATGCCGAAGTCGACGTCGATCCCGCAGACAGATACCCAAACTTTTCCATCGATCACAAACGGGTTAGGACCAGTGAGACGTAGATCGAAACCAAGCGAAGCGACCTCATCTCCATCGATAAGCAGGGCGAGACTGCCGCCAAGGGCGGCGTCAAAAGCGAAGGGATTGAAGTAGATAAGAGCATCGAAGTAGGCATGCCCTTCCGCGGCGAGACGACCGACGAACGGTATCTTTGGACCCTTCGCATAGAGGTCGCCGCCGGCGCCAAACTGAAGCGAGTTGAGCGTGACCGCCTGATAACTCCACAGTGAGACGCGAGGATTGTTCGTGCCGAAGTTGATCGACATTCGCCGCAAATCGGGGAGACTGGGCGGACGGGGATAACTCGGATGGAGTCCTCCGAAAGAGATGACGTGGTCTATGCGTGGGGCCCAGCCGGTGCGCGCGGCCATGTCGCCGGAGACTGCCCAGGCAAGAATGCGCGAGTTTTGCAGCGTCGCATCGAATGAGATCGTGCCCGCGCCGAAGTTGATCTCGCCGAAGAACGTCACCTCGAGAACGACGAGCGCGTGCTCCCGTGATGGCAGATGCGATCCAAGCGAGCCGAGTATCAGCAGCCGAAAATCGTTTCCGATCTCCAAAACGAGGCCGAGCTTGCCTTCAATCAGCGGCGGCTTGCTGAAAGCAATCCGCGCGATGGGCCCGAACACGTACTGCCCTGCGCGTGCGGGAAAGATCGCGGCCATGCTATCGAGTATCGTCGCGGCATTCGCGATCGGATCGTCTGGAAAGAGAATCGAGTCGAGATCACCCTGATACAAGACCTGGCGAAGCGCATCAGTGTTGACTGTTCGATTCACGCCGATGATCCCACCCAGGCCGGTAAGGAAGAATCCGTATCCAAGCGGCAGGACGAAATCGCCAAAGATCGATGCGACGAACGAAAAGCCCGGAGACCCGCCCGGCAGCTTCGTGTTCAGAATCGCGAAAGCGGCAAATCCGAAAGTCTCGAATTTGAGTGCGAGCGCGCCGCGGTACTCGTTGTCGCTTGCTGTCAAAAATCCGCCGCCTGTGATCGGCGCTGCCTCAAGTGCGATGGCGTAGCCGGTTGGAGTTTTCAGACCGAAGACGATATCGAAGCGCCCGAGTGCTCCGTTTTCGTTTGGCACAAGGTGGGCAGTGAGACCAAGCCCCTCGACAAAGGCGTACAACGGACCCAGCCGGGCGTCAGCCGTCAGCGTTCCCGTCCCCTTTAGTCCATCTTTCCAGTCGAGGCCAATGCCGATGTCGTACAAGTGGAACGGACCAATCTGCTTGTTGATCGGAATCGTGACGATGAGGCTAGTGCCGCCTTCGAAGTAAATGCCGCGGCCCGTGCGCCAGCCGATCATCAGGTTACCGGCTTGCACATCGATCGGACCTCCCACAACTGATCCAAGAAACCCGTCGCTCGATGCGTCGACGACGACGTGCAACGCGCGGACGCCTGCACTGATGAAGAAGTCGGCGTCTGTGTTGGAAACGCTTCCGCCGGCGCTTACCACCACATTATCAACTTCAACGCGCGTAGCATTCGGATCGCCGATGAGTACGAGTTTGCTTTGAGCCGACGGAGGCTTGACGATGAAATCGGCGCTGAAAGTCCCCTCGAACGCGATCTGATCGACACCGATCTGAAAACTTGGTCCACTCGGACGGAAGCTGAATACAACGCCACCAATCGCGCCGATTCCACCCGCAAGAGTGAGATCCATGTCAGGAGTAATTTGGATCGTCTGGGCCAGGCTCCCTTGCGCGTAGGGCGAGATTGCTAGTCCTGTATCGCTCGGGTTCCCCGGCGTCGCCACCGGGATCAATGCGAGACCAAACTCGTTCAACATCGCAAACTCACCCGCATCCGAAGTTTCAATTGATTCCGTTCTGATTATCGGTGCGAGCGCGAAAGTCGGCTTGACGGCCAGGGTTGCGAGGTGTGGGAGGAAGACCGATGCCTGCGCCTCCGACATCTCGCGAATTTCGGCAAGGCCACCGATGAACTCGAATATTCTTATGAGTCGCAGGATGAAGTCATCGCTATTGAACGCCACGCCCCAGCCGTAGACTTGTTTGGCCCATTCGGTGGGATCTTCGAACAACAGCGAAATCCTGTCCCATCGATACACGGTCCGCACATAAGCAATACCACGCGATCTCGGATGGCCCGTCGCAGGGATTTGCTCTGCCTTTGCCACGTCGACGAATGCGAGAGTGTGAATGACGAGTGGCGAGTACTTATTGAGGTAAGTCGTCAGCAGCGAGGTGAACACGTCTTCAGACAGCTCAGATAGAGATTGTAGAAACATCTCCGGTGTGAGCCCTGACGGTGGAGTAAGACTGGATAGGACGTCCTCGAAACTGCCGAGACCCTCAAAGATCGGCTGCGCGGCGTCGGCGATGGTGACGAGGTCTGCGGCATCGAGGCCATCGGCAAGCGCTTCGCTCGTTGTGGTTCCAAGGTCGATGAATGCCGTCAGCATGGGCCCGAGTTGAGCGGCTGGGCCAGTCATGTCGGCTTCGTTAAACCCAAGACCGAACCGGCGTAGAAACGAGGCCAACTCGTTGGGCGAAGTCAGCGCCACTGCGAGTGGTTCAAAGAACCGGTGCAGCTCGACAAAGAGCCTGTCGATCGTGCTGGACATGTAAAACTCCGATCCGTTCGATCAGTTACGGCGGTGTCTTAAAGAAACGTCTGTTGGTTGAGGGGGAAAGTGTCGTTATAACGAGCCATTACTGCGGACCGCAGGAACGACTTGGGCAAAACAGCCGCAGCTTCTTTATATACGTTCGTGCGTTTATCGAGATGCGTCTGAAACCGTGAGAGCAATGCGTCACTGTAATCAGCGCCCAGGCGATTCCACGAAGAGTCGACCATCGCCGCTTCAAAAGCGCGGAAAGCAGTTTCGAGCGCCAACGCAACACCCTGTCCGGAGAGCGGATCGAGCGCGATCGCGGCGTCACCAATAGTGATCCAGCCATCGCCGACCAAACGCGATGAGCGTGAAGGGCACGCGCTGTACACGCGCATCGCGCCAGGGTTTGAGCCGCATTGCCGCACCATTGGTCCAATCTCGCGCGTGTCTGCAAGCGCCCACGTCCACCAATCGCCGGCAGTTGCTTGCGCCCATCTCATCATTCCCCGGCTCGTGTAAAGAGTTGCGACGAGCGTGTCATTTACGAGTGACACGGACCACCAGCCATACGCACACGATTCCACGGTCAACAGCGCGTTGGGGCGTGCGGCCGGTGCTCGCATCTCGAGCCAGCGAACTATGGCTATCAAATCGCCATGATGAATACGCCGCGCGCCCTGTGTTCTAGCGATGAACGCCTTTCTCCCACTCGCATCCACGATTGAGCGCGTGACAAGATTGCGTTTCTGCTGCTGAGCGTCAGTGATCGTCACGTTCCACTCGTGCGTTCGTAACCGCTCGATGCTTGTCAGCTTGCTGCGCAAAAGAACAGTTACACCGGCTTCGCAGGCGGACCGAGATAACAACTCATCGAAGCGATGCCGGAGAACGCAGAGGCCTGTTGCTTGTCCCGTCGCGCCGTAGAGCTTCGTCACCGGTTGAACACCGCTCCAGTCCGAGTGAATCCCCGGACTGATTGTGGTGAACGTGCCGGCCTTGCCGCGGGATACGTGCAATGCATCAAGCATCGGACGAACTCGACCGGCAAGATGTTCACCGGGACGAAACTGCCGGTAATCATCGCGCTCCACGAGCACGACTGAAGCACCCGCGCGCGCAGCGAGAATGGCGAAGGCACAGCCCGCTGGTCCACCTCCAATGATGAGAAAGTCGATCGCTTGCGAAGACATTCCGATTACCTATGTCAGTGCCAACTTTGCTCCTTCTCGAAAAACTCATTGGTCGCCGGCGTACGACGAATGAAACCAAGCGCCTTCCAGAACTCCTGAACGAATTTCTCGGTCGTTCCGGCGGGCGCACCTAAGTGCGGGATCCGGTCACCTAATTCAATCTGCCAATTCACCCGAGCCCCTGCCGCGGTTTTTTTGGTCTTTCCCGGACGTGAGGTGGGCCAGAATTTTTCGTCGCAGTTCCTGAAATCGTCGGTCCAGGGAATGGCGAGATCCTTCGTCAGCGTTCCGTGCGTGTGTTCACCAGTACTCGCAACCGGCTTAAAGCGAATTGTTGGAAAGAACTCGTTCGGTCCATGGAACAAGCACCAATTCCCCGCGATCCCTGCTTCGCGTCCGACTTCTATTCCGGGAAGAAACGATCCGCCCAGCATCGCTCCCATAGCGGCCATGTCGATTATTGCCGGAGCGAACAGTGGTTTTTGCGCAATGTAATCGGCAATGTGTTTCTCCGCATCATCACTACCGGGCGTCGTGAACAAGGTTTTGAGTGCCGGCGTCAACACTTGTTTTTCGAAGATCTCGATCTCTACGTAACGAACATCGCTAAAGGTCCCCAGCGCCCAGGCTTGAAACTGGTCGTACTGAAGCTGCGTGTAAGCGAGCTCGCGCAGCATCGGCATATCGCTAACGGTTGCCGGCCAATACATATCGTCAATACGCGGCAACAGCAGGAGTTCTTCGGGACTGGGTGATGGACGGCCGGGAGGCCCGGCGGTCGGCGGCGACTTTGTAGGGTTGCCGGTGCCACACAGTTTGCCCGCATCCTTTAACCCGTGAAAGACACGGAGATTTCCGTTATGCGTAGCAAGCCCTGGCATTTCCCACATCTTATTCTTATCGCCACCTGACGCACGGTCGTAGTCCATGCGGCGACCTACCTTGCGAGGGAATGTGCCCTTTCTCTGCTTTTCGGACCCTCCTTCGTCCGGATTAAGAGTAAAAAATAGTCGATCAATGTCGTAGAGGGTTTTTGGCTTGCGGAGCCTCGTGTACACCGCTCTCTTCATCCATTCGAGAATCGGCTTCGAGGGATCAGTATCCTTGAGATCTTTAGCATCTTGAAGACGACTCTTGATTACTCGCGCGTTAAAGATAATGCCGCCATGCTGGATAGTGGCCTTCTCAGTCTTTGCAGGGTCGGGGTCAGGCGGAGGAGGAGCGGTCGGCGGATGAATGTTATGCGCTTGTATCGGCGTAGGCACGGGGTTTGGACCTAGTTCCTCCGGGTCGCCATTCGCTTCGCCGCTGACAAACTTTACGTCGTCAAAAAGACAAAGATGAGGATGAATGTGAACAAGGTAATCGGTCTGCCGGTAACTATTGAACTCAGTTTTCCCGCGGATTAGCTTGTGCTTTCCTGGCTGGGCAATAACTTTGCTTGCCCCAATACTGGTAAAGCCGCGATCGAGACCGATGTCGTACAACGAAACGAAGTGGCCCATATCAGGAACGTAATCCGGACAACCAATTACGACCCAGGCGGGCATAGCGGTTATGCTCGCCGTAGTGCCCGGCTGTGCTGCATCCGTGTTGTAGGACAAGTATTTCAGCTTCGAGGGGTCCGACGCGCCCGCCTTCTTCTGCACCGCATCGCCTTTCGGAGTGATGATCGCCTGCACCGATCCATCGCCCGCACTGTCGTACCAATCGTCAGACCAGAGGCTGATTGGATGTATCAGAGCGCCGGCGGGATCCGGCATGACCTCGCCCTCATTTCCAATGACGTGTAATCGTCCCGTCACCTTCTTCTTATCAGCATCATCACGCTCCAGAAACATGTATGCCAGAGTCGGCCGAGTTGAGACGGGACGAACACGTTTGCAAAGGAGCTTGGTGTCAGAAGTAACGAGATCGAAAGTTGTTGCCGTGGAATTCTCATCCGGGACAGTTGCGGTGCTCTTCTGCGATTTCTTGTTGGCGATGTCCACCTTCCAGGTAATGTCCGCCATGTCTGCGGTAACTTCGAACACTAACCGTGGGTGGATCTTCGGAAACCCGGATACGCCGTCGTCGTACACGTACGCGAACACGCGGAACCGCACACCTTGCGGAAAGATCTTGCCTTCGGCTTCCTTGAAGACATTCTTGAACGCCGCATTCGAGTGATAGATATCGTATTTGGTGAGATCTCCCTCACCGGTTGGATTAGTGTCGAAGAACTTTCTCGGATTCGTGCGAGGCTTCGGTTTGAAACGGAGGTTCGGAAATTCTTCCTGAAGGAAATAAGGAAACTCGGATGCGAGGTGATACGCTTCTTTGCTATTTCCCATCCGTGCACAGCCAACGCCCGGATGAATACGAAACTGTATGAATGCCATAGACCTAGCCTCCCATGGCGCACGTCATGCGGTTGTGTGAACGTCTTCTGGATCTCGCAGCTATTGGGCGAAGAGGAACGTAAACCGCGAGTTCAGGTTAACGTGAAGTTTTCTTCTGAGCGGGAGGCGCACCATATATCAGATCCGTAAACGGAAAACCAGAAAAATTTTTCCTCGCGTGCATCTCCACATCAAGAGGTTTAATTGAGTGGGGTGCTTATCTGAAAACGACTGGGAAAAAGTGAATGTGGTGTATCATCAACCTGACCTGAAACAATAATGTTGACTTGTCGCTTCCTCTCTCAACTCGGAGATCGAAGGATATGAGCACCTCAACACATAGAATCTTCGGTTTAACCCTCTTCATCACCTTCTTGTTCACTTGTTGTTTTACAGGCCAGTCCCAAACTACAGCCACAAGCAAGTCGTCTCCCAATACAATCAAAGGCACGGTGTCCCTCAAAGGAAAAGGCGTTGCCGGGATTATCGTGAATGCAATTCCGAAGAATGGAGTTGAACAACGAAGGCCTCAATATCGCGGGGTGACTGACCATGAAGGAAAGTACACAATTACAAACATACCTTCAGGTACGTTTCAATTTACTCCCGAACTGCTCGACTACGCTTCCGCAGATCAATCCGGGCAGACCCTACTTCTAACTGAAGGAGAAACTGTAGAGGACATCGACTTTGAGCTAATCCGCGGCGCCGTGATCACTGGCAGAGTGACAGCCGCCGGCAAGCCTTTGATCGAACAAAACGTCATCGTGCAAACAATAGATAGTTCGATGTCGAGGTCAATTCGGACGGACGATAGGGGCGTTTACAGAGCATTTGGGTTGAGAGCCGGGAAATACAGAGTATACGTGGGCGAGCCACAAACATTTATGGGACAAAGCTCTCGGTTTAGTCAAACCTTTTATCCCGCAACTACCAACCTTCAAAAGGCCCAAACAATCGACCTGGCTGAGGGCGCTGAAGTAAACGATATCGATATCAAAGTTGAGTTGAATGAGGAAGCGACCGATCGGTATTCGGTGAGTGGGACGATCGTTGAGGCTGCGAGTGGCCGACCCGTTTCAGGAATGAGACTTCGACTGCAGCGTACTGACGCCCGTGGCTTTCAACCATTGAACATTGTCGCCATTTCGGATAAGGAAGGTCAGTTCAAGTTTGATGAGATCTCGCCGGGAAATTACACGGTGATGATCGCCGCGTTAAGCAATAGTGTCCTTCGCACTGAAAGTGCAGCCTTCGCGGTCACTGACGGAGATGTGACGGATTTAGCCGTGAAGGCGGTTCGAAGAGCCAGCATCTTTGGGGTGCTTGTCTTCGAGGGCGTGCAGAATAAACTCACGCTTCCGCCGCTAGGGTCGCTTTTTGTCAACGGTTACGTAGTGCGAGACGGTAGTTCAGAGGGACGCTTCGGCGAATCAGCGCGCGTCAGTGCTGACGGTACTTTCCATATGACCGGATTGAGTGACGGAGTTGTCAGTTTCTCGCTGGGATCAACGGTTGGTCCTATGTCACAAGGTCTTTCAGTCGCACGTGTTGAACGAGATGGAATTGTTCAATCACGAGGGCTGGAGATTAAGGGTGACGAAAGCATTATTGGAGTTCGCCTGGTGCTCAAATTCTTGAGCGGAGTGATCCGTGGCACCATTAAAGCCACGAACGGTGACTTTCCTCGAGGGACACATTTTGTAGTCGGGCTACGTAATCCATCAGCCGACTCACCGGGTTTTCAAAAGTCGGTGATGGTTGATTCGCGTGGTCGCTTCTTTATCGATGGACTTGCGGATGGAACCTACGAGATCGTGGTGACCACCACTGTCTTTGGACCAAACACGACCCGTAAGTCATTTTCTGCTAAACAACCGGCAACAATAGTGGATGGAAATGTCACTGATGTAGTCGTCACGATTGATCTCAGTGGAACTCCTTGAAGCTTTTACAAATGAAACTACTTGCACGTGTAATTCCATTGTTGTTTCTAATGGCAGTGGTCGCTGTGGCCCAGAGTCCGCAGTCAACTGACGCCGACGAAAAACCAAATACTGCGAAAACCGGCACAATCACCGGTCGCGTCGTAAATGAAAGTGGCGAACCGCTCCCAGATGTGATTGTCTCTCTCCGTGGTTATTCATCTCGCGAGGCTTACAATGCAATCACTGATCGTGACGGCAAGTTTCGCTTTAGCGGCTTGAATCCAATCGTTTATCTCGCCTCAGCCGGTCTGGCGTCATACACGGCCGCGCCTCGAGATCCAGACAGCACTCAATCAACTTCATACCGAATCGGCGACGTAATAGATCTCGTGTTGGTTAAGGGTGGAGTGATCACTGGAACGGTCACGAACTCAACCGGACACCCAGTTGTTGGAGTCAGAGTGCGTGCGCAGAGGATTCGAGATGGTGATGGACAGAGGTCACGTTATGGTGCGAGCCTGCGAGACATCCAGACAGATGATCGAGGCAACTATCGCATCTATGGCCTTCCGACAGGAACTTATTTGGTGTTTGCCGGCGGTGGCTACGGAGCATACGAAAACGACGCCCCGATCTATGCGCCCTCATCAGCGCGGGACACCGCGGCAGAGGTTAGTGTCCGTGCGGGTGAAGAAAGTAGCGGCGTTGATATCCGTTACCGTTCCCAGTCGGGTCATAGCATCAGCGGGACCGCAGGTGAGACAACGGGTCTGGAGACTTATGGCATTACCGTCATTCTCACTTCAACACAAGAGGCTGGTTCACAAGCAAGCGACTCGAACTATCTGCAACCCGGCACCCGTGGTTTTTCATTTAATGGCGTTGCGGACGGTGACTATTACATTACCGCGCAGGCGTTTTCGCCCAACGGCAACATCGCCATCTCGGAACCCAAGCGAATAAGAGTGCGAGGTGCTGACATAAGCGGTGTCGAACTATTGCCAAAGTCTTTAGCCACAATGACCGGCCGGGTTGTTCTCGCAGAGTCAAAAGCGCCTGAGTGCAAAGGTAAGAGAAGCGCACTGTTAACCGAGGTGCTGGTTTCGGCCTGGCACAATGAAAACGAAGCCAGGGAGGACAAACCTCAATTCATCTGGGCGCTGGGTGGTCCAGTGACTCCAAATCAACAGGGTGAGTTTACATTGCGAAATCTGGCAGCGGGTCAATACCAAATCGTGGCGCGGCAATTTGCAAAGTATTGGTACTTGCAATCTATTTCCTTGCCAGCTCCGACAGGCCCAAATCAAACAACGATCAATCGTACGCAAGATGCGGTGCTCAACTGGATCTCTTTGCGACCGGGAGAACAGCTCTCGGGTCTGGTTGTAACAATCGGGGAGGGCGCTGCCTCACTACGTGGGCAGATCACAGTTGACGAAGGAGCCTCAGTCCCACAGCGACTGTATGTTTATCTGGTTCCAGCAGAACGTGAGAAGGCGCAGGATCTGTTGCGCTTCGTGGCTGCTCCTGTCGCTCCTGACAGGACCATCGCTCTGAATAATGTTCCACCAGGTCGTTACTTGATGCTGTTGAAACCCCCACTCGACAGCGTTCGACCTACACTCACAAAACTGCGTTTGCCTGACGAAGCTGAAACACGCGCAAGGCTACGTCGTGAGGCAGAAGAGGCAAAGATTGAAATTGAGTTCAAACCATGTGAGAACGTGGTTGGTTATCAATTGCCCTATAGAGTTTCAAAATCCGCATCCAATGCATCCGAAAGCCAAAAACCTTAGGACCGGGTGACATTTCTATACGGGTTACATCAATGTGTATTAGTCCTGACATCATGTACGGAGATGTTCTTTCGGCCCGTCGATGTGACGAGGAGTTTTCATTCCTGGTCACTAAGATGTCGCCGTACTATGACCGTTAGACTTAGCGAAACGAAAGGGGAACTGACATGAGCACGATGAGTATGCCAGGATTTACTGCTGAAAATTCACTCTATAGAACCGAAGGGCACTTTCATACAAGCGTACGTGGCACCTCTCGTGTCTCTGATGCTGAGGTAACACCACAGCTCATTTGCGTACTGCATGGCGATAACATTACATGCGGGGGCGGGGAGGGAGGCTTTGGTGGGGGCGGAGGTGTTGCTGGGGGTCCAGCTGGCCCTCTCCCAGGCCCTGAAGGGAGGGATGCGGTGTGCCGTGCCCGTTGCATGAGAAAACGTGGTGCTGCACGGAGTAGGTGCCTCGCAGAGTGTTGAACGTGGCAAGTCCCTCACATCGCAACTTGACTTTCGGAAAGGCGGATTAGCTCCTCGGTGCTGTTACCGCGGCTGCTTCGAAACCTGTTTGATTGCTTCTATCACAAGCCCGGGTTGTTGCGACTGAATAAAGTGAGTGGCCTTTTCGACAATAATATGTTTACTGCCGGGAACCGTTGCCAACCATTCCTTGTGTTTCTCGATCCAGACTTTTCGCCCCTCAGCAGGCATGCTTTCATCTTCAGTTGCAGTTAGAAGTGTTACCGGAATTCCTGCAGGCACCTTTGCCACTCGTGCCTGCGAGTAAGAAGTATCAACCGCCGCAAACTCGGCCTGAACCCCTTCCGCCCCCTTTGCAATGTTACTTTCTGCAGCTTTAAGACGATCGGGCTGATTCTTGCCAAGCCAGTCATTAAAACTCTCCTGGGAAGGATCGATTAGCACCATGCCGACTACTTCATTTGGATACATGCCGGTGAACACGCGCACGTAGATGCCACCGAAAGAGTGCCCAACCATCACATAAGGTGGTTTGACTCCTGATTTCTGCAGCGCCGCATGCAACTCAGTGGCTATCTGTTTTGCCGAGCGAGGCCTCGGTCCCAGATCAGATTGACCCAGACCAGCACGATCATATGAGACCGTTTGAGTAAAAGCAGCGACGTCCTTTTGCACTCTCGACCAGGATGCGATACCTGTTCCAAATCCACCTTCGAAGATTACGGCGGGAGATCCTTGTCCTCCGACTAGAAGCTGCAGACCGTGACCGCCTACGTCGACCTTCTGCAATTTCAAAACACTTTCCGACGAGTCAGTCTTAGCGATCCGCTTGAACGTAAGAGGCAGACGTAGTCCTTGCTGTGAGAATTGACCTTCGATTTGTGAGCCATCTGCGCTAAATACACCTTCGTAATTCGCGCCCAACGATTTCATTTCGAATCGCAATGATTTGCCGGTTACAGTGATCGAGTCGATCGGCAATCCAGTCGCCCCCTGATCCGGGCTGTCGAGCGTTGCACCCAACGCGCCATCCTTGCTGGTAATGTGTAGGACCAGATCGAGCTTTGTCCCAGCCGCATCAAGGGTACCTTTCCAATCTCCGTCCGGCGTCACCTGCACTATTTGCTCCTGGCTTCCGGCGAGAGCTATTGAGACAAGCAAGCTTGCGAGTATGAAGCAAACTCTTGCGGCTGTCGTAAAGTTTTTCATTTTTTAGTTTTCCCTCCGAATCGCACCATGCCGTGAGCGGGATAGATCGAGTAAAACAACGGAATTGACCGATCTCCTGGTTAAGAGTACATTCACATTGTTTCTCAATCTAGTCGCTGACTTCTTGGCAGCACGTAATGGTTTGCTGTCACTTCACGCAGCGGGTAAGACTCTGAAAAGAAACCTCATCATATCCCTTCACTATCAGTGCATTTATCCGAAAAGCTTGACTTGCGCCACGAATCGTAATCTTGACAAGATGATCGCCGATCGCGAATTTCGCAGCGATCTTTATTATCAATTGAATGTTTTTCCGATTCGCATTCCGCCTTTACGCGAGCGCAGGGAAGATATTCCAGTACTGGCGCGTTACTTCGCGCAGAAGTTTGCACAGCAAATGGAGAAACAGATCGAAACGATCCCGTCAGCGACGATGAAGGCACTGATGGAATGGGAGTGGCCCGGGAACGTCAGGGAGTTGGGAAACTTCATCGAGCGCGCCGTGATTCTCACGCGTGGCCCAATGCTCGAGGCGCCGCTTGCA
>Ga0111538_10004464_pt1 | contig 19424 bp, 22 predicted proteins | sample SoiMethybrSBSTD1_FD_79669 | JGI IMG/M metagenome (GOLD analysis project Ga0111538, IMG submission 79669) | Bulk soil microbial communities from a Populus tree surrounding site in Tennessee, USA - Soil MetaG P. TD hybrid SBSTD1 (version 2)... | ecosystem: Environmental > Terrestrial > Soil >...
CGCGGATTTCCGAGGGCCGACCTTCGCGCAGGCGGGCCAGGATTTCGCGCGTTGCTCTCCCACGCGGGAAATCCGTGGCCCGCCGCAGCGAAGCGGCCCGATGAGCGGAGATTGGAAATCCGCGCGGATGGAGGCGAGCGATTTTCCGCGGCCCGCCGGTGGAGGACCGGTCCGAGATTCGCCGCGTGGGTCGGGCGCGCCCTGAGCCGGACCGCGCCGCTGCTAGTTCTGCAACGTGCTAGGTCTTCCTGTAGTACTCCGACTGGAAACTCTCTACGATTCTCTTCATCTCCACGGCATCACCCTTCGTGTGTCCGTGACAGATGATCGGATTGTGGCCGCCGGTGGTCTCGATGAACACGTCTGAGAACACGAGGTTCGTGTCGATCTTGATCGAGGCGATGTGTGACATGTGGATCGATTCTTCGAGCTTGCCGATCCACTGCGGCTGATAGAGGGTGATGCTCTCGCGCGTGATGATGACCTGCGCGGGCAACAGGCGGTTCCCTCCGCTCCAGCGGCTCGCGCGGAACACGTGATCGCCCGGCCGCAGACGTCCTTTGCGAATCGCGACGTAGATGAACAACGCCAGTAACGCAAGGATGACGAGAACCGGAACGACGAACCACACGCTCAGGTACCAGACGGGGGCGGCTGGAGGCATGCTCGGAATGTTAAGCTAAGCCGTGCCGCATCGTGCTCCCGGATCGCCTGCCCGCGGTCCACGTCAGTATCTTTCCGGCCGTCCCATCAGCTATTACCGTCCGACCGGCGATCCCGCCATCCGCGCGCTGATCGACAACGGCTTTCAGGCGTTCAACGCCGGCCGGCTGTCGGAGGCCTGCAAGATCTTCGCGGACAAGATGCTCGCGCCGAAGAACGACACGACGATCGGCCTGACGATCGCCGGCGCAATGACGCCTGCGGGCCTCGGCGGGTGCGTGAACGAGATGATGGAGCGCGGGCTGGTGGACTTCCTGATCAGCACCGGCGCGAATCTCTATCACGACCTGCACTACGCGTTGAACTTCACGCTGCGCCGCGGCTCGCCGTTCCTCGACGATCGCGAGTTGTACGCCGCCGGCGTCATCCGCATCTACGACGTGCTGTTTCCGGCGACAGTGCTGCTCGAGACGGATGCCTACATCCGCGACTTTCTGACGCGTTCCGGCATGGAAGGCCCGGTGTCCACCTCGGAATTCCATTACCGGCTCGGGCAGGACCTGATGACGCAACGCCCCGGCTGCCACGAGTACTCGGTGGTCGCGCGTGCCGCCAAGCTCGGCGTGCCCATCTACACGTCGTCGCCGGGCGACAGCTCGATCGGCATGAACGTCGCGTGGCACGAGCTGATGAACGACAGCACGCTCATGATCGATCCCAACCTCGACGTGAACGAGGTGTGCGCGATCATCCTGGCGGGCAAGAAGAACGGCTGCGTGATTCTCGGCGGCGGCTCGCCCAAGAACTTCTACCTGCAGGGACAGCCGACCCTGTGGGAGGTCTATGGCATCCCGAAGGGCGGAAACGAGTTCTTCATCCAGATCACGACGGATCAGGTCGTGTGGGGTGGACTGTCCGGAGCCACACCCTCGGAGGCGGTAAGCTGGGGCAAGGTCAATCCCGGCGTGCTGCCGGACACGGTCGTGGCGTACTGCGATTCGACCATCGCGTTTCCCCTGTTTTGCGAGTACGCCGTTGGCAGCAAGCACGGCACGCGGAAGCGGCGCGAGTTGTTCCACAAGCGGGCGGCCCTCGTCGCCGATCTTCGCAAGCAAGGCAAAGCCGCGCGCAAGAAGAGGAAATGAAGCGCCATGGGCACGCTCGCCTCGGAGCTCGGTCACCTCGCTCCTGATGCTGCGGCGCCGCGCGTCTACGCCGACGCGAACCTGCCGGCGGGCATCGTCTCGATGATGCGGCACGAGCTGGGTTGGGACGTGCTCTTCGTGGTCGAAGACGAGCGTCTCCGTCGTGCGCACGATCGCGATCACTTCTTGCACGCGCTCGAGCTGGGCCGGACGATCGTCACACTCGACCACGACTTCTGCAACGACGCGGCGTTCCCGCCGGCGCTGAGCCCGGGCGTCATCGTCTGTTCCGTGCCCAACGAGACGGCGCTCGCGCGCGTGCTGCGCTACGTCGATCGCGAGATCTTCCGCGCCGATGGCGCGGCGGACCTGCCCCTTCGCGGCCGGAAGATCGAGCTGAGTCTCGATCGCGTGCTGGAATTGAGCGCCTGAGGCCGCGGTGACGGAAACTCGTCGGACGTTTCTGGCCGGTGCGACCGTCGTGCTTCCGGATCGCGTGGCGTCAGACCGCACGCTCGTCATCGAAGGCGATCGCATCGCCGATATCATCCCCAACGGTCCGCGCGCGATCGGTGACCACGAGGTGCGCATGGACCTCGAGGACGCGCTCGTCGTGCCCGGCTTCATCGATGTGCACGTCCACGGCGTGCTCGGCGACGACGCGCTCGATGGCGGCGGGGCCGTCGCGCGGATCGCGTCCCGGCTTCCGCGCTACGGCGTGACCGCGTTTTGTCCGACGTCGATCGCCTGCGCGCCGGACCGCCTGCTGACGATGCTCGGCGAAGTGGGCGCGGCGCGCCAGACTCGCGACAACCTGTCCGCCCGTGTGCTGCCCGCGCATCTCGAGAGCAACTTCCTCAGCCCCGACTACTGCGGGGCGCAGCCGCGCGTGTGCCTCCGCGCTCCCGCGCAGGTCGAGATGCCGGACGAAGAGTTTTCTGCCGCCGACATCCTTCGCGTGATCGACGCACACGTCGCCGACGTCGGCATCGTGACGCTCGCGCCGGAAATCAATGGCGGCCAGGCGCTCGTCCGCCGTCTCGTCGCGCAGGGCGTGCGTGTGTCGATCGGGCACTCCGGCGCGACCTACGACGAGGCGAACGACGCCATCGTCGCCGGCGCGCGCCACGGGACGCATCTCTTCAATCAGATGCGGCCGATGGCGCATCGCGATCCCGGATTGGTCGGCGCCGTTCTGTCCAGCGAGGAAATCGCCACCGAGATGATCTGCGACGGCCATCACGTGCACCCCGCAGTGATGCGCGTGGCGATTGCGGCGAAGACGCCATCGCGCCTGATGGCGATCACCGACGGCACGGCGCTTTCGGGCATGCCGAGAGGATCGCGAGGCGTGCTGGGCGGCCGACCCATCACCGCGGCCGAGGTCGCCCGGCTCGACGATGGCACGGTCGCCGGATCGGTACTGACGATGGATCGCGCCTTTGCGTGCCTGGTGGGGCAGTGCAACGTCGATTTTGTTGAAGCTGTGCAGATGTGTGCGACGACCCCCGCCCGCGAGCTGGGCCTGCAGGGACACGGCGTGATTGCCCCCGGTGCCGTGGCCGATCTCGTGATTCTGGGGGCGGCACTCGACGTTCGTCAGACCTGGATTGGCGGCCGCCCGGTCTGGCAGGCCGGAACCGCCGCCCCGTCCCATTCGTAACCCCTTACGCGATGCCTCGGCTCCTCCCGGCGTGCTACTTCGCGGCCACGGCTCTCACCGCCGTCGGGTGCATGGTCAACGTCGACCGTCAGGGCTACATCGAACGTGAGGAAAAACGTTTCGAAGTGACCGAGGCCACCGACCTCCGGCTCTACACCTTCGATGGGTCGATCGAAATCCGCACGTGGGATCGTCCCGATGCCCTCGTCGAGATCGAAAAGCGCGGCCAGGACAAAGACGCGGTGTCGAAGATTCAAGTGCTCGTCGACAAGGCCGGCGGACGCATCCAGATCGAAGCGCGCCATCCGGGATCGTCCGGTGTGTTCGTCGGGATCGGCTCCTACACGTCACCCAGCGCCAAGTTCATTGTCAGCGTGCCGCGCCGCATTAGCGTGATGGCGCGCACCGGCGACGGCGCCATCGTTGTCGAACGGATCGACGGCCGTCTCGAACTGCGCACTGATGACGGGACAATCCGGGCGACCGAGACCAGCGGTGAGCTGGTGGCCGAGACCGGCGATGGATCGATCACGCTCGACGAGGTGGCCGGCCGCATCGAGGTGCGCACCGACGACGGCAGCCTGCGCATCACCGGCACGCCAACCGTGCTGCGCGCCCGATCGGGCGACGGCACGATCGTGCTGCGCATTCGCCGCGGCGCGAAGATGACGGAAGACTGGATGGTGGCCACGAGCGACGGATCGATCTCGGCGGAGCTGCCGGACGATTTCAACGCCACTATCGAGGCCGACCCGGGCTCGGATGGCCGCGCGCGCAGCGAGCTGGCACTGACGAGTGTCTCGGGCGGAACGCACGACGCCCGCACCTTGCGCGGTGTCCTCGGCGCCGGCGGCAAGAACTTCGTCCTTCGCACTGGAGACGGCACCATTCGACTGACGAAGTTCTGACGACCCTCCGCAACCTCCGTTTCCTCCTGAACCTCCGTTACCTCCCGACCCTCCGTTACCTCTTTGTCTTCACGTAAACCGTCCGGTCCTCGATCCCCGCGGCCCTGAACGCGTCAATCCGCTCCCGGCACTTGCTGCATTCCCCGCAGTGACGATCCCCCTGCGGGTTCATGCACGAGAGCGTCAGCTCGAGCGGGACGCCGAGCGCGACACCTCGTGCGATGACGTCTTCTTTGTGCAGGGCGCTGAACGGCGCAGCGATCTCGAGCGACCGCGCCAGGCCGCGCGACATCGCGTCGGCCATCGCGCCGAAGAACGCCGGCGTCGCATCGGGAAACGGATTCCCCGCGAGCGGACCGAGCACCAGTCGGTCCGCCCCGACGCGGGCGCAGAACACCGAGGACTTGGCAATCAGGACGATGTTCCGTCCCTCCAGGTAGACGTCCTCATCCGGCGTGTCGTACGCCGGCGGCTGCCCGACCACGGCCCAGTGTGTGGGCGGGTACACGTCGCGCATATCGACGGTGAGCGACGTCACCGGCTTGGTCCGGGCGGCGAACGGCGGCAGGGCGAGCAACCGGTCGATCGCACGCGCTTCCGCCGGTTCCCACGCGAGTCCAGCGCGGACGTGGATGGGCCAGACCGGTGCCCGGGCCGTCAGTTCCTCGGCCAGCAGCACGGCCGAATCCAGCCCGCCGGAAAACAACACGGCCGATCCGCTCATCTAGACATTCCTGCCGACACGGTGGAGTACAGTCTCTGCATGTACCTCGTCACCAAGCGGATCGAGTTCTGCTACGGTCATCGGCTGCTCGACTATGACGGCGTCTGCAAGCACCCGCACGGCCACAACGCGGTCGTCGAAGTGGACGTGCGAACGGATCGTCTCGACGATCGCAACATGGTCGTCGATTTTTCAGACATCAAGCGCGTCGTCAAAGGCTGGATCGATCGCGAGCTGGATCACAAGATGATTCTGCGGCAGGACGATCCGCTCGTGGAACCGCTCGAAGCGCTCGGCGAGCCGGTGTTCAAGCTCGAGAGCAATCCGACGGTCGAGCGGATCGCGAAGCTCATTTACGACATGTCACGGCACATGGGCATCGAGGTCGTGGCCGTGCGCGTATGGGAAACGCCGACGTCGTTCGCGTCGTTCAGCGAGGACTAGACTACGGCCTCGTTGCCCGCACGAGCAGAATCGGCACGAAGCTCTTGTGCCGGACAGCCGTGATGGTGCTGCCGTGAATGAGATCGCCGAAGAACCGGTGGCCGTGCGTCGTCATCGCGATGAGGTCGCATGACAGCTGCTCGGCAGTCTTGAGAATCTCGGTCGGCGGATTGCCGAGCGCGAGGTGGATGCTTACGCTCAGGTCATGGCCGCGCAGTTTCTCGGCCTGGCGCTGCAAATACTCGCGATCCGCTTTCATCTCTTCGGACTCGACCAGCTGCAGCGGCTCGTAGGCGCGCGCGGCCCATCCGTCGGCCACGTGGATCAGGACCAACTCGCCGCCCGTCAGCGACGCCAGCTGTGCGATATGCGGAAGGAGGCTCTCATCCGCCGGACCGTTCTCGAGGGCGACGAGGATTCTCTTGTACATGACGTCTACGCGATCAGGCTGGTGATCCAGTCCGTGACGCCAAAGTAGTCTGACAGGTACTTCACATTCAAGCTGACGATGATGGCGGCGGTGATCCAGGCGAGGCTGCTCACCCAGATTGGATTCACGAAGGTGCCCATCTTGCGACGGCTGCTGGTGAACATCACGAGCGGAATGACCGCGAATGACAATTGCAGGCTGAGGATGACCTGGCTCAGGACGAGCAGCTGCGCCGTGCCGTGCTCTCCGGACACGGCCGTGACGATCACGGCCGGAATAATGGCGATGAGACGGGTCAGGAGCCGGCGCAGCCACGGGCGCAGGCGGATGCGCAGAAACCCCTCCATCACGATCTGCCCGGCAAGCGTGCCGGTGAGCGTCGAGTTCTGACCCGACGCGAGCAGCGCGAGGGCAAACAACGTGCTGGCGACCGGCACGCCCAGCATCGGCGAGAGCAGCTTGTAGGCTTCCTGGATCTCGCCGACGTTCTCGCCGCGGCCGTGAAACGTGGCGGCCGACACCACGAGAATTGCGCCGTTGATGAACAGCGCGAACATCAGCGCCATGGTCGAATCGATCGTCGCGAACTTCACCGCCTCGGCCTTGCCGGTCGGCGTGCGCTCGTACTTCCGCGTCTGCACGATCGACGAGTGGAGATATAGATTGTGTGGCATCACGGTGGCGCCGAGAATGCCAATCGCCACGTAGAGCATCGACGGGTTCGTGATGATCTCGAACTTCGGGGCGAAGCCGGCGAAAACCGCGGCGACGTCGGGCCGCGAGAACAGGATCTCGGCGAAAAAGCACCCGCCAATCGTCAGGATGAGCGTGACGACCAGCGCCTCGATGTACCGAAAGCCCTTGTTCTGGAGATACATCACGGCCAGAACATCGAGCGCGGTGATGCACACGCCCCAGATCAGCGGCAGACCGAACAGCAGGTTGAGCGCGATCGCCGACCCGATGACTTCGGCGAGGTCGCACGCGCAGATCGCGATCTCGCAGAGCACCCACAAGACGAACGACACCGCCGGCGAATAGTGGTCCCGGCAGGCCTGCGCCAGATCGCGCTCCGTGACGATGCCGAGTTTGGCGCACAGCGACTGCAACAGAATCGCCATCAGGTTCGAAAGCAGGATGACGCTCAGCAGCGTGTACCCGAACGCCGAGCCGCCGGCCAGGTCCGTCGCCCAGTTGCCGGGGTCCATGTACCCGACGGCCACCAGGTAGCCGGGTCCGGAGAACGCGAGGAGCTTGCGCCAGAAGCCGAGCTGCGCCGACACCGGAATCGTGCTGTGGACCTCGGCCAGACTTGGTGCCGTGCTCGGCAGCCGCCACGCGGGCGGGGTGGGCGGAGCGGCGAGCAGGGGACTCGGGTTTTCGGACGGCGCAAGCCGGAGCTCATTCTCGCCGTCCGTCACCACCACGCGCGTCGGCGGCGATTGGATCACGCGGACCACTTGCCCGATAGGTAGCCCGTCGGCGACGATGCGACGCCCGGCGGCAGCGCGCCGACGCGTTTGCCACCGCCACACCAGGAGCAGCGTCACCGCGATCACGAGCGCGATCCACACAAATGGGGTCATCGCGTCCGTCCGAAGGGATGCTCGAAACTGAGATAGAGGAACAACGCCGTATCGGTGCTCGAGCCGCTGGCAAAGGTAATCGGCACGCCGATGCCGGGTACGATTTGCAGTCCGCTCGGGCGGTCATACGACCACCGAATGCCGGGGTTCAGAATGAAGGACGAACTCCACTCGGTGGCCTTCGGTCCAATCACCGACTGTTGCCGGCTGAACACGGCCTCGAGCATCGTGTTGAAGCGCGGCCGGGCCTGGAAGATCACGCTCTGTCCCGCGCGAAATCCGAGCGTATGCGCGCGATCGAGCTGCGTGTCCTTGGCGCCAGGAAAATACGTCCCCACCAGGTTCCAGTGCGCGACGACGCGCGACGACAGGAGGGCGCTGAGGGGCAAGGCCGCCTCGACGCCGGTGCCACCAGTCCCGCGACTGGCCCTGGCTGAACCGGCAGGCAGCGAGACGCTGACACGCGGCGCGATCGCCACGCGATCGCCGCTCATCAACTGGTAGCGCCAGTTGACCCAGACGTCACCGGCGCCCGTGCCGCTGTTGTCGCCGGAAGAGAGCATCGACACGGTGTAGCTGAGCTGATGTTTTGGCGCCGGGTTCAACGGCCATTCCTGAGTGAAGGCGTACGCCCAGCCGCCTTCGCTCCAGTCGCGCGTGAAGTTGCTGATGTGCTGCACGACGCCGCGCTCCTGGTTGTACGCCTCTTCGATCAGAAAACTGTTGTCGGCGATCGGCGCGGCGGTGGCCGCTGGTGGCGGCGTCTGGATCAGAAGCACGAGCAGAAGTGGAGCGGCAGGTGTCATCGCGATATCGGTCAGGCGGCTTTTCAATACTCTAAACTAACATTTTGATTAGTCAAAGTCTGCCACAGATTATGCCCTGAATCCTCGATTTCCTCAAGGGGCGACCCAAAATCAACTACCTAAACCGCACCTGGAGCAGGCACAGCTTGTGCCTGCGAATCACGTTGAGGATGACAATGAGGATCCGACTGCGAGCAATCTGGACGTGGATCGTCGGCGCGCTGGGACGCGTGCTGAACTCGCTTCGTGTGCCAGGGTTCGTGCGGGAAGGCCGGTACAAATCAAGGTTGGGCGAGCGGATCCGCGTGCGCGTGAGTCCGCTCTTCACGGTGATCAACGTCAGGGGCTTGAACGTGTTCTTCGATCGACTGACAGGTCGCGTCGATGGCGTGAGTCTCAGCCAGCCACGTTACATGCCGGCCGGAGCTCCTGAACCAACTCTTCGTGCCGAGCCAGTCGAGCCGGCCGGGCAAGAAGCAGCTCGTAGCCGAACCGGAGATACACGAACTGACTGAAACAGTCGTCGAGCCGCTCGCAGTGCTCGATCAATCGCTTGTGCAGGTTTTCGGTTTCGCCGATGTAGACGATGGTCGTGCCGTCGATCAACGCGTAGAGGCCCGGCGCGGCCGGTGCGTTCAGGTTGACAGAGCTCTGGTCAAACCGAAACCAGCCGACACCATGCCAGCCCATCCCCGATCGAACCTCCTGCGGCAAGGTCATAGTGAAAGAAGAAAGTGGAACACCGCGCGAGGAGGCGTGGAGGGGCCGCGCGAAACGTGTTCAATACGATCGAAGTATCGCACGAAAGAAATCGTGTCAACTGGCGATTACACCGGTGCTGACGAGAATATTTGACGCAGCCCGCGTGCCTACGGCGATGACCTGATTCGACGCGGTGAGAACCCGTACGGCGTCGGCTGCTGGGTCGCGAGAATCGATCACAATTCTGCTGCCGGGCATCAGCTGCTGCTCTTCGACGAACCGAAGGAACTCGGCGTCCTGATCGAGCACGCGCTCGACGACGAGCCGCGTGTGTAACGGCGCGGTGAGCAGGTTCGCGTGCTGCGTGCGCGGCAGCGTGCCTTCCGGCGTCGGGATCGGATCACCGTGCGGATCGACGGCGGGACGGCCGAGCATGTCGTCGATGCGATCGATCAGCCGCTCGGACACGGCGTGTTCCAGCCGTTCGGCTTCGTCGTGCACATCCGCCCAGCTCATGCCGAGGATCTTCACGAGAAAGAGCTCGATCAGCCGGTGCCGTCGCAGCACCAGGCCCGCAAGCTTTTCACCGGCGGCGGTCAGTCGTACGCCCGCATACGGCTCGTAGTGCACCAGGCCGGATTCGGCTAGCGTCTTGACCATCGTCGTCGCGGTCCCCGGCACCACACCGAGGGCGGTCGCGAGGTGGCCCATCGGTACGAGCCCCTCCGCCGCCGGCCGGTCCGCCTGCGCGAGGTAGATCGTCTTGAGGTAGTTCTCGACCGTCTGCGACGGAAGCACGCCCCATTATCATCTGGCCACCAGGGGTGCCGAAGCGCCATGGGCCCGATGCGGGAATCCTTGTCGGAAGCGTTGAGCGGACCGGAGCAGAAGCGTCGTTACGTGCGGCGGCTGTTCGCGACGATTGCCGATCGCTACGACTTCATCACGCGCTTTCTCTCATTCGGCCGCGACGCGGCGTGGAAGCGCCGGATGATCGCGATGGCGGCGATCGTTCCCGGCGAGCGGGTGCTGGACCTGGCGTGCGGCACCGGCGACCTGGCGTTTCTGAGTGCCGGATGCGGTGCGCGCGTCACCGGCCTCGACGTCACGGCACGGATGATCGACCTCGCGCGCCGCAAGCCGGGCGCGCCGCCGGCCACGTGGATCGTCGGCGACATGGGTGCGCTGCCCGTCGCGGACTCGTCGTTCGACGTCGTGACGACGGGCTATGGTCTGCGCAACGTTCCAGACCTGCCGGCCGCCATCGCAGAGATCTCGCGCGCGCTGGCGCCGGGCGGGCGATTCTACTCGCTCGACTTCAATCGTCCGCAATCGGCGCCCGTGCGCGCGGTGTACCTCGCGTACCTCACGCTGGTCGGCGCGAGCATCGGTTGGCTGCTGCATCGCGATCCGGATACGTATCGGTACATTCCGGCGTCGATTCGGCGCTACCCCGGCGCCGCCGGTGTGGTCACGCTGCTGACGTCAGCCGGATTTCGCGAGGCGCGCGCCGTGCCTGTGCTTGGCGGCTTCATGACGATTCACGTGGCCCGCAAACCGCCCGCCGCATGATGAGCGCAGCGCGCGCGGCGCGCGACGCCTCTCGGACTAAGATGCAGGAGTGGATGTCTCCGAGCTGAGAAAGCGAATCCTGCACGCGCTCGACGATGCGCGAAAAGAAGCGGCGGCCAAACGTGGCGTCGTGGACGAAGCCGGACGCGCGTACGAAGCGTTTCTCGTCAACATCGCGGTGCCGATGTTCAAGCAGGCGCAGGCGGTGCTGAAGGCGGAAGGGTACCTCTTCACCGTGCAGACGCCGGCGGCAAGCGTCCGGCTTCAGGCCGAGAAATCGGCGGAAACGTACCTCGAACTCATCCTCGATCCGGCGTCCACGCCACCGGCGGTACTCGGCCGCGCGAGCCTCACGCGCGGGCGACGAGGACAGGTCATCGAGGAAAGTCCGGTGGCCGCGGGGAAGGCCATCGCCGACATCACGGAAGACGACGTCTCGACGTTTCTGCTCGCCGGAATCGGGCGGCTGGTCGTCAAGTCCTGATCGCCCCCGCCCGTACGAGCGCGTCGATGTGCTCGTCGCTCACTCCCAGATCGCGCGAGAGCACCTGGCGCGTGTGCTCACCCAGCCGTGGCGGCGGCGAGTCGATGCCGCCTGGCGTCTCCGACAGTTTCACCGGCAGGCCGAGCACTCTGAGCGATCCAATCAACGGGTGATCGATGGTCGCGATCATGTCGCGAAACACCGTCTGCGGATCGGCGAGCGCGTCGTCGATCGAGCGCACGGCGCCGCACGGGACGTCGGCCCCGCGCAGCCGAGCGACGAGTTGGTCACGTGTGTGCGTCCGAAAGAGATCCCTGAGCAGCGTGCGCAGGGCGTCGGCGTGAGCGACGCGGTCGGCGTTCGTCGTGAAGCGTGGGTCGCCGGCCCACGAATCGCGACCGAGCACGCGACAGAGCCGCTGCCACTGCGCGTCGTTGCCGACGGCGAGCACGAGCACGCCGTCCGAGGTGTCGAACGTGTCGTACGGCGCAATCGAGAGATGACGGTTGCCCGTGGCCCTCGGCGCTTCGCCCGTGGCGAAATAGCGGCTGGCCTGATACGTCAGGAGCGCCGTCACGGAATCGAGCAGGCTGATGTCCACGTGCTGGCCGCGCCCGGTGCGGCCGCGCGCGATGAGCGCGAGCAGCAATCCTTGAAACGCGAACATGCCGGCCGCCAGATCGGCGATCGCCACCCCGAGCCGGACCGACGGCCCGCCTTCTGGCCCGGTGACGCTCATGAGCCCGCCTTCCGCCTGCGCCACCGCGTCGTATCCGGGTTCGTCGCGCCGCGGACCGCGCTGACCAAAGCCTGAAATCGAGACGTAGATGAGCGCGGGGTGGCGGGCCAGAAGCGTTGCGCTGTCGAGGCCTGCGGGCGCGAGCGTGCCCGGTCTGAAGTTCTCCACGATCGCGTCGGCACGTCCTGCCAGTGACGTGAGTACCTCGCGCCCCTGCGGCGTCTTGAAGTCGATCGCGATGCTCTCCTTGTTGCGGTTGACGCTCAAGTAGTACGCACTCTCGCCGGATTGGAACGGCGGACCCCACGCGCGCGTGTCGTCGCCGCGCTCGGGATGCTCGACCTTGATGACGCGCGCGCCCATGTCGGCCGCGAGCATCGTGCAATAGGGGCCCGACAGCACGCGGGACAAATCGAGGATCGTGATGCCGTGGAGCGGACCGTTCGCTCGAGTCACGCGCGGCCTCGCACGCGTTTGACCACCGTGACGAGATCGGTGAGGAGCGCATACGCCGTCTGCTCGAGCCCGCCGTCGCGCTCCGTGATCACGATGCGGCCGAGCGGCCAGGTCTCGAGTTCGAGCGCATTGGCCTGACCATCAAGTCCGGCCAGCGGATCGTCAGCGGCGAGTTCCGTCAGCGACACCGACGCGCGCACATCGCGGCCGCGTCCCGTGGCCGCGGCCACGAGCTTCAACCGCCGGCCGTGCGCGCGCGCGGTGCGCGCCCGCACCGCCGTGGACGCGCCCAGGCCTTCGCGCGCGATCTCGAGCGGCGTGATCTCGGCATCGAGCAGCACGTTCGCCAGCGCCGCCGTCTTCGCCGCGGCGTCCCAGCCGTCCACATCGAGCGACGGATCGGCTTCGGCGATGCCGAGCGCCTGCATGCGCGCGAGCGCGGCATCGAACGGCTCGTTCGCTTCCAGCGCGCCGATGATGTAGTTCGTCGTGCTGTTCACGACGCCGCGAAACCCGCGAATGTCGACGGCGGGCATCGTCTCGCGCACGAGGTTGAAGATCGGTACCCCGTCCATCACGGCGCCCTCGAACAGGAACGACACCCCGGCCGCGGCGGCTTCGCGCAGCAGCGCCTGCGCGGCGAACGCCACCGGGCCCTTGTTGGCCGTGATCACGTGCGCGCCTGCGGCAAATCCGGCGCGGCAATGTGAGATGGCCGGCTCGCCCGACCGGATGTCCAGCGTCGTCGTCTCTATGACTATGCGGGCCTCGGCACGCTGGGAGCGTAGTCGCGTGATGCATTCGAGCGCCGAGGGCCAGGACGCCGGCCCAATCGCGCCGCCTTCGGCCAGCTGTCGCGCGGCTCGAGACGCGTCGAGGCCCGCTTCGTCATAACACCCTCCGTGACGCCGCGTCGCGATGCCGACGACGACCGGCTGGATGTCCAGCGCGTCGAGCGCCGGCCGCACTTCGTCGACGAGACCGACGAAGCGCCGCGCGACGTTTCCGAATCCCACGAAGAGCAGCGCGACCTGCACGTGTCGGCGTAGAGTGTATCGAAGGAGACTCCCATGACTCAGCGCTGGCCCCTGGCCCTCGCATTCGTGTGTGTGGCAGTGGCGGCGCCGGCCGCACAGCAGCCGGCCGAGCCGCCCTCGATCACCACAAAGGGCGAAGCCGTGCTGAAGAAGGCCCCCGATCGCGCGTGGATCTCGGTTGCCACGGAAACGCGTGACAGCAAGGCCAACGACGCGCGCACGAAGAACGCCGAGACGATGACCACCGTCCAGAGCGCGCTGCGCAAAGCGGGCGTCGCGGCTGATGCGATTCGGACGACCGGCTACTCGCTGACGCCAGACGTGCAGTGGGCCAACGGACGATCGACCGTGCGCGGGTACATCGCGCGCAACCAGATCGACGTGCGCGTGGACGATCTGGACAAGCTCGGCGACGTGCTCGACGCCGCCAACAGCGGACAGAACACGTCAATCTCCGTGATCGGTCCGAGATTCGATCTCAAGAACCAGCAGGCGGCAGAAGCCGAAGCGCTGCAGCAGGCCGTGGAGGTCGCGATGGCGCGCGCGCAGGCCATTGCCCGCGGCGCGCGGCGTCAGGTCGGCGGGATTCTGCAGATCAGCGAAGAAGGCACTCAGACGATCTTGCCGCCGCCGCGGCCGATGATGATGGCGACGCGGTCGGAAGGCTTCGCCGCTCAGGCGGCACCGGAAACGCCCATTACCCCGGGCGAGATCGAAGTCCGCGTGACGGTAATCCTAAAGGTCGAGATTCGGTAACAGTTCGGCCTGCGGATCCGACGTGCGGCTGGACCCGCCCGTTTCGTCGGCGACTTCATCCGCGCGCCCCGTCAGCTCGTCCTTGCGCACACGACGTACCGTCAGGTTGATGGGATCCGGGGTCTCGATCTGCTTCGAGGTGCTCACGCCGAGATCGCGGAATTTCCGCGCGCCCGGCAGTACCTTCTGTTCGAGCGATCCGATGAAGCTGTCGTAGCTGTCGGCGGCGCTCTTGATGTTCCGGCCCACCTTCTCCAGGTGATCCACCATCGTCGCCAGCCGCTCGTAGAGTTCGCGGCCGAGCGACTGGATCTCCTCAGCGTTGCGCGCAACGGCCTGCTGCTGCCAGCCGAATGCCACGGCGCGCAGCAGCGCGAGCAGCGTCATCGGCGTCGCAGGAATGACGCGCAGGCTGGCGCTCTGATCGAGCAGCGTACCGTCCCGTTCGAATGCCGCGGACAGCAGGGGCTCGAGCGGCAGGAACATCACGACGAACTCCGGCGCCGGCTGGAACTGACGCCAGTATTCCTTCGATCCCAGCGCGCGTATGTGATCGCGCACCTGCCTCGCGTGCGCTCCGAGCAGCTCCTGCCGTTCATCCTCGCTTCGCACCGTCGTCGCTGACAGGTACGCATCGATCGGGACCTTGGCATCGACGACGAGCGTGCCCTGCCCGGGAAGCCTGACGATCAGATCGGGTTGCTGGCGTGCCCCGTCGGCGGTGCTCGTCGGCTTCTCGATGAAGTCGCACTGCTCGAGCATGCCCGCGAGCTCGACGATGCGCTTGAGCTGGATTTCGCCCCAGCGGCCGCGCACGTTCGGCGAGCGGAGCGAGCGCGACAGTTCCTCGGCCGTCGAGCGCAGCTGTTCCTGCGCGCGCGCGAGCGAGCGCAGTTCGGTGGTGACGGCCTGAAAGGATCCTTCCCGCGCCTTGTCCACGTCGGTCATCTGCGCACGGACGCGATCGAGCGTCTCCCGGACGGGTTGGAACAAGGCTTCGGCGTTCTGCAGGAAGTCGACCCGGTTCTCGCGCAGGGCGTCCTTGGACAGGGCCGCAAACGCTTCGCGCACCTGCGTCTGCGACGCCACCAGGAGCGCGCGCTGTTCGTCGGCCGTCTGGCGCGCGGCCGCGAGCTCGGCCCCCAGTCGGGCGGCCTCGGCCGCCATTCGTGCCTGCCGCAGGACGAGCCCGACCGCCACCACCGCGGCGCCGAGGATCGCCCCGGCGACCGCTACCAGCCAGGGGGGCATTTCGCGATTGTACAGGGGTCGGATCTGTTTTCCACCGTTTGGGGCCGGGTCTGGGCTCCCGGCGGAGTTCGCTTAGCAAGATTCGTCTCATCAATCACTTACCGTGGACCGGCGCGGTCGTGGCCCTTGTCCCGCACCCGGCCCGGCCGGTAAAATGGACTGGTTCAGTCGGACATCCCGACCGGCTCCATCAGGAACGCGCCCATGCTCAGACTGTCGAAGAAAGCGGATTACGCGTTGCTGGCGATGCGCCACCTGGCGGCGCACGCGGAACGGGACGCGATGCCCGCGCGCGAGCTGGCCGAGGCGTACGACATTCCGTCGGAGCTGCTCGCGAAGGTGCTGCAGCAGCTCGTGCGTGCACGGCTGCTCGAATCGCATCAGGGCATTCGAGGCGGATACGGCCTTGGCCGGCCGGCTGCAGAGATTTCGGTCGCAGACGTGATTCAGGCGATCGACGGGCCGCTCACGGTGACGGCCTGCTCGGATACCGATCACAGCTGCGATCAGTACGCGAAGTGCAACATCCGCGATCCGCTGTGGCGCATCAAGGATCGGATCGTGTCGGCACTGGCCGCGACGTCAGTGGCTGAACTCGCGGCCGACATGCCGCCACTGCCACCGTCCGGCATGGTGCCAGTCGCGGTGGTGAGGAAGTAAGGATGATCTCGGTTACCGATAACGCGGCGTCGCAGATTCAGAAGCTGATCGAGAAGCAGTACACGGAGGCGACTGGCCTGCGTGTGGGCGTCAAGGCCGGCGGCTGCTCCGGGTTCGAGTACGTGTTCGCGTGGGAGCCGGCGCCGCGTGAGAACGATCTGATTTTCGACGGCCCGAACGGCGTACGCGTGTGGATCGATCCGCGGAGCCATCGGTTGCTCGACGGCACGACGCTTGACTACGACACCAGCCTCCTCAGCCGCGGTTTCGTGTTCCAGAATCCGCACGCGAAGAGCACGTGCGGGTGCGGAACATCGTTTTCGCTCTGACGGCGGCCGGTCACAGGCCGATGGCGACCGGCCACAGCCCGCACGGAGCACGGTGATCTTCGTTGGCCATTGGCCTCTGGCCCGTGGCCTGACAGTGATAGACGTTTATGTCCACTTCCACAGAGACGATCGAGCAACTCGCGACGCGCGAGTACAAGTACGGTTTCGAGACCGAGGTCGAGGCAGACACGTTTCCGCCCGGCCTCAACGAGGACATCGTCCGCCGGCTGTCGGCGATCAAGGGCGACCCTGAGTGGCTGCTGGAATTCCGGCTGAAGGCGTATCGCGCCTGGCTCGAGATGAAGGAGCCGACGTGGCACAACCTGAAGATTCAGCCGACGGACTATCAGGCGCTCAGCTACTACTCGGCGCCGAAGAAGAAGCCGGCGCTCAAGAGCCTCGACGAAGTCGATCCCGAGGTGCGCAAGACCTTCGAGAAGCTCGGCATTCCGCTGGAAGAGCAGAAGCTGCTCTCGGGTGTGGCCGTCGACGCGGTCTTCGACAGCGTCTCGGTGGCGACGACGTTCCGGGAGAAGCTGGCCTCCCTCGGCATCATCTTCTGCTCGTTCTCGGAAGCCGTGCGCGAGCATCCGGATCTCGTGCGGAAGTATCTCGGGTCCGTCGTGCCGTACACGGACAACTTCTACGCGACGCTCAACTCGGCGGTGTTCAGTGACGGCTCGTTCGTCTACATCCCGAAGGGCGTGCGCTGCCCGATGGAGCTCTCGACCTACTTCCGCATCAACGCGAAGAACACGGGTCAGTTCGAGCGCACGCTGATCGTCGCGGACGAGAACGCCTTCGTCAGCTACCTCGAAGGGTGCACGGCGCCGATGCGCGACGAGCATCAGTTGCACGCGGCGGTGGTCGAGCTGGTCGCGCTCGACGGCGCCACCATCAAGTACTCGACGATTCAGAACTGGTATCCCGGCGACAAGGACGGCAAGGGCGGCATCTACAACTTCGTGACCAAGCGCGGCAAGGCGCTCGCGAACGCGAAGATCACGTGGACGCAGGTCGAGACGGGCTCGGCGATCACGTGGAAGTACCCGAGCTGCATCCTGCAGGGCGACAACTCGATCGGCGAGTTCTACTCGGTGGCGACGACGAACAACTGGCAGCAGGCTGACACCGGGACGAAGATGATCCACCTCGGGAAGAACACTCGCAGCACGATCGTCTCGAAGGGTATTTCCGCGGGCCACGGGCAGAACACCTACCGCGGTGCGGTGCGCATCGGCAAGAACGCCCACGGCGCGCGCAACTACTCGCAGTGCGACTCGCTGCTCATCGGCGACAAGTGCGGCGCGCACACGTTCCCGTACCTCGAGATCAAGAACACGTCCGCCAAGGTCGAGCACGAAGCGTCCACGTCGAAGATCGGCGAAGACCAGATCTTCTACTGCCGCCAGCGCGGCATCACGATGGAGGACGCCGTGAACATGATCGTCAGCGGCTTCTGCAAGGAAGTCTTCCGCGAATTGCCCATGGAATTCGCCGTCGAAGCTCAAAAACTGCTGTCGATCAGCCTGGAAGGATCAGTGGGCTGATCGACAGCAGAACTTGGAACGGCGAACCCAGAAGCCAGAAGGGGGGTTCGACGTTCACCACTGAGATGACTTCTGGCTTCACACTTCTGAGTTAACGATGCTCTTAGACATTAAGGACCTTCGCGTCAAAGCGGAGAACAAAGAGATTCTGAAGGGCTTGTCGCTCTCGGTGAACGCGGGCGAGGTGCACGCCATCATGGGGCCGAACGGATCCGGTAAGAGCACGCTGGCACGTGCGCTGGCGGGCCATCCCGGATACGAGGTCACGGGCGGTTCGATCACCTACGACGGCAAGGATCTCCTGGAGCTGCAGCCCGAGGAGCGCGCCTGCGAAGGCCTGTTCATGGCGTTTCAGTATCCGGTCGAGATCACCGGCGTCAACAACGCGTACTTCCTCAAGGCCGCGCTCAACGCCGTGCGCAAACACCGCGGCGAAGAGGAACTGGACGCCGTCGAGTTCATGCAGCTCGCGCGCTCGAAGGCGAAGCTGCTCGAAATGGATCAGACGATGCTGAGCCGCTCGGTGAACGAGGGGTTCTCCGGCGGTGAGAAGAAGCGCAACGAGATTTTCCAGATGGCCGTGCTCGAGCCGCGTCTCGCGATCCTCGACGAAACGGACTCCGGCCTCGACATCGACGCGCTCAAGATCGTTTCGAACGGCGTCAACGCGCTTCGCAGCCCCGATCGCGCCATCATCGTCGTCACGCACTACCAGCGGCTGCTGAACTACATCGTGCCGGACTTCGTGCATGTGCTGACGGACGGACGGATCGTCCGGTCGGGTGGCAAGGAGCTGGCGTTGGAACTCGAGGAGACGGGCTACGTCAGGGTCGAGCCCGAGACGACGGGAGCGCGTCGCTAGCCATGACCGCAGTTGCAGAACGGCTCGAGTCGCTCGTCGAAGCCTTCGACGCGTTCCGCCGCGAGAAGGCGTTCGGCACGGATCGCACGCGGCAGCAACGCGAGGCCGCGTTCGCGAGATTCCTGGCGCGCGGATTCCCGTCCACGCGTGACGAGGAATGGCGATTCACGAACGTGGCCCCCGTGGCCGCCATGCGGTTCGTGCGGCCGTCCGCGCCGGCGCTCGATCGTGCCACCGTCGACGCGCTGGTGCATGGCGCCACCGCGCGGATCGTGATCGTGAACGGCCGGTTGTCGCCGCAGCAGTCCACGCTCGACGCGCTGCCTGCCGGCGTCACCGTCTCGGCCAGCGCGAACATCACGGACGGGCCAGCAGTGTCTGGCGGCGCGTTCGTGGACCTGAACGACGCGTTCTTCGAAGACCTGGTCATCATTCGCGTCGCTGAGAAGACGGTTGTGTCGCAGCCGCTGCACCTGCTCGCCATCGGCTCGGGCGACGCTCAGCCGGTGATGGTCGCGCCGCGCGTCGCCGTGGTCGTGGGCGACGGTGCGGAGGTCTCGATCGTCGAGTCGTACGCGACGGTGGGGGCGGCCGCGGTGTTGACGAGCGCGGTGACGAGCTTCCAGCTCGGTGCCGGGGCGACCGTCGATCACGTGA
>Ga0111538_10004469_pt1 | contig 19411 bp, 13 predicted proteins | sample SoiMethybrSBSTD1_FD_79669 | JGI IMG/M metagenome (GOLD analysis project Ga0111538, IMG submission 79669) | Bulk soil microbial communities from a Populus tree surrounding site in Tennessee, USA - Soil MetaG P. TD hybrid SBSTD1 (version 2)... | ecosystem: Environmental > Terrestrial > Soil >...
AAACTGCTAGTTCTTCTCTTGATCCAGCACCGCTAGGATGTGTAAACCGCGTGGACCATGCTCCGAAAGGAAGGCCATGAAAAACCTATTAATCTGTTTGACGCTGATCTGCTTTGTCGCCGCTCCTTTTGCAAGCGCGCAGCAAACTCGAACCGAACGCGATCTCCTGGGCGAGAAGCAAATTCCCTCGGACGCATACTACGGCGTTCAAACCGCTCGCGCCCTGGAGAACTTCAAACTCTCCGGTGTCCTTATCAATCACTATCCCGGGTTTGTCGAAGCGTGGGCCATCGTGAAACTCGCCGCCGCGCGGGCCAACACAGACGTCGGTGCGATGAAGAAAGAACGGCTCGCAATGATTGAGAAGGCGTGTGCCGCCGTTCGCGAAGGCAAGTATCACGATCAGTTTCTTGTCGATTGGTACCAGGGTGGCGCAGGCACCTCGACAAACATGAACGCCAACGAAGTACTCGCCAACATCGGCCTCGAATTATCCGGACACAAAAAAGGCGAATACCAGTTTCTCGAACCCCACGACGACCTCAACATGTCTCAGTCAACGAACGATTCTTATCCGACTGCGATCAAAGTCGCGTTTCTCCTTCGCAACGACAAATTGATTTCGGAGCTGGAGAAGCTCGTCGCCTCATTCCGCATGAAAGGCGATGCGTTCCTCGAGATCGTGAAAATGGGACGCACTGAGATGCAGGATGCCGTACCGATGACAGTCGGCCAGGAGTTCCATGCCTTCGCTGCCAGTCTGGAAGACGAGATCAAACTGCTGCGCGATGCTGAAAAATATTTGTACGCAGTCAACATGGGGGCCACAGCCATCGGCACCGGAATAAACGTGCCGAAAGGTTATGCCGAGAAATGCGCGGAGCACCTGGCGAAGTTGACAGGCAAACCGATTGTTCCCGCGAGGGACATGTTGTCGGCGACGTGGGACCAACAGGGCTTTGTCGTTTACTCGTCGGCGCTGAAGAGTCTGGCGATCAAGCTTTCGAAGATCTCGAGCGATCTGATTCTACTGACTTCCGGCCCACGCGCAGGTCTCGCGGAGATCAATCTGCCCGCCTTGCAGCCGGGTTCGTCGATCATGCCGGGAAAAGTGAATCCGGTAATGCCGGAAGTCATGAACCTCGTCGCCTTTCGCGTGATGGGAAATGATTACAGCGTCACGCTCGCGGCTCACAGCGGACAGTTACAGCTCAATGCTTATGAACCTCTGGCTGGTATCGCTGTAATGGAATCGCAGAGCCTGCTCTACAACACCTCCAATGTGTTTCGCCAGAAGTGCATTGACGGTATTACGGTGAACGAGCGGGTGCTCTCACATTACATGGAAACAACCGTGGGCATTGTCACTGCGCTCAATCCGGTTCTTGGTTATGAGAAGGCGACAGAGTTAGCGGGCGAAGCCTACAAGTCAGGCAAAGGAATTCTCGAAATTATTCGCGAAAAGAAGATTCTGACGGAAGCGCAAATTCAAGACCTACTGGATCCGATAAAGCTGACCAACCTGGACAAGAGCAAGTACCAAATTAAGAAAGCGAGCAAGCAATAAATGCGGAGTCTTAGATCCCAACTCGTGCTTTTTCTCGTGCTGGTAAGCGTTCAGTACGCCGCCGCCCAGGCAAAGAAACCAAACATAGTGATCTTAGCAACGGGCGGAACCATCGCCGGCGCAGCAGCCACCGGAACGCAAGCCGGTTATACCTCGGGAGCCGTCACGATCGACGCGATGATCGCGGCGGTTCCGGGTATCAAGGACATGGCCAATATCAAGGGTGAGCAAGTATCCAATGTCGGCTCGCAGGACATGTCGTTTGACATCATGCTTACCCTCGCGAAACGCATCAACGAGTTAATGGCCAAAAGCGACGTCGATGGCATTGTTGTCACGCACGGGACGGACACGATGGAGGAAACGGCTTTCTTCCTGAACCTGGTCGTCAAGGGCGATAAGCCAGTCGTGATGGTTGGTTCGATGCGGCCATCGACGGCAGTTAGTGCTGATGGTCCACTCAATCTCTACAACGCAGTTGGCGTTGCTGTAGATCCTAACGCGAAAGGTCGCGGCATCCTGGTGGTGATGAATGATTGGATTCATGCGGCCCACTCTTTGACGAAGACGAGCACCACCGCGATTCAGACGTTCATGTCACCGCTGCGCGGGCTGGTTGGTGTGGCGAGTTACGGGAAAAACGATTTCTACAACACGCCGGAGTGGAAACATACCAGCGGCAGCGAATTCAACGTGGCTGAAGTCACGAAGCTGCCGCGCGTCGACATTGTTTTTGCTTGCGCTGATATGTCCGCCGATTTAATCGATGCCTCCGTCGCCAACGGCGCGAAAGGAATCGTGATCGCGGGAGTCGGCAACGGCAACATGAACAAGGCTTCACTCGACGCGGCTGCGAATGCGGTGAAGAAAGGCGTCGTGGTGGTACGGAGTACTCGAGTTGCAACGGGCACTGTTGGGCGCAACGTGGAAGTGAACGACGACCAATTGGGATTCGTCGCTTCCGACGAACTCAATCCTCAAAAGGCGCGCATACTCTTGTCGCTGGCACTACTGAAGCAACGCTCCAACAGCGAACTCCAGAAGTTGTTTATGACCTACTAAAAGCTTTGCCACAAAACGCACAAACTTTGTTTTGGGAAAAGTTTATGTGCCTTTTTGTGGCTAACACCTCTTCATATGATCTGGATCGAGTTGCTGATTCTGCTGGCTTGCATCGTGATCGGCGCACGACTAGGTGGAATTGCGCTCGGCACAGTTGCCGGTATCGGTCTCGCGATCTTCGTTTTCATTTTTGCCCTTCCTCCAGGTGGTCCACCGCCGGGCGTTCTCGGCATGATCATCGCAGTCATCACGGCGCTCGCTACGATGCAGGCAGCCGGAGGACTCGACTATCTGGTGTCGCTCGCTGAGCGCATCATGCATCGACGCCCGCAGTACGTCACCTTTATCGCTCCCGTTGCCACTTATCTCCTCGTCTTCGCTTCGGGTACGACTCATGTCATTTACGCACTGCTGCCGGTAATCGCAGAGGTCGCGCGCAAAGGAAACGTACGTCCTGAACGTCCACTCTCCATCAGTGTCATCGCGGGATTCAACGGAGCGCTTGCATCGCCGATCTCGCCGTCGACAGTGGCAATGGTTGGGCTCATGATGGCCCAGGGAATCTCGCTTCCACGTCTTCTCTCGATAACGATCCCATCGACGTTCATCGCCGTTTTGATAGGCGCACTTTCGGTGGCGTGGCGCGGAAAGAAGCTCGACGAGGATCCGGAATATCAAAAGCGTCTGGCGGAAGGTGCGTTGAAGCCGCCCACAACTACGGTGGAATTCAAAGGAAAAGGTTTGGTAAACGCGCGCGGATCGATGCTGCTGTTTCTGACCGGTATCGTCGTCGTTGTCTTAATAGGAATCTTCCCGAGCCTGCGCCCGTTCTACGAAGTTTCAAACGGCAGCACGACGGATTACGAGCAGGTGAACATGGGAATGGCGATCATGATCATCATGATTGCGGTGGCCGGTTTGATAATGATCTTTTTCAAGGCCTCACCTGAGGCGACGCTCAAGGGAACGATCATGCGCAGTGGTCTTACGGCGATCATCTCGATTCTCGGAATCTCCTGGCTCGGGTCATCTTTCTTCGAAGGCAATCGCAGCTACATCGTCACGCAGGTTTCGGATCTGGTCCAACATTATCCATCGACTTTCGCGGTGGGCATGTTTCTGCTGTCGACGTTGTTGTTCAGCCAGGCGGCGACTGTCTCGCTGCTGATACCGGTGGGCCAGGCACTCGGAGTTCCCCTCCCCTTGTTGCTGGGATTTTATCCGACTGCCGGTGGACTGTTTTTCCTTCCTACCTACGGCACCGTGCTCGCTGCCGTCTCCTTCGATCAGACTGGCACGACGAAGATAGGAAAGTATCTACTGAATCACAGTTTCATGCGCCCGGGTCTGGTGACGATGATCTCAGCGGTGCTAATAGCGCTCTTGCTCAGCACGATCCTGACGCGCTGAAACTAATTTGCAGGCGGTTTGATGGTAATCGAAACTTTATTGCTCTCCAGGCCATGATAGACAACACTCATTGAAACATCTCCACCATTCGCCAACTCGTCGGGCAGGCGGACGTTTATCTGAATCAGATATGAGAAGTTCGGAATTTTGCCCAGGTATTCAGCAGGAACCGAAAAGATTGCATGCTGAGAGTTCTCCATACGGACGGTGACGGACGCGGCGTCTTCACCTGGCTGTAGATCGATATTTGTGGCGAAGAGAATGATTCGAGTGCGCTGATCGGAACTGAAGTTGGTAATTGAGGTAAATGGAAACGGGTCGCGAACCGCTACCGAATCCACCACAGCGCCCCGATTGTCTTGCTCAGAAGCAAGAAGCTGGGGTGGCGTGGGGGCGCCACAAGTATTCAGTATTACTGAAACAGAAGTTGCAAAGCCGGTATTTAGCAAGGCCAGGTCCGGTTTGCCGTCATTGTTAAAATCTCCGGTCGCGACTCTGTCAAAAAACCTCGCCTGATCGGTTGGCAGGCCGAAACCTCCGCTTCCGTTTCCGAGCGTAACGTATACTCTCCCGTTTGCGACTGCCAGGTCCAGGTTACCGTCCAGATTAAAGTCACTGGCGGCGACAAACTTTGGATTCGAGGTGATTCGAAAACTGGTGGAGGAAGCAAAGGTACCCGCTCCGGTTCCTAATCTGATCGTTATTGTATTGAAAAAATCTCCCTGCTGAGAGTCGACGTTAACTAAATCCAACTTCCCGTCGTGGTTGAAATCTCCTAAGAGCACACTAATGGGTGCGCTCGTAATGACAAAATTCTGGTCGATAGTGAATTTGCCCGCTCCGTCTCCGATCATGGTCATCACATGGGGCGCGCCTCCGGACACCAACTGCTGAGGGACGACTCCCAGCGCCAAATCCAATTTGCCATCCCCGTTCAAATCGCCCGTGGCGATCGACGCAACCGATATCTTTTGAAAGTCAGGAGCCTGCGATTGATTGAATCCTCCCGCGCCATCGCCGAGCAGAACTGACACACCACCGGAAAAAACCACGAATGGGCCCTCATTAATAAGCGCAAAACCAGCAGTGCCGACTGCCAGATCCAATCGGCCATCGTTGTTGAAATCACCGGTTGCGAGAGATGATGGAGCAGAACCAGCGACAGTGTTAATCGCCGGGCCAAAGTCACCTTTTCCGTCTCCTAGTCTGACTGAAACTGTGCCGAGCGTCGGGTGTGCTCGATCAACATTACTGTTTGCCGTGGTGAAATCGAGGTTTTGGTCGCCGTTGAAATCACCCACTACGACATAGACTGGTTCACGTTCGACTGGAAAGTGTTTTGCAGTTCCAAAATTGCCGGTCCCATCACCCAGCAGGAGAGAAACATCGCTAGCGAAATACTCTTTATTCGCCACCACCAGATCCTGCTTGCCATCATTGTTGAAATCTCCAGCAGCGACGAAGCGCGAATCCTGGCCCGTGCCGAAGCTCGTAGGCGCCGAGAAGGCAGGCCAGGAACACCCAGCAGACACTGCTTGTGCAGTATGCCCTGAGAACCGGACAGATACGAGGTTCAACAACACAATGCAGCCGAGAATTCCGGCGGCTGGCCAAGTCCTATTAAATTGCGTTTTTAATTTCCTGCTAAACATTTGCCGTACTATCTTGACCCAAACCGGGCAAGATTGTGAAGTGTGCCCACCGACGCCATTCCAACCCACGATCTTCAAAAGGGTTGAGCGTAGCCGCACTGAGTATTGCGGCTACGCTCTTTCGCAGGGCACTTGAATTCGTGCATCAATGAAGTTTCGGTGTTTGTGTAACTTGAATCTGACCCATCATCAGTTGTTCAAGGGCCAGTAAGATCCTGCACACCGATGGAAGTATTGCCGGTACCGAGCTGAAGAATGGCGACAACTCGCTTCACGGCGCCGATATCATAGTAGAATCGCAATTGAAAGTTGAGCGATTAAAAAAACGACCCGCCCATGTCACGCATCGGTTTATTAAATGAGAAACCGCTCCACGCATCACTGAAACAGTGGTACGCACGGCCGGGTGATCGACTTGAAGTCCCTGTTGACGGGTTTGTGATCGATATAGTTCGAGACGACCTATTGATAGAGATCCAAACGCGTAACTTCGCCGCGATTAATTCAAAGCTTTGCAAGCTGACGCGTTCATATCAAGTGCGACTGGTTTACCCGCTCGTCCATGAAAAATGGATTGTTCGGTCAGCGGCTAATGGCGGTATAGCCATCCGGCGTAAGTCACCGAAGCGAGGACGATTGGAGGATCTATTCTGGGAACTGGTTAGCATTCCGCAACTGCTGTCGAACCCTAACTTTTCCCTCGAAGTATTAATGATCAGAGAAGAAGAGATAAGACGCTATAACGGAAAGCGAAAACAATGGCGCCGGAGAGGATGGGTGATCGAAGGACGTCGACTCATGGACGTCCTGGAGCGGCGCTTGTTTGGAACGTCAGCAGACTGGCTGGCGTTTGTTCCAGAAGGTCTGCAGTCATTTACTACAAAAGATCTCGCTACTATCGCGGACACTCGCCGGGACTTGGCCCAGAAGATAGCGTATTGTCTACGACGAGCGAACATGATCGAACTGATCGGCAAACAAGGCCGCGGCAACCTGTACCGAGTTGCTGATAGACAGCTCAACGTGGATTAAATTCGTCGCGTGGTCGGCTTCTCGGCATCTGGCTTTGCACAAAAAGTCGGCTCTCTAAGCCTGCGAAGCAGGCGGAAGCATAAAGCCTGGGGCGCAAGCCCCAGGATCAGAATAAAATTAAATTTGCGAGCCCATAAAATGGGCGGCAGCTCATTCGGGCCGCAAATCGTTGAATTTTTTTCACGTTGATTCTGTCGCCCGCATTCGCGGGCTTGAAAATCTATTGTGCTCTGATCCTGGGGCTCGCGCCCCAGGCTTTATGCTTCCGCCTGCTTCGCAGGCTAAGACCCGACTCTTTTTGCGAAGCTAGTTGTACCCGGCTTTGCACTAAAAGTCTTGGTTCTGAGATTTCTCTCTGTGCAACCTCTGTGTCTGCTCTGAAAATAAATGCGCCTCGCTGGCACACAAAAACAGCCCCAGCGAGTTGCAGAGGAAAGCAGACTTATTGTCAGCGGATCAACCGCATCAGTTCCGAGGCTAAATGAAGGTTGACCGTCGAACGAATGTTAACCAATGACACCGGACTTCACCAATCCATTTTCATGTTCGGTGGTGCGCCGCCGCGGCGCATGCTTAACTCTGTGGTGTGTTTTGCTCGGAATTCATCAACCACAGACACAGAGAAGAGCGCTATTCTGACTTTTTGTGCGAAGCTGGTTGTACCTACTTTCTCGCAAAGCCGGTTAAGGAACCTTAGCGGAGACTTCCTCGATTTCTCTCTCAACTGCCTTCAAACCATTAAGTAGAACGGTGCGATGGGCCGGGTGCCGGGCGTGCTCGAGTTGTTGAAGCAATCTCGATCTGGACAGATGCAGGGAGTCGAGGCGCTCCTTCAGCACTCGTTGTTCCCTTGTGGCCTCAGTCTGCGACGGTTGCTGCTGGCGTGATTCGCCTTCTTCGATTTGATCGGCAACCGCCTTGCTTTCCCAGCCACGAGCCATAACTTAACTCATCCACTCCATTGTTGAATGGAGCAAGTTTATACCAAAGCAGTCGAAAGAGGATCTTTTCCGCGAGCTGTGGATCCTTGCGTCCCGTTCGGCGACGCGCTTAGTATTCGCCACGACCAGACTGCTCGGTTCTGAGAAACAGATCACTCAGAAGATGGGAACATGAAACTCCTTCTTGCATCATTTGCTACAGGCATAGCTGTTACCGCTGCCCTATTCATAACTGTACTATTTGCCAGAGCCTTGTTCAGAGACCAGGCTTCGGTGACGTTTGCGCTGTGGTTTTTTTTCTGGCCTATTTGGTTTGTGCGAATAGTGCCAGGAATTTCCCAAAACACTTTGACCTGGCTCTCACTTGCGATAGGGATACTGCTGGATGCCCTGTTTATCTCCTCCGTGACCTACTGTCTGTTGAGGTTTATCCTTCCAAAGCAAAAGAGAGAGCGCATTCCACCTCCGCAAGCCCCGACTTTCTGAAAGATCAACCGGTGAAACGAACACTCCTTTGCGGATTCTTCGGGCGACTAATTACCACATTGGTGTGCGCAACCTCATGCGCTCTCGCGATTGGTCAGGAACAGACGAACGACACATTCACCGCGATTCCCCTCTCCGAAGCCGTTCGTTACCACATTGATTTCACCGGCTTTTTCGCCTCATCGGAAGCCGAACGCGCGCAGCGCGCCAAACTCGATTCGCTTCTCAAAGAGCTCGAATCCCTCAGAGGCAAGACCACAAACAGCGCTGACAATCTTGACCGCGCGTTGCGACTAAATGATCAGGCTCAAACTGAATTCTACAAACACTATGCTTATCTTTACTTGCGAAACGCCATCAACACTACGGATGAAGAAAGCCTGAATCAATCCTCAGCACTGGATGCCGAGGTCGCCTCGCGCACGGCGTTTCTGCGTCACGAGCTCATGACCTTAACCGAACGGCAATTGGCAGCGTTCGTCGCGCGTAAGCCTTCGCTGTCGTCCTATCAGTTTGCGATTGAATCGGCTCGCCGTTATCGCCCGTATGCGTTGTCACTGAAAGAAGAGGAATTGCTGAGCGCGATAGCACCCAACAACGATTGGGCCGCTGAGCTCTACGACAAGTCGATAGCGCAGCGCCAAACGACGCCGCTCCAGCGCGATGTTCTGGCTTTCACCCTCACCAGACTGGCGAGTGCGCGGTCGAGGCTCGCCCGCTTGCATCATTTTCCGGACGCCCCCAGCCAGGCGTACTTTGATAGCTATTGGACCAAAGGAGACGTCGATAATCTCCTCAGGCAGCTCGCACAGAAAGCAGATCTGTTTAAGCGCTATCAGCGCATCCGCGCAGAATATCTCAAGACGCAAAATCCGAAACTCGTGAAGCCCCCGCGCTTCACCATCGACCAGGCGAGTGAAATCATACGCAAGGCACTCGAGCCTCTGGGTCCGGACTATGCACGCGAATTGTCGTCCTTATTGGATCCTGCAAACGGGCGGATGGATATTGTGCCGGGAGAGAATCGACGGCGCGGCGGTTTCTCACAAGGTTTTATTGGAACCGACAGCGTATTTTACAGCGCGGGTTTTACTGGTTCCTATAACGATATGCGAGTTCTGACGCATGAATCGACCCACGCCGTTCATCGTCAGTTGATGAACCGCAACGGAGTTTTGCCGGTTTACGCGAACGGTCCGCATTACCTCTTCGAAGCATTCGCGATCTTTAATGAATTTTTGCTGCCTGATTATCTCTATCGTCATGCCACCGAAGCCGGACTGCAACGCTATTATCTCGAGAGTTTTCTCGAAGGTAAGGGCCTCGTGATGTTTCGGGTGGCACCGGAGGTGGTGATCGAACATGCGGTTTATGAAGGAATAGAAAATGGCCCGGTTAAGACAGCAGACGATCTGGACGAGCTTTCGCAAAAAACCTTTGCGACTTATTGGTGGTCTGAAAAGAAGGATGACTTCAAGCAGCGTTGGATGAATATTCCGCTGATGTACGAAGATCCGTTCTACGATGCGAACTACATCTACGGGTCTCTACTGGCGCTGAATTTTTATGAAATGTATTCGCGCGATGCCGAACATTTTTTGCCCCGTTACATCGCGCTAATGAAAAGTGGTTTTGGTGCCCCGCCCTCGGTCTTGCTTAAACGGTTTCTCGATCTCGACATAAACGATCCACGACTGGTCTCCAACGCACTCAGGATAATGGAAGAAAAGGTAAGCCTGCTCGAAAAGAACTACCAGGGTTTGAAGTAGAACGTGTGCAGACGTGGAATCCTGTCAATCGTGTCAGCCTGTCTAATTCTAAGGTGCTATTCGGATGATACCTGCATTGCTCGTTTGGCCATGAAGCTTAAGGGTAATCAGCCAATTTCCGTTCGGAAGACTGTCAGGCAAGCGAAACATCACCTGAGTAATGCTGGAGTTTGGTACGGAACGCACATCTTCCGCCGCAACATCATGGGGTTGGCCGTTACTGTCGGTAAGAGTAACTGTAACTGCCGAGGCCGAATCCCCTGAGTTGAGGGTCAAGTTCGCTGCGAAAACGATGAGACGAGTATTTCGATCGGTGCCCAGATCCAACCACTCAGCCTTGCTTATAACCCGAAACGGGTCTCGGAGAAACAACAAGGCATCAAAAGCTGCTGCTTGATTAACGTTTGGACCTGATGACTCCAAAAGCAGCTTAAGACCATCATCGTCCAGAATCGTTCCAGTAGCAGACGCTCCGCTTATGGTTGCATTAACGGCATTCGAAATGTTCAACGCAAACGTCTCATCAGGCTCAATCGCGGTATCGCCGTTAACCGGAACGGAGATTGACGCCGAAGACGAGCCCGCAGAGATGTTGAGAATAACATTAGACGCCGCCTGATAATCGCTTCCAGCGGTCGCACTCAAATCGGCAGTTGAATACGTCAACTGGATCAACTTTCCGCTTGGTGAAGATAATGCGACTCCGAAGTTAGCTTGTGTGGTGCCGCTGTTACCCTCCACCACGGAGACATTATTTAACGTAACGGTTGGAACGGGATCGGAATCGACAATACTTCCTGTCCCCAGCCCTTTCATTATTACGGCGTTAACGGGATGATGAAGATTTAGAAAAAACGCCTCAGTAAACTCATTCAGCGAATCGTCGAGGAGTGGAACAGCGATCGTTTTGATTACCTCTCCGGGCGCAAAGGTTAATGTGCCTGACGTCGTCTGAAAGTCCGCACCAGTAACCGCAGTCTGACCGGTGGTCTGGTAGTGCACGCTAACGGTTTGTGCGCTGACCGAAGATAATGAAACTTCAAATATGGCGTTGGCTTGGTTTTCTCCAATGGAAACATTGTTGATAGTTAGAGTCGGAAGCGACGGTGCTATCACACTGGAACAGGAGTTAAGAAAGATACTAATCCCCTCGGTCGCTAAGTCAGGCAAGCCGTCGCCGTTGAAATCGGCAACTGCCAGAGACTCATGTGGGCCTCCCCCAACGAAGTTCCTCGGCGCACTCAACCCACCGGCTCCATTATTTAACAGAACTGAAATTACGGCCGTATCAATATAAGATGTAGCAACGTCCAATAAGCCGTCGTCATTAAAATCACCTGTCACCAGGCCACTAGGCCCCTGGCCCACGTTGATGAACGTTGGACCAGCAAACACACCCGCGCCATTTCCAGGAATTAGCGCCAACGTATCTCGCATATGGTTTGCAACAACGAGATCGACTTTGCCATCGCCGGTGAAATCGCCGATCGCTGCAACTGAACTCCAGCCCGTATTGTTGTTTAGCGTGTAAAGCGTTGGTGCACCAAATCCACCCGCCCCGTTATTTAATAGCACTGAAAACGAGCTGCCGGGATTGGAGCCGACTACAAGATCGGGTTTGTTATCGCCGTTTAGATCACCCACGGTGATCGCCAGGGGATTTCCAATGGACGCCGGAAAATCAGTTTGGCCGCTAAAGCCGCCGTTTCCATTGCCAAAAAGGATAGTTACGACGGAAAAGTTTCCACTTCGCGTCAGGGCTACGTCTGGTTTTCCGTCAAGATTGAAATCACTAGTAGCAACGAATTGTGGACTACCACCAGCTACAGCGATCTTCTGAGATACGAAATTACCGGTCCCATCACCCGTCAAAATTGACACGCCCCCGCCGGTAAAATTTGCCGTAACCAAATCCAGTTTGTTGTCATTATTAAGATCGGCCGCTGCAAGTGAGAAAGGATTGTTGGAAATATTGAAAGTTGGAGGAGCACCTACACTAAACACGCGGGCCGTACCAAAACCTCCCAAACCATCACCCAGATGAATCGACACGCTATTCCCGTTTGGGTTTGCAACCGCGAGATCGGTTTTGCCGTCATTGTTAAAATCCCTGGCGACGACTGATCGAGCATCCGAGTTATTAGTGAACCTTGGTGCGATCTTGAAACCTCCGCTTTGATCGTTAATCACGAAGCTCACGGCGCTGCCGCTGTAACTTGAAACAGCGAGATCAGCGGAACCGTCACCGTTCAAATCTTCCGCAGCGAGATAGGTCGGACCCAATCCAATCGAAAGGTTTGTTGGATTAGCAAACGTGCCGTCTCCATTACCGAACCTCACCGTTATGCCTGTGTTGTGGCCAACAGCTAAATCATTGTCTCCGTCATTGTTGAAATCGGCTGTGACAATTGATGCGGGACCACTACCACCTACGGAAAGGATAGTTGGAGCGCCAAACGTTCCATCTCCATTATTGATGAGCACGGCCATGTTGACGATCAACGCAATCGCGAGGTCTGGCTTGCCGTCGCTGTTGAAATCCCGTGTCACGATCGAAGACGGTTCCGAACCTACGTTCGGCGTCGCCGCCGTACTAAACGCTCCGGAACCATTTCCGAACAAGACGGACACTTGACTTGAAAACTGGCCGACAATCGCCAAATCGTTGTTGCCATCGATGTTGAAGTCGGAAACAGCGATCGATTTAACACGGTCGACAGCCGGAAAAGAGGTTGGGCCTGTAAAAGTACCAGTTCCGGTGCCGAGCAGGATTGCAACTGTTCCTCCGGAATTTGCCACTGCCAGATCCAGATTTTGATCGCCATTAAAATAGCCGACCGTGACAGCAGACGAACTGCTATCGCCGACAGGAATAATTACAGGCGCAGCAAAACTTCCGGCTCCATTTCCAAGGAGAATCGAAACACTCGCGGGATTGAAATTGGAAGTGACAATATCCGGCTTCTGATCGTTATTGAAATCACCGGTAGCGACAGCTCCAGTCCATCCTCCCGTACTGAAACTAACAGGCGGAAGAAAACCCTGAGAGCCGTTATTGATCATTAGATAGACGGAGCTGGAGAAGTCGGCTGCCGCCACGACGTCCGGCTTCCCGTCGCCGTTGAAGTCAGCCACAGCAACTCCGCCGGCACGAATGTTAAATGCTTGCGGCGCTGAGAAACTTGGAGAGCCACAAGACGCCTTTACCTCACGGAAGCAGCCACAAATCCCGAAAATCAGAATGGCTGCGACAACTACTCTTGCATGATTTAATGGGGGCATTTCGAAAGAAACCGAAGTAATGCTTTGTCTATATTGTTTGTTTAGTTGGGAGACCGCATCGAACCGAATGAGAGCTCAAGGCAATACGAGCAGTGCTAATCTTAGCATCCCCAGCACTATTAAGACTCAAAAAACTGGTGCCCCCGGCGGGATAGGTTTCGTCGCTAGATGCGAATACTCGGAGTACAGGAGCCTCTGCGGGTAAGGTTGGCCTTGTTCGGAAAGACGCATTCGAAGAATACGGCGAGTTAATTACACGGATTACCTTATAACTACCGATCACATTTTCTCGTTCAAACGGACCAAATTCTCAGCTCAGTAATCGCTTAATAATCACACCTGTAAGGTAAGCAAGCGAGGCAGCGATTCCACCAACGAGCAATGTTGTAAAACCGGAATGCCACCACGACGAGGTGGACCATCTACTCTTTACTGAGCCGATCACAAAGAAGATGATTCCCGTCAAGAGTATGGACAACGTAAACGAGTGTTCGGTGCCAAACAGGTAAGGTATCAACGGAGACAACCCACAAATCAGAAACGCAGTAAACGTGCAGAGCGCCGCAATCCAGGGTGAACGTACCGCATGAGGTAATCCATATTCGTCCATCAGCATCGTTTGGACCCAGCGTTCACGATCAGATGTTATGAGTTCGACGATGCGCCTGAGCTCCTCGCCTTCGAATCCCTTGCGTTCAAAGATCTGCCTGACCTCCTCGCGCTCGCCCTCCGGCGCCAGATCGATGTGACGATTCTCGATGTTCTGCAACCGTTGCCAATCGTCATGTTCGGATCTCGTGCCAAGGTAGTTACTCGACGCCATCGAGAATCCGTCCGCAAACAGGTTGGCAAACCCTAGCGCCAGAATGATCCAGTTTGAAAGTTCCGCGCCCGCAACGCCTGTAACCACAGCCAGCGTAGTCACCGCACCGTCGATACCGCCATAGATCCAGTCGCGAAGATAATTGTGTTTTGGCCCACTCTCCAGACGTCGCCGGATAGCCTCCGGTGAATGCTCGTGTTCCATGCGTCCGGCAGGGCGGACCGGGTGTGAGCCTGCGGATAACCTGGAATCATTAGTCACGGCTTAGTTGGTAACCTTAATAGCAAGAGTGCTACTACACCATTCTCGATGCGCGAATTCGAGTGGCTACGGTTGCACCGCTTCCGTTGATCGGGGTGCGTCGCTGAGACTATCCCTCGTAAGCGAGGTCGTCGTACTCTTCGTTGCAGACCTCACAGCGAAACGGATTATCCAAACCCGAATTCAACGCCTCCATGTAAAGACGATAGCCGTCCTCATCCACAAAAAGCTCTTTGGCGCACATTCCACAGCGAACCTCATGGAGGTTGTCATCAGTAGGAAAGGGTGTGACCCCAGGAAGTTTTTGCTGATACTGATCGATATGAGAGCTAAGTGTTGACATAATCCCTCCGCTACTTTCTTCGTTCGGATTGCGTTTGACTCGAATCATTTTGACGACCTCGGTATGTCTGAATGGCAAAGTTTGTGCCCAGCAAATACGGTGAGTTCGAGGCTGATTTGCGGAGGCAGTGCGGAAAACGGCACTTATGAGTGCGAAGTTTTTCTCAGTTTGTCACGACTGGCTCGACACGTTGAGGTCGCCAGCGGAACACAAACTTCGTCACCTCTACAATGCCGATTGTCAACAGACCGCAACTACAGATCACAAGCCAATCAGTTGCCGATGGCTTAACCGTTCCGAGGATTGCCGCAAGCGGAGATAAATAGACCGCAAAGAGTTGTAACGTCACGACAATGAGTGTCGCGATCCACAGGAAAGGGTTTGCGAAGAGTCCATCTGTAGCCGAGCGCGTGCGAGAGCGGCAATTGAACGTGTGGCCGAGTTGGACTGAAACAAGAGCGAAGAGTGCAATAGTGCGCGAATGAGGCCCTGATCCATAAACCTCGAGCGACCACATGTAAGCACCAAGTACGATCATCGCCAGCATTGCCGCCTGCCAGCTAATCAAAATCAGAAACGGCTTTGACAAAAGAGTTGTGTGCGAACTGCGTGGTGGTTGGTTCATGACGTCTTTCGAAGCAGGCTCCACCGCTAACGCCAGCGCGGGAAATACATCGGTAACGAGATTCATCCAAAGAATTTGCAGCGGCAACAGAGGCAAGGGCCAGCCGGCCGCGATCGCAGTGAAGATCACCAGCACCTCGCCAAGATTGTGGGAAAACATCATATGCACAAACTTGGTGATGTTTGAATAGATCGTCCTACCCCCCTCGACAGCTCTCAGGATAGTTTCGAAGTTGTCGTCAGCCAGTACGACATCAGCCGCCTCTTTGGCCACTTCAGTTCCGCGTTGGCCCATGGCAATGCCGATGTTCGCTCGTTTCAGTGCCGGCGCATCATTGACTCCATCGCCTGTTACCGCCACGACTTCCCCCGCCTTTTGCAACGCTTCAACGATCCGCAATTTCTCTTCTGGCGAAACACGAGCAAAGACGTCAGTGTTGCGGGCGAGATCCGCAAGTCGCCTGGGTTCAGTGTCTATTAGGTCACGCGCGTGAAGAGCCGTAGGTTCCTCCTGGCCCAGTCCAAGCTCGCGCGCGATCGCGATTCCGGTATTTAACTGGTCACCTGTGAGCATCACCGTGCGAATGCCGGCGGTCTTTGCCCGCTGAATGGCTGCGGCGACACCCGGACGTGGAGGATCGATCATTCCGACCAGTCCAACAAACGTATAGCCACGTTCCAGCGCTTCTTCCGAGGAGTGTTCTGCGTTTCTTTCGAAATGTTTTATCGCCAGCGCCAACACTCGCAAAGCGCTGTTCGCCATCTTCTCATTAGCTGCTATGAATCTGGCGAATGCAACTTCATCAAGCGGTACAGTATTACCCGCCGCATCGCGATAAAGTGAACAAGCCTCGAGCACAACGGCTGGCGCGCCTTTCAAAGCCGCGAAGTGCTGACCATCGTTCTTTCGATGCAACGTCGTCATTCGTTTTGTCGAGGCATGGAAAGGTTGTTCCGCAATCTTCGGATGCATGGCACGCTCGTGTGAAACGTCGAGAACGAGAGCATCCGCGACGACGAGTAACGCCGTTTCTGTCGGATCGCCGACGGTACGCGTGTCATCTGTTGCCTCCGCACGGAACGATGCTTCATTGCAAAGCACACCGATTCGAATTGCCTGCTGCAACAACTCATCGTGTCCGATCCGATTTTCATCCTCTCCAATCTCAATACGCCGCCCATCTGACAGATAGTATTCACGCACGGTCATCCGGTTCTCAGTCAGTGTTCCGGTTTTGTCCGCACAGATGACTGTAGTGCTTCCCAGTGTTTCAACCGCGGGAAGCCGGCGCATGATGGCACGCTGTTGGGCCATGCGTAACACACCGAGCGCAAGAATCAGTGTTGTTACGGCAGGCAGCCCTTCCGGCACCGCTGCGACAGCCAGGCTGATCGCGACTTCGACCATCAACCAAAGACCATCCCGACGCAACCATCCGGTCACCATCACAATTGCCGCGATTGCCAGAACCAGATAGACAAGGCGTCGCCCTAACTGAGCGAGCTGTATTTCAAGCGGAGAGCGCTCCTTGGTCGAAATTGCGACCAGCCGGCCAATTTTGCCGAGCTCAGTGGCTGTGCCAGTGCTCACAATGACCGCCTCGCCTCGACCCGCAGCTACAGCAGTTCCGAGATAAAGCATCGATCGCCGCTCAGCCAACGGCGTCTCCAGTGAAACAGCGCGAATACTTTTATCGACAGTCGTGCTTTCGCCGGTTAGTGCCGATTCCTCTGCTTCGAGACGTACAGCTTCAAGTAGTCGCGCATCAGCGGGGACTCGATCACCGGCGTTCAGAATTACGATGTCACCCGGAACAAGCTCCTCCGCGTCAACCGTTGATTCAAAGCCGGCGCGTCGCACGCGTGTGAGCGTGCGTGATTGACGCCGCAGCGCATCGAGCGCGCGACCGGCTTGCCACTCAGTGGCAAAACCGACGGTTGCGTTGAGAACGAGAACAATGAGAATCGCGATAGCTTCAGCGTGATCACCTGTCGCCCACGAGATAACAGCTGCGATCGCGAGCAGGGCAATTACGATACTTGCGAACTGATCGAGGAGCACACGCCAGGCAGGACGAGATTGAATCTGCTGAAGCGCATTGGAACCATATCGAAGTTGCCGGTCGCTTACTTCTGCCGGCGTGAGTCCGACTTTTGGATCGACGTCGAGTATGAGCGAGACATCGCGCGGTTCGAGCGTGTGCCAATGTGTCTGGTCCAACAGAGACGGCGCGGCTGCTGAAGTGATAACGGATCTGGCAGGGACTGTCGCAGCGCTCATCACCGGGCCTCATCTGGATCAGGTTCTAGCAATCACACCGGCACCGCGAATCGCATCGTGCTTCAATGAAATCAATGCCTCGTTAACCTGATCGAAAGGAAACGTTTGCACGTGCGTATGCACGGGAATGCGGGCTGCCTCAAGCAGGAAGTCGTGACCGTCTTCCCGAGTGTTGTTGGCGACACTTCTCACCATCCGCTCGCCATAGATCAACGAGTATTCAAATGACGGAATCGGACTCATGTGGATGCCGCCGAGGACAAGCGTGCCGCCTTTTTCAAGCGCCTTCAGCGCCGCCGGCACGAGCTCGCCGGCCGGCGCGAAGATGATTGAAGCGTCAAGCTTGAAGGGTGGATTTTCAGCAGCATCTCCAACCCACGTTGCGCCTAGCTCGTTAGCCAGCGCCTGGTGACGCTCACGATCGCGAGTGCAGACATAAACCTCCGCCCCTCGAGAGCGGGCGAGTTGAATGCATATGTGACCCGCGGCGCCGAAGCCGTATATCCCCAGACGTGCACCCTTCCATGCGAGCTCAGTTAGGCCGGTGAGGCGTAGACAGCGATAGCCGATGATGCCGGCGCAAAGCAGTGGTGCGGCTTGAACATCCTCAAAGGCATCGGGTATGCGGTAGGCAAAAGAAGCTGGCGCAATCGCGTATTCCGCATATCCACCATTCACACTCCAGCCGGTGAACAGCGCTTGCTCGCAAAGATTTTCGCGACCGCTAAGACAATACTTGCATTTGCCGCACGTGCGATTGAGCCATGCTATACCAACTCGATCATTAAGCTGAAAATCTGCAACATTCGACCCTAACGCAGTCACACGCCCGACGATCTGGTGACCTGGAATCACCGGCCAGCGCCGCACCGGCAGTTCGCCCTCGACTACGTGCAAGTCCGTGCGGCAGATGCCGCACGCTGACACGCGCACCAGTAGTTCATCGTCACGAGGGATCGGAACCGGCACATCCACCAATTCAAGCGGTCGCTCATCAACCGGTAAGGGCTTTCTGAGCACCCAGGCATTCATAACCGTTCTCATAAGATCACTGAAGCCCCATCAACTCTTTAAAATTGGCAAGGTTCGTGCCCCTCATAACGTTGAAAGAACCCGCGTTGCGACCGGTTTTTGCGCGACTTTCCACGCACCTCGTGCGGAACTTTCCCCATGAACCTGGACCAGGCAACTAGTCTCCGCGAGGTTTTTCGCAGTTTGATCCCGTATTGGGCCACACTCAAGCGAATACAACATATGGCTACGTTAACGTGAATGTGGGAACGGCAAACGCGCCGCGGCGGCTCTCGACGCCCTTTAATGCTGAAACCCGGGAGACCGTGACTGCCGGAACTGGTGCACTGAGGGCGAACCGGTGCTAAACTTCGACTCGGAGTAAGACCATGCAGCCAAACAAAGTCTACGACGAAGTGATCGAATTCATAGCGTCCTCCAGCCCGCAGAATGTGATCGCTTTCCGCCCATCTGACGAAGCCAAGGCTCGCGTAGCCGACCTGATTTTCCGTGAGAAGACTGAAGGTTTATCAGAAGACGAGAAATCCGAACTTGATCACTACCTACAAATTGAACACCTAATGCGCCTGGCAAAGGCACGCGCCCATCACTACCTCACACATGGCTAGATGGATCAGTACCGAACTACGTCAGACTATCGTCGACCGAGCAAAGCAATTGTGTGAATACTGCCTCATCGCCGAGGCAGACACATTCTACGGCTGCGAAGTCGATCACATTATCAGCCTGAAACACGGCGGTTCTACTGAACCTGACAACCTGGCTTATGCGTGCGCACTCTGTAACCGAGCGAAGGGCAGCGACGTCGGATCGATTGCATCGTCTGGCGAGTTCACGCGCTTTTTC
>Ga0111538_10004474_pt1 | contig 19397 bp, 20 predicted proteins | sample SoiMethybrSBSTD1_FD_79669 | JGI IMG/M metagenome (GOLD analysis project Ga0111538, IMG submission 79669) | Bulk soil microbial communities from a Populus tree surrounding site in Tennessee, USA - Soil MetaG P. TD hybrid SBSTD1 (version 2)... | ecosystem: Environmental > Terrestrial > Soil >...
AAGGACCTAAAACAACAGTTTAACAAGGAAGCGGATTACAATCGTTTCCAATACGAAGAGCTTTCAGAAGCGGCTTTTATTGAAGACGAGCTTGAAAAGGCGGAGACCGAGTTAAAGATGCTCAGCAACGCCGAGGGAATAAAGGGAGTATTAAACAAAGTGTATTTCGAACTAGCCGAAAATGAGCTTTCGCTGGTACAGCAATTAAAAGTCCTGCAAAGCTTGTTGCAGGGATACCAGGCATATCATCCCGTTTTGTCAACGTTAACGGAACGTTTGCAATCTGCCCATATTGAATTAACGGATATCGCCGGCGAAGTTGAACGAATTAACGATCATATTAACTATGATCCGGATAAAATTGAACAATTAAACGAACGACTATCGCTTGGCTACAGGTTGTTAAAGAAACATGGCGTAAAATCCACCGCAGAGCTGGTTGAGATACAAAAGCAGTTTGAAGAAAAGTTGCGGGCAGTAATGAATATCGAGGACGCTATTGAACAAAAGGAAAAACAAAGAAGCTTATTATTCAAAGAGGCAAGTGAAATGGCAAAAAAATTAACCGTCATTCGTCAGCGGCAGGTGAAACCTTTGGAAACTACGGTAAACAAACTTCTTGCCCGGGTTGGTATGCCCAACGCGAAGCTAAAAGTGATGGTTAAGGAAGAGATCCAATTGAATAAATATGGGTCTGACAAAATTGAATTTTTATTCAATGCAAACCTGGCTTCCGAGGAAGACGGTCCGGGTACGCCATACCAGCCCGTTCACAAAATTGCCAGTGGAGGTGAACGAAGCAGGCTAATGCTTTGCATAAAGTCGCTCGTTGCTCAGTCAATAGATCTTTCTACGATGATATTTGATGAAATTGATAGTGGCGTATCGGGCGAGGCTGCCAGGCAGGTTGGAATAATCTTGAAAGAACTGGCAACAAGCAGGCAGGTTATTTGCATCACCCATCAGCCACAGATCGCAGGCAAGGCAGATGCTCATTTCTTCGTTTATAAAGAGATCGTGAATAATACAGTCAAAACAAATATCAGGCGGCTCGGTAATGAAGAACGGGTTACAACTATTGCAAAAATGTTAAGCGGGGAAAAGCCCACTGCAGCTGCAATTGAAAACGCCAGGGAAATGGTGGGGATTTAGTTGTTACTTTTAGGCACATTTTCAAATTTCAATACTTTCACATTCACAAAATTTCAATGTATGCCGAATAATTTACTAAAGGGTAAAAGAGGAATCATATTTGGTGCACTGGATGAAAAATCTATTGCCTGGAAAACGGCGGTGAAATGTCATGAAGAGGGTGCACAACTGGTTTTAACCAACGCCCCTGTTGCACTGAGAATGGGAGAGATTAATAAGCTCGCACAGCAATGCAATAATTCACCTGTCATCGGTGCCGATGTGACAAATATGGATGATCTGAAAAATCTTTTTGAGAAGTCAATGGAACACTTTGGCGGCAAAGTTGATTTTGTGTTGCATTCAATAGGAATGAGTTTAAATGTTCGCAAAGGCAAACACTACACAGAGATGAATTACGAATGGAACAGCAAAACACTTGATATTTCTGCAATGAGCCTGCACCGGGTATTAAGAACTGCCTGGGACCTTGACGCTCTTAATGAATGGGGTAGTGTGGTGGCGCTGACTTATATTGCGGCGCAGCGAGTTTTTCCTGATTACAACGAAATGGCAGATGCGAAGTCCCTGCTAGAAAGCGTGACCCGCAGCTTTGGATATCACTATGGAGTAAAGAGCAAGGTACGAGTGAACACCATTTCGCAATCACCCACGCGAACAACTGCCGGAAGCGGTGTGAAGGGGTTTGACGGATTCATAAATTATGCGGAGGCGATGAGCCCGCTGGGCAATGCCTCAGCCGAAGACTGCGCTAATTTTTGCGTGGTAATGTTCAGCGATTTGAGCCGCATGGTAACGATGCAGAATTTATTTCATGATGGCGGCTTTTCGTTTACCGGTGTTACCCAGGCGGTGATTGAAAAAATGGAAAAATAATCGATCGCGAAAACAGCCAGCCGCTAGCCATCGATCACAAGTCAATACAATAAACATTGAAGCCTCCGATTGCGGAGGCTTCATTATTAGGTGTCAAACTTTGTAGGGGATAGTTAATACTCATCTTCATTGAAAAGGAAATCTTCCTGCGTAGGATAATCGGGCCAGATGTCTTCGATAGTTTCATAGACATCCTGCCCTTCGTCTTCAAGTTCCTGGAGGTTTTCCACCACTTCAATCGGTGCACCGGACCGGATTGAATAGTCAATCAACTCATCTTTTGTTGCGGGCCACGGTGCGTCTTCGAGATACGAGGCCAATTCTAATGTCCAAAACATATTTAAGATGGTTTACTTTGTAATAATCAGAACAAAATTATCGGTTCAGGTAACCTAATTTTTCGCAAAAGTAATTGTATTAACGAATTTTCCAAATCAATAGTTGTTCAATGGGTAATGAATAATTCCGTAAAGTACAAGTCTCGCAGCAAGCTCGTTTTGCACAGCGAAGTGTTTTTATGGATATTTGACTAATTTAAAAGGGCTTAAACAATGATTTCGGGAAAGAACATCCACAAAAAATATGGTAGCCTGGAGGTATTAAAAGGGGTAGATATTGCCATCGGGAAGGGCGAAGTTGCGTCTATTGTTGGCCCTTCCGGATCGGGGAAAAGCACACTTCTTCATATATTAGGTACACTGGATAAAGCCGATAGCGGCTCTGTTAGCATGAACGATACAGTGATCAGTTTACTAACCGGAAAAAAACTGGCGGCGTTTCGAAACCGGCATATCGGTTTTGTTTTCCAGTTTCACCACTTGTTGCCCGAGTTCAATGCATGGGAGAATGTAAGCATTCCGGGATGGCTGGCTGATAGAAAAAGGGCTGAAGTAAAAGAAGAAGCCATTCAATTGTTAAAAATGTTGGGACTGTCCGGTCGACTCGAAAATAAGCCCAATGAATTAAGCGGTGGGGAGCAACAAAGAGTGGCAGTAGCCCGGGCGCTTATCAATAAACCCGACATCGTCATGGCTGATGAACCGACGGGCAACCTTGATTCGACCAATGCAAAGGAGCTGCATCAATTATTTTTCGATCTCAGAGACCAATTCAACCAGACATTTCTTATCGTAACACACAATGAAGAATTGGCGCAGCTAAGTGATCGTGTGTTACATATGAAAGACGGAAAGATTGTTGTGTAAATTGTATTCATTGTTCCTAAAAATCTCAACTTTCTCAATTTGATAAATTTTCTCATATTCTTGGTTTCCATGGAAGTTCTGCTACGTTTAGCATTTGGCCTGTGTATCTCGCCAAAACAAACAGGTAATCACTCAACCGGTTTAGGTATTTTGGAATAAGTGGCGGTACTTCATTTTTCTCTATCTGCAACCGTACACAATTGCGCTCAGCTCTCCGGCAAATGCAACGGGCAACATGGATATGCGAAACATTGATGTGACCGCCCGGCAATATGAACGACTTCATTGGGGGAAGCACTTCGGTCATCCTATCTATTTCATTTTCCAGTAATGCAACGTCCTCTTCCTTCAAATCGGGAATCTTCATTTTAGTTTCCTTTTCAGGATCGCACGCAAGAGCGGAGCCGATTGTAAAGAGGCGATCCTGGATCTCCTGCAAAACGGAACTGCTTTGTTTATCTGACAACAAATCCCTGCACAATCCGATGTAAGAGTTTATTTCGTCAACCGTGCCATAAGCTTCAATACGCAAATGAGCTTTTGAAACCTTTGTACCCCCGATTAGAGAAGTCATTCCTCCGTCACCGGTTTTTGTGTAAATTTTCATTACCATGATACATCTATTTATGGATGGTCAAATTTCAATCTTCATGAAGTAAACGGGCCAGGCACCCGGAATACAGTGTCGCTCAATCAGTGGTGAGTATATACACCGACCTTTTCATTCTTAACGTCTTTTTCAATAATGCCATCACGTAGCCTTACAATACGGTGGGCATGATTGGCAATGTCTTCCTCGTGTGTAACCAGCACAATGGTATTTCCTCCGGAATGAATCGAATTGAAGATTTCCATGATTTCATACGATGTCTTGGTGTCGAGGTTACCGGTGGGTTCATCTGCGAGTATAATAGCCGGATCATTGACCAGCGCTCGGGCTATCGCCACCCGTTGTGATTGCCCGCCGCTCAGCTCATTTGGCCTGTGGTGACTGCGTTCTGTAAGATTGACAAGGCTGAGCACATGCATAGCTTTTTCATTTCGGTATTTTTTGCTCATGCCCGAATATACCAGTGGTAAGGCGACATTTTCCATTGCGGTTAGACGCGGGAGCAGGTTAAATTGCTGGAACACGAAACCAATTTCCTTATTGCGAACGTCGGCAAGCTCATTATCTTCCATTTTGCTCACGTCTTGTTGATTTAAAATGTAAGTGCCGGCGGTGGATGTGTCAAGGCAGCCAATTATATTCATCAGGGTGCTTTTGCCGGAACCCGAAGGTCCCATCAAAGCCACGTATTCATTTTTGTAAATATCAAGCGAAACTCCTTTTAATACTTCAAGTTCATTCTTACCCATGAAGTAACTCTTACGGATGCCTTCGAGATGAATGATGGCTATTGCTATCTCATCCGAAGAAAGGCCCTGGATGTTTGCCGATGAATGTACAGACATTATAACTGGTTAATTTGAAGATTGTCTTCGGATGGTTACGATTTATGTTTTGTCGGGGCCTTAATTACTTTGGGCACTTTAAAAAACTGGTCATCATGGACGGGTGCGTTGCTCAATGCTTCCCCGCGTGTAATTGATCCTTCGATTTTATCGTCTCTCAATACGTTTATTTCTCCACTCATGTGAAGGAGAGGTTCGACATTTTCGAGATCCAGCTCATTTAATTTCTCGACAAACTCGATCATGCGCTGCAGGTCATTTTTAATCTCCTCTTTCTCTGCTTCATCGAATTTTAGCCGTGCCAGGTGAGCCAGTTTATCAATCAGTGCATCGTTGACTTCCATCTGGCAAATATAGCTTATAGTTAATTGTTTCTGGTTTGTGACGAACCCTGTTTCAGGAAGCGATTGACCGTTTTTAACACCTCAATAAGACGGAAAACCGAAAACTCAAAACTCTCTTTATCTTCGCCGCCTTATGGAAAAAAGGAAAGAAATAGTAATGAGTGGCATAAGGCCTACCGGCTTTTTGCACCTTGGTAATTACTTTGGCGCGGTTCGCAATTACGTACGAATGCAGGAGGAATATGAATGTTTTTTTATGGTGGCTGATCTGCATTCGTTGACTACTCATCCCGATACTTCCGAACTCAAACAAAATGTGCACAGGGTTTTATCCGAAAATATCGCGTGTGGATTGGATCCCGAGAAAGTTGCATTGTATTGCCAAAGCCATATACATGAGACCGGGGAGCTCTATCTATACCTTAACATGCTTGCATACAAAGGTGAGCTGGAAAAAACAGTAACGTTTAAAGAAAAAGCAAGGCAACAACCGGATAATGTAAATGCCGGCTTACTTACATACCCGGTATTGCAAACTGCCGATATCATTCTGCATAGGGCATCTTTGGTTCCCGTAGGCAAGGACCAGGAACAGCATTTGGAAATGGCCCGCAATTTTGTTAACCGCTTCAACCACCGGTACGGAAAAGTGTTTCCCGAACCGGCTGCTTTTAATTTTGGCGGGGAATTGGTCAGGGTGCCAAGCCTGGATGGAAGCGGGAAAATGAGTAAAAGTGTAAATCAGTTCGCCACGATATATCTTTCCGATGATAATGATTTGATCCAAAAGAAAGTAATGAAAGCAAAAATGGACTCCGGACCCACGAATAATAATTCACCCAAATCTCCCGAAGTCGAAAACATATTTTTATTGATGAAACTTGTGAGTGCCCCCGATACAGTGAAAAAATTCGATGAGGACTACAGCAACTGTACTATTAAATATGGCGACCTGAAACGACAACTGGGAGAAGATATGGTGAGGTTTATTTCGCCAGTGAGGGAAAAAGCAGAGGCAATCCGTAATGATGCAAAATATCTGAAGGAAGTCATGGAGAAGGGGGCTGAAAAAGCCAGGAAAAGTGCGAAGGCAACTATTGACCTGGTTAGAAATGCCATGGGCCTGAATTATTAGGTTAGCGGTACTTAAAGCCAAAGAAAAGGGTTGCGATCGATTCTAAAATAAAAAGATTCTATATATTCATTTTATCAATAGTTTTAATTAGTAAAAGGTTCGCGGTGCGAGCGAAGATTATGGCATGGCAAAACTGAAATCAAAACCTAAACATATAGCAGTGGCTGGTAATATTGGCGCGGGCAAAACCACGCTTACCGAACTGCTGAGCAAGCACTACAAATGGATACCGAACTTTGAAGACGTGGATCATAATCCATACCTGATGGATTTTTATGAAGACATGCCGCGCTGGAGCTTTAACCTTCAAATCTATTTTTTAAACAGCCGCCTTCAGCAACTTGTAGAAATACAAAGAGGATCAGAGACCATTATACAGGACAGGACCATTTATGAAGACGCCAATATTTTTGCCCCCAATCTGCATGAAATGGGCCTGATGAGCAAGCGGGACTTTGACAATTATTTTAATTTTTTTCAAACATTAAAAAACCTCGTGCAACCGCCTGACCTTCTGATTTATCTCAATGCATCAGTTCCCACGCTGGTGGGCCAGATACAAAAAAGGGGAAGGGAGTATGAAGAAAACATACGATTGGACTATCTCAAAAAACTAAATGAATATTACAACAAATGGATTGAGAGCTATAAAGAAGGCTCTTTGTTAATTATAGATGTTGATAAAAATAAATTTGCTGAGAAGGAAGAAGACCTGGGCGAGATAATATCAAAAGTGGACGCCCAGTTATATGGGTTATTTTAACTGTTTATAGGCAAAATAATCTGGCAGAAAAAAATAAATTGTGAATATGAAAGCGCTCGTTTTATTTGCCGTGTTTCTGCTGGCCCTCAACGCACAGTCTCAATCACTGAAGGATGCTTTATATGGAGGTAAATTAAAGGCCGACACAGGGGCAGTAATCAGGAAAGGTGACACTGCGAAGATTAAAGAAAACATGGCTCAAAAAGAGACCGAAGATTCGGTCAAAATGACTCAAAAGATCAGCGAAGATTCGATGAAGGTGGTACAAAAAGCAATTGATGACTCGATACGTCGTGAACATTTCGAAATAGAAAAACAAAAAGCGATTGCCGCTGGCCAGGATACGGCGGTCGTTGTAGCGGCAGCCATTGCGGCAGAGAAAACCGCTGAAGCTGCAGCAACTGAAACATCAGTACCTAAAGCCAACAATAAAACCTGGAAAGCGGTGATTGACGAAGTCAGTGCCACGGTTAAATCAGAGGTGCTAACGTCTAACAAGGTAAAAAATGGCACGTACTCCGTGCTGATAGATTATGAGATAAAGACCGACGGGCAGGTCAATATTGTAAATGTAGCTTCGGATCCAAAGAATTCATTTTTAGAACAGCAGATCAAGGACCGGTTAACGTTCAGCGCTCCGCAGCTGACCCCGGTGATGGGTACAAATGGCAAACCGCGAAATGCGGCCAAAAAACAAATGCTCACATTTGTCAAGTAATTCTTTCGCTTTTATATGACAGGGAAATCAGTAACCTGAAAATGGCGCGAGCTCTTGTAATTGGTCGCTGATTTTTCTGAGCCACTCCTCTTGTTTCTCTCTTTTAATGCTATGGTTGGTTTCCACGTCGTACTGATTTTGTAAGGCGTCTTTTTCAAGAGCTATTGATTCGTATATCGTTTTTAAATCCTCCTTAAAGCTGTTCTTGTCAAATTTGTACCCGCTCATGATTTTATTCAGCTTCCTCGCAAAAATTTCGGCGATATCAAAGTGACCTTGTTCATGTGTGAGGATATAATCTGTCTTGTGCAGGCCCCACGATTTTGTTTTTGAAAATGTACAGGTAATCTTATAGTTGAAGCCGTCTCTCCCTACATTGAATTCGAACCCGAGGTATGTGGCTGTCGACGCAGCCGCATCTGAATTTTCTTTTGGTTTGCCTTTATAATCTGCCCAGGTTAATTTCTGACCTGCATTCCAGCCGATAAGCTCTTCGTTCTTTCCCTGGCCCATCGCAGCAGTAGTTAGTACCAAAAAGAAAAAAATTATTAGTCCTTTCATCTTGCAGAATAAAACGACAATTTTAAACGAAAAGTTGTAAACAAAACCCAAACGGGATCATAAAAAAACTCCCCCGACTTGTCGGAGGAGTTTCAAGCAATCGCAGAAGGTCTAGATAGTTGGCGCACCCGCCAAAACTTCTGCTGTCGCCCCGTCCTTATATTTATCAAAGTTCTTTATGAAAAGATTTGCCAGGAATCTCGCTTTAGCATCGTATTCAGATTTATCACTCCAGGTATTGCGCGGGTTCAATATGTCGGCAGGAACATTTGGACATTCTAAAGGTACAGACATGCCAAAAACAGAATCTGCCTGGAATGCAACTGAATTCAGCTTTCCTTCAAGAACTGCACTGATCATCGCGCGGGTGTATTTTAATTTCATTCGCGTTCCTATTCCATACGGCCCACCCGTCCAGCCAGTGTTGACCATCCACACGTTTACTTTATGCTCCTGCATTTTATCGCCGAGCATTTTCGCATACTTACCCGGATGCAAAGGCAGGAACGGTGCTCCAAAGCATGCGCTAAAAGTAGGTTTGGGTTCTTTGATACCGGCTTCGGTTCCGGCTACTTTAGCAGTATAACCAGAAATAAACTGGTACATGGCTTGTCCCGGTGTTAGTTTGGCGATGGGCGGCAATATTCCAAATGCATCGCAGGTAAGAAAGAAAATATTTTTGGGCAAACCACCGATTGATGGTTCGATGGCGTTGCTGATATAATCAATGGGGTAAGAAACTCTTGTATTTTCCGTGATCGAACCGTCATCAAAATTGACACTGTTTGATCCCGGGTAGAAAATAACATTTTCCAAAATTGCACCGGGTTTGATCGCATTAAAGATCTCCGGTTCTTTTTCTTCTGTCAGGTTGATTGTTTTTGCATAACAACCTCCTTCAAAATTAAAAATGTTGTCGGCTGACCATCCGTGTTCATCGTCTCCAATCAATTTTCTGTCAGGATCCGCACTCAATGTAGTTTTGCCCGTACCACTCAATCCAAAAAATATGGCGGTATCCCCTTTTTCACCAATGTTGGCGCTGCAGTGCATGCTCAACACGTTTTGTTCCTGTGGGAGCAGGTAATTAAGGATTGTAAATATGCCTTTCTTGATTTCTCCCGTGTAAGCTGTTCCGGCAATCAATATCATTTTATGTTTAAACGAAACCACGGCGGCATTGTGCTGACGTGTTCCGCACACAGCTGGATCCAGTTTCAGGTCGGGAGCTGAAATAACATGCCAGTCGGGCAAAAAATTTTCAAGCTCTTCATCGCCGGGACGGAGGAACATGTTATACGCAAACAAGTTGTCGCATGGCTTTGCGGTGATGACTCGCACTTTCAGCCGGAAACGCGGATCGGCACATGCATAGCAGTCTCTCACCCATAGTTCAGGCAAGCTTTCAAAATACTCTGTTATTTTACCGTGAATAATGTCAAAATACTTTTGGTCAATTGGCTGGTTAACATCATTCCAGTGAATCGTAGATTCAGTAATTTGGTCTTTGACGATAAACTTGTCTTTTGGCGAACGACCCGTAAATTCGCCGGTACGAATTACTAAAGCGCCACTATCGCTCAAGACACCCTCGCCCAGGCGCAAGGTATCCTGGATTAATTCTTCAGGCGACAATTGATAGCGGACGTTTTCGGTGTTCTTTATTCCGGATAGAGAAAGATTCCGGACAGGGGTCGTGATGACTTGTGTTAACATATGGGCAATCAAATTTGGTCAGACTACAAAAATAACTCACAAATGTCCACAAATACAAACGAGCGTTAGCTCAATCTATTAAAATATTTATAGAATAGGCGTCGATGAATTTGATATTTTTTATGAAATTTATCCTTTTTTGAAAAAAATCAAACAGACCATAGAATCGCTTAAACAAATATGATTTTCAGCAGATTGTCAGACTTTTGATCATGCAAAGGCTGCCGCTCCTTCAATCCAAACGTAATAACATGAAAAACTTACCTCTAGATCAGAAGTTGTTCGTTCAGAACAGGGAACGATTTATCAGTAAAATGAAGAAAAATGCTATTGCCATACTCGTGAGTAATAGCGAAGTCCCGAGCAACGGCGACGCAATTTATAAATTCAAACAAAACAGTAATTTATATTGGTTAAGTGGCATCACACAGGAGGACAGTATGGTGATCCTGTTTCCGGATAACCCCGATCCTAAATACAGGGAAATACTTGTGCTGGTAAGACCAAACGAATTAAAAGAAAAATGGGACGGAAAGCGATTACGTGCCGGCGAAGCAAGGGATATAAGCGGTATCAAAACGATCGTCTGGTTGGACACTCTCGAAGCGTTGATGCAACCCTGGATTCATCTCGCCGACAGTATTTACCTTGACAGCAATGAAAATGACCGGAAGGCGAGTTTATTGAAGACAAGGGATTACCTGTTTATTGATGAGATGAAGTCGCGCTACCCTTTGCACCAATACGAACGGGCGGCGAGGATCTTCAAAGAATTAAGGGCTATCAAAACGCAGGCGGAAATCGATGTCATACAAAAAGCCATTGATATAACTGAAAATACATTCCGCAGGATATTAAAATTTGTCCATCCGGATGTTATGGAATATGAAATTGAAGCAGAAATCGTGCATTCCTTTCTTAGTCAAAGAGCGACCGGCGAAGCATATGGAAGCATTATTGCCGGCGGTGACAGGGCCAGGACATTGCATTATGTTGCCAACAACCAGCAATGTAAGGACGGCGAATTAATATTGATGGATTTTGGAGCAGAGTATGGAAGCTATTGCGCGGATCTTACCCGTACCATACCGGTGAATGGAAAATTTACCCGGCGGCAGAAAACAGTTTACAATGCCTGTCTGCACCTGCATGATTATGCCAAAAGCTTATTAAGGCCAGGTATCACGATCACTGATTATACCGATAAGGTGGGAGAGGAAGCAACGCAACAATTTTTGAAAATCGGGTTATTAAGAAAGAGCGATGTAAAAAATGAAGACTCCGAAAACAGGGCTTACAGAAAGTATTTGTACCATGGCATATCGCACCATCTTGGGATAGATGTACATGATCTTGGAACCAGGACCGAACCGATCAAAGCAGGAATGGTTTTCACTGTTGAGCCTGGTATTTATATTGAACAGGAACAAATGGGAATCCGAATCGAAAACAATGTTTGGGTCACCAGGAATGGCAATAAAGACCTTATGAAGAACATCCCAATTACTGCAGAAGAGATAGAGTCATTGATGAAAAAATAAAATCTATCTTTCCGGCATGAAGCAAATCCCCAATCTTTTCACCTTACTTAATCTTGTTTTCGGTTGTATTGCCATTGTGTTTATCCTGCAGACCGGTCAGGCAATTGTTTATGTGGATCGGGATGGCTATACGTCGGTAGACATGCCCGAAAAGATAGCTATGGGTTCTCTTTTCATATTTGGGGCCGGTATCATCGATTTTTTCGATGGGTTTGTTGCAAGATTATTCAGGGCAACGTCGCAAATGGGAAAGGAATTGGATTCATTGGCTGATATGGTCAGCTTTGGAGTTGCTCCGGGTTTAATAATTTACCAGTTCCTGCGAATCAGTTTTGCAAAGGAAACGGATGGTCTTGATGTTTCAGTAGGAGTTTTGCTGCCGTCCTTCATAATACCTTGCGCGGCTGCATGGCGACTGGCCAAATTCAACATCGACGACGCGCAGCAATTTTCGTTTAAAGGAATTCCCACCCCCGCGGCCGGGATCACCATTGCCTCTTTGCCCCTGATTGTTTATTACCAGCAATTCAACCTGCAGGAGGTGTTGTTTAATAAATGGTTGCTTTATGGAATCATTATTCTTTTTGCTTTCCTGATGATGAGTAATATCCCAATAATGAGCATGAAGTTTAAGGACAGCACTATTAAGAACAATGCTCCTAAGATAATCATTGCGATCCTCGCAATCGCCGCTGCGATAGCATTAAAATGGGTAGCAATACCGGTAGTATTGCTGGCCTATGTTATTGTATCTTTGGCGTTCAAAAATAGAATTGCATGATGTTTACAGTCCAAATAAAAGTTATGCCGCTAAAAGAATTGTTGGATCCCCAGGGAAAAGCCGTGATGGGTGGCCTTGAAAATCTTGGGCTGAGCGGGGTAGAGGACGTAAGGGTTGGTAAAAACATTACGCTCCAGGTAAGCGCCGATTCGGCCGAAAAAGCGAAACAAATTGCGGAAGAAGCAAGTAAAAAGCTGCTCTCAAATCCTGTAATGGAATATTTTGAAGTATCGGTTAACTAGCATTGAGCTAATTTGGAAATAGGATTTAATTGCAGCCGGCAACATTATTTTCAAATTCATGCTCTACATCGTTCCCACTCCTATAGGTAATATCAGGGACATAACCTTTCGGGCCATTGAAGTGCTGAAAGAAGTGGACCTTATTCTTGCCGAAGACACAAGAACCACTTCGCATTTGCTTAACCATTACCAGGTCACACGGCCCCTGTCACCGTATCATCAGCATAATGAACATAAGATAGTGCAGCATCTGGTGGCTCAACTCAGAGAAGGAAAAAAAATGGCGGTGGTAACAGATGCCGGCACGCCGGGAGTTTCAGACCCCGCATTCTTATTGATAAGGGAGGCCATTAAAGCCAACATAAGAGTTGAATGCCTTCCGGGTGCAACAGCCTTTGTACCTGCTTTAATTAATAGCGGAATTCCCGGAAATCGCTTTGTGTTTGAAGGATTCTTGCCTGTGAAGAAAGGAAGGCAATCGTTGTTAAAACAATTAGCCCGCGAAGAAAGGACCATGATTTTCTACGAATCCCCAATGCGGTTGGTAAAAACTTTGGAGGAGCTTTCAGGGTATTTCGGGGCCGACCGACTTTGTTGCGTATGCAGGGAGCTAACAAAATTATACGAAGAAAATAGACGGGGTACTTTATCGGAAGTAGCCGCCTATTATTCAGAAAAGACTGTAAAAGGAGAAATAGTAATTGTCGTGGCGGGAAATGATAATTAAAATTTAAAAAAGAAGCCGGCATGATTTTGTCCGGGGAATGCATTGCATCTTTGCAGGTAAAATAAAAAATCAAAACTTATGAAAAAGGGATTATTGTTGAATGCTTCCTTACTATTGCTTTCGGTTTTTGCTTTTTCGCAGGTTCGCGAGATACCCAGGGCCGTGGAAGAGACGTTTGCAAACCAATACAAAGGAGCATCCAATATTGAATTCAAAGACCAGCTCACCAGCGTCAATGTTCATTTTGAACTCGAAGGACAAAAGATGGTCGCTTCCTATACCAATAAAGGTTTGTGGAAGGAAACACAAAAAGAAGTAGAATTCGAAATGCTTCCATCGGAAGTAAAGGATGGGTTTGAAAAAAGCAAATTTTCCGGAAGAGAGGTGGAAAACGTTATCATGTTGTACCTCCCCGGAGGTGTCGAGCAGTATCGGCTTAAGGCCCGGAAAAATGATGTTGAGAAAAAATACCTTTATTTTAATCCGAAAGGCAGATTGCTCAGGGAGAGTGTTACTCTTTGATTTAATTCAACAATGATATAAAAGAACTTCCCGGTGGGAGGTTCTTTATTTTTTATATAAGGGATACTTTATTTAGTACAAAGATTGCTGCTATAGTTTTGGTATTAAAATAGCCAGGGATGATGAAAAAGATCGCTTTTATTACAGTATGCAGTTTAATCGCTTGTTTTTGCGGGGCGCAGCCCGATCGTTGGCAACAAAAGGTGAAGTATGAAATGGATATTGACATGAATGTTCAAACCAACCAGCTCACCGGCAGGCAAAAGCTCGAGTATTGGAACAATTCCCCCGATACACTGACAAAAGTGTTTTATCATCTTTATTTTAATGCATTTCAACCCGGCAGTATGATGGATACCCGCAGCAGGCGACAGGGAACGATACAAGCGGGCAGGGACGCCGATTGGGATCCGAGAGTCAGAGACAGGATACTAAATCTGAAACCGGGAGAGATAGGCTATCAAAAGATAAGCTCGCTAAAGATGAATGGCAGGCAACAAAAATTTGAGGTGCTTGAAACAATACTGGAGGTAATATTGGACAAGCCGATATTGCCAAAATCGAAAGTAGTATTTGATATGCTTTTTGAAGCACAGGTGCCACTTCAAATACGCCGGAGTGGAAGAGATAATCCGACTACCAGAATCCGGTACTCAATGAGCCAGTGGTATCCTAAACTTTGCGAATACGACTATGAAGGATGGCATCCGACACCTTATGTAGGCCGCGAGTTTTATGGGGTGTGGGGAGATTTTGACGTAAATATCACTATTGACAAAAATTATATTCTGGGTGGCACCGGTTACCTGCAAAATGCAAATCAAATTGGGTACGGCTATGAAACAGCGGGAACAAAAGTGGTGCGACCCGCCGGGGATAAATTAACCTGGAAGTTTACAGCGCCTAATGTACATGATTTTATGTGGGCCGCCGACCCGGAATATAAACATGTAACCCGGAAGATAAAGAATGACCTTACGCTGCATTTGCTATACAAATCTTCAGATCCGGCGTCTGCCTCCTGGGAAAAAATTCTGGTTGATGCACAAAGGGCGCTGCCGTTTATAGAAAAAACTTTCGGACCGTATCCGTACCGGCAGTATTCATTTGTGCAAGGAGGGGATGGCGGAATGGAGTATCCAATGTCCACGCTGCTTTCAGGTCCGGGCGCATGGCTTCACGAATGGATGCATAGCTGGTATCATGGCGTCCTTGCCACCAATGAATCTCTCTATGCCTGGATGGACGAAGGATTTGCGACTTACGGGAATGGGCGCGTACAGGCGTTTCTGAACAACGATACCACGAACTTTTCACAGGCCGGCAGTTACAAAAGCTATTATTCATTAGTAAAAAGTGACAAGGAAGAACCGCTTACCACGCATGCCGATCATTTTAATACCAACGCGGCATATTCAGCAGCATCCTATAGTAAAGGAGCCGTTTTCCTTGAGCAGCTTGGCTACATCACCGGCGCCGCAACGAGGGACAGGATATTGTATGAGTATTACAGGGTATGGAAATTCAAACATCCTAATGCAGCGGATTTTTTCAGGGTAGCTGAAAAGGTAAGCGATATGAAACTTGACTGGTACAAAGAATACTGGGTTAATTCTATTAAAACAATTGATTACGCTTTCGACAGCCTGTGGGAAGAAGGGGGCAAGACAAAAATTCGCATAAAGAGGATCGGACTTATGCCAATGCCGATAGATATGCGCCTCGTGTTCAAAGATGGCAGCTCTGAAATGCACTATGTACCGCTCGACCTCATGTTTGGGGCTAAACCAGCCGAACAAACCGAAAAAAGACGGGTTTACCCTCCGTGGAAGTGGACACACGAAACTTATGTTATAGAAACGGAAAGAAGATTAGGCGATATTTCGTTGGCGGAAATTGATCCGTCGCAGCGCATGGCGGATACCGAACGGCAAAACAACAGGATTAAATTATAATTACGTCGCCGGCTTAAACTAAAAAAACCATTCGCGAAAGCAAATGGTTTTTTAGTTTGTTTAGGGCCCTTCGAAATCATTTACAGCACTAGGTAGGTTTACGGTCAATGGAACTATAGTAAAAAGATATGTTCAAAAGTCTGGTCGAAACTACATCGTTTTCTCTTAGCACCCTATACCCGGTTCGTAGTATTTTAAAATATTTAACGGCCAAAGAACTTATTAACCGCCTCGACCCTGTTGGTTACATGGAGTTTTTCGTAGATGTGATATACATGTTTGCGAACCGTTTCAGGGCTTATGAACAATTCGGCCGCAATTTCTTTATACATCAGGCCCCTTGAAAGCTGTTCCAGTATTTCTTTTTCTCTGTGAGAAAGCGTATTCAGGTCATCGGAATCGCCGATGGGCACCGGCTTGTTTTGGAAGGCAGCGACAACTTTCCTGGCTATCTGGCTGCTCATCGGGGCCCCCCCATTGTACAACTCCCTGATGGCGTCCAACATTCGGGCGGGCGCTGTTTTCTTAAGAATATAACCGCTGGCCCCGGCCGTCAGGGCCTGGAAAATTTTTTCATTCTCTTCATACACCGTGCACATCATAAAATTGGTTGCCGGGACTTTTGGTTTTAAAATCCGGACACAGTCAATCCCGGTTTCTTCACTCCCCAGGTTAATATCCATTAAAACCACGTCCGGGTTCAGGATTGGAATTTGGGCGATAGCTTCTTGTGGAGTGCCAATTGTTCCAATACATTTAAACCCCTCAGACATGCTGATGATTTCCTCGAGCGCATTACGTAAATCCCTGTTATCATCAACAATGCAAACACTTATTTCTTTCATGGTGCAAAGGTGGGTCATCGCGCAGAATTAACCTATACCACTTAGTGGTAGTTTTAGCGGGCAACATAGAGAATGTACTTATCCTCAAAAAACTGCTCCGTAAAGAGATTCCTGATCTCTACCACCTTTGGCCGTGTATTACTTTCCTGTATCTCTCTTGCCAGGTCTCCGCCCTTTAAACAAATTAAACCCGGCGACAATTTGGATTGATTGTTGGAAAATTCGTCCCCCCATTGTAGTAGGCTTCCCTCCCCCGGTTTCTTATTTGCTATCAGCGGCCTGCTCCATTTCCAGAGATCTTTCAACGGTGCCACTGCACGGGAAACAACAAAGTCAAATTTCCGGTTTTTGATGTCTTCGATCCGGGCATGCTCAGTCGTTATATTGGTTAAGCCCACACCCGCGGCAACGGCATCAACTACTTTTAATTTTTTAGCTATACTGTCTACCAGGTGAAATTTGACATCGGGAAAAAAGATGGCCAGCGGAATACCGGGAAACCCACCACCGGTGCCCAAATCTACAATTTCAGATCCCGGTTGAAATTCAAAGACGGCTGCAATGCTTAGTGAATGTAAAACGTGTCGTTCGTACAAGCTGTCAATATCCTTTCTTGAAATCACATTGATCCTTTCATTCCAATGTTTGTACAGATCATAAAGTAAATCAAATTGCTGGATCTGCTTCTGTGTAAAATCTGGAAAGTATTTAAGGATCAATTCCATTGGCTGCGGATTGAAGGGACTAATTCCAACTCTTATCCGGTTTCTTCCAGAGTGCAGGCGCAAAAATGATGTAGTAGAGAAACATCCAGAGATCCAAAAAGAAGAACCAGGGCCAAAGGTCTTTTTCGTCCAGGTTTTTCATCGATCTATAAAAAATAAATCCCTGCAGCATCACCCGAAGAGCAAACAGGCCAAGCACTAACCGCCAGTCATAAAAAATCGCGGCAACAACCAGTAGGGGATAGAATAAAAACTGGGTTACAAAATACAAGCCGAGCAGAAATTTGTGTTTCCTTTTGTAAAATTTGGCGGTAGTATAGTGTCTTTTCTTTTGCTTTAACCAACCCGACCACGTGGTCTGGGGTATAGAGCGGGTGATCGCATCGGGATCAATTACGATGGCGGTGTTCCTTTTAGTGGCAACTTTATTAATGAAGAGGTCATCATCCCCACTGGGAATATGATTGATCGAAGAAAATCCTTTGTTACGAATGAAAATGTCTTTTTTATACGAGAGATTTCTTCCCACTCCCATGTACGGAATTCCGGCAAGCGCATAAGAAAGGTATTGCATGGCTGTATGAAATGTTTCAAAACGCACCAGCTTGTTGAGCGTTCCTGATTTCTTATGATAAGCACCATAGCCCAGTACAATTTCGACACTATCCCGGTAACCATCCTGCATTTTTTGAATCCAGAATTCGCTTGCGGGAACGCAATCCGCATCTGTCAGCAGCAATATTTCATGCTTTGCTTCTCTTATTCCAATCGACAATGGATATTTTTTTCCCGTGATCAATTTTGCTTCATGTGTCAGCTCCACTACGTTAAGCAGCTTGAACGTTTTCTTTAATTCCTGCAGGATATATTTGGAGTCATCCAGTGAATTATCGTTGACCATTACGACTTCATAAGTACTGGGATATTGTTGCACAAGTATTCCCGGGAGGTTTCGGGCCAGGTTTTCATCTTCGTCCCTGCTACAGACGATGACGGATACAGGGTGTTGTTGTGATTGTAGTTTTTCGTTGGGTTTGTAAAAAGCAAGGCGACTGAAAAAGTAGGTGTAATAAAAAATCTGGATGGTAGTAGCAGCAGCAAAAGCAAGGAAAATAATCTCTCCCCAGTGAATGGTTGGCATATTGCCGCGAAGGTAGAAACCAATAGGCAATAGCCAATAGGCAAACGGCCAAAAGGTTTCCACAGATGTTCACTTCTGGTACCACTAATTCTGTATTGCTGTAGGCAATTGCTTATTCCCCATTGTTTATTGCCAATTGCCTATTGGTTATTGCCAATTAACTTTGGGCATTATGGCGGCGTTACAGTTTCAACTTCACCACACAGATAAAAATTCAAAGGCAAGGGCAGGAACTATTACCACGGACCACGGTGAAATTATTACGCCTGTATTCATGCCGGTTGGCACGGCAGGCAGTGTAAAAGCCGTGACGCAGCAGCAATTGGTTGATGACGTAAAGGCCCAAATAATCTTAGGTAATACCTATCATCTGTATTTAAGACCGGGACTCGATGTACTGGAAAAAGCCGGGGGATTACATCGGTTCAATGGCTGGCAAAAACCGATACTTACCGACAGCGGCGGCTACCAGGTTTTTTCGCTCTCAGGTACCAGGAAGATCATGGAAGATGGAGTCACGTTCCAATCCCATATTGATGGATCAAAACATTTGTTTACCCCGGAAAATGTTATGGACATTCAACGCAGCATTGGTGGCGATATTATCATGGCATTTGATGAATGCCCGCCCGGCGGCTGCGATTACAACTACGCCAAAAATTCAATGGAGCTGACACATCGTTGGTTGGATCGGTGCCTTGAACGGTTTAACACAACGCAGGATAAATACGGCTATAGTCAAAATCTTTTTCCAATAGTACAGGGTGGCACATTTAAAGAGTTGCGTAAAAGCTCCTGTGACTATGTGAGTTCAAGAAATGCACCCGGTAATGCAATCGGCGGACTCAGTGTGGGCGAATCAGAAGGCGTCATGTATGAAATATGCGACTGGTGTTGCGATCATTTGCCGAAAGACAAGCCGCGTTACCTGATGGGTGTTGGCACGCCCTGGAATATTTTAGAATGTATCGGCATGGGAGTCGACATGTTTGA
>Ga0111538_10004475_pt1 | contig 19395 bp, 14 predicted proteins | sample SoiMethybrSBSTD1_FD_79669 | JGI IMG/M metagenome (GOLD analysis project Ga0111538, IMG submission 79669) | Bulk soil microbial communities from a Populus tree surrounding site in Tennessee, USA - Soil MetaG P. TD hybrid SBSTD1 (version 2)... | ecosystem: Environmental > Terrestrial > Soil >...
CGGCGGGGGCGGCTGCCGCGCACGCGGCCGATCCTGCCGGGCGAACTCGCGGTGGACTGATGCCACGCCGCCGCGCTGCCCGCAAGATGCGCGGCCGGGCGCCGCGGCGTGCCGCGGCCGCACGCGCCGCGTCCGTCAGTCGTGCCATCACGCTTCGTGAGCGGCTGCTCGCCTTCGTCGGCGAGCGCGAGCCCTTCGCGCTTTCGATCGTCGCATCCACGTTCGACACGGTGGGCGGGCGCGAGAACGGCGTCCGCGGCACCGAGTCGCCGCGTGAGATCGACGCGCTGCGCCGGCGGCTCGTCGCCGCGCTCGCGCGCGCGACGCTGCCGATGCCATCGGGCGCATCCGCACTCGAAACCACACCGGGCGTCTCGCTGGCCGAGCGACTGGGTCAGGCCCGCCAGTCGGTCATCGATCTCTGCGACGGGTTCCTGCAGCGCGCGGCCATTCGCGCGAGCCTCACGCCGGACGAGCGGCGCGAGATCCTGCGCGGCATGATCCTCACGCGCGCGGTGGACAATCGTCTAAAGACGTTCTTCGCCGGCAGTGAAGTCCGCTACGGCGACACGCCCTTTCAGGGAAAGGGATTCCGATCGCTCGGCCAGGAAGCGATCTATGCCGCGACGATCCGGTTGCGCCGCGGCGAAGCGTTTCGCGGCGAGGATGGCAGCTGGTGCGGCGATGTCGTCGGGCCGATCATTCGCGATCTGGGTGCGGCGCTCGGGATGCGATCGGATCCGGCCACCGTGCGCATGGTGCTCAACGCCCAGATGGGGAAGGCCGGGACGCCGATGGACGGGCGCGATCTGCACATCGGCGAGTTCGACTGGGGCATTGTGCCGGCGTCGGCACCGCTCGCCATCAGCACGCTCACGGTGACGGGCATGGCGCTGGCATTCGCGCGCACGCGCGCCGAGCGCGTGGCCCTGTCGTTCATCGGCGAGGGTGGCGCCTCGCTGGGGGAGTGGCACGAAGCGATCAACCTCGCCGCGGCGCGGCGCCTTCCGGTCGTCTTTTGTCTCGAGAACAACCAGACGGCCCTGTCCACGCCTGTGCCTGAGCAGTCCGCGGTCCGCGTGTTTGCAGACAAAGCCGCGGGGTACGGCGTGCCTGGAATCACGATCGACGGCACCGATCCCGACGAGATCGCAGCGGCCTTCACGTGGGCGGCCGAGCGGGCACGTGCCGGTCAGGGACCCGCGTTGATCGAGCTGGTCTCGATGCGCATGTGCGGTCACGCGCATCACGACGACACGCTGTATCTCGGCAAGGACTCGCCGGCGTCCTGGCAGTACGCGCCCCTGTCACCGGCGGGGTACGCGGATCCCGATCGCTATCGCTTCTGGAGCGCGCGCGATCCCATCGCGACGTACGCGCGCACGCTCGAGACCGACGGGCACATCGAAGGTGACACGCTGGCGGCGTGGCAGGAGGAAGCCACGGCGGCGGTCGAGGCCGAAGCGCGTGCGGTGATCGAGGCGCCGTGGCCTGACGCCGCGCACGTGACGACGGGCGTCATTGCCGGTGACACGGTCGATCGTCGGCGCCGCGATCCGTCGTCGCACGACGATCCGTTTCCAGACGCCGCCGCGTTGCCGGCCCTCGAGATCGAATCCGCGCCGCCGTTCGACAAGGCCGGCGCGACGTTTCTCGACGCGATTGCCCTCGGCGTCGGCGACGTGCTGGCCGCCGATCCTCGGACGTTCGTCTTCGGCGAAGACGTCGGCGGCGCGTACGGCAACGCGTTCCTGCTCCTGCGCCCCCTGCTGGAGCGGTTTGGCGATCGCATCCTCAACTCGACGCTTGCGGAGGGCGCCGTGCTCGGCGCCTGCGTGGGCGCCGCGCTCGCGGGTCTGCGCCCGATCGGCGAGATGCAGTTCAACGACTTCGTCGCGACCGGTTTCAACCAGCTCGTCAACAACGCGGCAAAGATCCGGTACCGATGGGGCGGCGATGTGCCCATGGTGATCAGGATGCCGTGGGGTGGCCTTCGGCACGCGGGGCCGTACCACTCGCAGAACACCGAGGCGTGGTTCTACCGCACGCCCGGACTCAAGATCGTCGTCCCATCCACTCCGCACGATGCGCGCGCGCTGCTGGCCACGGCGGTCGCCGATCCCGATCCGGTGCTGTACTTCGAGCACATCGCGCTCTATCGCGACCCTCGGATCCGGCAGGTGCTTCCCGAAGGAGCGCCGCGGCCGCAGCCGGTGGGACGCGCCGCGCTCCGGCGCGCCGGCGACCATCTCGCGATCATTTCCTACGGGGCGTACGTGCACGTGGCGCTGCGAGCCGCCGCGCGCCTCGCCGCTGACGGCATCGAGGCGAGCGTGCTGGACCTGCGCTGGCTCTCGCCGCTGGACCGAACGGCCATCGTGGCCCTCGCGCGGCGCACGGGCCGCGTGCTGATCGCGCACGAAGACACGCGCACCGGCAGCATCGGCGAATCGATCGCCGCCCTCATCCAGGAGTCGTCTTTCGAATGGCTCGATGCACCCATCCGGATCGTGGCCTCGCTCGACACACCGGTGCCCTATGCGCCGTCTCTCGAAGCGGCGTTTCTTCCCAGCGAGGATGAGGTGTACGTCGCCGCGCTGGCGCTGGCGAAGTACTGAGCGTTCGATCTTGCGGAAGCCGGAAGCCCGAACCCGGAAAGCAGACGGTTCCCTTGGATGGGACGACTACGCCCCCTTCTACGACTGGGAGAACGCGCGCACGCACGGACGGCGTGACGTCGCGTTCTGGCGCAGTCTGGCGTTGCGGTCGCGCGGGCGCGTGCTCGAGCTCGGGTGCGGAACTGGACGACTGCTCACGCCGCTGGCGCGCGCCGGCGCGCGCATCACGGGTATCGATCGTTCGTTGCCGATGCTGGCACACGCCATTGAGCGGTCCAGGCGGCTGCCGAAGCGGCGCCGCCCACGCATCGTCCGCGGGGACATTCGCGCGCTGCCGTTCGCGCGCGCATCGTTCGATCTCGTCATGGCGCCCTACGGCATGCTGCAATCGCTCGTTCGCGATCGTGATCTTGCGGCGGCGCTCGCCGACTGCGCGCGCGTGCTCAAACACGGCGGTACACTTGGAATCGATCTGGTTCCCGATCTGCCCGCGTGGGACGAGTACCGTCGCGACGTGCGGCTGCGAGGCCGGGCCAAGGGCGGCGGCCGCATCACGCTCGTCGAGTCCGTGCGCCAGGACCGGCGGCGCGGCGTGACGATCTTCGACGAGGAGTTCGTGCTCACACGCGGGCGGCGCGCTCGACGCCATCGCTTTTCGTTGACGTTCCGAACGCTGTCCGTGCCCGACACCATCGAGCGTCTGGCCGCGGCCGGCCTGACCGCGGAGCGCATCCTGGGCGACTACCGCGGCGCGGCCTGGGACGACCGCGCGGACGTGTGGGTGATTCTGGCGAGAAAAGCGTGAATTCCGCCGTGCTAAAATCCCATGTTCTGCTCGATTCTTCGAAAGAGAGACGTCCATGTCTGGCCATTCCAAGTGGCACACGATCAAGCACAAGAAGGGCGCTGCCGACGCCAAGCGCGGCAAGATCTTCACGCGCCTCATCAAGGAACTGACGGTGGCCGCGCGTAACGGCGGCGGCGACCCCGACATGAACCCGCGGCTGCGGACGGTCATCGCCGACGCCAAGCAGGTCAACATGCCGGCCGACAACATCAAACGCGCCATCCGGCGCGGCACCGGCGAGGAAGAAGGCGTCAGCTACGACGAAGTGATCTACGAGGGCTACGGCCCCGGCGGCGTCGCGATCCTCATCGAAGCCTTGACCGACAACAAGAACCGCACCGTCGGCGAAATCCGCCACACCATGACCAAATGGGGCGGCAAGCTCGGCGATCCGAACAGCGTCGCGCGCATGTTCCACAAGCGCGGTCAGATCGTCGTCGAGAAATCGAAAGCCGACGAAGAAGCGCTGATGAATGCCGTGCTCGAAGCGGGCGCCGACGACATGAACGACGACGGCGAGGCGTGGGAGATCGTGTCGGCGCCTGATGCGCACGCCGCCGTGCTCGAAGCCGTGAAAGCCCTCGGTGTCGAGCCCGTGTCGGCGGAAGTCGCCATGGTGCCGAGCGAGTACATCAAGCTCGAGGGCAAGCAGGCGCAGCAGATGCTGAAGCTGATGGATGCACTCGAAGAAAACGACGACACGAAGAACGTCTGGTCCAACTTCGACGTGGACGAGAAGGAAATCGAGGCTTCGCTGGCGTGAGGATTTTCGGGATCGATCCTGGATCGGTCCGCACCGGGTATGGCTGCGTCGAGACCGACGGCGGCCGGCACCGGCTCGTCATGTGCGGCGCGCTCTCCGTGGCCGGCGGGCGCGCCAGTCTTCCCGACCGGCTTCTCGCCATCCACTGCGGCCTCACCGAACTGATCGCCGAAGCGCGTCCTGACTGCGTCGTCATCGAGAATCTGTTCCACGCGCGCAACGTCCGCAGCGCGCTCACGCTCGGGCACGCGCGCGGCGTCGCCGTCCTTGCCGCCATTCAGGCCGGCCTGCCCGTGATCGAGTACACGCCGGCGGAAATCAAAGTCGCCGTCGTCGGCTACGGGCGCGCGGAGAAGACGCAGGTGCAGCAGATGGTGAAACTGCTGCTGGGTCTCGACACGGCGCCCTCGCCGCACGACGCCGCCGACGCGCTGGCCGTGGCCATCTGTCATGCGCACGCCGCCGGCGGCCGCACCGCGCGCCCGGCCCGTGCGCCGCGCCACGAGCGCAGCTGGCGCCATGTCCGGCTCGCCGATCTCCCGCGGCGCCAGGCGCCGTGATCGCGCACCTGACGGGCACGCTGATCCAGAAGCACGTCCAGCGCTTGATCGTGGACGTTGCCGGCGTCGGCTACGACGTGCAGGTGCCGCTCTCGACGTTCTACGCGGTCGGTGACACCGGCGCGCGCGTCTTACTGCACATCCACACGCACGTCCGCGAAGATGCGCTTCAGCTGTTCGGGTTCGTCACGCCCGCGGAGCTGACGCTGTTCGAACGTCTCATTGGGATCAGCGGCATCGGTCCCAAGGTCGCGCTCGCGGTGCTGTCGGGCATCGAGCCCGGCGATCTCGTGCGTGCCATTCGTCAGAGCGACGTCGCGCGCCTCACGAAGATTCCAGGTGTCGGCAAGAAGACCGCCGAGCGCGTCATCGTCGAACTGAAGGATCGGCTGCCGAAGCTGGCCGGCGATGACGCCGTCGAGCCGCCGGTGGAAGGCGACGATGTTCGCGCCGACGTGCTCTCCGCGCTCGCGAATCTGGGGTATCAGCGCGCCGCCGCCGAAAAGGCGATCGACCGCGTGCTGCAGGGCCCGGCCGGGCCGCACGACTTCGAGCCGCTCCTCCGCGACGTGCTGAAGAAGCTCGCCGGATAAGATAACGACGACCGCTGTGACGACCGATCCCCGTTTGAGCAACGCATCGCGCGTCGATGACGACGCGCAGTACGAAGCGGGCCTGCGCCCGCGCACGCTGGCTGACTACATCGGCCAGCAACGCGTGCGCGAGAACCTGCAGGTCTCGATCACCGCGGCCCGGCAGCGGGGCGAAGCGCTCGATCACGTGCTGCTGTACGGCCCGCCGGGCCTCGGAAAGACGACGCTGGCGTATGTCATCGGCAACGAGATGGGCGTGCCGGTGCGCGCGACGTCCGGCCCGGTGCTCGAGAAGCCGGGCGATCTCGCCGCCATCCTCACGAACCTCAAGGAACGCGAAGCGCTCTTCATCGACGAAGTGCACCGCATGAGCCCGGCCATCGAAGAGATTCTCTATCCCGCCATGGAGGACTTCGAGTTGGACATCATGATCGGGCAGGGCCCCGGCGCCCGGTCGGTGAAGGTGCCGCTGCAGCCGTTCACGCTCATCGGCGCAACCACACGTGCCGGGCTGTTGACGTCGCCGCTGCGCGCGCGCTTCGGCATCGTCCATCGCCTCGATTTCTACGAGCAGGGCGATCTGGAAACGATCGTCACGCGATCGGCGCGGATCCTGAGCGTGACGATCGCGCCGGAAGCGGCGGCGGAGATCGCGCGCCGATCGCGCGGTACGCCGCGCATCGCGAACCGCCTGCTGAGGCGTGTCCGCGATTTCGCCGAAGTGCGCGCTGACGGGCGCGTCACACCGGGCGTGTGCCACGACGCGCTGCAGTTGCTCGAGGTGGACGAGCACGGGTTCGACGAGGCCGATCGCCGGCTGCTGCGCACGATCATCGACAAGTTCAGCGGCGGACCCGTTGGGCTGAACAGCCTGGCTGCCGCCATCGGCGAAGAAAAAGACGCGATAGAGGACATCTACGAGCCGTACCTGATTCAGATCGGGTTTCTCGATCGCACGCCCCGTGGCCGCGTCGCCACGGCACGCGCGTACCAGTACTTCGGGCTGGCGGCTCCGGGAAAGGATCGATTGTGGTGAAGGCCGTGAGGCGCGTGAAGATCTCGGGACTCGGCACGTACGTCCCGCCGCGGGTGTTGACGAATCACGATCTGGAAAGCCTGGTGGACACGACCGACGCGTGGATCCTGCAGCGCACCGGCATCCGGGAGCGGCACATCGTGGATCCAGGCGTCGCGACGTCGGACATCGCGGCGCCCGCCGCTCATGCCGCGATCGCCGAAGCCGGTCTGGCGCCGTCCGACATCGGCTTCATCGTCGTCGGTACCACCACGCCTGACACGATCTTTCCGAGCACGGCGTGCGTGCTGCAGAACAAGATTAGCGCGACGGCCGCGTGGGGATTCGATCTCGGCGCCGCGTGTTCCGGATTCACGTACGCGCTGACCTCCGCATGGTCGATGGTGGCGACAGGCGCGGTCGAGCACGCGCTCGCCGTCGGCGCTGACGTGATGTCGAGCATCATCGACTACACCGATCGGTCCACGTGCATCCTGTTCGGCGACGGCGCCGGCGCAGTGGTGCTCTCGCCTGCTTCGGACGACGAGCCGGGGATCATCGACTTCCTGCACGAGATCGACGGCAGCGGCGGCCCTGCGCTGTGCATGCCCGCGGGCGGCAGCCGCCGGCCCGCGTCACACGAAACCGTGGACCAGCGCCTGCACTACGTGAAGCAGGACGGTCAGACGGTGTTCAAGTTTGCCGTGAAAAAGAACGAAGAGATTGCGATGCGGTTGCTCGAGCGCAACGGGCTGACGGGCGCAGATCTCGACTTATACATCGCGCACCAGGCCAACCGCCGGATCATCGAAGCGACGGCCGAGCGGCTGGGCCTCGGGGAAGACAAAGTGGTGATCAACCTCGATCGGTACGGCAACACGACGGCAGGAACGATTCCGCTCGCCCTGGCCGACGCGCGCGCGACCGGCCGTCTCAAGCGGAACGATCTCGTGCTGCTGGCCTCCGTCGGCGCCGGCTTCACCGTCGGCAGCGTGCTCTTGCGCTGGTCATAGGACCCTGGGGACGCTGGGGACCCTGGGTTCGAACGGGTTCGAACGGGTTCGGAAGGGTTCGAACAGGTTCGAACGGGTTCGCACCCAACCCATCCGAACCTCGAACCCATCCGAACCCCGAACCCATCCGAACCCCGAACCCATCCGAACCCTTCGAACCCGTTAAACCCGTTCGAACCCATCCGAACCCGTTCGAACCCATCCGAACCCGTTCGAACCCTTCCGAACCCAGCCTAGTGCGTGTTGTAGTTCCCCACCGGGTAATCCCCGTTCTGGCCGAACGGCACGTACATGAATCCACCGCTGGACTTCAGGATCCAGAACGCGCTCTGGCCGGGGGTCGCGCTCGGCCGCCAGATGGCCTGGTCGGTCTTGCCGTCGCCGTCCCAGTCGCCCTGACACGGGAAGTCTGTCGCCGAATTGCCCCAGAACGTCTGGACGTACGGTCCACCGGCGCTCGGCAGGTGCGACCAGAGAATCTGTCCACCGCTGCCGCGCACCGTCGCGATGTCCGTCTTCCCATCGCCGTCATAGTCGCCGGGGACGATGACGTCGGTCGGCGTGCCGAAGACGGTGCTGGTGAACCCGGACGTCGACAGTTGCATCCAGAACCGCGCCTGTCCGCCGCCGGCGTTGCGCTGCACGATGTAGTCCCACTTGCCATCGCCGTCGTAGTCGCCGGGTGAGGGGAAGTCGCCGTTCTGGCCGAACTGGCTCACGAGCATCTGCGCGTTCGTGCTCTTGCGCGAGTACCAGAAGCTCGGGTTACCGGATGCCGGCCCGGCGCGGTAGACCGTCGGGTCGTTCAGGCCATCGCCGTCGTAGTCGCCGTCGACCGACGGGTCGTCTCCAACCGTGCCCCACGGCAGAGCGACGACGCCGCCGTCCGAGCTGCGAAGATAGTAATAGACGGCCTGTGGGGCGGCTCGCCAGATCCCGATATCGACCTTGCCGTCGCTATCGAGGTCACCCGACGGGACATACTCGTCGGACGCGATGCCCCACGCCGCCGCTTTGAAGCCGCTGGTGCCCTGGTAGAACCACGTGATCTGGCCCGTCGGTCCGCCGCCCGTGTTGCGCACGACGGCGAAGTCCGTCTTGTGGTCGCCGTCGAAGTCGATCACCGTCGGATGCGCCGGTGCCCCGTTGGTCGTGAGGTTGAGCGACCAGCCGCCGGAAATCGATCCGCTGTCGCCGCTGACGAAGTCCACGACGTACAGACTCCACGTGCCATTCGCAGCCGTGCCGTTGAACGTGGACGCGAACGTCGCCGTGTTCCCACCCGCAGGGCCAGGGTGGTTGTAGGTTGTCCCAGGGCCAGGCGCAGGGAAGCCGTCGCCCGTGAAGAATGCCGTCGGCTTGTACGTGCCTGTTGTCAGCGCCCCGGTGTCGGGCATCGCGGCCGCGCCGTCCTGCAAGGTGATCGTCGCGTTCGTTACGGCGCCATCCGAGACGCCGTCCATCAGCAGGAGCGCCCCGCCCGGTCCCGTCAGCAAGATGCCGACGTCATCAAGGAAGGTGTGGCTCAAGCCGTTGAGCGTCACGCTCACGCCCGTGATGGTGCCAGAGAGGCCGCTCACGATGATGTTGGAGGGATACGGCGACCCGTTTCCCAGTGAAGGAATCGTAATCGCGCTCGCGTTCGTGAACACCACGGCTTGCGGCGTCGGCGATGTCATCCATGCCAAGACGCCCACAAGAATCCCGAACGCTATTTTTCGAATCGACGATGTCGAACGCGGATACTTCATAGACTTGCCCCTCCGGACGGTGAAGTCGAAGACTCAATGAACATATGCATTGGCTGTTGGAAAGTCGGTGCTGAGCCCCCAATTGGTGACCGACCAGTTGCCGTCGGAGCTTCTCAGCGCGAAAAAGGTGCCGGTGGTCGGACGCCACACGGCGACGTCCGTCTTGCCGTCACCGTCGTAGTCGCCGGGTACGGGAATGTCGGTTGAGAATCCCCAGGCGATCGGGACGACCGCGCCGTCGATGCTGCGGCGGAGGTACCACGTCAGCACGCCCGCGATTGGCCGGGCCACGGCCAGATCGGCGAGCCCGTCGCCGTCGTAATCGGCCGGCACCGACAGATCGCCGTCGAGGCCGTACTGCCCGGCAGCGAATCCGGCGGTGGATTGAAGGAGGTAATAGATCGAGCCGCGCCGGACGGCGATGTCGGCGCGAAGGTCGCCGTCGTAGTCCGCAGGAATCGGTGCGTCGCCGAACAAGCCCCATGCGGTGGTGATCGTGACCGCGTCGCTGCTGCGACGAACCAGGAACGAGTTCTGCGACGTGGGCGTCGCGCCAAGTCGGTATACCGACAGATCGGCCTTGTGGTCGCCTTCGTAGTCGCCCATCACCGTCGCGATGTCGATGGCCGGTCCCGTCTGGGCGCCGAGGAGCGCGCCGTTCGAGCTCTGCAGCACGAAGAACGTGGACGGGACGCCTGGCCGAAACACCGCCACGTCCGTCTTGTTGTCACCGTCGTAATCTGCGGGAACGACGACGTCGGTCGAGAGACCCCACGGGGTCACCTGAAACTGACCGTCGCTCGAGCGGAGCACGTACCAGACGAGGTTGCCGCCGGACTTTCTCACCACCACGGGATCGGTCTTGCCGTCGCCATCGAAATCGCACCGAACGGCGGGCAGTGGGGGCGGCGTAGCGTGCAGGGACGCTGACGCCGACAGCGCCAGAGACGCGAGGCCGATCAGCAGTCTCGATCCGCGCGGTGGGCCGTACGCGGTCACGGACATTGGGTCCATCTCCCGGATGTCGCGCCAATCATACGCGCGATCCCGTTGCAGTGTGGCGACGGGCCTTCCGTACAAGAAAAACGCCGGAGGCCGATGGCCTCCGGCGTGAGGTCTCGCTGCGAGTTCTCAGCAGTCTAGTGCGTGTTGTAGTTGGCGACGGGGTAGTCGCCGTTCTGGCCCCAGTGGAAGATCTGCACCGTGCCCGTCGACGACTTGAGTACGAAGAAGAAGGTGAGGTTCGGATCAGCATTCGGACGCCACACGGCGATGTCGGTCTTGCCGTCGCCGTCGTAGTCGCCCTGCACCGGGAAGTCGCTGGCCGACAGGCCGAACGGCACCTGCACGTAGGAGCCGCCGCTGCTGGGCAGATAGAACCAGTTGATCTGTCCGCTGACGCCGCGCACAGTGGCGATGTCGGTCTTGCCGTCGCCGTCGTAGTCGCCGGGCACGATCACATCGGTCGGCGTGCCGAACACGACGCTGTCAACCCCACCCGAGGCAAACCGCCGCCAGAAGCGCGCCTGGCCGCCGCCGGCATTGCGCTGAATGACGAAGTCATTCTTGTGGTCTCCGTCGTAGTCGCCCGGTGCCGGGAAGTCGCCGTTCTGGCCCCACAGCGCGACTTGGAGCGTGCCGTTCTCGAGCGAGTACCAGAAGCTCTGGGCTCCAGCCGTGGCTCCACCACGATAGACGGCAATGTCCGTCTTGCCGTCTCCGTTGTAATCGCCCTGCACGGTCGGTTCGTCGCCGCTCTGGCCCCAGGGCGCGAGGGTCAGGGTGCTCGTCGCGCTGTTGAGAATGAACCAGTACGAACTGCCGGGGGCTCCAGACCTCCAGACGGCAACGTCCATCTTGTGGTCCCCGTCGTAGTCGCCCGGCACGAAGAAATCCGTGGCGATGCCCCACGGGATGAACGAAGTGCCGGCGCCGCCCGAGTTCTGCGTGAACCAGGTGATCTGTCCAGTTGGACCGCCACCGGTGTTGCGGACCACGACCCAGTCCGTGGTGCCGTCCCCGTCGTTGTCCATGTAGTGCTGTGCCGAAGCGCCGGCGGTCAGCGAAAGGCTCGCCGCGGAAATGGCGCCCGTGTCGCCCTGGCCGCCGTCCATGATTCGAAGCGTCCACGTGCCGTTGATCTGGCCGGCGGACAAACCCGCGAACGTCGGCGTGATCGGTGTGTTGCTGCCGCCGGCCCCGGAGCCGCCTGGTGTCGTCGCCTGGTAAGAGCCCGGGGGAACCGGCGACGTCGCACCGGCCGCCACCGCCGCAGTCCACCACGTCGGCGAGGCCGGCGCGGTGTCGGTGAACGTGTATGGGCCAGTGACGTCGGAGCTGTCGCCGCAGTCGGTTGCTGCCGTGCTGTTACCCGTCTGGCTGAAAATCGTTTTGGCGGCGGCGGCGCCCGGTGCGATCAGCTGAACGCTCAGATCGCCGACCCACGAGTGCGCGAGGCCACTCGACGTGAAGCTCACGCTGACATCCGTCAACGGCGCGGTGAGGCCGCTCACGTTGAACGTGATATCGAGCGGTGGAGCCGTGTAATCTCCGCAGGTGGTGCCGCCAGCCGGCGAATCCGGAATCTGTCCGAAGCCGGAGCCTGGGAACGTGGCGCCCGAGAGCGACGCCCAGGGAACCACGATCAAACCAAGAGTCAACAGAAGACGTACGATCTTCACACTTGAACTGGACCGCCGACCCATCCCGCACCTCCCGGTTGATGCAGCGCGTAGCATAAACCAAACCGCGCTTCAACACAGGAGCGGAGTTCTCATAATTGCACGGGACGAGCAGCCTTCCTGCAGGGACGGGCTGAAGATGGCGTTCCTTACACTTTTGCGCGTCTTCGGCGCAGGATCGCTGCAGCGCGACCCGGAATCCGGCAGGTCAGCCCGTCGTCTGCGAGCGAGGGTCGTGCGTCCGCGGTCGAGATCAGGGGCTCCCAGGGCCGGTCGTCGCTCGGCGGGAGCTGCCAGACCACTTCTTCGGCGCCGCCATTGAGCAGAATCAGCAGCGTGTCGCCGCCCCGCTGGACGCCGGCCGCGTTCACTTCCGGGACAGCGTCGCCGTCGAGGAGCATGCCGAGCGCGCGCCGCTCGGCCTCGGCCCAGTGCTCATTGGTCATCTCTCCGCCGTCCGGTGTGAGCCACAGCACATCGGCGCCGCCGGCGCGGCGTCCGCCAAGAAACGTGCGGCGCTCGAGGACCGGTTCCGACGCGCGCATGCGTCCCAGCGCCTGGACGAACGTCAACAGCGCGGCGCGTTCGTCATCGAGATCCCACGACGTCCAGCTCAGCGTGTTGTCCTGACAGTACGCGTTGTTGTTGCCCGCTTGCGTGCGGCCGATCTCGTCGCCGCCGGACACCATCGGCACGCCGATCGAGACGAAGAGCGTCAGCAGAAAATTGCGTTGCTGTCGGCGGCGCAGCGCCACGATCTCCGCGTCGTCGGTCGGGCCTTCCGCGCCGCAGTTCCAGCTCAGGTTGTTGTTGTCGCCGTCCCGGTTCTCTTCGCCATTCGCCTCGTTGTGCTTCTCGTTGTACGCGACGAGGTCGGCAACGGTGAAGCCGTCATGCGAGGTGACGAAGTTGATGCTGGCCTGCGGCCGGCGCGCGAGCCAGCCGTAGAGATCGCTGCTGCCGGAGAGCCGCGTCGCCAGCTCGGGCAGCATGCCCGGGTCGCCGCGCCAGAACCGCCGCACCGTGTCCCGGTACTTGCCATTCCACTCGCTCCACCCCGGCGGGAACCCGCCGACCTGATACCCGCCTTCGCCCACGTCCCACGGCTCGGCGATGAGCTTGACGCGGCCGATGACGGGATCCTGCGCGAGGACGTCGAAGAACGATGACAGTCGGCTGAATTGCCCGGAATCGCGCGCGAGCGCCGAGGCGAGATCGAAACGGAACCCGTCGACGTGCATCTCCTCGACCCAGTACCTGAGCGAGTCCATCAGCAGCTGCAGCATCTTCGGCGTCCCGGTGTTGAGCGTGTTGCCGCAGCCGGTGAAATCGCGATAGCGCGCGGGGTTTTCCGGATCCACGTGGTAGTACACGCGATTGTCGATGCCGCGGAACCAGATCGTTGGGCCCTGATGATCGCCTTCCGCCGAGTGGTTGTAGACGACGTCGAGAATGACCTCGAGACCGGCGGCGTGCAGCGCACGCACCATCGTCTTGAACTCGGTGACGGCTGTGGGCGCGAGCGCCGTCGAGGCGAATCGCGGATCGGGCGCGAAGAACGCGATCGTGTTGTAGCCCCAGTAGTTGACGCGGCCCTGCTGGAGCAGCTGCCACTCGTCGGCGTGCGCGTGCACGGGCATCAGCTCGACCGCGGTCACGCCCAGATCAATGAGGTGCTTGATGACCGGTTCGGCGGCCAGCCCGAGGAACTTGCCGCGATCCGCGGGCGGCACGAGCGGGTGAAGCGCGGTCATGCCCTTCACGTGCAGTTCGTAGATCACGGTCCTCGGCCACGGCGTGCGCGGCGCGCGATCGTCCTGCCAGTCGAAGGCCGGATCGAGCACGGCGCCCAGCGGCGCGAACGGCGCGCTGTCGGTCGGATCCGCGGTGCCGTCCGGATCGCCGCCGGGCGCGTATCCGAAGAGCGCGGTGTCCCACGCCATCGGCCGTCCGATCGCCCGCGTCCACGGATCCAGCACGACCTTCGCTGGATTGAAACGATGTCCCTCGGCCGGCGACCACGGACCGTACACGCGGTAGCCGTACAGTTGTCCGGGTCCGACGTCGGGCAGATACCCGTGCCATATCTGATCGGTGCGCTCGGTGAGCGGCACGCACACACGCTCGACGCGATCGGCCGGCGCGTCGAACAAGCACAGCTCCACTTTGGTGGCGTGCTCGGAGAACAGCGCGAAGTTGACGCCCTGACCGTCCCACGTGGCGCCCAGCGGATACGGCGTGCCCGGCAGCAGTCGCATGCAGCCATCCTAACAACGCGCGCCAAGCGTCGTGCGTCTGACGGAAGATGGAGGCGTGACGCTCGCACAGCTGAGGCAGTGGGCGCGATGGCTGGACACGGTCTTTCGCATTCCCGGCACGCAGATCCGCTTCGGCATCGATCCGCTCCTGTCGCTGATTCCCGGTCTTGGTGATCTCACGAGTCCCGCGTTCACGCTCCTGCTGCTCGTGCAGGGTCTCTACCTTCGCGTCCCGCGCATCGTCATGATGCGGATGATCCTCAACGCATTCATTGATGCGCTGATCGGCGTCATTCCGGTGGCCGGCAACGTCGCCGATGTGTTCTGGCGCGCGAACACGACGAACCTCGCGCTCCTCGAGCGCCACGCGCGTCCGGGCCAGCCGCCGTCGCGTGGCGACTACGTGTTCGTCTTCGTCATCGCCGCCGTGTTCGGCCTGCTTGTGATGCTGCCGTTCTTCCTGGCGATCTGGCTCGCGTATCTGGTGTGGCGCGCGTTCTGATCCACTGCGCATGTCGTTCGTTTCCGCCTTCGACTTCGTCCTGCCGCCGGCGCTGATCGCGCAGGAGCCGCGACCGCGCGGCCGATCGCGCCTGCTGGTCGTCGATCGCGCACGCGGCACCTGGCAGGAGCACACGATGGCCGATCTGCCCGGCCTGCTCACGCCAGGCGACGTGATTGTCGGCAACGACACGCGCGTGTTTCCGGCGCGTTTGATTGGCCGCCGCGATCCGAGCGGCGGCACGGCCGAGTGCCTGCTGCTCGAGCGCGTGGACGGCGACGAGTGGGACGCGCTCGTGCATCCGGGTCAGAAACTCAAGCCGGGCGCGCGGCTTGTCTTCGAAGATGCGGCACGGGCGCCCGGTATCCGTATCACCGCCGAAGTGCTCGAGCAGCGGTTCTTCGGCCGCCGGCGCGTGCGGCTCGCCGCCACCGCCGACGGCGCGGCCGCCAACGTCGATGCTGCCGTCGATCGACTCGGACACGTGCCGCTGCCGCCCTACATCCATCGCGCCGATCGAGACGACGACCGTGAGCGGTATCAGACCGTGTACGCAGCCGCGCGTGGGTCGGTCGCCGCGCCGACGGCGGGTCTGCACTTCGATGCGGCGATCATCGAGCGCCTGCGCGCCGCGGGCATCGGGTGGACGACGATCACGCTCCACGTCGGCTATGGCACCTTCAAGCCCGTGCGCGTCGATCGCGTCGAGGACCACGTCGTCGATCCCGAACGGTTTGCGATCGATCAGCGCGCCGTTGATGCGATGCGCGCGGCACGCGCCGCGGGCCGTCGCGTCGTCGCGGTCGGCACGACGACGACGCGTGCGCTGGAAAGCGCGGTGGGGCCTGATCGCGTGGTGCAGGCGCGTGCCGGCGTCACGGACCTGTTCATTCACCCCGGCCACACGTTCCGCGCGGTGGACGCGCTCGTCACGAACTTCCATCTGCCGCGTTCATCGCTGCTCATGCTCGTCGCGGCATTTGGCGGACGCGAGCTGGTGCTCGCGGCGTACGCCGACGCGATCGCGCGCGGCTTTCACTTCTACAGTTACGGTGACGCGATGCTGGTAGTATGACGCGCGTGAAATTCCAGTACGACGAGTTCGATTCGTCGGGCGTCCGCACGTACCCGCTCGCGTCGCGGCCGAGCAAGGCGAAGCGCGAAGACTTCGCGCGCGCGTGGGATCCCGCGTCGGGGTTCGGCGGCTGGATCGACGCGCTGCCGAAGATGCTCGCGGCGGCTGACCTTCGCGCGATTGCGCAGGCGATGCGCGAGGCGCGCGCCGCCGATCGCGGCATCGTGTGGGGCATCGGCGCGCACGTGATCAAGACCGGCCTCGCGCCGGTGCTCATCGATCTCATGGCGCGCGGATACGTGTCGGCGATCGCGATGAACGGCGCCGGACTCATCCACGACTTCGAGGTCGCGCTGGCCGGCACGACGTCCGAGGAAGTGGATGCGACGCTCGGCGCCGGCACGTTCGGCATGGCCGCCGAGACCGGCGGCGATCTGAATCGCATCCTCGCCGACGGCGTGGCTCGCGGGCTCGGTCTCGGTCAATCGCTCGCGGCCCATTTCGGTGCCGCGCCGCCGCCGCACGCCGGACTGAGTCTCATCGCCAGCGCCGCGTCGCTCGGCGTGCCCGTCACCGTGCACGTCGGCGTCGGGACCGACATCACCCACATGCACCCGTCGGCCTCGGGTGAGGCGCTCGGTGCCGGCAGCCTTCGCGACTTCCGGTATTTCACGACGTTCGTCTCGCGCCTGGCGGGCGGGGTGTACCTCAACTGCGGATCGGCCGTGCTACTGCCCGAGGTCTTCCTCAAGGCGGTGTCGCTCGTCCGCAACCGCGGCATCGCGCTCGACGGGCTCACCACCGTGAACCTCGACTTCGTGAAGCTCTACCGGCCCGAGACCAACGTCGTGCGCCGCCCCGTCGCCGGCATCGGCAAGGGCTACTCGCTCATCGGACACCACGAGATCCTGATCCCGCTCCTTGCGGCGGCGCTGATCTCGGCGGAAGTGTGACGGTGTCGTACTGCTATGATTGGTGTTTCGCCGGTGTAGCTCAGTTGGTTAGAGCATGCGGCTCATATCCGCAGTGTCCGGGGTTCAAGTCCCTGCACCGGCACCATCTCTCCGCGCCACGGTTCATCGTCCGGTGAGCGTTCAGGATTCAGGTCTGTGCCGCACTCGACTGCATCCGCCGTCGCGCGCACGATTCGGCGCCGCGGCCTGCTGTCCGGCAGCGCGCGCGTGATCGTCGCGCTGTCGGGCGGCGCTGATTCCGTGGCGCTCGCCTGGCTGCTCCGCGAGATCGAGCCGCGCGCGTCGTGGCGTCTTGCCGGATTCGTGCACGTGCATCACGGGCTGCGCGGGGCGGATGCCGACGCCGACGAAGCGTTCTGCCGCGCGCTCGCCGATCGGATGCAGCTGCCCATTCACGTGGCGCACGCAGACGTGGCGGCGCTCGCGCGGCGCGCACGCACGTCGATCGAGGCCGCCGGACGCGCGGCGCGTGACGCCGCGTTTGCCGACGCGCTCGAACGACTCCCCGGCACCGACGTCGCCACTGCGCACACGATGGACGATCAGGCCGAGACGGTCCTGCTGCGGCTGTTCCGGGGCGCGACGCAGCGCGGCGTCTCCGGCATTCGTCCGCGTCGCGGCCGCATCGTGCGTCCGCTCATCGATTGCCGCCGCGACGACGTGCGCGCGTACCTCCGCGCGCGCGGTGAGCCGCATCGTGAAGATCGATCGAACGAGGATCGTTCGGTGCCGCGCAACCGTCTGCGTCACGACGTGCTGCCGGTCATCGCGGCGCACTGGCCCGGCGCGATCCCGGCGATGGCCAGGTTCGCGGACCTGGCGGCCGCTGACGAACGCGCGCTTGCCGAGATCGCCCGGCAGACGCCGGCGATCGAGTGCGGGCCCGATGGTGTCCAAGTGAATGGAGCCGAACTCGAGAGCCTGCCCGATGCCATTGCGCGCCGGGTCCTGCGCGATGCCGTCGAGGCGGCGGGCCGCACGGCCACCTCGGCGCACCTGGACGCGATGCTTCGGCTCCTCCGATCCGATACCCCGTCTGGCGAGCTGCATCTGTCGCGGCTCACGATTGAGCGTCGAGGCCGCAGGCTGCGGCTGACGCAGCCGCGCGGGCGGGCCGGAGCCACACAGGGATTCGAGGCTCGGCCGCTCGACGTACCGGGCACCGTGCACATTGGTGAAACCGGAACGACCCTGGAGGCGTCCTTTCAAAGAGAGCTGCCTCCCACCGGTCTTTCCGCCACGTTGCTCGACGGCACGGCGACGGCCGTGCTCCAAGCGGCCACGCTGACGTTGCCGCTGATGGTCCGGCCGCGGCGGCCAGGCGATCGCTTTCAGCCGCTGGGCGCCCCGGGACGGCGCCGCGTGCAGGACGTGCTGGTAGACCGGAAAGTCCCGCGCGATCAACGGGATCGCGTGCCCGTCGTCGTCGACGCGGACGAGCGGATCGTGTGGGTGGCCGGCATCGCGCAGTGTGAAGCGAGCCGCGTCACCAGCCCCGAAGGGGGCGTGGTAATCTTGAAAATGTCCAAGGGGACCCAGTGAATTCGACCCTGAAGAGTCTGCTGTTCTGGTTCGTCCTGGTCGTGATCCTCGCGCTGATCTGGAACTTCTCCACGTTCCCGAGCAGCAGCAAGGACATGGCGTTCTCCGACTTCGTCGCCTCCGTCAACAAGGGCGACGTGGCGGCCGTGACATTCGTCGGCAAGGAAATCACCGGCCGCAAGACCGGCAGTCAGGAAGCCCAGGTCGATTTCCGCACCTACATGCCCGAGAGCTACGAGGGGCTGGCCAACCTGCTCGAGGCGAAGGGCGTCCAGGTCAGCGCGCGGCGGGAAACTGCCGGCACCTGGACCACGATTCTCCTCGCCTGGGCGCCGATCCTGCTGATGGTGGGCTTCTGGGTCTTCATCATGCGGCAGATGCAGAGCGGCGGGAACAAGGCCCTGTCGTTCGGCAAGAGCCGCGCGAAGCTCTCCTCGAGCACCCAGAAGAAGGTGACGTTCAAAGACGTCGCCGGGGCGGACGAAGCCAAGGACGAGCTGCAGGAAATCATCGAGTTTCTGCGCGAGCCGCAGAAATTCCAGAAGCTTGGCGGGCGCATTCCCAAGGGCGTGCTCCTCATGGGATCGCCTGGGACCGGCAAGACGCTGCTGGCCCGCGCGGTCGCCGGCGAAGCCAACGTGCCGTTCTTCTCGATCAGCGGCTCGGACTTCGTCGAGATGTTCGTCGGCGTGGGCGCGTCGCGCGTCCGTGACCTCTTCGAGCAGGGCAAGAAGAACGCGCCGTGCATCGTCTTCATCGACGAGATCGACGCGGTCGGCCGTCATCGCGGCGCGGGTCTCGGCGGCGGACACGACGAACGCGAGCAGACGCTCAACCAGCTGCTCGTGGAGATGGACGGCTTCGAATCGAACGAGGGCGTCATCCTGATCGCCGCGACGAACCGACCCGACGTGCTCGATCCGGCGCTGCTTCGTCCCGGCCGCTTCGATCGCCGCATCGTCGTCAGCCGTCCGGACGTGAAGGGCCGCGAAGGCATCCTCGCGGTGCACACGAAGAAGATTCCGCTCTCGGACGACGTGGACATCAAGGTGATCGCGCGCGGAACGTCCGGCTTCTGCGGCGCGGACCTCGCGAACCTCGTGAACGAGGCGGCGCTCAACGCCGCGCGCTACAACCAGAAGGTCGTCCGCATGGCCGACTTCGAGTACGCCAAGGACAAGGTCCTGATGGGCTCGGAGCGCC
>Ga0111538_10004476_pt1 | contig 19394 bp, 19 predicted proteins | sample SoiMethybrSBSTD1_FD_79669 | JGI IMG/M metagenome (GOLD analysis project Ga0111538, IMG submission 79669) | Bulk soil microbial communities from a Populus tree surrounding site in Tennessee, USA - Soil MetaG P. TD hybrid SBSTD1 (version 2)... | ecosystem: Environmental > Terrestrial > Soil >...
CCGCGCGAGGTCGCCGAGAAGTGTGCCACGACGCGGACGCAGCAACCTTCGCGCCCGCCCGGAGAAGATCGACCCGCAGGAGGCCGAGCGCCGTGCACATCGTGTGCTCCCTCGGCGGATCAGTTCCGCGATCCGTGGGTGATCGGCCCGGCGAACTCATCCGCAGACGCATCGGGCAGTTCGCGATTGAGCAGCTCGGCGCTAGCCGACGTCGAGAAGCGCATTCGCGATCTGGAAAACACCTCGTACTTCGAGGTCGTGAGCCAGAAGACCGAGAAGACGATCTTTCGTGTCAAGCCCGGTGGCGCACGCTTTTTCAACGAAGCCGGGGTTGCCGTCGCGGCTATCGGGACCACCGACGCCGGTGGCTTCTTTACTGGGCGCTCTTCGACCGGTGCCGAGGCGTCCATCGCGGCGTCCGGTCGCCGCGCCGGCGTGCGCATTTTCGAGAGCGGGCTCGCACGCACGGAGCTGGGCACGAACGAAGGTCCGTATGCCCTGCGCTTTCCAGGCGGGAACGGCCTGATCGCCGGACTCGGTGAGTCGCGCTCGGGTAGCGGTGCAGTGCTCGTGGGTACGGTGCCCGGCGTTACGGAGGGAGCGATTACTGTGAGCGACGGACGCGCGATGGTCTCGTTGACCAAGGGCACAGGGCCAGGCGGCATGGCGTTCGCCGAGGCAACGATCGGCGGAGGATTCGCCCATGTGGTGATGGCCCGCGGTGAGTCGGCAGTGAAGATGGGAAACAACGGGGGGCGGTACGGCATCGTGCTGACCGGCCCCGTTCTCGGAGTTCCCTACGTGCCGAGATCCGGCATTCCCGGAAGTTACTTCATGGGCTGTGCGAGCGGCGAGAAGCCGGCATGCCTGCCCGAGGTGGCAGAACAATGAGACTTCGCTTCCTTGGCGTCATCGCGACGCTCCTCGCCCTCGCTCAATTCATCGACGCGAACGCGCAGGCTGTCAGTTGTCCGGATGACCGCAAGCTGCGCGAGCTCGAGCGCCGCGTGAAGGAGCTGGAGGAGCGCGCCGCCCGCGGCCGATTGCTCGGCAGCAGGGTGTACGCGCCGTTCGAAGTCATCAACGAAGCCGGATACCGCACCTTCATGGTGGAAGACGGCTCTGCGTGGTTCTACAACGCGACCGGCACGGCCACCGCGCGAGTCGTCATGAACGAGAACGGTGGCTACTTCATGGGCATGTCTGCGACAGACAAAGTCACCGCGACCATCGGGGCCAGCGGCGCGAACGCGAATGTCTTCGTGTCGGAGAAGGGAGTGAATCGGATCAATCTCGGCCGCAATGACCAAGGCCGGTATGGCCTGCGTGTGTACGACGCGAGCGAAAAGCCGCTGGCGGGCATCGGACAGGCATCGGGCGGCCCCGGCGACGGAGTCGTGACGGTCGGCGACGCGCAAGGTAATCAGCGAGCCGTCATGTACGTGAGCCCGGAGGGCGGCGGTATGTTGCAGGTCCTGAACTCGTCAGGCCAAGCCGTGGGCGCGCTATACGCAACCAAAGCCGGCAATGGCCGGATGGAATTGTTCAACAACGCCGGCCTCGTCATGGTCCAGGCCGGTGTCAACGAATACAACGTCGGCGTCGTCCGCGCCGGTCCCGCCGGCTTCCACCCGGGCGTCGGCATCCTCGGTCTCCCCGGCAGCTTCATCTCAGGCAAAGCGGAGCAATGAACATGAATAAGCGCATGCACCTTTCACTGGCGGCCCTGGTGGCAACACTCAGTGTCAGCGCCGCGCAGGCGGCCAACGACTATCTGATCCGCATCGATGGGATCGCCGGCACCTCCAATGTCGCCGGATTCGAGGACTACATCGGCGTCGAGTCCTGGTCGCTGGGCTTCGTTCGCAGCACTTGCCAGGATCTGCACTTCGTGAAACAGATGGATGCTGCCAGCGCCCCCTTGACCGGTGCGGCCATGCTCGGCACGTTCTATCCGAAGATCTTCCTGGTGGCACGCAAGGCAGGCGGTGACGGCAACGGGTTCGTCTATCTGAAGCTGACGCTCACCAACAGCGTTTTCACCAGCTTCCAGAGCGGCGGCTCCAATGGCAGCTCATCGTTGCCCTTCGAGCAGATCAGCGCGCAGCCGTCGTCCGTCAAGTTCGAAGCATTCGAGCAGGATGCGACGGGCGTCGTTACGCTGGTGGCGTCGAACACCGTGACCTGTCAGAAGGTGAAGTAGGGCGCTCATTTCACCAACCAGCCAGCCACGTGTGCCTTACATCGCGACTCGGAAGAGCCCCTGCAGCCGTACTCGTAGGTATCCGTACGGCCCGCGTTGGGATTCTCGAGATCTCGTGCCCCGACGAGCACACATCCCGAGACGCATTGAATGCGCGTGTTTCCTCCAGGAGCATCAATTGCAATCGTGAATTCCGGTTGCGCCCGCTGTGCATAGCCAAGAGTCCAGCCGACTGCGAGCAAGCCAACAGCCAGGAACACTCGCATTCCAATATTCATTTGTTGCGCTCCCCTGACCCCAACAAGGAGCCGCGCCGGCACGCGCGGCTCCTTCCCGAGCCCGGGTCAAGCTGCCGACATGATCTTGCCGGTTTCGATGAGGCTCTTGAGGTCGCTGAGGATCCAGTTCCAGCCACCGCCGCCTTGCAGGTTGAACCGGCTCTTCACGGCCGCGGCCATCGCCGGCGCGCCTGCCAGGTCGTGAATGACGGTCAGTCGTGAGAAGCCTGCGGGCGTTTGTTCGATTTCGTACGTCACCTTCGTGAACCCTTCCTTCTTGCTCTCTGCGGTGAACAGCCACCGATAGGTGTGCACAAGGCGCCGCGGCGGTACGGACTCGAGGACTTCGCCGTCGATGATCACTTCCGGCAATCCCACGCGTTGCATGTCCGCATTCGCGCGTGCCTGAAACTTGCCGCCGGGGCGCAGCTCGAAGTGCATCGGTCCCTGGTAGCCGTACTTCGCATTCCATTCGGGACTGGTGATCGCTTCCCAAATGGTTTGAGGCGAAGCCTTGATATAGATCTCGAACACCTGGGTGTTCATGCTCGCTTGCGGCTCGGTCGGCATTTCCTTTCCTCCAGATCGGTTTTCAGTTCGACGAGCGCCGAGACGAATGGCTCGGCGTACTTGCGTGTCCAGCGGTCGTAGATTCCGCGGATCGGCACCGGATTCAGGAAGTGCAGCTTTTCCCGCCCTGACTTCCGGGTGACCACGAGCCCCGCGCGTTCCAGCACGCGCAGATGTTTCATCACGCCGAAGCGCGACATCTCGAGCTCGGATTCCAGCTCCGTCAATGTGCGGCCGTCACGAGCGAACAAGAGGTCGAGCAGAAATCGCCGCGTGGTATCGGCAAGCGCCTTGAAGGTGAGGTCGTCGTCGTTGGACACGGCGCAACCATATGTGACCATATGGTCACATGTCAATCGCGCACCTTGCTTCAATGACAGGACAACGATGCGTGACTCACTCTCCGCCGCGGAAAAAAATCAGAGCCTTGCTCAGCGTGATCCACGCACCCCACGCAAGCGGAATCGCAACTCCGGCCCAGGCGAGAACGAGCAGCATGCGATCGTTGGCCGTTCCGCGTGTGGAACCCGACGCTGTCATTGCAGCTGAACCTGCTGGCCGAGGGGAAGAGGCTATGTGCTCCTTCGCAATCTGCTCCTGCGTCATGTGATGCTGTGGATCGACTGGCCGCATCATCAGATTGCATAGCAGTCCCAGCAGCAACATGCCGGCGAGAACATACATCGTGATGTTGTACGCCTGGTGCGCGGGCACTCCGTGTGCGAGCTGGAACTCGCGGATGTAATTGACGACCACAGGGCCGAGAATGCCGGCGACGGACCATGCGGTCAGCAAACGCCCATGGATCGCGCCGACATGTTGCGTGCCGAAGAGGTCGGCCAGGTACGCGGGTACGGTCGCGAAGCCGCCGCCGTACATGGTGAGAATCGCGCAGAAGATGACCACGAAGATGCCGATGCGCCCGGCCGCGCCGGCACTCGGCGCTGAGACGTACAAGGCCAGGCCGAGCAGAAAGAAAACGGTGTACGTCGGTTTGCGGCCCAGGACATCCGACGCCGATGCCCAGCCGATGCGTCCAGCGATGTTGAACAGCGACAGCAAGCCGGCAAATGCTGCGGCAATGGTGGCCACCTGCGCCCGTTGGTCTTCTGCAAGCTCGGCGAGCCTCGCGGGGATCCCGATCAATTGACCGCCGAACACTTCCTGCAGCATCGGCGAGGCCATACCAATTACGCCGATACCCGCGCTCACGTTGAGACACAGAACGCCCCACAGCAGCCAGAACTGCGGCGTGCGGACTGCTGCGTTCACGTGTACATGTGCCGATGTAACCAGAGACTTGTCCATCTTCACGGCGCCGGATGGTGGCTGCCACCCGGCCGGCGGCAATCGGTATCCGAACGCTCCCAACATCATCGACACGAAATAGAGGGCGCCGAGCGCGACGAAGGTTTGCCAGACGCCCACCGAAGTTTCGTTCGCGAACAGGTTCATCAATCGGTCGGCGAGCGGGGCACCGATCATGGCACCGCCGCCAAAGCCCATGATCGCAAGTCCCGTTGCGACACCGCGATGATCCGGGAACCATTTGATCAGCGTTGACACCGGCGAGATGTAACCCAAGCCGAGCCCGATGCCGCCGATCACTCCCGATCCCAGCCACAGCAGCCAGATCTGATGCATGTAGACGCCGAATGCGGAGACGAACAGGCCTCCACACCAGCACAACGCCGCTACGACTCCTGCCTTGCGCGGACCTGAGCGCTCGAGCCAGTGACCGAACAGAGCGGCCGCCGACCCGAGAAAAACGAAAAACAACGTGTACGTCCAGCCAAGCATCGAGACGGACCAGTCACAACGCGTGGAGAACATCCGTTCGATGAAGCCGACGCCTTCGCAGGCGACCGGGTCATGCACGCCGATCGCACGCGAGAGCGGCAGCCAGAACACGCTGAAGCCGTACGCCATGCCGATGGACAGATGGATTGCCAGAGCCGCAGGGGGCACGAGCCATCGGTTGAACGAGGCGGGCGCAACAGTGCGCTCCTTATCGAGCAAGCCGGATGTGAAGCCGTGCGGAACAATGTCAGTCTGGTAATCGGTGGACATTGCTACCTCCCCACAGCCGATCTTCTCCCAGTTTCAGGAAGCGTACACTGCACGCCTCATGCCGACGATGGAGGACCTGCCATGATCAAGGTGAGCGTCATGTATCCGAATGTGCCGGGGGCCCGGTTCGACCATGACTACTATCGCGACAAACACATGCCGCTGGTCAAGGCGCGAATGGGAGAAAGCTGCAGGTACTACACCATTGACAAGGGACTGGCGGGAGGCGCACCCGGCGCGCCGGCGACCTACGTCGGCATGTGTCACATCTTCTGCGATTCCGTCGAGGCGTTTCAGCGTGGCTTTGGTCCGCATGCCAAGGAAATCATGGCCGATATTCCCCGATACACGGACCAGCAGCCGGTCATTCAGATCAGCGAGGTGGTCGTCGGCAAGGAGTAAGACGACGGGAGCAGGCCTCCCGTCGTCGCAGCTCAGCTATGCGGGCGCTGCATGCCTACTTTTCGTGCAGCGAATGCGCCATTTCCTGGTGCTGTTCCAGCGTCGGCAGCGTCGAGGCGGCGAATTGCTTCAGGTCGTCCGGCATCTGCGGTTGCTGTGACGCGGATTCGAACAGCGCTACCGCCTTGTCATGGCCCTTCGCCATCGCCTGCGCGTAAGCACGATCGAAGTCTTCGCCCTTCAGGCCCTGCAGCTTCGTCTTGAGCGATTCGTGTTCCGGATCCAGTGATTGCGGGAGCTGCAGATTCTCCTTCGCAGCGATAGCTTTCAATTTCTTGTCGGCGGCACTGTGGTCCTTGACCATCCGCTCGGCGTATGTGCGCACGTTCGCATCCTGCGTGTTCTTCAGAGCGATCTGACCGAGCTCGATTTCAGCTTTGCCAATGACCGCAGCTTGCGAGGCAAACGACTGCGGCGTCACGGCCTTCATCGTCTTACCGCGGTCAGTGACCTCCCGTTGATGGGGGGTAGCAGCGGAAGAGGGTTCTGCGCCCGGCGACGGAGTCGCCTCCTGTGCAGGCGTCGATGTGCTATCCCGTTGGTGAGGACTCGAGGCTGCGCTCGGAGCCGTCGGATCCTCGGGCGGCGGCGTCTGTTGTGGCGTTTGCGCCAGCGCGCACGTTGCCGAGCCAACAGCTATCAATGCAAACAATGCCGATGGTCGCGTCATGTGTGTCTCCATACAGAGAAGCCTACAAGTTGTATGTCAGAGGCGGCACCAATGTTCCGGTGAGAGTAGTATCGAGCATGCTTCTGTATGCAGAGTTTCCGGTAGTCCTGTAATGGGTGTGCTTATGGGCAACAAACCCGGCTTCTACCTCAGCCTCACACGGAAGCACCCTCAATACATCGCAGCTGTGGAAGCACTGGGGCAAGCTGTTCGCGACAGCGGGCCGCTCGATTCCAAGGTGCTGCATCTGGTGCAACTCGCTGCCGCTGCTGCGATCCGCTCAGAAGGTGCAGTGCACAGCCATGTGCGGCGCGCGCTCGACGAAGGAGCGACGCAGGATGAAATCGTTCATGCCCTGATTTCTCTGACCAGCACGATTGGATTTCCGAACGTGACCGCCTCGCTCAGCTGGTGTCAGGACGTATTCGCGGCAGCAAAGCAGCAGTCACCTCGATGAGTAATGCAGGCTGGTGTCGATACGTCGGCTGGTGAACACCTTCCCCGCAACAGGCCGCGCTTTGCCCAGCAGTGGGAGAACACAATACGCGACATGAGCCATGCGGACCGCCTCTAAGATCGTCTCGGGCAGCGCGTTACTGCTCGCGCTGGCGTGCTGCTCCTGTGCGATCGCGCAAGAGTCGATCGACTCTCGTCAGCTCAATTTTCAGCTTCTCGCCGCGGCGCGTGCGGGCGATGCGGCCGCGGTCGAACGCCTGGTGCATGCCGGGGCGTCAGTCAGGACACGCAATCGCTTCGGCGCCACGCCCTTGCTCGAAGCAGCCCGCGGCGGCCACACCGCCGTCGTGCGCACGCTGCTTGCGGCGACGGCGGACGTCAACCAAGCGAATCTGGAGCAAGCCAGTCCTCTGCTGGAAACCGCTCGCAACGGCCACCTCGAGACGGCCGAGGTGTTGATCCAAAGCGGTGCGGACGTGAATCGCGTGGATCTGCAGCTGCTCTCGCCGCTCATGCACGCCGTGTATGGTGGGCACACGCAGGTGGTGAGACTGTTGATCGAGAATGGCGCACGGGTTGATCTCGTCGACCGTACAGGTAAATCCGCGCTCGTCTACGCGGCAGGCTCCGGCAACGTGGAGATTCTCACGCTCATTCTGGATCGCAAGGTCGATCCCAACGAGAGATTCCAGAACGAGCTGACCGCACTCATGTGGGCTGCCGGCTACGGCCACGTGGATGCCATGGAAGCGCTGCTCGCACGCGGCGCGCGGATTGACATGCAGGACAATCGGGGCATGACGGCACTCATGATCGCGAGCGCGCAAGGGTATGTTTCGGCTGTACGGAAGCTGCTCGAATCCGGAGCCGACAAATCAGTCAAGGATCGAAGCGGAAAAACTGCACGCGATCACGCGGCGGCCGCCGGCCATGAGGAGATCGTCAATGTCCTGTAGGCCTACTGGATTTCCGAGCCCTGCGAGCTCTGGTACACAGTGAGCGAGGCGAGATAATCCGCGAGGCCCGCGATCTCCTGCTCACTGAAGGTGCCGAACAGCGCGACCATGGCCGGTGCGTTGGTACGCACCTTGTTCTTGAAATCGAGCATCGTACGCTGCAGGTACTCGGGGTGTTGTCCTGCCAGACGTGGCACGGCGCTGTTGCCGCGAAAATCGCCCAGGTGACACGCGATGCATTCGCCGGATTCCTCGGCGCGCCGCGCGATCTCTACATTGGCGCCGTCGGCCGCGTGGCCGATCGCCGGCCACTTCTGCGTCGAGAAGAACTGGGCGAGCAACTTCATCTGCTCGGGCTGCAGAGGCTGGACCAGCGGTCCCATGATGTCGCTGTGCCGCGCGCCGCTCTTGAAGTCCTTGAGTTGCAGGTAGAGATAGTAGTACTGCTGGCCGGCCAGAACCGGGTTCTCAGGCACCTTCGATGCGCCGCCATCCCCGTGACAGGCAACGCAAGTCTGAATCACCTCGCGAACCGCAGCGAATTCGTCCTGCGCCGATGCGCGCGACGCCAGTAACAGCGTCGCCACCGCAAGTACGATCCGCATCCCCTTATTCTGACAACGCGAAAGCAATGATGCTGTTGCCGCGCTTGGCATCGATCTGCACGTTGCCGCCGGCGGCGACCACGATGTACTGCTTGCCGCCCACCGTATAGGAAGCAGGCGGAGCGTTGACACCCGCGCCGCACTGGAAACGCCACAGCTCGCTGCCATTCACCGAATCGTACGCCTTGAACCAGCCGCTGGCCTCACCTGTGAACACTACACCGCCTGCGGTCGCAAGAATTCCGCCGATCATCGGCTGCGGGGTCTTGACCTGCCAGCGAATCTTGCCGGTGTTGTAGTCGACAGCCGTGACGTTGCCGGACTGCTCCTCGCCCGGAATGACCTTGAAAGCGCCGCCGAGCCAGAGCTTGTTGCCACCCGGATACGGCGACTCCTCGACGTGATAGGTCATCGGCTGGTGCAAGTTGATGGCGTACGCCGTGCTTTGCGTCGGATCGATCGCCATCGGCGACCACTCGACGCCGCCGTTCGCGCCCGGCAGCATGCGCGCGCCTTCCTTGGTGGGCAGCACCCAGCGTCCCTCCTGCGACACCATCGGGTCGGAGAAGCGGATCAAGCTGCAATCGTCCGCGCGATGCACGTAGACGTAGCCGGTCTTCCCGCCGTGCAGCAGTCCCTTGACCGGCTTGCCGCTCTTGTCGTTGACGCGCGTGATGATGACCGGGCTGACCGCATCGAGATCCCAGACATCGTGCGCGATGTACTGGAAGTGGCATTTGTACTTGCCGGTTTGCAGGTCAACGGCGACCAGCGAATTGGTGTAGAGGTTGTCGCCCGGCCGGATCGCGCCGTACAGGTCCGGCGAGGGGTTGCCGACGACGAAGTACACGATGCCGGTTTCCCGGTCGACCGCCATGTTCTGCCACACGCCGCCGCCCAGCGTTTTGTACGGATCCCCGGACTTCTTGAGCGCCGCTTTCTCCGCTTTGATGTCGCGCTTCATATCGAGTCCGGTGGCGTCCTTGGTGGCCCACACGCCTACTGAGTTCTCCGGAATCGTGTTGAACGTCCACAGGAGCTGACCGGAATTGGCGTCGTACGCCTTCACGAAACCACGAATTCCATACTCGCCGCCGTTCGTGCCGATCAGCACCTTGCCGTCGACGACGGTTGGCGCCATGGTTTCGCTATAGCCCAGCTCCGGATCGGCGATCTGCTGCTCCCACACCTGCTTGCCCGTCTTCGCGTCCAGCGCGAGGAGCTTGGCGTCGAGCGTGCCCATGTAGAGCTTGTCGCCGTAAGCGAATACGCCGCGATTGTTCGGCCCGCAACAGAATGTCGTGATCGGGCCCATGTTGTGCTTGAAGTGCCAGAGCTGCGCGCCGGTCTGGGCGTCGAGAGCATAGACGTGATTGAACGACGTGGTCACGTACATCACGCCATTGGAAACGATCGGCGTGGTCTCCATCGACTCGATGATCGCCGTCTGGAAGACCCAGGCGGGACGCAGCATCTTCACGTTGGCGCGGGTGATCTGCGCCGCGGGATAGTAGCGCGTCTGATCGTAGTTGCCGTTCGTGTGCAGAAAGTTCTGCGAGTCGCTCGCGGCGGCGTCGATCATCGCCTGGCTGACGGGAGCGGACGGAGCTTCCGCCGCATCGACACTCGCTGCAGCGAGCGACAACAGGCTCAGGCCAGGGATGACGGCGAGGGTTCGGATCGTCGAGAGTGAACGCTTCATGGGATCACCCGTTTTGTCTTCGACCGTTCAGAGCTCGGACAGCAACTCCTGCATCTTCGCGCGGTAAGCCTCTTCGCTGATCAGATTCTTGTCGCGGAGCTCCTTGAGAGTCTTCAGGCGTTGCTCAAGGTCTACGCCGGACTTCGTCGCCGCGGGTGCTTCCCCGGATCCCGTTGCTGTTGCTGCTGGGGCCGGCGCTGCCGCCGGCGCAATCTCGGCCCAGTCGTTGCGGACGCCGCCTGCATTCGAATGCAGCTCGACGCCAGGACGTGCCGCGAGGGCCCACTCATTTTCAGCAGCTTTGGTGCGCGAGCCTTCCTGACGCGGGGTGAAGTCTTCCGTGCGTTGACCGTAGACGTTCCGCTTCCGGTAGCCTGATTGCAACTCACCAAAGATCACATTGATCTTGCCGTCGTCATAGAAGACGCGGCCCGCGTTGACGCCGGGGTCCTTCACCAACCCGCCAGCGGACCGCGGATGGCTTCCAATCGTACTGAATGTCACGTCCTGCCGCGGCCCGGCTTTGGCAAGCCCCGAAGCAATTCGAGGAGCGAGGTTGCGGAGTTCCTCAGCGGTGAAAACCGAGCGCTGCGCTGCAGCGGCCGTATCCTCGTCCACGATGCGAATTCGCAGCGCCGCGAGCGCGTTGCTGATGGCTTCGCTCGCAAGCTGGACCGGATGGTCGTTCGGCGGCGCCGCTGCATCATCCTGCGGCTCAACCTTCACCCATTGATCGTTGGCCGACCACAGCACGATTACGTCGCGTGGCGCGTCCGCGGCACAGGTGATCGCTGCAACAAGCGCCAGCGCACCGCTCGCTATCACGAGTTTCATAGCCCTTCGCTTTCAATAGAAAAGAATCGCACCGATTGCAATGGCCGTCTCTTTCGCCTCGGCTCCATTGTGCGCGGTGGATTTCGTCTGCGTGTACTCGGCGACCAGATTCAAGAACGAGGTCAGCGGATGATAGACGCCGACTACGATCGACTCGTTCTTCGAGACCAGCGCCGAGCTGGGCAGATCGGCGGGGCCGCGATCGAGATTGCTCTCGCCGTAGCTCGCGCCGAGCTTGGTGCCGATGCCGGGGAGCTTGAACGTGGCCTGCACATAAAAGCCGTCCGAATCACGCGCGTTTCCTCCCTGATCCACCGCATCGAACAGAAAGCCTGTGGTGCCGATGCCTTCGCCTTGGTAGTAGTAAACGACGCCCTCGAGGCCAGCGACACCAACTTTGGCGCCGACGTCATACCCGAGCGCGTCCTCGCTGTCGAAGCCGCCGGCGCTCTTGATTTCCTGGCTGATGGCGCTTACCCAGACCTTGCCGTTGAAGCTCTCCGGGTCTCCAAAGCTGAAGGACGCCTTGCCCTCCAGGCCGTAGGTGCTGCCTTCCTGATTGAACGAGAGCGCGCCGGCATTCAGGCTCTCGCCGGACAAATCGACGAGGCCCCAGGGGTCAACGAGCGCCACATTGATTTGGAATCCGCCGAACTTCGGCGAGGAGTATTGGATCTGACCCTTCCAGTCGGCGTAGATGTAACCGACGCCGATCCGGCCCAGCGAAGTGTTGCCGCCGCCTCGCGTAAGGTCGGACACCGTGCCGACGCCCAGCAGAGTCATGTCGGACAAGATAGCGTCCGAGCCGAACAGGCCAAGGTCGCGACCGATCTTGATGCCGCCCCAATTGCCGGACCACTCGAGGTACACCTGACGCAGGTTTTCCGAGTTGAGGCCGAGGCCGCCGTCCAGCGGGCTGCCCGTAATCGCGTTCTGGTTCCCGCCGTCGATACCCGGTTGAAAACCGATCATGACGCCGTACTTGTTGTCGCCGTCGGTTTTCTCCGCATGGAAGCCGAGCCACGAGGGCAGCAAGCCGGTGCGGATGTTGTTGGCGTCGTAGTCGCCCCCCGACATCGAGCCGCAGGCGAGCCCGCCGCCGACCGTGGCGCCGCCCGCCGGGGATTCGCACTTCACGTCACTGGCGAATCCGTTGATGTTGCCGCTGAAGTCGATCTTCCATTCACCCACTTCGATCGCGTCCAGCGCGGCAGCGCCTTGGGACGCCAGCAGCAGCGCCAATGCGCTGGTCGACGCAATGAGACTCTTGTCAACTTTCATGATGAGTTCCCCCTCCTGGCAACCGCTGTAGTCAACGTCCGATCGCGATAGTTGCGGCAGCGCACTCGCCAGGTCACGCCCCACTACGCGTCGCCGACGTCAGCGAGCCAGCAATTGCAACGACCATGCCAAGCGCGTCACGACCACACCACGGTACTATCCCGCTCACTAGGGAAAAGACAGCAAAGCCGAAGTCAGCTCGATGAAGCACGTCTGGTGCATTGCCTTGACTGCCGCGTTGGCGAGCGGCGTTGGTTACGCCGAGAGCCTCACGCGCGAGCAGATCCAGCAACGCCTCGCCAGCCCGCCGGCTGACTTCGCCAACCTGGAAGCTCCTGGCGTGAACCTCTCGGGGATCAACTTCGCGGGCGCTACCTTGTTCGGTGCGAATCTCAAGGGGGCGAATCTGTCGAATGCCAACCTCGCAGGTTGCAACCTCAACGTTGCCATCCTGCGCGACGCCGTGCTGGTCCATGCCGATCTGCGCGATGCGAAGCTGTTTTCCAGCGTCGTGGCCAACGCGGATCTGAGCGATGCTGATCTCAGGGGTGCCAAGATGATGGGCAATTTCGAGCGCGCCAGGCTCGAAGGCGCGAACCTGGAGCGCGTGCAAGGCGGGGCCGACATGCGCAATCAGCCGATGGGTCTCGTTCGCCTGATGCTCGCCGGCGCACGGCTCAAGGGCGCGCGCCTGGCGCACGCCAATCTCTCTCGCGCCGATCTGAGCTACGCGGATCTGCGCGAAGCCGATCTCACCGGCGTCGACCTGACGCGGGCAAAGCTGGTCGGTGCCGACTTCACCGGCGCAACGCTGACAAACGTCACGCTCGAAGGCGCGGAGATTCACCAGGCGATCTTCAAAGGCGCAGTCGGCATGGATACATTGCGCGGACTGGACACGGCCGAAGGCCGCGACACGGCGATCTTCGAGCGCTGAGGCCGGTCGGCGCTACCACTTCACCCGGGCGCCGACCCAGGCGCCGCGCGGCGGACCCACACCCAGAAAGCGCGGGTCCGTGAATTCTGCGAAAACCTCACCGGGCTCGCCGAGCACGCCGAACGTTTCGTACTTCTCGTCGAACACGTTCTCGACGCGCGCGAACAGGATCACGTTGTCGCTGAGGTTCCACGCCGCGCGCAGGTTCAGGATGGAGTAGCCGTCGGTCCGGTGGAGCAGGTTGGCCTCATCGCCGCGCAGATAGACGCCCGAACGCACGACCACGTCAGCGCCGAGCTCGAAGCGATCGCTGAACGAATAGTCGAGACCGAGATTGGCCTGATGGTGCGGAATGCCCGGAATGCTCGAGCCGGAAGTCACCAGGAGCTTGTCCTCACCGGCAATCGCGGGCGACTCGGGATCCTCGGCGAAGATCGGGTGATTCGGGCTATTGACGACGAAGTCGTCGTCGAACGTCGCATCGAGATAGCTGTATTCGACAGACCAGCGCAGGCGCTGCAAACGCTGCGACACGCTCAGCTCGATGCCGGTGCGCAAGGTATCGCCGACGTTGGCGAAGAAGCCGACGTTTGCCTGAGGTCCGCCGGTGGTCTGAAACAGGATGTCGTTGTGATTGCGCGTATAGAACCCGCCGACGTGCCAGCGCAGGCCTTCGCTGCTCTCGCGGCGCAAGCCGATCTCGGCGCTCTTCGCCACGACCTGCTCGAGCGGCGGGTCGGCGAGGAATGCATTGGGCAGGTTGCAGGGCGCATCCTCGCTCGCGCATGCCAGCTCCACAGGGGAGGGAGCGCGCGTAGACTCGCCATAACTGCCGTACAGCGTCATTGCCGGGGCGAGGCGGAACGTGATGCCGACGGCCGGGTTGAAGCGGCTGTAGTCGTGGTTGCCGTCGAGCTGCGGATTGGCGCCGCTACGATCGGACAACTCGATGCGGGTATCGTCGTAGCGGCCGGAAATCGTCGCGGCGATGTTGTCGGACAGCTGCAGCATATCGAGGAAATACACACTCGCGCTGCGCACCTCGCTGCCCACTGCGGTCGCGAACTCCTGCGCGAAGATTCCGGTTCGGGTGGTGGCGCGATTCTCGAGCAGGCTCGCCACCTCCAGGGCCGAATCGAACCGGGTCCGCCCGTTGCTATAGGCGACGCCGAGCGTGACGTCGTTTTCGCTGCCGAGCAGCTGCGATTCCAGGCTGAGCTGTGCCGAGCCGCCATAGCTTTCCTGCTTGCGGCGCCCGACGTTGTTGATCGCATTCAGCTCGCTGTCGTCCAGCTCAGCGGGAATCGGTCCGCCATTGCTATCGAGGACTTGCGTGATGTCCTGGTCGGCTGCCGCTGAGCACTTGCCGTCGCCATTGACGTCCGCGAAGTGCTCCTCGACCAGAAACTCGCCGTCGGCGAACTGGCATTCATCGAAGATGGTCCCGTCGCCATTGAAAGTGTCGGTATCCAGGCGGCGATAGAACACGTTGCCGCTGAGGCGCGCGGCTTGCGAGATGTCGCGCGCGGCTTCGAGGATCATCTGGGTGTGCTCGTTCTCCGTGATGTCCGGATGCGTGAACACTGCGGAACGATCGATTGCGAGCAGCTCGACTGGCGTAGCCCCGTTGCCGCGCAGCTCAGTGTTTGCGTAGGCGGCGCTCAGATCCGCCGTCCAGTCGGACTCCTGCAGGCTCACGGCAGCGAACAGGCGCGTCGCTTCCGAATTGGAATCCACGCGCCAGCCGTTTTCCTGAAAATAATCGGCGTCGCCGTAGAAGCCCCAGCGTCCGTCGTTGCCGCCGGCCTGGATCGATCCGCCGCGACGCCCGAAAGATCCGTCGTATACCTCGGCCGCTGCCCCTTCGTAGCGGAATCCGTTCTTCATCTGCAGGGACAGGGCGCCGCCGAGCGTGTTCAGACCGAACACGGGCTGCGCGCCCGCGAGCATTTGTACGCTGTCGATCGCCGACACGGGAATGAGATCCCAATTGACCGTATCGCCGAAGGCGTCGTTGATGCGCACGCCATTCTGGTACACGGACAAGCCTTGCGGCAGCCCCAGCAGCGGGGAGGCTGTGAAGCCACGAAAGTTGAAGTCAGGCTGCAGTGGGTTGTTCTGCGCGTGATTGATGCTCACGCTGCTGAATTGCCGGTTCAGGAAGTCGGTCAGATCCAGCGACTGCGAGCGTTGCAGTTGTTCCGCGACGGCACGTTGTGCATTCGCCGGGACCAGCGCCGGGTCGATGCCGGTCCCGTAGGGCGCCAGCACCACAACTTCCTCGAGCGGCGGAGGACTTCCGGCAATCGTGCTTGTTGCGGCGCTGCCGATGCAGCAGCCGCAACTGACCGCCATGAAGCGTCGCAGATGTCCTGAATTCATGCTTCGTCGATCCAGCCACGAGCACGGGCCACGTCCAGGAACTCGATGATCTCCACGGCGCGCGTGTGCGGGTGCGAACGGCGAACGACCGCCACGACCTCCTCGCGCGCACGAGAACCATCGCAGAGCCGCAAGATTGCCTCAGCCATTCGGTTGAGTTGCACGTTGCCGTTCGGACAAACGAGCACGACGCCCCCCTTTTTCTCCGAGCCGCCATCGAGACGTACGCCCGCCGCAAGCCTTACCACTGCACGGGTCCCGCGCGCTCTCGACATGACTGGATCCAACTGCAAATGCAGGAGGCGCCCGAACGGCGCTGGATCTGGAGAGAAGCAGGTACCGTGCCAGTGACTAGGGCTCGGTGCGGGCGCGCTGTGCCGGAATACCGAGCCGTCTGCAGCGCCGATACAACGTGTTGCGACTGACGCCGAGCTGCTCGGCAGCCCGCGACATGTTGCCGTCGCACCCGCGTATGGTGCGCAGCACCTTCTCGCGCTCGTCGGACTGCGGTTGGCCGGAGTCGTGCGGGGGTGCACTGCAGTCCGACTCGCGGTCGCGAACTTCACTCGGCAAGTCCCGCAGCCGCACCACGCCGCCGTCGCAGATCGCGAGGGCGGTGCGGATCACGTTGCGAAGCTCCCGGATGTTGCCGGGCCAGCGGTAGGCCAGCAATTGCTCGAATGCATCCACTTCGATGGCAGCGGGCCGCCGGTCGCTCGTTTCAGCCGCGAGAAATTCCCGGATCAGCCGCTCCTTGTCGGTGCGCAACGCCAGGGGCGGAAGCTCGAGGGTGATGCCGTTGAGCCGATAGTAGAGATCTTCGCGGAATTCCCCGCGCGCGATCATCGCCCGCAGATTCTGGTGCGAAGCGCAGATGACTCGCAGGTCGACTTTGAGCGCAGTCTCCGTGCCGAGCGGGATGACCTCCTGTTCCTCCAGCACGCGCAGCAAACGCGTTTGCAGCCCCACGGGCATGTCCCCGATCTCATCGAGGAACAGCGTGCCGCCGGAGGATTGCAGGATCTTGCCCTTCATGCCTTCCCGGCGCGCACCCGTGAATGCGCCGGAGCGGTAGCCGAACAACTCGCTCTCGATCAGCGATTCGGGGATCGCCGCGCAGTTGAGCGCAACGAAGGGCAGGGCCGCCCGGTCGCTGGCCAAGTGCAACGCGCGAGCGAACATTTCTTTGCCGGCGCCGGTAGGTCCCTGGATCATGACGGGCACGCGCGAGGTGGCGATGCGGTGGGCGCTGCGCACGTTACGCAGCATCAGCGGGTCCTCTCCCGCGAGCTCCTCCAGTGTCAGCGGCGATTTCGGCGCCTCGGCAGCGGCGAAGCGGATGACCCGCGGTTCCGTCGCCGCAGGCGAGCTGTGTGCGGAGGATGTGATCGGCGCACGGTAGTCGAGGCTTGCGAAGAACCGCCGCCCCAGCTGTGCATGGCGTACGGGCTGCAGCTCCCGGCGCGAGCCTTGTGGCGGCTCGACGATCTCTTCCGCGCGAATGTCGAAGATCTCGTCGATCCGGCATCCGATCAGCTCGGCACGGCTCGGTGCTCCGAGCAGATGTACGGCTGTCTCGTCGACCGCAATGATCGTGGCATCCCTGGCAAGCGCGATTGCGCCGTCGTGCTGCAGGTTGACGAACTCGGGCCGCGCATGGAAGCGAAACACGATGTCGTGCTGGAAGTGGCGCAGGAACAGGCATTTCTCGATCAGCCGGGCCGACATGTTCACCAGCGCCATTGTGTGCCCGAAGCCGGCGCGCGGGTCGCGCGCGTTGAGCGTCGAGGCGTCGAGCACTGCCACCAGCGCCCCGGCCGGATCGCGGATCGGCGAGCCGAAGCACGTCAGGCCGATGTGGCTGCTGCGGAAGTGCTCTTCGCGATGCACGATGATCGGCCGGCTCTCTGCGATGCAGGTGCCGATGCCGTTCGTGCCTTCCCGACGCTCGCTCCAGTCAGCACCGCTGACGAGTCCCGACGCGCGAAAAGTATTCGTGAGGGTCGCGTCGGTCTTCTCGTAAAGGACGATGCCGGTGGCGTCGGTGAGGACGAGGGCGTAACCCGATTCCGCAATATAGTCGTAGAGCCAGTCGATTTCCGCCGAGGCCACCTGCAGCAGCTCGTCGTGTTGCCCGCGGCGCTGCGTGAGCATCGAGGCATCGACAATCGTCGGTGAATAGTGGCGCGCGGGATCCAGCGCGTAGTCCAACGCACAGCGTCGCCATGAACCGCCGATCGCGGGGCTCAACCCTGGACTGCCCGCGATCGCCTCGCCGCTTGAGCTACGCACGAACTGCAACACCGTTGCAGCGTGCTTGGTGGCAGCCGTTTCCCCCACGGTCATGCTCCTCTTTAGTAGCCCGGACTGTAACACTGGTGTCACCCTGTCACGTATCAGTGTCACACCCACAGCCACGGGTGGGACACCACAATAGTTTGTAATGGATGCACTGATCGCATTACATCCGGTCGGGCTGCGAGGACGAACAAGAAGTACCCTGTGGGCGTTTGCCATCGCTAAGGAGGCCCACAATGTCGTGGACAATGAGAGCAACCACCTGGGTGGGCTTTTTTGCAGCTGCACTCGCGACCTCGGCGCAAGCCGCCCGTTTGTATGTCTCCAACGAAGATGGGCAAAGCGTCACGGTGCTGAATGCCGAAAGCGGGACGGTGATCGAGACCATTGCGATCGGCAAGCGGCCGCGCGGACTGAAGCTCACGCCGGACGGCTCGCGGCTGTTCGTCGCAGTGAGCGGGCTGCCCAAGTGCCCGCCGACCGTTCCGGACGAGGAGTGCGCGAAGCTCGAGCGCGACCTGAAGGCCGACGGCATCGCCGTCGTTGATACGGCAACGCACAAAGTCGTGCAAGTCTTACACGCAGGTTCGGACCCGGAGCAGTTCGCCCTGAGTCGCGATGGCGCCAGACTTTTCGTGGCCAACGAGGATGCCGCGACGATGTCGGTCGTCGATGTGCGCAGCGGCGCTGTCGTAGGACGGGTGCCGGTTGGCAGCGAACCCGAGGGCGTCGGTGTTTCGCCTGATGGACGCTGGGTGCTGGTGACGAATGAATCAGCGAATTCCGTATCGGTCATCGACACGAGTACGCTGAAGATCGTGAAGTCGGTGGAGGTTGGTAAGCGTCCGCGCGACATCGCTTTCACGCCGGATGGTCGTGCGGCGTACGTCTCGGGTGAGTTCGATGCGTCCGTGTATCGCATCGCAATCCCGCAAGGCGCGCCGGTGGAGCGGGTCGTGCAACTGCGCAAGGAAGCGCGGCCGATGGCCGTCTTGCTCGATTCCGGCCGCGGTCGTCTCTACGTCAGTACCGGTCGCGGCGGCACGATCGCAGTCATCGACAGCACGACGCAGAAGCTCATCTCCGAAGTGCAGGTGGGAACGCGGCCGTGGGGCATCGCCTTGTCGCAGGACGGGCGCTGGCTCTATAGCGCGAACGGCCCATCGGACGATGTCAGCGTGATCGATACCCAGACGTTACGAGCGGTCAGGCGTATTCCCGTTGGGCGCTCGCCGTGGGGCGTGGTCGTCGGGCCCGACCTGCCGGCCAAGTCATCCAACGAAAGCGACTAGAGCGTTCAGGAACCCAGCCCGCAGCTGCGGTACGCCTCCGCCTCGACATCCCGATAGCGCTTCGCCGACTGCTTCGCCGTGTCGGAGTCGCGGAAGATCCCGCCGCCTTCGCCGGGGAGGGTTGCGTATTTCGCGTAGGTCGAAGCCTCTACGAACTCGTCATAGCTGAGGCTGTTCGCGATGCGGTCGATGGCGCACGAGCATTGGTAGAGGTTCTCGAGCTTGCCGCCGTGCTGCCTGATGCAGTCCTGCACGAATTCCACACGCGCGACCGTCGGGTAATCGTTGACGGGCGAGTCGGCGTCCGCGGCCGGACCGATGCACAACCAGGTTGTGCCGAACAAAACCAGAAGGGTGCGCGTCTGGCATACGCGTTGCATTGTCAGCATGAGGTGTCA
>Ga0111538_10004477_pt1 | contig 19393 bp, 18 predicted proteins | sample SoiMethybrSBSTD1_FD_79669 | JGI IMG/M metagenome (GOLD analysis project Ga0111538, IMG submission 79669) | Bulk soil microbial communities from a Populus tree surrounding site in Tennessee, USA - Soil MetaG P. TD hybrid SBSTD1 (version 2)... | ecosystem: Environmental > Terrestrial > Soil >...
CAATGAACAGGTCTCGGTCGACCTGCGGTTGTATCTGCGCCGCCGCATTCCGCTGCTCCAGGAGAAACTGCGCGCGACGATTGCCGCGTTCGCCGATCAAGCCGAGAAGGCCGGTGACGCGCTGATGCCGTCATACACGCACTTGCGCCGGGCGATGCCCGTGCTCGTGTCGCATTTCCTGTTGAGCCACGCCGCCGCGCTGCGCCGCGATCATGCCCGTCTCGAAGCGGCGCGCGAGGAAGCGAATGCGTTGCCGCTTGGATCCGGCGCGATCGCCGGCACCGGATACGCCATCGATACGAAGTTCCTTGCCGGCAAACTTGGCTTCAGCCGCGTCGTCACCAACAGCATGGACTCGTCGTCCGATCGCGATTTCGCGGCGAGCTTCCTCCACGCCGTGTCGCTGTCGATGGTGCACCTGTCGCGGATCGCGGAAGACTTCATCCTGATGACGGGCGAGGAGTTTGGCTTCTTCGAGCTGGCCGATTCGTCGGCGACCGGCAGCAGCATGATGCCGCAGAAGAAGAATCCGGATCCGCTCGAGCTCGTGCGCGGCAAGTCGGGCCGCGCCATCGGGAATCTCACCGGATTCCTGATCACGATGAAAGGCCTGCCGACCGGCTACAACAAGGATCTCCAGGAAGATAAAGAGCCGCTCTTCGATTCGGAAGACACGCTCGCCGTTTCGCTCGATGCGACCGCGGCCGTCGTCAGGAACCTGACCCTGCACCCGGATCGCACCGGCCGCGCCGCCTCTGGCCTCCTGCTTGCAACGGATGTGGCCGACTACCTCGTGTCGCGCGGCATGCCGTTTCGCCAGGCCCACGAGGTCGTCGGTGCGATGGTGCGCCAGCTCCTGGCACAGAAGCGCGACTTCGAATCGTTGTCCATCGACGAATGGCGCAAGTCCAGCGAGCTATTTGGCGACGATGTGAAGCAGCACGTGACGGCGGCGGCGTCGGTTCGGGTCAGAAAGACGCCGCAATCGACGCATCCTGATGCCGTTAGTGCCGCATTGAAGGAGCTTCGGGGCTGGCTTGCCCGGGGCACGGGCGTCTGATATATTCCGACTGCCCTGCGCCCTGGGCCTGTCGGCCCACAAGCGCTTCCCGCACTCACAAAACCTTCGGCTGCTCAGTAAGGTACTGCGCTGGCAGCCTTTGGACCACGGTTCGAAGCAGTAGGTAGACCAGTACCGATGCGGCTTGGCGGGAGGCCGATTCGGTTTTCGGGGGAATTGCATGCAAGACCGCCGGTATCGGCCCGGCGACGTGCTGGATGATTACTGTCCGCGCGAGCGCCGCATCACCGACCACGCGATAGTCGCGATGATCGATGATCAAATCCAACGAACGCGTTGCGGAATCTGCGACGCGGAGCACGACTACAAGGAAGGCAAAGTCCCGACGCCGCGTCGCAAGACGCAGCCGCCGGCGCTGTTCAACCAGGTCCTCGAGACCATGAACGGCCCCGTGCCGGCGTCCCTTGTCGTGCCGTCCGGCGCGACAGCTGGCGCACCGGCGCTGGCGGCCACCGCGGCCGCCGCGATCATCGACACCGAACCGGTGACGATGGAAGCCGCCAGCGAGCCGGAGCCTCCCACACCCGTTGCACAACCTCGGGCCGATCAGGACCCGATCGAGAACCCCGAAGGAACCGGGAACGACGACGAACGCGAAGGTGGCTTCCGGCGCTCGTTGATACGCGCCACGTTCCCGCGACCCGATGGGCAGGCCCCGACGCCGCGCGCGAATCCCGAGTTCACGATTCAATCCCTGAACAATCGACGCAACAACAATCAGCGCCACGCGGGTGGCCAGAACAAGTTCCGCGGCGGACGTCGTCGTCCAGGCGGCGGGGGCAGCCAGGACAACCTGGGGCCGATGCGGTTCCGCGATCACGGCTCGCAACAAGGTGATCGGCCGCAAGGGCAGGGCGGCGGTCGCAGACGGCGCGGCGGCAAGAAGAATCGCTGATGGCCGATTTCACGGGAAAAGTTGGACTGATCGTCGGCGTCGCGAACCATCGCTCGCTGGCGTGGGCCATCGCGCAGGCCACGTCGAAGGGCGGCGCCAATCTCATCCTCACCTATCAGGGCCGTTTCGAAGAGCACGTCGCCGAGCTCGCAGAGACGTTGACACCGAGGCCGATGGTGCTGCCGCTCGACGTCACGAGCGACGACGAGATCGCGGCGGTCTACAAGAAGATCGAACAGACGCACGGCGGGCTCGACTTCGTCGTGCACGGCGCGGCGTTTGCGTCGCGCGAAGAGATCACCGGGCGTTTTTCCAATACCTCGCGAGAAGGATTCAAGCAGGCGCTCGACATCAGCGCCTACTCGTTGATTGCGCTGGCGCGCGGGGCGCAGCCGTTGATGGCGGCGCGCGGCGGCGGCAGCGTGCTGACGCTGACGTTCCTCGGCAGCGATCGCGTGTTCCCGAACTACAACGTGATGGGCGTGGCGAAAGCGGCGCTCGAATCGTCGGTCCGCTACCTCGCCGCCGATCTCGGCCCGGACAACATTCGCGTCAACGCGGTCTCGGCCGGACCGGTGAAGACGCTGGCCGCCGCGGGCATCGGCGGATTTTCGACGATCCTCGGCGTGGTGCGTGAGAAGGCGCCGCTGCGCCGCGCGATCGAAACGTCCGAAGTCGGCGATGCGGCCGCGTTCCTCCTGAGCGACGCGGGCCGCGGCGTCACCGGCGAAGTGATGATGGTCGATGCCGGGTTCCACGTGCTCGGCATGTGATCACCGTTCCCGTCCGCCACGTCACCAATTCCACGCCGCGCACCCGCTTAATCCACCTCGATCTGCGCAGCACGACGTTTTCGTTTGCTGCCGGGCAGGCGATCATGCTCGGCCTCGCCTCGTCGCCGCTGCGCAAGCCGTACTCGATTGCGTCGGCGCCCTGGGAGCTGGCCAAGTCCGGAATCCTGCAGGCACTCGTGCAGGTTGAAGACAGCAGCACGCTCGATCCGCATCTCGAGCTCGCCTTGCCGGGCACGATGCTCGATCTCGAAGGGCCCTTCGGATCGTTCGGCCTGCCGGATCGGCTCGATGGGCCGCTGTTGTTCATTGCCGGCGGCACCGGAATCGCGCCGCTGCGCTCGATGTTGATCGAGCATCTGGCGCGGCCGACGAGACATCCGGTCGCCTTGATCTACAGCGCGCGTTCGGTCGACGAGTTTGCGTTCCGCACCGAGCTGGCGGCGCTGGAAAGCGCCGGACGGATCACTTCATACCTGACCGTGACTCGCGAAGAGAAGCCCGACTGGCAGGGACGCCGCGGCCGCATCAGCGACGCGCTGCTGACCGAGGCGCTGCCGTCGGCCGACAGCACGTGCTTGATTTGCGGTCCGCCGGAACTGGTCGCCGGCGCGAGCACACTGCTGATGAAGTTGGGTGTCGGCGCGGAGCGGATTCTTACCGAGAAGTACTAAAGCACACCGAAGCCGGCGCGCTGGATGTCGATCTCGGTGATCTCCTGAGGGGGCTGCAGCGGCACCGCGACGGCGGGCAGGCCGTCGGTGCCGGTGGCCGCGGGCTGCACCTGCACCCGCTGCTTGCGCCGGGTCTTGTCGCGATACATGCGGCTGTCGGCGGTGGCCAGCAGCGCTTCGTACGAATCGCCGTCCTGCGGGTAGATCGCCGCGCCGACGCTGATCGCGAGCGGCAGCCGGCGGCCGGGCCGCGCCTCGAAGAGCACTTCGTCCACCGTGCGCTGCAGCTCGACGCGCTTGCGCTCGGCTTCGTCCGCGCCGCAACCCGACAACACGACGATGAATTCGTCGCCGGCGTAGCGCACGCAGATATCGTAGGGGCGGATGCCGGAGCGCAGCACGGTCGCGACCTCGCGCAGCGCGCGGTCGCCGACGTGGTGGCCGTGGTTGTCGTTGATCTCCTTGAAGTTGTCGAGGTCCATGACGAGCAGGGCGACCTCGGCCTTCAGGCGCTCGGCGCGCGCCAGCTCGCGCGTCAGGTGCATGAACATGAAGCGCGTGTTGGGCAGTCCGGTCAGCGGATCGGTCAACGAATCTTCCTGCGTCTGCTCGAACACGATCGAGTTGTGGATCACGGCGGAGGCCTGTTCGCTGACGCGATCGAGCAGGCGGCGGTGATCGTCGGTGTAGAAGTCGGGTTGCGTCGAGTAGACGGCCAGCGTGCCGATGAAGCGATCGCTGAAGACGAGCGGCGCGACGAGCGCCGACTGCAGCGTCGTCGACTTCGCCAGGCCGGCGGCCTCGAACTCCGCGCTCGGGCGCGCGTTGACGAGCGGGCGGCGGTTGCGCGCGACCCAGCCCGCGAGACCCTGGCCGGCCCGCACCGTCATGGTGCCGATCGCGTCGGCTTCGACGCCGGTCGCGAAGCGGCAGCGCAGCGTGTCGCCCTCTTCGTCGAAGAGGAACAGCGCGCAGGCCGAGAACGGCACGAGGTTCGACAGCTTCGACGAAATCAGCGCCATGGTGTCGGCGACGCCAAGGCTGGTGCCCATCGTCTGCGCGATTTCATACAACGCGTAGATTTCGCGATGCGCGAGCGCGATGTCTTCGAAGACCGTGTTGGCTTTCGTGGCCTCGGGCTGGAAGCCGACGGCCGGCCGGCCGCGTTCGTTGGTCGGCTCGAGCGAGAGGCGGCGCGGCGTCGCGGTCTCGATCGTGTCCGCGGCCACTTCCAACTCGGCGGCCATCTTCACGAACATCTGCACCACGGCCGGATCGAGCGCGCGGCCGGCTTCCTGCTGCAGCAGCGCGAGGGCGGCTTCCGGCGTCATCGCCTTGTGATACGGACGATCGGAGGTCAGCGCGTCGTAATAGTCGACGACGGAGAGGATGCGCGCGCCGAGCGGAATCTCTTCGCCCTTCAACCCTTGCGGATACCCCTTGCCGTCCCATCGTTCATGGTGGCTGAGAATCAGCGGCGCGACCGGATACGGGAACGGCACGGCGCTGATGATCTCGGCGCCGACCTGCGGGTGCACGCGGATCTTCTGGAACTCTTCCTGCGTCAGCGGCCCGGGCTTCGAGAGAATGTGTTCCGGCACGGCGAGCTTGCCGATGTCGTGCAGCAGCGCGGCGGTCTTGACGCCCTGGATTTCGGTGTCGGACATGCCGAGTCCGCGCGCGATGCTGGTGGCATAGACCTGGACGCGGCGGATGTGCGACTGCGCGGTCTGATCCTTCGCGTCGATCGCGAGCGCGAGGGCTTCAATCGTCGCGAGGTGGAGGTCGGCCATTTCCTCGACGTGACGACGCTCGTCGTCGATGCGGCCAAGGTAGACCTTGTAGGTGCGATAGGTCAGATAGAGCGGCGCCGAGGTCAGCACCGCGAGCGCCGCGCCCGACGTCATGACCGCCCAGGTCGCAATCGCCGCGGTGAGGGCGCCCACGAAATAGCTCGGCGCGCTCCACAGGAAGTTCTGGTTCCACACGCTGACGAACGACTGGCGCGTCGCCAGCGCCACGGCCACGGCGATCAGGAAGGTGTTGAAGACGAAATACGTGGTCGCGGCGGCGACGAGGGGACGCGCGACACCCGCCACGTCGTGAGCGAGCGTGCCGGGCACGCCGCCGAAGGCCTCGTACGCAAAGCCCGATGCCTGCACCGTGATCGCGAGGCAGGCCATGCTGAACATCGTCCGGTAGACCGGGTTCTTGGTCTTCATCCGGAAGGTGCACTGGCTCCACGCGCTCGTCACGGCGACGAGCATCGTTTCGTTCGGGCCGAGCAGCAGCAGCGAGGCGAAGTCGACCGCGTACGACACCGACATCGTCGAGCCGCTCTTCGCGAGCGGCAAGCTGACTTTGAATGCGGAGGTGACCGCAGACGTGACGAGCAGAACGGCGAAGAGCGTGGGATTCGCGAAGGTCGAATGTGGTCCGAGCCACACCACGAGTGCGGCGCCGAGTGCGATCGTGGCGCCAACGTAAAGGCGTGCTGGCAACGGCAGGGAGCGCATGTGCGCGTTCTACTTTATGAACCCCACACCGCCTTGGACCGAATGGCCATTACCGCTTCAGGCCGAAACAGTCCACGACACAAACCGACGGGGCGCTGGGGGGATAGAACTTTCACAGACCGTGGAGCATAACTGACCAAAGAGTCACATGACAATAGGAAATTAAACACAACTGTGTAATCAGCCGAGGTGTTTTGCTACAAGGACTTACACTTCAATAATTTACGAGAAATGACTTGGATCAAGATTTTGTGCAATAGCAGTCAGCCTAACCGGCGGGGCATTATGACTTTAAGGTCAAGTATGACCGTTGAGGTTAGCCTTGAGGGCGACCGCGTCGTCGTGCGCCACCAGCAGCCGGTTCGAGACCGTATTCCTCGATCTTTCGATAGAGGGTGCCGCGGCTGATATCGAGGATCTTGGCGGCCTCGAGCTTGTTCCACTCGGTGGCTTCGAGCACGCGGATGATGTGGGCGCGCTCCGCGTCGCGCAATGATGGCAGGCGCGTCGAGGTTTCTTCGGGGCGCGGCATGGCGTGGCCATGCAGGAACTCGATGTCGGCGGCGCGAATCGATCGTCCAGGCGCCGAGAGCGCGGCGCGCGACACCGTGCTTTCGAGCTCGCGAATGTTGCCGGGCCAGTGATACGACGCGAGCAGCTCCTGCGCTTCGGTCGAGAACTGCTTGGCGTCGAGCGGCAATCCGTTCGCGGCGCAGTAGCGCGCGAGGAAGCGATTGGCGAGGACCGGAATGTCGACGGCGCGCTCGCGCAGCGACGGCAGCCGGATCGCGAAGGCGTTGATGCGGTAGTAGAGATCTTCGCGGAAGCGGCTCTCGCGCACGAACATGTCGAGCGGCCGGTTGGTCGCGGAGATCAGCCGGAAGTCGACGTGGATCGATCGATTGCCGCCGAGGCGCTCGAAGCGGCGCTCCTCGAGCACGCGCAACAGCTTGGCCTGCGCCATCAGCGACATGTCGCCGACTTCATCGAGGAACAGCGTGCCGCCGTTGGCGAGCTCGAGGCGTCCCGGCTTGCGATCGTGCGCGCCGGTGAAGGCGCCCTTTTCGTAGCCGAAGATTTCCGATTCGAACAGGCTGTCGGGCAGCGCCGCGCAGTTGACCGCCTGGAAGTTCTCGGGGCCGCGGCGCGACAGCTCGTGGATCATGCGCGCGACGACTTCCTTGCCGGCGCCGGTCGGGCCGAGAATCAACACCGAGATGTCGGACTTCGCGGCGGTGCGGATCCACTCGAAGATGGCGAGCATCTTCTCGTCGCGGCCGATCATCTCGCGGAAACGCTGCACCGACGGCGAGGATTCCTCGATGCCGAGATTGGCGCGCCCTTCGAGGAAGATCTCGAGGAGCTTGGCGACTGGTTCCTGCTCGGGCGGCGCCGCGCCGTAGGTCGGCGGATCGCCCGCGAACTTCTTGACGACGCCGAAGTCGACGAGCTCGTTGACGCAGTTGTCGACGTCGAGGCGCATGCGGCCGAACGCCTGCATGATCGTGTCGCTGTCGAAGGTCTCGCCGGGGCGCGCGGTCAGGAAGCGCAGGATCCCGGCGCGCAGCGGCGACTGCACGAGCGACTTGAACCTCGTTTCGAGATCGGGCGCCTCGGGCCGCGGCGTACCCTCGCGGGCGCGGCGCGCGGCGAAGGTCAACTCATCCACGCGCCACTCCTTGCGTTACGCCGCCGCCGGCGGCGTGGCCTTCGGGGGTGTGGCTCTGGGCGGGCTTGCGATAGATCGCCGTCTGGTGCTCCTCGATCAACTGTTTCATGCGGATCGCGTCGCCCTTGCGATGACCGTGACACGTCACCGGCGTCTGGCCGCCGCTGGTTTCGATGATCACGTCGGAGAAAAACAAGTTGGTATCAATGCTGACAGATGCCACGTGCACAATATGTATCGAATGCTCTTTTCGGCCGAACACCTCGGGCGTGTAGTGAACAACTGAGGTCGGAGTGATGAGCACCTGCGTCGGAAAGTACCGGTTGCCACGGGAAAACCGGCTCGCGCGAAACACCTCGCCCTCGGCGAACGGCTGTCCCTTCCACCAGAAGAACAACACGAGCGCCACGACGATGGCTGCCAACACGCCCGCCACAGGAATCCAGAGGCCGTCAGCCACGCACAGATGCTAACCTAAAGCGATGCCTTACCGTTCTCCAGGTGCCCCGAAAGGCGCCAAGTCCTTCCTCAAAGGCAAACCAATTCGTTATTACCGGCCCAAGGGCAGTGCAGCCGTGCGCACCCTGATCGACGAAGGCTTCCAGGCGTTCAACGCCGCGCGTCTCGGCGAGGCGTGCCGCATCTTCGGCGACAAGATGCTCGCGAAGCAGCACGACACGACGATCGCGCTGACCCTGGCGGGCGCGATGACGCCGGCCGGGCTCGGCGGCTGCATCATCGAGCTGATGGAACGCGGCCTGATCGACTTTGTCATCAGCACCGGCGCGAACCTCTATCACGATCTGCATTACGCGCTGAACTTCACGCTGCGGCGCGGCTCGCCGTTCGTCGACGATCGCGTGCTCTATGAAGAAGGCGTGATTCGCATCTACGACGTCCTGTTCCCGGCACAGGTGCTGCTCGATACCGACAGCTTCATCCGCGACTTCCTCGAGAAGAGCGGCATGGAGGGCGGTGTGTCGACGGCGGAGCTGCACGAAGCGCTCGGCAAACACCTGCTCAAAGTGCGTCCAGGCTGCGCCAAGTACTCGGTCGTCGCCGCCGCCGCGAAATACGGCGTGCCGATCTACACCTCGTCGCCGGGCGACAGCTCGATCGGCATGAACATCGCCTATCACGAGCTGATCAACCGCAGCACGCTGCAGGTCGATCCGAACAAGGATGTGAACGAAGTGTGCGCGATCATCCGCGCCGCGGAGAAGAACGGCTGCGTGATTCTCGGCGGCGGCTCGCCGAAGAATTTCTACCTGCAGGGACAGCCGACGTTGTGGGAGGTCTACGGCATCCTCAAGGGCGGCAACGACTACTTCATCCAGATCACCACCGACTCGGTGGTGTGGGGCGGCCTCTCGGGCGCCACGCCCGCGGAAGCGGTGAGCTGGGGCAAGGTCAACCCGAGCGTGCTGCCCGATACGGCGGTCGCCTATTGCGACTCGACGATCGCCTTCCCGCTGTTCTGCGAGTACGCGGTCGGCCACAAGAACGGCAGGCGCACGCGCAAGGCGCTGCTGTCGAAGCGCATCGAGCTCGTCAACGAGCTGGAGAAAGAAGCGCGGAAGAAGATCAAGAAATCAGGGAAATAAGTCCGAGATCCGAGATCCGAGATCCGAAATCATGGGAACGCTGTGGAGTGAGCTGGGCCCGGTCGCCGACGCGGTGAGCGATCGTCCGCGCGTGTATGCCGACGCCAACGTGCCCGCCGGCATCGTCGCCTTCATGCGCGAGAAGCTGCGTTGGGACGTGCTGAGCGTGATGGAACAACCCGACCTGCGCCGCGCCCGCGACACCGAGCATTACCGCCTGGCGCGGCAGCTGCGGCGCACCCTCGTCACGCTCGACCGCGACTATCTCGACGATCGCGCGTTTCCGCCGGCGCTGGGATCCGGCGTGCTGGTGATCGCGGCGCCCGACGAGCGCGGCCTCGCCGCGCTGCTGACGCGGCTCGACGCGCACCTGTTTGCCGCGGACATTTTGCCCCTTGACGGACGCAAGCTGCACGCGCACTCTGACTGGAATGCCGCCGAGCACGTAAATGGAAAAGCTTCCACCGACGAGACACGATGAGTGACCTGACGCTTGGCGTCGACGTGTCGGATCTGATCGCCCGCCTGGCGATCGTCGGCGGCAGTGATGTGCAGGCGCAGGGCATTGTCGCCGCCAATCGCGCCGCCGCAATCAAGGATGCCGCGAAGAAAGCCGCCGCCGGCGCGAAGGGGAAGATCGGCCGCATCGCCGTGGCGCTGCCGTCCGCAACTAACACCGTGCCGGACGATCTGGTCGCGGCGTTGTCCGGCATCGGCAAGGGCAAGCCGACGGCGATCGCGGCGGGAACGGCCGCGGCGATTGCCGAGCAGTGGTGCGGCGCCGCCAAGGGCGCGAAGCAGGTCATCACGTTTTCGATCGCGGATCATGTGAGCGCCGGCGTGATCGTCGACGGCACGCCGTGGCGCGGCGCGCACGGACTCGGGGCGTCGGTGGGATGGCTCGCGCTCAACCCGGTCGAGCGCGAGGACTATCGCCGCCTCGGCGGGCTCGAAGCGGAAGTGGCCTCGGCCGGCATCGTCCGCCGCTTCGTGTGGCGCATCAAGTCCGGCGATCAATCAAACGTGGCCGACCAGGTGCAGGGCGATTTTTCGAAGATCTCTGCCGCCGACATCCTGCAGGGCGCGCGCGCCGGCGACGGCGTGTCAATCGCCGTGGTCCGCGACACCGCGCGGTACATCGGCATGGCGGTAGCCAACCTCGCGACGATGTTCGATCCGGAAGTGATCGTGCTCGGCGGCATCATCGCCTCGTCCGGAGACATCATGCTCGAAGCGATCCGCCACGAAACGTCGCGGCGCCTGATGCCCGAGCAGCACGAGCAAGTGCGCATCGAGCTGTCGTCGATCGGCGACGACGCGGTTGCGATTGGCGCCGCCCGCGCGGTGGCATGATCGCCCTCTCCGGCGCGGACCTCGTCCTGCCGGACCGCGTCGTGCGCGGCGGATCGATCGTCATCGACCAGGGCCGCATCGCCGCGATTGAACCGCGCGCGATTGACGCCGCGGCCGGCCGCACCGTCGTCGATCTCTCGAACCACACCATCGCTCCGGGATTCGTGGACGTGCACGTCCACGGCATCGAAGGCATCGATGTGCTCGACGGTCCCGACGCGGTGGCCGACGTGGCGGCCCGCATGCCGAAGTACGGCGTCACGGCGTTTTGTCCAACGTCGGTAGCCTGCGCGCCGGCGCGGCTGGCGAGGATGCTGGACGGCGTGGGGCGTGCGCGGGCCTCGCGCGCCGGCGGCGCGGCGCGAGTGCTGCCCGCGCACCTCGAGAGCAATTTCATCAACCCCGAGTGGAATGGCGCGCAGCCGCTGCACTGCCTGCGGACCTACAAACCGCAGGGCAAGCGGCCCGAAGGCGATTTCGCCGGCCACCAGATCCTGCAGGCGATCCTCTCGCACCGCGACAGCGTCGGCATCGTCACGCTGGCGCCGGAGATGGCGGGAGGTCTCGACCTGGTCCGCGATCTCGTGATCGCCGGCCACCGGGTCTCGATCGGACACACCGGCGCAACCTACGACGAGGCGCGCGACGCCATCGCCGCGGGCGCGCATCACGCCACGCACCTGTTCAACCGCATGACGTCGATCACGTCGCGATCGCCCGGCGTCGTTGGCGCCGTGCTCGAATCCGACGCGGTCGCCGCCGAGATCATCTGCGACGGCCATCACGTGCATCCGTCGCTCGTGTCGATGGCGATCAAAGTGAAGTCCGTATCGCGCATGATGGCGATCACCGATGCGACGGCCGTGGCCGGCCTGCCTGCCGGCTCGCGCGCGCGGCTCGGCGATCAACTGATCATCGCCGGCGACAAGACCGCCGTGCTCGAGAACGGAACGGTCGCCGGCAGCATCCTGACGATGGATGCCGCGTTCCGGATGCTGGTGACGCGCATCGGGCTCTCGCTGAGCGATGCGTCGCGCATGTGCGCAACGACGCCGTCCGAATCGGTGAAGGCCGCAGACATTGGCTCACTCGCGGTGGGCAAGTGGGCCGATCTCGCGATTCTGGACCGCGATCTCAAAGTGCGTGACACGTACGTCGCGGGAGAACGCGTCGAGCTGGCGAAGAACTAAACCCTGGAACCGTGGAACTTTTGGAACCCTTGGAAGCGTCTCTTGTCCTGAGGTGCCCATGAAGGTTCTTTCGCTCGTCGCCGCCGCCACGCTACTGGCCGCGTGCGAGGTCAACCTGAACACCGAGGGCCTCTCGGCCCGCGAGGTGAAGACCTTCAAGGTCGCCGGCCAGCCGGAAGTGGTGCTCGACACGTGGGACGGCGCGATCGAGGTGCACTCGTGGGACCGCAACGAGATCGAAGTCGAAGTCGAAAAGCGCGCGATGGAGCAGACGCTGCTCGACGAGATCAAGATCGACGCGCAGCAAGAGGGCGACAAGATCACCGTCAAGGTCACCGGCCCGCGCTCGGAACGTCACGGCGTGACGATCGGCGTGAACATCTCGCCGACGGCGCGGCTCCGCGTCGCGGTGCCGCGCAATGCCAACATCAACGCAATGAGCGGCGACGGCTCGATCAGGGCTGAGGCGATCGAAGGCCGGATCGTGCTGCGCACCTCCGACGGCAGCGTCACCGGCACCCGGCTCGGCGGCGACATCCAGATTCGATCCGGCGACGGCTCGATCAGGATCGACAACGCCACCGGCAAGCTCGATCTGGAAACCGAAGACGGCAGCGTCGGCGTGGAAGCCAAACCCAGCGTGCTGCATCTCAGGACCGGCGACGGGTCGGTACGCGTCGCGCTCGAGCCCGACACGGTGATGACCGAGAACTGGGACATCACGACCAGCGACGGCACCATCACCGTCACGCTGCCGGGCCTCTTCAACGCCGAACTCGACGCGGAAACGAGCGACGGCGCGGTGCGGACCAACCATCCGCTGCTCGGCGACGACGACCGCGAGGTGCGGCGCCGTGGCGAGGACAGTGGCGAGCGGCGCGAACGCCGCCGCACGCTGCAATCGAAAATCGGCGAGGGCGGGAAAGTGCTCAAGATTCGAAGCGGCGACGGATCGATTCGGATCGAGCGTTAAGCCAGGTTCCGGGTTACCGCTTCCTCGTTCCGGATTTGGTTCGCGCGAGTTCTGTTCCGGCGTTCTGGAATTCCTCGACCGTCGCTTGAATGAGCGTCCGCCGCGTGGCGTGGGTGCGCCAGGCGGCATACACATGGCGCCGCAGCGCCGGCTCCGACGCCACCACCGAGACGCCGGCAGGCACGGCGCCTCGTCCCAGGCGCGGCAACACGCAACAACCCAATCCCGCCGCGACCAGTGCGAGCTGTGTTTCGTATTCGCCGGCGGTGTGCGCGATCTTCGGCTCGCTGCCCGACTTGCGGAGCGTGTGGATCAGGAAGTCGTGGCAAATCGATCCCGACGGCCACGCGATCCATTTCTCCCCGCTCAGATCGCTCAGCTTGATCGTCTTCGATTTCGCGAGCCGGTGACCGGGCGGTAACGCGATGTCGGCGACGTCATCAAAGAGGGGAGCCTTGGTCAGCCCTTCGGGCAGCGCGATCGGCGCGTTCTGCCAGTCGTTGATGATGATCACGTCGACGTCGCGGCGCACCAGGCGCGGAATCGATTCGTGCGGCTCCTGTTCGTGAAACGTGACGGCGAGCTGCTTGTGTTTCTTGAGCAGGGCGCGGATCGCCCGTGGCGCGAGGCCGCGCGCGGCGGTGGCAAAGGCGGCGATCGTGATCGGTCCGGCCACGGCGGTGTCGCCGGCTTCGAGCTCGGCCTCGGCTTCCTCGAGCAGCGACAGCACGCGCTGCGTCCGCGAGACCAGCGCCGCGGCGGCATCGGTGAGGCGGACGCCGCGGCCGTGGCGCTCGAGCAGCGTCTGACCGGTTTCGAGCTCGAGCTTGGCGAGCTGCTGGGACACGGCCGACGTCGTGACGTTGAGCGTTTCGGCGGCGGCGATGATCGAGCCGTGGGCGGACACGGCGTGCAGGGCGCGCAGGCGATCCAGGTTCAACATGCAAGCAATTCTAAACTAAATCATCAAGAATTATTCACTTGTCCTAAAGTGTTAACGGCGCGATTGTAGGACGTCATGAAGAGCTCGTTCGTCGATTGGGCGTTGCTGGTGGTGCCCGGGGTGATCTGGGGCGCGTCGTTCCTGTTCATTGCCGAGGGCCTGGCCGCGGTGGCGCCGAATGGCGTCACCTTCACGCGCATCGCGATCGGGTTTCTGACGCTGTCCCTGTTCCCATCGGCCCGCCGGCCGGTGGCCCGGACCGATTGGGCAGGAACGGCGGCGCTCGGCGTGTTGTGGTTTGCCTTTCCGCTGAGCATGTTCCCGTTTGCCGAGCAGCACGTGTCGTCGGCGCTCACGGGCATGTTGAACGGCGCCACGCCGCTGTGCGTGGCGGCGGTGGCGAGCCTGCTCGCGCACAAGCTGCCGGAGCGCGGCACGCTCGCCGGATTGATCATCGGCTTCGGCGGCGCAGTAGTGATGGCGCTGCCGGCGCTGGGCGGATCAAGCAGCGCGTTCGGCGTCACGTTGATCGTCGCGGCACTGATTTCGTACGGCATCGCGCTCAACGTGGCGCGGCCGCTGCAGCAGAGAAACGGCGCCATCCCGGTGGTGTGGCGCGCCCTGGGCGTGGCCTTGATCCTGACGTCGCCGCTCGGGTTACCTGCGGTGCTGGATGGTCACTGGACGCTGCGTCCCGCGCTCGCGATGCTCGGCCTCGGCGCCGGCGGCACCGCGATCGCGACGATCCTCACCGCAACCGCCGCCGGACGCATGGGCGCGACGAAGGCATCAGCGACGGCGTTCCTGATTCCCGTCGTCGCCTTGATTCTCGGCGTGGTGATCCGTCACGAGCACGTGACGATGGTGTCGCTGGCCGGCGCGGCGATCTGCCTCCTCGGCGCCGCGATCATCCGAGATCCGCAAATGTTCACGGGGATCCTACCGGGGCGATTTGTTCGCGTAGGTGCTCGGGTCTGAAACGGCGGCAGCGGCAAACGCATCACGACGCTCGCGGCACTTGCTGCACAGTCCGCAGTGCTGCGGCAGGCCGGACGTGATCACCGGGTTCATGCACGACAGCGTGAGCTCGAACGGCACGCCGAGCTCGACGCCGCGCTTGATGACATCCTCTTTTTCCCAGGCGAGGAACGGCGTCGCGATCTCGATGCGGTGATCGAGCCCGAGCGACATCGCTTCGGCCATCGCCGAGAAAAACGCCGGACGCGCATCCGGAAATGGATTTCCGGCGAGCGGACCGAGCGCGATGCGATGCGCCTTTGCCTTCGACGCGACCACGCCGGCCTTCGTGAGCAGCACCAGGTTGCGGCCGGCGAGATAGACGTCTTCGTCGGGCGTGTCGTAGGCGGGCGGCACGCCGCGGATCGCCCAGTGCGTGGGCGAATAGACGTCGCGCATCGTGAACGACACGCGTGACAGTGGATCGACCTTTCCCGCATAGGCCGGAGACGCGAGGAGCCGCTCGACCATCGCGATCTCAGCGTCTTCCCACGCGAGCCCGACGCTGACGTAGACGGGCAGCACGCGCGCGGCTTGCGCTTCGTGCGCGGCCAACACGGCGCTATCCAATCCACCCGAGAGCAGGACCAGCGTAGTCATGCGGATATGATCGACGCACGTGATCATAGCCTTGGACCTCGATGGCACGCTGATCGATTCCGCGCGCGATCTCGCCGAGTCGATCGGCGAGATGCTCGAAGGCTACGGCGCGTCGCCGCTGCCGCTCGACGAGGTCGTGAAGATGGTGGGCGAGGGCGCGCCGTTGCTGGTGCGGCGCGCGCTGAAGGAAGCCGGGTTGGCGCCGCGGCCCGAGGAAGCGCTGGCGCGATTCCTGGAGATCTACGATCGCCGCCTCATGAACCACACCGTTCCGTACGATGGCGTCGCCGAAAGCCTCGCCCTCGCGATGCGGCGCGGGCCGCTCGCGGTGCTGACGAACAAGCCGCTCGGTCCGTCGATCGGCCTCCTCGAGGCGCTCGGCATGCGCGGCTTCTTCTCACGCATCATCGGCGGCGACAGCGAGTACGGGCGCAAGCCGGATCCAGCGGGTCTTCTCTCCCTGCAAGCGCTCGCGCCCGGCGATCAGATCGTGATGGTCGGTGATTCGCCGGCCGATTGGAAGACGGCCGAAGCCGCGCGCGTGCCGTTCGTGTTTGCGCGATACGGATTTGGCGCGTCGAAGTTTGGATCGACGCCGCCACATACAGAGTTGGTGCTCGATCACGCGCGCGAGCTCGATCGCGCCCTGGCGGTTATTGCGCGGTGACGAGGAGTTTTGAGGCGGCGCGCGCGCCGATCGTCATGCGCTGATCGTTCTTGCCCTTCAAGCGCACGCTGTCGGACACCTCGTCGCGCTCTTCGACTTCAATCGTCTGGCCGGGCTTCAGATGATGGCTCTCGATGAAGCGCAGGAACGCCGCGTCCTGATCGGTGACGCGCGCCACGGTGACCGGCGTATGCAGCGGACAGGTGAGCAGCGTCTCGAGCGCGCGCTGCGCGAGTTGGCCGTCGGCGCTCGGAATCGGATCGCCATGCGGATCGAACTCGGGCCGGCCGAGCATCTCGTCGATCCGCTCGATCAAACGATCGGAGACCACGTGCTCCATCTGTTCGGCGTCTTCGTGGACCTCGTCCCAGTTCATGCCCATGACTTGGACGAGGAAGAGCTCGATCAGGCGATGACGACGCAGCACGCGCGCGGCGAGTTTTTCTCCGGCGCTCGTCAGCCGCACGCCGTTGTAGGGCTCGTAGGTCACGAGTCCTGATTCCGCCAGCGCCTTGACCATGGTGGTCGCCGTGCCGGGCGCAATACCGAGGGACGCAGCCAGCTGGCCCATCGGCACGAGCTTCTGCCCGCCGACCAGGTGGGTTTCGCCGACAAAGATCGCCTTCAGGTAGTTCTCGACGGTACTGGACGGAAGCATTGCGCCTGCAACATTTTAGCAAAGCTTAGGGACTATCGGACTTGATTCTTCTGCCGATACAAGGTTATAATTTTGAGCGTTCAAAATCGTTGAGTCAGATGACCCAGAACCCTCCATCGCCGGCCGTCAGCATTCCTTCGCTCCCCGAGGTCTATCGGACCATCGAGATTCCGAAGTCCGGCGTGTGGTGGAAGCGGTTCCTCGCCTTCCTCGGCCCCGGCTACCTCGTGTCGGTCGGTTATATGGATCCGGGCAACTGGGCGACCGACATTGCCGGCGGCTCGAAGTTCGGCTACACGCTCCTCAGCGTCATCCTGATTTCCAACCTCATGGCGATCCTGCTGCAGTCGCTCTGCGTCCGCCTCGGCGTGGCGACGGGACGCGACCTCGCGCAGGCGTGCCGCGATTACTACTCCAAGCCGGTCTCGATCGCGTTGTGGATCCTGTGCGAGATCGCGATCGTCGCGTGCGATCTGGCCGAGCTCCTCGGCAGCGCGCTGGCGCTGAATCTCCTGTTCGGCATTCCGATGGCGATCGGCGTGTGCCTGACGACGGCGGACGTGCTGTTGCTGCTGTGGCTGCAGAACAAGGGCTTCCGATACACGGAAGCGATCGTCGTGACGCTGGTCGCGACGATTGCGATCTGTTTCGGCGCGCAAGTGCTGATGTCGAAGCCTGATTGGTTGGGAGTGGCCGGTGGCCTCGTTCCAACTCCTCAGGTCCTGGCGAATCCCGAGATGCTCTACATCGCGATGGGCATCCTCGGCGCCACGGTGATGCCCCACAACCTGTATCTGCATTCGTCGATCGTGCAGACGCGGGCGTGGCATGCGTCGGAAGAGGATAAGCACCAGGCGATCAAGTACGCGACGATCGATTCGTCGGTGGCGCTGTCGCTGGCGTTCTTCGTCAACGCCGCGATCCTGGTCGTCGCCGCCGCAACGTTCCATCGCGTCGGCCGCTTCGACGTCGGCGACATTCGCGATGCCTACTTGCTGCTGTCGCCGCTGCTGGGCGTGTCGGTCGCGAGCACGCTGTTCGCCCTCGCGCTGCTCGCATCGGGTACTGCGTCCACGCTGACGGCCACGCTCGCCGGCCAGATCGTCATGGAAGGCTTCATTCACATCCGGCTGCCCGCGTGGCTGCGCCGGCTGGTCACGCGCCTTCTCGCGCTGGTGCCGGCGCTCATCACGATCGTCTACTTCGGCGAAAGCAGCACCGGCAGCCTGCTGGTGTTGAGCCAGGTCGTGCTGAGCCTGCAGCTGTCGTTCGCGGTGATCCCGCTCATCATCTTCACGAGCGACAAGGCGCGCATGGGCGCGTTCGTCAACCCGAAGTGGCTGACGTCAATCTCGTGGGTGGTCGGCATCGTCATCGCCGCCCTGAACGGCTGGCTGCTGATTCAGACGTTCAGCACCGTCTTCCTCTGATCGATAGAATCCAGCTGTGTCGCTGGACTCCGCCTTCGAGACCCCGCAGGCCAAGCGCCAGTATGTCCGCGCGCTGTTTGCGACGATCGCCGATCGTTACGATCTGATCACCGCGGTCCTTTCCTACGGGCAGGATGCGCGGTGGAAGGCGAAGCTCGTGTCGCTCGCCGATGTGCGGCGCGGCGAGCGCGCGCTCGATCTGGCCGCGGGCACCGGCGACATTGCCTTCGCGATCGCGGCGCGCGGCGCAAAGACGATCGGCCTCGACATCACGCACCGCATGCTCCAACTGGCAGCGTCGAAATCCTCCGCGGCGAGATTCATCACCGGCGATATGACGCACCTGCCGTTCCGGCCGTCGGCGTTTGATCTCGTTACCACCGGATACGGCCTGCGGAACGTGCCCGATCTCGACACGGCGATCGATGAGATCGCGCGCGTGTTGAGGCCTGGCGGGCGGCTGCTGTCGCTCGACTTCAATCGGCCCGAGAACGCGGTGGTGCGCGGCGTGTATCTCGCCTACCTGACGATCGTCGGATCGACGCTCGGCTGGATCCTGCATCGCGACCCCGACACCTATCGCTATATTCCCGCTTCGATCCGGCGATACCCCGGCGCGCGCGGCGTGGCCGATCGACTCGCGGCCCGCGGATTCGATCATGTGACGGTGATTCCGCTACTCTTTGGGTTGATGTCCCTCCATCTCGCCGAGCGAGCGCGATAACGATTGCCCGGCGACTGACCGATGAATCTCTATGAATGACGCGCGAGACGTGTGCAATCGCGCGCATTAGTGGATAGTGACGCGCAAATTTTCGAGATGGCCCTAGTCGACTCCCTTCTCTCCGCGATTGTCCGCGCCGATGGCGACGCGCTCGTCATGCACGTCGGCGAGCGGCCGTACGTCGTGGTGGGCACGCAGACGATCAACATCTCGACGCACGGGCTGAACCTCGATGCGATGACCGGCATGCTCACGCAGTTGCTGCCGGGCGACGCGCAGACGCAGCTCGAAGAGTTCGGCGCGGTCGAACACAAGATTCCACAGCAGGGCGAGGATCGATTCTCGGTGGTCGCAGCGCGCGGCGGCGACGACATCTGGATCGAGATTCGACGACGACGCCCGAAACCCGCGGTGGCGGAGCCGCCCGCGCCCGTTGCGGCGCCTGCGCCGCCATCAGCCGCGGTCGCAGATCCTGCTTCGCAACCGGTCGAGCCGCAAGTTGCAGCGTCGCCGCCCGCCGCTGCCGAGCCGATCGCGCAACCGATCGCCGAGACTGCGCCGGCCCCGGTTGCGGAACCGATCGCCGAACCCGTCGCGGCAGTCGCGCC
>Ga0111538_10004486_pt1 | contig 19377 bp, 7 predicted proteins | sample SoiMethybrSBSTD1_FD_79669 | JGI IMG/M metagenome (GOLD analysis project Ga0111538, IMG submission 79669) | Bulk soil microbial communities from a Populus tree surrounding site in Tennessee, USA - Soil MetaG P. TD hybrid SBSTD1 (version 2)... | ecosystem: Environmental > Terrestrial > Soil > Tree...
ACGTCGCCGCGATCGCCAGCTCGCCGCCGGGGAGGAGGGAGAAGCCTCCCGTCCCGGCGACGAAGCCGTCCCGGTATTCGAGGGCGACCACGTCGGCCGGCCAAGCGAAGGTCCCGTCCTGGCGCATCCGCCGGACGCGCATGCGATCTCCGACGCCGATGTAGCCGCTGGCCTCGTGCCAGAGGACGTAGAACGTGCCTTCCCCCGCGTCGATGGCCCGCAGGTCGACGAGGTGATCGTCGATGCCCCATCTCCCGACCTGTTTTCCGTCCTGGCCCCAGGGGAGCGACCCGCCCGGGGCGATCCGGTACGCGCGGATCGGTCCCCCCTGGCCGAGGAGCACGATGACGTCCTCGCCGGCGGCCACCAGCTCGGCCGGGTAGTGTGCGGCGCTGGCGTCGAGCAGCCGGACGCCTCCGGGCCCGGCGGTCAGCGTCCCGTCCGCCGTCACGTGCTGGACGTAGTAGCGCCAGCCGTCCGAAAGTATCGGGTTGCGGTTCTCCTCCCAGGCGACCCACGCCCCTCCGTGCCCGTCGGCGCGGATGGCGAGGCTGAAGGGGTTGGAGGTCACCTCGAGCGTGAGACGCACCGGGGCGTCCCAGAGCGGCGCGCCGTCCTGGTCCACGCGCCGCACCAGGAAGTGGCCGGTGAAGTAGAGCGGCGGGACGTCGTCCTCCCAGACGATGAAATAGCCGCCGGCGCCGTCGGGTGCCGCTTCGATCCCCGAGGCGATCGTGCCCGGCACGGCGGGGAAGGCGAGCCCCTGGCCCATCAGCATGGCGCCAGTGCGATCGAAGCGGCCGAGGAACGGCCGGCGGATGTCGAACGCCGCGAAGGAGCGCTCGAAGGCGGCGACGGCGAAGCGGCCGTCCCCCTCGTCGAAGACGCGCCACGGCGTCTGGTCGGCGGTCCCGCCGAAGAGCAGCGCGCCGCAAGGATCCGATCCCCCCGGCCCCGCATGCACCGGCCGCGATGCGAGATCGGGGCCGAGCCGCAGGAGCCCCGCGTCCATCCCGCCGTCGGGACCGTTGATCGTGTCGGCCAGGGGATCGCTGGTCACCGCGAGGACACCCCCATCGCCGTCGGGGACGACGCCGACGACGGTGCGGTTCCCCGTGCGCCCGGTGCAAATCGCCCGGCCGTCCGGCTCGAACAACGGGCGCGCATCCGCGAAGGCGGCCGTCGCTCCGGCGGCGGAGGCGAGGAGGAGCAGCAGACCGATCGCGGCGCCCCTCACGACGAGGAGCCCGAAAGGGTGCGGCCGTCCCGCGGGAGGTGCGGGACGGCCGCGGCGCCTCGGGTAGACGCCGTGAGGGCGGCGGTTGGGTGTCGTCAGGGATCTTCTCGGGAGGTCTGGCCGGACGCGGCCACGTCGAGGCCGAGGACGAGGCCGCCGCCGTAGGGTCCGTAGAAATACTCGATCATGAAATCCGACGCTCGTCCGGTGAGCGTGAACAGGCTCGCAGCATAACCCGACTCGAACAGATCGCGCGCCACCTGCTGCGTCGAGATGCCGCCGAGCAGGTAGAGGAAATGCCGGTGGGTCTCGATCGCCGTCGCGCCATGGCGCGCGATCGCCGCGGCGCCGTGCTCGAAGCCGCCGCCGAGCGCGCGCACCCCGAACACGCCGGGCACGCCGCCGGACTCGTCGCGCAGCTCCCAGAAGCGTTGGAGCTCGGTGCCGTTCCCGGCGGCGCGCGCGGCCAGGACCGTCGTTCCGTACGCGTCGCCGGCGTCGGTGCCGAACGAGCCCGGCTCGAGGCCGCGCTCCTGCAGCGCGCGGTCGAGGTCGCCGCGCGTCCCGAGGTCGCCGCCGCGCGTCAGCCTCCCCCGGTCCGCGAGGGCCGTCCCGAACGATCGCTGCAGGTGGGAGTTGAGGAGGAACCCGGTGCCGGCGCGGGCGATCGCCTGCGAGGCGCGAGCCCCAAGCCCCAGATCCTCGAAGAGACTCGCATATCCGTCGACGATCCCCTGGCCGAGCGGGGTGTGCATCAGGATGCTGGTGGCGGCCGCGGCGTAGAGCGCCGGGACCGAGGCCCGAAGCGCCGCGACGCCGGCCGCGCCTCCCGGGCCGAGCGTCCCCGTCAGGAAGATGCTGGCGGCGGTCAGCGCCACCGACGTGGCGGCGTCGGCGCGCGTGTCCCGGTCGAGGATCGCGAAGGCCCCCAGGATGCCGAGCAGCAGGAACGGGTTGTGGCCGGCCGGGTCGACGAGGTTGACCGGGTTGTCGCGCGCGTAGGAGTACCGGTTGAGCGCCTGCGGATCGAGCGGCGCGGCGATGACGTGGTCCGGCTCGAGGAACCTGCCGGTGGCCGGATCGTAGTGCCGCCAGCCCATGGTCAAAAGCCCGCTCGCCGACTGCCGGTGCACCCCGGCGTACCGCAGCGAAGAGATCGGATCGGAGATCTCCGTCCCGTGGCGATCGCCGAACGGCCGGTAGGCGGCGCGCGCCATGATCGCGCCGGTCCCGTCCACGACGACGCGGGCGCTCCCGACGGCGTCGCTCATCGGGTGATACGCCTTCCCGTCCGGCCCGATGACGAGGACCCGCAGCGTGTCGAGGAAGACGTTGGCGGTGATCCGCCCGTCCTGCACCTCCACGCCGGGGAACGGGAAAAGCAAGGTCGTGCGCCGGCCGTTCTCGTCGGTCGTCTCGCGCACCAGCTGCCCTCCCGCGTCGTAGTCGCTGGTCACGATGAGGGTGCGCGCCGGCTCTTCGAGGCGGACGAGCCGCCCGGCGGCGTCGTAGGTGAGCGCGCGGTTGGCGCCGGCGCGGACCCGGGTGACGAGGTTCCCGGCCGGGTCGTAGTCGAAGGCGTCCCCGGCCGAGGTCCATGCGACACGCTGCGGCTGCGCCGGGTTCCCGGGGGAGAGCGTCATCCCTTCCTTGAGACGGATGGTGCCGCCGTCGTCATAGTCGTACTGCAGGAGACCGAACGGGCCGGTGGCGGTGATGAGGCGGTGGCGCGCGTCGTAGGTGTAGCGCTCCGGGACGACGGATGCGGAGACCGTGCGGTCGTCGATGCCGGCGATGAGACCGTCGGCGTCGTAGAGGTAGTCGAGCACGAGCAGGTCGCCGCCGCCGGCGTTCGTGCCCCGGATCGTCAGCAGCCGTCCCGTGGCCGGGTCGGTGATCCGGTGGAGCCGCACCCCCGAGAGGTAGTTCACGTCCTGCACGCCGCCGCGCACGTCCGTCGTGATGGTGGGGATGAACGGCCCCAGCCGACCGATCCGTCCCCCCACGTCGTACGCGTAGTCGAGCCGTCCCGTCCCCGGCAGGGTGCGCGCGCTGAGACGTCCCATGGCGTCGTACGCGGTCGTCGCAGTGAAGGTCGCGCCGAACAGCGTCCGGTTCGCCTCGACCACCCGCCCGAGCGGGTCGTAGGCGAAGCGCTCGGTCCCGGTCGGATCGGTCACCGAGGTCAGCCGGCCGAGTGCCTGCGCGGCGGCCCCGCCTTCGTCGTAGCGCCACTGGAAGCGGCGCCCGTCGGCAAGCGCCTTCTCGATCAGGCGTCCGCCGGCGTCGTAGGAGAGACGCGTCACGCACCCCTGCGGATCGATCTCCTCGATCAGCCGTGAGGCCCGGTCCCAGGTGGATCGCCAGGTGCCGATGTGCGGGTCGTCGATGCGCGTCCGCCGGCCGAGCAGGTCGTACTCGAGGGCCGTGGTCGCCCCCATCGGGTCGGTGATCCGGACGAGGCGCCCGAGCGCGTCGTAGCGGTAGCGGGCCGGCGGCCGCGGGCTCAGCGTGGCGCCGCTCCCCTCGAACTCCCGCACCAGGACGGCGCGGCCGTCGGCGTCGAGGATCGTCTCCAGCCGGTGGCCGAGCGGATCGATCCGCGCCGTCGTCAGCGATCCCGGCTCGTCCACCGTCACCCCTCCGGCGGGATCGGTCGCGCTCAGGAGCCGCCCGGCGGCGTCGTACGCGAAGGTGGAAGCCGCCGCGTCCGGCGCCGCGGGGACGAACCCCGCGACGGAGCTGGTCTTGAACGGCTCGGCGCGGCGCGCCACGCGTCCCGCGTCGTCGAACGTCACCGCGCCGGTGACGACGCGCCCCTCGGGATGCTCCGCCGTCACCTCGAGGAGGCGCCCCAGGCCGTCGTACCAGGCGACCGACTCGAGGCAGCCGGAGGTCGCAGCCCGCTCCCCCTGTCCGCTCGTCTCGCGCGCGAAGCGGAAGACCCGCGCCGGGAGAGGCGCGGTCTCGTGGCGGTACGAGACGGTCGGGCGCTCGCGTGTGTCGAGCGGCCCCCACTCGGCCAGACGGCGGCCGAAGCCGTCGTACTCGATCTCGATCGCCATGCCGTTCGCGTCGGTCGTCTTCGTGAGCAGGCCGGCGCGCGGGTCGAAGCGCCGCGCCGACACGTGACCGAGCGGATCGGTCTCGCTCTCCGGGAAGGTGAAGGTCGGGTCCTGCACCCCGCGACCCCACCGGCGCACGGCCCCCAGCGGATCGGTCTCGGTGGCGAGGTTCCCGTACGGATCGTAGTCGCGCGTCGTCACCGGGTTCTCGGGATCGCCCGGACCGTGCGCCCCGGGAGGCCCGACCGGACCGCCGCGCGCCTCGATCCGCGTCACCAGGCCGCGCGGGCCGGCGGCGCCGAGCGCTGCGCCGTCGCGCGCGGTCCACGACTCGGCGGCCACGTTCCCGTCCGCGTCGAGCGTCGTCTCGTGCCACGGCTGCTCGAGGCTCCACGCGCCGGCGCCCGCGGCGCCGGTCGCCTCCGCCGCCAGCAGGCTGGCGTACTCGGTGCGCAGCACCCGGTCGTCGGCCGGATCGGACGGATCCCCCTCGCGCCGCTCGTCGCTCCGGAGGAGCGGGCGCTCCGGGCCGGCCGACTCGTCGAACACCCAGGTCCAGGAGACGGCGGTGCGGCGGACCCAGAGGGCGCTCTCCGGATCGGCCGTGCTCCAGTCGAAGAAACGCGTCTCCTCCCGCAGGATCGGGTGTCGCAGCGGCGGCAGCCGGTCGGTGTCATCGAAGGTGCGCAGCGTGCGCGACAGGATCGCGCCGTCGGCGGCGCGCCGCTCCAGCCGCTCCACGGCCGCCCCGCGCAGCGGTGCCGCGTCCAGGAGCGGCTGCTGCGCCAGGACCGACTCGATCTGCAGCGCGCCGCCGGGGACGGTGGTGGTCACGCGCCGGAAGCCGCGCAGGTCGCGGGTCGCGTGGTGGTAGAACCCGCCCGAGTACTGGAAGCGCGTGGAGAGCGTCTGGCCGATCCCGTCCCAGGCGCGGATCTCCGCCACCACGGGATAGGGGAACGGCAGCTCCGCCGCGCCTCCGCCTTCGATCGTCCCGGTGTGCGGCGCCGGGGCGTAGACGAGATCGACCCGTCCGCCCAGCCCGTTGGTGCATGAGGCGAGCGCCGTTCGCCCCCGCCACGCGACGTTCGGCCGCCAGGCGCGCGCCACGGTGTTCGCGACCAGCATGAGATCGACCCCGCCGTCGCCGTCGAGGTCCCCGAGCCGCACCCCCTGATCGCGGCTCGGCGCGTCGGTCCTGCGGTCGACGAAGATCCACGGCAGCTCGGGGAACGGGCGCCAGGACCACGCGCCGGTGGGCGCCGGCGAGAAGAGGAACGTCTCGATCGGACCGCCGTTCCAGCGGCGGCCGATGACGATGTCGCTGCGGCCGTCGCCGTTGACGTCGGCGACGCGCAGGCCGCGGTCGAGCGCGGAGCCGTCGCCGGCGCTCGACACCTGGACGAAGTGCTCCGCCTGCGTCCCGAGGAGGCCCCACTGCGTCGTCGGCGCCCAGGTGGGGTGGACCCCGTCCGGGGTCCCGGTGTGCAGGTAGGTCGCGGTGCTGACGATGCCGTTCACCGCCGCGGCGCGGAACAGATCCGGGAACCCGTCGCCGTTGAGCTCCATGAGCCGGAGGCCGGTGTCGAGGCAGCGGCCGTGCGGGATGTGGCGCACGAACGGCTCGTCCGGCATCAGGAAGCGGGCGTCGAGGCTCCAGCCGGCGCGGTTGTGCCGGTAGACGCGGCGCTCCGCCGCGGCCCCCCACTCCGCCCGCGCCACGACGAGATCGACGCGGCCGTCGGCGTCGAGATCGGCGAGTCGAACGCCCCGGTCGTCGGCCACGTCGGCGGCGGTGTCCGACTGCAGATCGACGAACGGCTCGTCCGGGATCGCGAACCCGGCGGCGACATCGGCGCTGAACCCGGACCCGGTGTTGAGGAACACCTCCTTGCGGATCCCCTGCCCGAACCAGAGGACGATGCGCACGACGTCGATGCGGCCGTCGTCGTTGACGTCGGCGAAGCGGACGCCGTTCTCGACCCGGTCGCGCGTGTCCCGCTTGATCACGAACCAGGCGCTCCGGCTCGCATCGCTCGGGTGCACGAGCCGCAGGAGCGCCGCCGACCAAAGGGCGCTGTACTCGAACCCCTGGCCGGTGTTGAGCCAGGCGGCCGCGGTGGTCGAGGGGAGCAACCCCGACATCCGGCCTTCCAGGAGCGCGACGTCCGGCAGCCCGTCGCGATTCAGATCGACGAGACGCGCCCCCGCGTCCTCGTCGGCGTCCGATTTCGCGTAGAGGAACGGGACCGGCGGCGCGAGCGCGGCGCTGCCGGCGGCCGGCCAGGCGGGAAGCCCGCCCGCGGACCAGGTGTAATCGATCGGCGGCAGGAGCGCCCCGGATCCGTCGGCGCGATCGATCCGCACGAGCAGGGACGGCACCGAGGGCAACGCTGTATCCGGAGCGACGACGGCGTCGCCCGCCGGGGCATCGGTCGGCTCCGCGCTCGCGGAGCCGGTCCCGGTCACCGGCAGCGTGACCGGCGAGGCGGTCGGGCTCGGCGCGACGCGTGTGGGCGTGAAGGTCGGCACGGGTCCCGTCGCCTCGCCCTCGGATGGGTCGATACGCGGCGCGCTCCCGGGGCGGGCCGGGGTCGGATTGCCGGTGGGGCCGGATCCGGAACCGGGGGGCGACGCGACATTCACGCTCGAGCGGCAGGTGCCGAGAGTGCCGGCCGAGCCGCCGATCGAGGCGTAGGCGAGGGTGTAGCGCCGCGCCGCGAGCGCCCCGGCGAAGGTCCGGATCTCGCGCAGCCGATGCGTGAACGCCTCGCCGGAGGGGGAGAGCGGCCGATCGCCGCGCTCCTCCCAGCACAGCTCCACGATGTTGGTCGCCGGAAGTCCGGTGGCCGGGTGCGAGGCGTAGGCGATGCGCAGGGGATAGAGCTGGCGCGTCACGGCGGCCCAGTCGATCTCCATGACGTTGCCGCTGGTGTCCTCGATCCGATCGAGGCCCCACTTGAAGTCGGCCACCTGCGAGGTGGACGCGGCCCCGGCGACGGCGCCGAACCGGTAGCGCCGTCCCTCGCGATCGCGCGCGACGAACGACGCCGAGCCGGCGCCCCACGGCCCCGGGCGCACCCGCTCGACGAGGATGCCACTCTCGAGGATGGTGCGGAAGCGGGTCGAGGCCGCGTCGATCGGGACCAGATCCCACGCGCGGCCGTCGATCGTCAGGACGAAGGTATCGGTGTCGTCGAAGCGCGGCGGGCCGAGGCGCGTGGAGCGCTCGATCGAGGCGATCGACAGCGAGAAGCCGAGCCCGGCGTTCCCCGGCGCGCCCGCCCCCGAGTAGCGCAGCGCCAGCGCCGGCGCCATGCCGTGGCGCCCCGGCGGAACCTCGAGCGGCACGATCGCGGTCGCGAGGCCGGTCGCCGGGTCGGCGGACGGCGCGCCGGACGAAGGCGACGGTCCCGTGCCCGGGAGATCGAAGTCCCCCGCGCGCACAGCACCGAAAGCCGCCAGCGCCACGAGCGCCAGCAGTACGGCGGCGCGCGTCATGCGCCGGGCGCGCCCGGAGAGGTCGGGGGGAGGGGCCGGGACCACCGGAGTGGCCGCCCCCAGGCACGCCGGCTTCTCCGGCCCCTCCCCCCACACGAGACAGCAGCGAATCTCCGGCATCGACTCCTCCTGAAGCAGCGCGCCTGGTGTCGCGGCGGGAACGGAAGGGCAAGGCCGGTGCCAGCACGCCGGGAGCGCCGGCCCTCGCCGGGTCGCGTCGTGGAACCCGATGTCCGGAGCGGACTTGCGGCCGAGGTCGCGGCGCGAGCGCGCGCGGGCGGGCCGGACCGCGCCGCACCGCGGCGTTCGCGGGCGGACGCGCGGATTCTTCCGTTGTTCGGAGCGGTCCCTGGTGGTAGATTCCCGGCACCGTGCGTCGCGCCCCCTGGACCGTCGTCGTCTGCGCCGTCTTCGTGTGCGCCGGCGGTTCGTCGCGCGCCGCCTACGTCAACTTCGAGTCGCCGCACGTCCACCCGATCGACCTGACGCCGTCCGGCGCGCGGCTCCTGGCGGTGAACACGCCGGACGCGCTCCTCGAGGTCTTCACCGTCGCCGCCGACGGGACGCTGCAGGCGCAGCGATCGATCCCGGTCGGGCTCGAGCCCGTCACGGTCGTCGCGCGCACCGACGCGGAAGCCTGGGTGGTGAACCACCTCTCCGACACCGTGAGCATCGTGGACCTCGATCTCGGCACGGTGACGCGCACGCTCGCCGTCGGGGACGAGCCGACCGACGTGGCCTTCGCCTCGGGGCGCGCCTTCGTCGCGGTGTCGAACGAGGACGCGGTGAAGGTCTGGAGCCTCGCCGACCTGACCTTGCCGCCCGGGCGCGTCGATCTGTTCGGGCGCGAGGTGCGGGCGCTGGCCTCCTCGAGCGACGGCACGAAGGTCTACGCCGTCGTCCTGCAGTCGGGGAACCAGACGACGATCGTCGAGGCCAACGTCATCTGGCTAGGGGGACCGGGCCTCGACCCGACACGCCTGACGGCGCTCGGTCTCAACAACCTGACCTGCGCCAACAACAACCAGCACCCGTCCTATCCTCCGCACCCGGCGGGGATTCCGCGCAGCCTGGCCCTGCTCGATCCCGCGAACGGGGCGCAACCTCCCGTTGCGCTCATCGTCAAGTGGGACCCGGCGACATCGAAATGGCGCGACGAGGCGGGCCAGGACTGGACCGGCTGCCTGCCGTTCCGGCTGCCGGACCACGACCTGTTCGTCATCGACGCGACCAACCCGACGACCGCCGGAACGACGATGGTCGATCACCTCGGCACGTCGCTCTTCGAGGTCTCGGTCAACCCGGCGAACGGCCGCATCTACGTGCCGCACACCGAGGCCCGCAACCAGGTCCGCTTCGAGCACGCGCTCGGGGTGCGCGGCCACGTGGTGGACAACCGGCTCGCGGTCGTCAATCCGGCGGCCGGCAACGCCGTGACGCTCGTGGACCTCAATGCCCACATCAACCGGGCGAGCAATCCGGCGTCGAATCTCGCCGAGCGACAGGCGAGCCTGTCGCAGCCGGGCATGATGGTCTGGAACGCCGCCGGCACCACCGCCTGGATGACGGCGATCGGCTCGAGGAAGGTCTTCCGGCTGAGCCAGGGCTGCCTCGGCGGCCCCGGGCCGAACTACGGCGCCTGCGTCTTCGGCACCAGCCGCGCCTTTCCGGACGCGGTCGAGGTGGGGGAGGGGCCGACCGGCGTGGCGCTGCGTGAAGGGGCGGTGCCGCGCCTCTACGTCCTCGAACGCTTCCGCAACGCGATCGCCATCGTCGATCCGACCGCGATGACGAAGGTCGGCGAGCGGGCGCTCCACGACCCGAGCCTGGCGTCGGTGAAAATCGGTCGCCGGCACCTCTACGACGGCATCGATTCCTCCGGTCACGGCGACGCCGCCTGCTCCTCCTGTCACATCTCCGGGGACCGGGACGGGCTGACGTGGGACCTCGGCGACCCGACCGGGGACTTCGTGCCGTATGGCACGCCGGGGGACAACGTCCGCTTCTTCTTCGCGACCGGGGCCCATGACGGCTTCGACCCCGAGAAGGGGCCGATGGCGACGCAGACGCTGCGCGGGATGCTGGAGCCGCTGCACTGGCGCGGCGACCGTCCCACGATGACCGCCTTCAACAAGGCGTTCGTCGGTCTGATGGGGACGGCCGACATCGGTCCGATCAACGGCGAGCCGGCGGGCCTGCCGGCGCAGAAGATGGCGGAGTTCCGCCGTTTTGCCCTCGACATCGTCTTCCCGCCGAACCCGTACCGCAACGTGGACGACACCTTGCCGAATGCGTCGGTGACGATCCCGGGGCTGCCGAACCCCGGCAATCCCGAGGTCGGCCGCCAGCGCTTCTCCGGCCTCACCGGCGGCTTCACCGAGGCCCAGATTTTCTGCATCACCTGCCACCAGCTGCCGTTCGGCGCCTCGGGAGGCAAGATCGGCGGCCTCGAGGCGGGGGACCCGCCGACGGCGGCGGCCGCGCTGATCAACGGCGACGCCGACCTCGTGCCGCACAGCGACCTCAAGATTCCGCACCTCCGGAACATGTACGAGAAGGTCGGGCCGCGGTACGGATCCGCCACCAACCCGGGCGATCCGCCGGCCGACCAGAAGAGCGGCTTCGGACTGACGCACGACGGCGCCATTCCGGACATGAACACGTTCCTGTCGCTCGGCGTGTTCAACCTGTCGCCGGACGATGTGCGCAACATCTCCGCCTTCATGATGGAGTTCCCGACCGGGACGCGCCCCGCGGTGGGCCGCAACCTGACGCTGCCGCCCGGGCCGGCGCCGACCGGGACGCCCGCGCAGGAGGCGCTCCTGTCGCAGCTGATCGCCCTCGGCAACCGCGTCGATCCCAACCGCCACTGCGAGCTGTATGTGGCCGGCCGGTCGTCGGGGGCCGGCGCGCGCGAGCGGTCCTGGTACCTGAACGGCGGCGCGCCGGGCGGCTTCTGGTCCAGCGACGTCGGGGGCGAGCTGCAGATCACCACGGCGCAGCTCCGCGCGCAGGCGGGCGGGCCGCTCACCTTCACCTGCGCGACGGTCGGATCGGGCCTCCGACTCGGCATCGACCGGGACGAGGACGGGGTCCCGAACGGCAGCGACTTCTGCCCGGGGGAGGCGGCGGTCTCACTGGCGCCCGGGCTCGTGTCGAACGTGACGGTGGACGCCCTTTCGAGCCTCGCCTGGGATCCGCTGGCCTCGGGGGATGGCGCGCCGATCGCGTACGAAGTGGCCGGCGGGAACCTCTTAGCACTCGCCGGGGGCGGGTTCTCCGGGGCGGCCTGCCTCGCCGGCGCCCTGCCGGCGGCTGCGTGGACCGATCCGCGCTCGAATCCGCCGGTGGGGAACGGCTTCTATTACCTGGTGCGCGGCATCAAGTCGTGCGGCGCGGGGTCATTCGGTCCGGGTCTTGCGGGTCCCGACGCCCTGAGCTGCTCCCCCTAGAAGATTCGTCACCGGCGCTGCGCGCCCCACGACGATGACGCGGCGGCGATCCGGATCGAGCATGCGCGACGCGGCGGCCTGGACGTCGGCCCGCGTCAGGCGGGCGGCCTGGTGCGCGGCGCGCGCCACGGCCCCGTCGTCCTCGCCGCGCAGCAGGGCCGCGAGCCAGAGGCGCGCCGCCTGCTCCGGGTCGGCGCGCCGCACCGCGAGCCGCCCGGCGGCGTACGACCGGAACGCGGCGATCTCCTCGTCGCCGATGTCGCCGCGGGCGCGGTCGAGTTCGGCGAGCAGCGCCTCTTCGAGTCGTCCGAGCGCCTCCGGGTCGGCCCCCATGCCGAACCAGACGAGCGGCGGGCCGCGCCGCACCGACTCGCTGTCCATGTCGTACACGAGCCCCATCTGCGCGATGGCGCGCGCGCCGAGGCGACCGCTGTAGTTGTGGTGCAGGATCCAGGCGACCGCCTCCTGCGCGGTCGCGTCGGCGTCCCCCGGGATCGCAAGGAGGAGCGCCCCCTGGGGGATGTCGGAGATCGCCGAGACGTCTCGCCCCGGCTGCAGCCCCGCTGCGGTGGCCCGCCGCGTCGGCGGCGCGCCCCCCAGCGGTGCGGCGAGGCGCGCGAGGCGATCCTTGACCGCTCCCGGATCGAACGGGCCGACGAGCGCGAGGAACGGCCCGGAGGGCCGTCCGGAGACCCCCGGGGACGAGGCGGTGGCGGCGGGGCCGGCCGCCCGATCGAGGTAGGCCATCGCGCGCCGCATCGGACGGGGCAGACTCTCCGGATCGACGGCCGGCGAGCCCGCTTTCGGCCGGGACAGCTTCAGACCGCGCGACAGGAGCATCCCGATCGCGTCGTCGAAGGCGCCGGCCGGGCCGGCCATCTCCAGGAGCACGGTGTCGCGCGCCGCGAACGGACCGCGACCCGGGGGCGTGACCTCGAGCGTCACGCCGAGAGGGACGAAGGTGCGGGCCAGGTCGTCTTCGTTGGCGAGCGCGGTCCCGGCCGGGGCGGCGACGGCGAGGTGAAGGACGAAGGAGGGGGCTGCGGGACGCGCATCGACGATGGCGCGTGCGCCGCCGCCGAGGCCGAGGGTGGCGATCTGCGCGCGCCCGACCCGCTTGGTGGCGAGGCCCGGCGCGCCGATCGGGCGTGCCGGCGCGGGGCGTTTCGGCCGCTCGGCCGCCGGCGGCACGGCGATTCCGCCGAGGGGACCGGAGCGCGCCGCCGGCAGGACGAGACCGATCGCGGCCCGGGACGGCACGAACGCCGCGGCGGCGGCGCGCACCTCCTCGGGCGTGACGGCGTCGACGGCGCCGCGCACCTTCGCGCGCAGCTCGAGTCCGCCGAGCGCGGTCCAGTACGCCATCTCGTGCGTCTGCTCGACGAGGGAGTCGGTCTCCAGGAGATCGGCGGCGGCGATCCGGCGGCGCGCCGACGCGACGTCGGCCGCATCGGTCCCGTCGGCCGCCTCCGCCAGGAGGTCGAAGAGCGCCGCCTCGGCCTCGGACGCTTTCGCCGGCTCGAATCCCGAGGCGTACAGGGTGAAGTGATACGGGTACAAGGTCGGGACGAGCGAGGCCCCCGCCTCCTCGAGGAGTCCCGTCTCGACCAGCCGGCCGAGCGGCGATCCGGCCGGCGCGCCCCCGCCAGTCCCGAGGTCTCCCGAGTGGCGGTAGAACGACAGGCCGGCGGCGTTCCCGATGAGCGCGTCGAGCAGCAGCAGCGCGGCGAACTCGCGCGGCCGCGACGGCGGCGGGGCGAGAAAGGAAATCTGCAGCGCCGGCGTCGCCCCGGCACGCAGGAGCGTCAGCCGGCGCGGGCCCTCGAGCGCCGGCTCGACGGTCCGGATGGTGGTGTCGGCCCCGCCCGGCGGGATCGGGCCGAAGATCTCCTCGACCGCGCGTCGCGCCGCCGCCGCATCGATGTCGCCGGCGATCGCCAGGACGGCGTTTTTCGGGCCGTAGTACCGCCGATAGAACGAGACGAGATCCGCGTGGGTGATGCCGGCGAGGTCGCTTTCCCACCCCATCGTGTTGTTGCGATAGGAGTGCTGCTCGAAGAGGAGCGCGATGGTCGCGTCGAACAGGTCGGAGCGCGGGTCGAGCTGGTAGCCGCGGTACTCCTGGAACACCGCGCCGCGCTCCGGCTCCACCTCGTCCGCCGCCATGCGGGCGGCGACCATCCGCTCGGCTTCGAGTCGCAGGAGGGTGCCGAGCGTCTCCTTCGGCGCCGCCTGGAAATAGGTCGTGCAATCGAGAGTCGTATAGCCGTGCCACTCGCCGCCGGCCCGCTCGATCACCCCGGTGACGTCCGCGAGACCGAAATGCTCGGTGCCGCGGAAGAGCATGTGCTCGAGGTAGTGCGCGATGCCGGTGAGGCCGATGGTCTCGTTGCGCGCCCCGACCCGGTAGAGCATCTGCACCGCGACGACCGGGTGCGCGGCGTCAGGACGCAGCACGACGGTCAGGCCGTTGTCGAGGGTGAAGGAGGAGGCGCCGGCGAGCGGGTCGGCCTCCGGCGGCGCGGCCGGGGCGGCCCCGAGCAGGAGCGTCGCGCCGAGGAGGAGCGGCACGGCCGGGAGGGCGAACACCGGAAAGGCCCGGGGGCGCGGCATGCGGAGAGGCATCGTACCAGAGGGGCCGGCCGCACCGTGTACAATGCCGCGCGGTGGGAACGAGGGTGGAAGGAAGCGGGCGCCGGGCGCGCCGTCTGGCGCCGGTCCTGGCGGCGGGGCTGCTGTGCGGTCTCGCCGGCTGCACCAACGAAGGGGATACCGTCAACGTGAACGGTCTCGACTGCGGGCTCATCCGGGATCAGCTGGTCGGCGACTGGAGCGTGTCGCTCGCCCAGGCGGTGAGAACGCTGCAGAACTGCGATGATGCTTCCGCCAACGGATCCCAGGTGAACGTGTTGGCGGGAACCACGAACTTCACCAATGTGCAGGTGCATGCCAGCCCGTCGAGTACTTCGTTCGTGGTGACCGGGGAAGGGCCTGTCGGCCTCCCCAACGAGCTGATGGCCAACGTGGAGGCCGACTCGTGCCTGGCGCTGGTCCAGGTCTGGGAGGACGACGAAGGGGGCTGGCTGCAGTGCATCGGCACCACCGACCTGGTCAACCGCTTCCTGAACGTCGTCTGCGACTCGTTCGACCTCGACACGGATCTCGACGGCTTCCCGGATAACGCCTGCGGCCTGAACGGCAGTATCACCGGAACAGTGGGGATCCCATGATGGAACCGATCGAGATCGCCCGGCGGATCGAGAAGGGCCTTCCCGGCAGCACCGCCGACGTGAAGGGGGCCGACAACCATTACAGCGCGCGGGTGGTGTCCGATCGCTTCGAGGGGAAGACGCGCATCGAGCAGCACAAGATGATCTACGACCTGTTCCGGGAGGAGATGGCGTCGCAGGAGATCCACGCCCTGGCGCTCAAGACCCTGACGCCGGCGCAGGCCCGGAACGATGGAACCTAAGAGAAGAGCGAGGAGATGCCCATGGCGGATGATCCGATTCTGACCGACATCAAGAAGGCGATCGACGGGAACACGATCGTCCTGTTCTGCAAGGGGACCAAGGAGGAGCCGCGCTGCGGCTTCTCGATGCGCACCATCCAGGTCTTCAAGGAGATGGGGAAGCCGTTCGAGGTGGTGGACGTGCTTCCCGACCCGCGCATCCGGCAGGTCCTGTCGTCCCTGTCGTCGTGGCCGACGATCCCGCAGGTGTTCATCAAGGGGCAGTTCATCGGCGGCTGCGACATCGTCACCGAGATGGCCCAGGACGGCGAGCTGAAGAAGGTCGTGGACGAGGCGTTCTCCTCCTGAGACTCCCGTCCCGCGGGCTCGCGCTCGGTCTCTGCCTGCTGGCGGCGGCCGGCGCGGCCCGGGCCGCCTCCGCCGGGCTCTCCAAACCGGCGTCGGCAGACGCCGGGTTATCCAAAGACGAGCGGCGGGCCACGGCGGCGATCGACGCCCGCGACCGGGCCGCCCGCGACCTCCTTCAGAAGGCGGTCGACATCAACAGCGGGTCGAACAACTTCGAGGGAGTGCGCGCGGTCGCGGCGCTCTTCCGCAAGGAATTCGACGGGCTCGGGTTCACGACCGAGTGGATCGACGGCGCCGCCTGGGGCCGGGCCGGGCACCTCGTGGCCCGGCGCATGGGCAAGGAGGGCGCGCCGCGCGTCCTGCTCATCGGCCATCTCGACACCGTCTTCCCCAGGGACTCCCCCTTCCAGCGCTTCGAGCCGATCGCCGGCACCGACGAGGCGCGCGGTCCCGGCCTCCTCGACATGAAAGGAGGGGACGTGGTGATGCTCCTGGCGCTCGGCGGGCTCACGGATGCGCGCCTGCTCGACCGGCTGTCGATCACGGCCATCCTGATCGGCGACGAGGAGGACTCCGGCCGGCCGCTCACGGCGGCGCGGCGCGACCTCGTCGAGGCGGCCCGCTGGGCCGACATCGCCGTCGGGTTCGAGGACGGCGACGGCGATCCGCACTCGGCGGTGGTGGCGCGCCGCGGCAGCGGCTCCTGGATCCTGAAGGTGACCGGGACGCCCGCCCACTCGTCGCAGGTCTGGAGCGAGGCGGTCGGCAGCGGCGCGATCTACGAGGCGGCCCGCATCCTCTCCGGCTTCGAATCGGTGCTCAAGGGGGAGCATCTGCTCACGGTGAACCCCGGGACCATCCTCGGCGGGACCGCCGTCGCCTTCGATGACGACGAGGGCCGCGGCACCGCCTTCGGCAAGACCAACGTCGTCGCCGGGAGCGCCACGGTCTCGGGGGACCTGCGCTGCATTACCCTCGAGCAGCGGGAGCGGGCCCGCGCCCGGATGCGCGAGGTGCTGGCGAAGCCGCTCCCTGGCACCAGCGCGACCATCGAGTTCGACGACGGCTATCCGCCGCTCGCCCCGTCCGACGGCAACGCCAGGATTCTGGCCCTCTACGACAAGGCGAGCCGGGATCTCGGTCTCGGGACCGTGACGGCGGTGGACCCGGCCCGGGCCGGGGCGGCCGACGTCTCGTTCACCGAAGGGCTCGTCGAAATGGCGCTCGACGGCATCGGAATGCGCGGCCGCGATGGCCACACGGACCGGGAGACCGCCGCTATGGGCTCGCTCCGGACGCAGGCCCGCCGGGCCGCCGTCCTCCTCGCCCGGCTGGCATCCGGGGGGGTCTTGGACCCCCCGCTGGCATCCCCACCCCGCAAACCCTAGATTCCTGAGGTCTATGTCCTCGGTCTCCGAGTACCGGAGGCGGGCCCGCTCCGCCGCCAGGTCGGCCGACTATTCGCAGTCGGGCGACTTCTATCGCCTCGCCGGAGACTGGCAGAAGGCGACGGAGATGTACCTGCGTGGCGGGCATTTCGACCTCGCCGCCGGCCTCGCCGAGGAGATGGGGGACCTCGCCTCGGCCTCGCTCCACTACCTGAAGGCGGGGGATCTCCGGGCCGCGGCCGACATCGAGCTGCGCCAGGAGAACCGGGACAAGGCGGCGTGGCTCTACAGCCGCGCCGGGTTGCACTCCAAGGCGGCCGAGCTGTTCGAGGCGCTGGACCAGCCGGAGCAGGCGGCCGAGAACCTGGAACGGTCGGGGGCGCAGGATCGGGCGGCGCTCCTTTATATACGCGCCGGACAGCCGGCCCACGCCGTGCGGCTGTTCGAGGAGCTGATCGCCGCCGCGGGCCGGTCCGGTCCCGAGTCGATGCTGACCGAGGGGGAGCGGGCGGAGCTGTCCCGCTGGCACCGCCTGTGCGCCGAGCTGATGGTGAAGATCGGCCGGCCACGTGATGCGGCGCCGCACTTCGAGACGGCCCTCCTGATGGAGCAGGCGGCGCAGGCGTGGGTCAAGGCGGGGGAGCCGGAGAAGGCGGCGGAGATCTTCCTGAGGCTGCAGCGCCCCGACGATGCCTGGCAGGCGCTGCACGAGGCGGGGAAGGATCTCTCCGGCGTCTCGCCGGCGGTGCAGGCCGCCATCCTGTCGCGCCAGGGGAAGCATCGCGAGGCGGCCGAGGTGCTGGAGCGGGCCGGCAGCCTGTATCCGGCGTCGGAAGAATGGAAGAAGGCGGGGGATCTCCTGCGCGCGGCGCGCCTGATGGAAAAGGAAGGGGAGACGGAGCAGGCGTCCGACCTTTACGCGCGCGCCGGGCACCCGGCCGAGGCGGCGGCGCTCATGGAGAAGACGCGCGATTTCGGCGCCGCCGCGACCCTGTTCAAGAGCGCCGGGCGCCACGAGGACGCCGCCCGGATGCTGCTGCGCGGCGGCGACCCGCTCGGTGCGGCGCGGATCTCCTACGAACGCGGCGACCGCGAGGGGTGCATCCGGGCGCTCCAGCAGGTGAAGCGCGACAGCGCCGAGTTTTGCGATGCATCGGTGCTGCTCGGGAGGATCTTCTCGGACCAGGGACTCTTCACCCTCGCCGCCGACAAGTTCCAGGCGGCGCTCGACGGCGAAGAGGTGAGCGACGAGACGGTCGGCATCTACTACGCGCTCGGCCGGGCGCACGAGGGGAACGGGCGGGCCCGCGAGGCGCTGCGGGTCTACGAGTCGATCCTCGCCTTCGCCTACGGCCACGAGGACGTGCTCGAGCGGGTCCGCGCGCTGCGCTCGAAGCCGCTCCAGACCGGACCGAATCCCGAGCCGACCGCCGCCGAAGCTGAAGATGCCGAGGAGTCCGCTGCGGCCGCAACGCCGTCGGGCCCCGCGGCGCGGGCCACGTCCGGGCCGCGGGTCGCCACCGCGACCTCGCGGACGCGCGTGGCGCCGCGGGCCGCGGTCACCGGCAAGTCGCCCATCATGACCCCGCGGGCGCGGCCCGCCGTCACGGCCGCCCCGCCGGCCGCGGCGCCGGTCGAGGCGCCCCGATCGCGGCAGGAGACGGCGGAGGCCACCGCCGGGAACGGCGCGGCGCGCTACGTCGTCGGCAAGGCGATCGGCCGCGGCCGCGCCGGGGAGGTGTTCCGCGGCGTCGACAGTGTCCTCGGGCGAGCGGTGGCGCTGCGGCGCATCCACGAAGGACCTGCGGAGCAGGGCAAGGCGGCCCGTCTCCTGCAGGCGGCGGCCGAGGCGGCGACCCTCAGCCATCCGCACATCGTGCCGATCTACGACACCGGCAGCGACGCGCGCGGTCCGTTCATCGTCGCGGGGCTCGCCGAGGGGCCGTCGCTGCGGTCGCTCCTGGAGGCCAAGGTGCGCTTCGAGCTGCACCGGGTCGTGGACATCGGCCGGCAGATCGCCTCGGCCCTGGAGCACGCCCACGGCCGCGGGGTTCTGCACCGGAATCTCCGGCCCGAAAACATCCACATCGCGCCGGAGGACCGGGTCGCCATCTCGGACTTCGGCCTGTCGGTGCGGCTCTCCGATCTGAATCCCCAGGAGCTGTCGAGCGGGCGCCTCATTCAGTACACGCCGCCGGAAGCGCTCCTGCGCGGACGCGTCGACGTCGGATCGGATCTCTATTCGCTCGGGGTGATCCTGTACGAGCTGGCGGTCGGGCACCCGCCGTTCCGCGGCCACGACATCGGCCACCAGCACGTCAACGACCCGGTGCCGCTGCCGGGGCCGGGGGAGCGGCCGCTGCCGGAGTTCCTGAAGAACGTCGTGCTGCGCTGTCTCGAGAAGGACCGGGCGCGCCGCTACCCCGACGCGAAGGCGCTCCTCGAGGACCTCGTGCTGCGCGAGATCGTCCCCGGGATGGTCGTCTCGGGACGCTACCAGGTGCTGGCGGAGATCGGCCGCGGCGGCATGGGGGCGATCTTCCGGGCCCGCGACGCCGAGCTCGACGAGACCGTGGCGATCAAGGTGCTGGCGGGAGACATCGACGCCGAGACCGCCGCCCGCTTCGTGCAGGAGATCAAGATCGCCCGATCGATCGTCCACCCGAACGTCGTGCGGGTGCACACCTTCGAGAAGTGGCGCGATTTCCGGCTGCTGATGATGGAGTACATCGACGGCGTCGCGCTGCCGCGCTGGATGGAGCGGGTGCCGAACCCGTCGCGCACCGACCGGCTGCACGTGGCGCTGCAGGCGGCCGCCGGTCTCGAGGCGGCGCACCGCGCCGGCATCGTGCACCGCGACATCAAGCCGGCCAACGTGCTGTTCGACGAGCGGGGCGAGCCCTGCCTGGCCGAC
>Ga0111538_10004487_pt1 | contig 19363 bp, 19 predicted proteins | sample SoiMethybrSBSTD1_FD_79669 | JGI IMG/M metagenome (GOLD analysis project Ga0111538, IMG submission 79669) | Bulk soil microbial communities from a Populus tree surrounding site in Tennessee, USA - Soil MetaG P. TD hybrid SBSTD1 (version 2)... | ecosystem: Environmental > Terrestrial > Soil >...
GAGCGCGCCGCATTGCGGCGTCAGGAGGAAATCGTCGAACGTGCACCCGCGGACGAACTCCCGCAAATCCAGACCGGCCATATCCGCCGGTCAAAATATCACTCAAGGTCTCCGGCGCGGCAGACATCTGCCGCGCCGGAGGAATCGCAGTTCTAGTTCTATAATGACCGGCTCATGCCGCTCGCCGTCGGGACACGTCTCGGCGTCTATGAAGTAACGGGTGTCCTGGGCGCCGGCGGCATGGGCGAAGTCTATCGCGCCCGCGACAGCAAGCTCGGGCGCGCCGTCGCCGTGAAGGTCGTGCGCGACGAGCTCGGCGCCGACCCGGATCGGATCTCGCGGTTCGAGCGCGAAGCGAAGATGCTCGCGGCGCTCAACCATCCCCACATCGCCGCGCTCTATGGCATGGACGTGGCCGACGGCCGCCACTTCCTCGTCATGGAGCTCATCGAAGGCGAGACGCTCGCCGATCGGCTGCGGCGCGGTCCGCTGCCGGTCGACGAGACGCTCAAGATCGCGCAGCAGATCACCGACGCGCTCGAAGCCGCGCACGAGCGCGGCATTGTCCATCGCGATCTCAAACCGGCGAACGTCAAGATCACACCGGACGACAACGTGAAAGTGCTCGACTTCGGCCTCGCGAAGGCCATGGAGAACGAGCGCACCGCCAGCAGCATGTCGGACTCACCGACGCTGAGCATGATGGCGAGCCAGGCCGGCATCATTCTCGGCACCGCCGCGTACATGTCGCCGGAGCAGGCGAAGGGGTTCCCCGCCGACCATCGCAGCGACGTCTTTTCCTTCGGCGTCGTCGTCTACGAGATGTTGACCGGGCGCCAGCCGTTCCAGGGCGACACGGCCGCGGAGGTGCTGGCCTCGGTACTCGTGCGGGATCCGGAATTGTCGCGACTGCCGGCGGGATTGAATCCACGGCTCGGCGATCTCATCCGACGATGTCTGGAGAAGAGCGCGAAGCGGCGCTGGCAGGCGATCGGCGACGTGCGCGCGGAGATCGAGGCCATTGCGGCAATGCCGGAGGTGATGCCCGCAGCGTCGCTGCCGGTCGCGCCACCTCGTCCATTGTGGCGGCGCGCGCTCCCAGTTGCGGTGGCGGCGGTGGTGACGGGCGGGATGACCGCGGCCGCCGCCTGGTACTTCAAGCCGGCACCGCTACGCGAGGTCGCTCGCCTGGTGATCGCGCTACCCGAGGAATCCGTGCCGGCTGGTCGAAATCCTCTGGCGATTTCCCCGGATGGCCAGTCGATCGTCTTTGCGGCCGGCCGCCGGCTGTTCCTGCGATCGCTCTCGTCATTCGACGTGAAGCCGCTTCCTGGCACGGACAGTCAGGACATCGCCGTCGTTCCCGCGTTCTCACCCGACGGACGATCGATCGCGTTCTTTGCGACGGCCGACGCCAGCATCAAGCGCCTCGACCTGGCCGGCGCTGTCGCCCACACGGTCTCGCCAGCGACCGTCCCGTTCGCCATGAGCTGGGGCCCAGACGGGATCCTCGTGGCCGACGCCGATGGGATTTCGCTGGTCTCACCTCGCGGCGGCCCGAAGGCGCGGCTTATTCCTGTCAAAGATGATGAGACTGCCACTTCGCCGCAGCAGCTCCCCGGCGGGCAGATCCTGTTCGCGATCGCCACTGGTCAGGGCCTCGATCGCTGGGACAGGGCACAGATCGTCGTCCAGGCGCCCGGATCATCCGACCGCAGGCCGATCATCAACGGCGGCAGCGATCCCCGCTATCTGCCGACCGGACACATCGTCTACTCACTCGGCGGCTCGCTGATGGCGATCGCCTTCGATGTCCGTCGGCTCGAGACGCGAGGGAACGCGATTCCCGTCCTCGAGGGCGTGCGGCGCTCGACGTCAGGCGCATCGGGTGCGGCGAACTACGCGGTCTCCGATACGGGCTCTCTGATCTACGTGGCTGGCCCGACCGGCTCGAGTGGGACCGTCTCGGAGATCATCCTGAGCGATCGAAAAGGTGTCGTTGAAACACTGAAACTTCCGGCTGGCGCTTACTCCGAGCCACGCGTGTCCCCGGATGGTCAGAGGATCGCCTTCACGTCGGGCGACAAAGACACCACGATTTGGGTCTACGACCTGGCCGGAACGAGCGCGATGCGCCGTCTGACCTACGGCGGGAGCAACCGGCATCCAGTGTGGTCGTCCGACAGCACCCGTGTGACGTTCCAATCCGATCGGGAGGGCGATCCCGGGATCTTCTGGCAGCTGGCTGACGGCAGCGGTGGCGCGGAGCGTCTGACCAGGGCCGAGCCCGGCGTCTCGCACGATCCTGAGTCCTGGTCGGCGAAAGGCGACGCGCTGCTGTTCGCGGTGAGAAAGGGCAACGAGCGCAGCCTCTGGATCTATTCTGCGAAGACCAAGACCTCCGAGCCGTTTGGCGGCATTCGATCGACGAACCAGATTGGCGCCGTGTTTTCGCCGGACGCCGCATGGGTGGCGTACGCGACGAATGAAAGCGGCCGGTCCTTTGTCTACGTCCAGCCGTACCCGGCGACGGGCGCCCGTTATCAGGCCACTGCGCAACCCGGACCGCACAGCCCGCTCTGGTCGCCCGATTCGAAGGAACTCCTCTTCAACCCGGGGCCGTTGGCCTTCCAGGCCGTCACGTTCAGCACGAAACCGGCCGTCGCGTTCGGCAATCCCGTCGCGGTGCCCAGGCGCTTTCAGACCGGGCCGCCGCAGCTGCGGCGGCAGTACGACATGACGCGATCGGGCAAGATCCTGGGGCTCAACACGCCTGGACTGAGCCAGACCGGCGCGCCGGCGCCGATCCTCGTCGTGCTGAACTGGTTCGAAGAACTGAAGCAGCGCATGGCGCGCTGACCCACCCGCGCCCAGCTCCCGCTCCACTCTGTAGCGGTCGGCCAACGCTGAAGACAAGGGATCCGGCGCGGCAGACATCTCCCGCGCCGGATGAACAGCACGCGGTCTGACTTAAAGTGCGTTGCAAAATGCAGAAGGAGGGGCGGGCTTCAGCCCGCCCTTGCTGGGCCGGCTGAAGCCGGCCGCTCCGACCGCCGGTAATTCTGCAACGCGCGCGCTTACTTCCCGACGGTGAAGTTCCTGAGATTCTTGGCGAGCAGCGAATCGGGGGCGGCTCCCGCCTGGGCTCGCCGGCGGTGCTCCGCCGACGTGGGGCCTTCCTTCATCAATGAAGCCGCGAACTCCATTTCGGGATTGGGACCAACCTCGAGCGCCTTCTTCACCATGGCGTAGCCGTCGAGTCCTTCCGGTTCGTGCCGAATGGCCCAGGCCGACTTTTCGGCCGGAGAAAGCATGTTCCAGCGATAGACGTCGCTCGCCTGCCGATACGCCTCAATCAGGTACCCCGCGTCGAACAGCGCGAGCCGGTTCTCGGGGCCAGACGAGGTCGTGACTCGGGCGAGCACGCCCGCCAGCAGATCGCGGGCGGCCTTCTCATGCTGCGACGCGTAGATCGTGGCGCGGCGCAGGTTCTCCATCCGCGCGAGGATGGGGGCGTCGGGCGACAACAGCCGCAGCGTGTCGGCCGTCAGCCGCTGGACGTCATACGTACGGTCCACGAGATTCCAACCCTCTCCGCGGCCCCACTGGAGGACCGGCGACGAACCGGCATCGAACGGATGGCAGAGGAGCGGTGGACCGGCTTCCGCCACCCGCGGAAGCAGGAGAACGACGCCGACGGCCAGAAGAACAGAACGTGTACGGTGCATGACGTTGAACATGGATACGAACCTCCCTGGCTTGTGAGACGACGGCCACGAGTGAAGTGTCGCAAGGGAACGCGGCGGGCGGAGTATGTTGCCGCTGCTGTAACGGTGAGTAACCTGCCGCTCCCCTGTCGAGGGCCCCGGTTGGGCGGCCCTCGTGGTTCATACTGGCGGGGTGGAGCCCACGGCCGACCAGGTCCGCGACGAGCTCGACCGGATTCTCGCCAGCGAAGCGTTCGCGAACGCCGATCGGTTGAGTCGATTCCTGCGGTTCATCGTCGAGCGCACGCTCGCCGGCGAGGGCGACCGCCTGAAGGAATACGCGGTCGGCGTGGGGGTCTTCGAACGAAACGAGCAGTACGATCCCCGGGTCGATTCGATCGTGCGGGTCGAGGCCGGCCGCCTGCGCGCAAAAATCGACGAGTACTACCGAACCCATGACGGCGCGGATCCCATCGTGATCCGCTTGCCCAAGGGCGGCTATGCGCCGGTCTTCGAGCTGCGCCCCGGGCCCGGCCTCGAATCTCACCCGGTGGCCGCGCGACAACCGGACACGCCGAACCGGCGACGGCTGGCGCTCGCGCTGGGCGTTGCCGCGATCTTCGTGGCCGCCCTCGTCGCGTGGCGCGCCGGCGTCTGGCGCGCCGCCGAACCGGCGACGCCCGTCGCAACGATCGCGGTCCTGCCTTTCGAGGTCTTTTCCACCGACCCCGATCAGCAACTGCTGGCAGCGCGTCTCACCGATGGCGTCACGAGTGATCTCGCCCGCCTCGGCACGCTCGGCGTGGTGTCGCGCACCAGCGCGTTGCAGTTCGCCGGAGCCCGCCGGCCGATTCGGGAAGTGGCCAAGGCGCTCGGCGCGGATCTGGTGCTCGAGGCCAGCGTGGAGGCGAACGGCGAGGTCGTTCGCGTCAGCGGCCGGCTGGTCGATGCCGCGATCGATCGCAAGATCTGGGTCGAGGACTTCGTCGGCCGCACCAGCGATCTGCGAGATCTTCAGCGCCGGATTGCCGCCGCCACCGCCGCCGCGGCGGCCCGTCGGGCCCGACCGAAGTCGTAACCCGAATTGCTACCTGATCAGGTGGGCGCGGCACCGCCACCTGCGCCGTAATCTCCTTCGCGTCCGCACAACACGCGGGCCCGTTGCCGCCGGTGAGTCGGCGATGCCCCTGAAGGAGAACATCATGAAGCTCGGAAACACGTCGGGATTCACGCTCATCGAACTGACGATCGTGCTGGCTGGCCTGGTGCTGGTGGTGATCAGCATGCTGCCCGCGGTGCAGTCGAACCGGAACGCCAACACGACTTGCGGCCTGACGCCTACTGAATGCCAGATGACCGTCGGGAACGGCGGTGGCAAGTAATCAGCGGTGATGGTGATCCCGCGTCGCCTGCCGACCGGTTCTGTCGGCGGTTCGGGCGGCGCGGGCAATCATCGGCAACGGCTAGTCCTCGCCCCTGATCCTTCCTTTTTCCAGCGGCGGGATGTGCGGAGCAGAGCGATCCTGCTGAGCCGTGCGACTCGGGTGATCGTCGCGTTCGTCGAGGTCGCGACGGTCGCGCTCCGGCGCCGCATCGTTCGCCAGATCATCAGGATCGGGGGACTTGGCATTCATGCGAAGGTCCCTCTTCATGGCGTGCCTTTCTCCGGCGTCACCGGCGTGACGTTCAGCGGGGTAGATCGATCTTAGCGCGGTTCGCCGGCGGCGCCGTACGCAAACCGGAGAGACCGCGTCAGCGACTACGGACAATCAGAAACCGGATGGGAGCGGTCGTGTGGTTACTGAATTGGCTCGCTGTGCCGCGGATGCGCGAGCGCGCCGATTGGGTACTGCTCGAGGTCGATGACCTGTCCGCTGAACGGCTCGCCCCGCTTCGACACGAGGAACAGCGCGACGGCGGCGATTTCCTGCGGTTTGATGAGTCGGCCGATCGGGTACCGGCGGCCTTCGGCGTCGAGAAAATCCGGCGGATGGCCGAGACGCCGCATCATGGCGCGCTCCCCTTCGGTGTCGATCCAGCCCGGGTTCAGGCAGTAGACGCGCACGCGCGCGAACTTGAGCGCGTTGGCCATGTTGCGCGACGCGGTGACGAGCGCGCCCTTGCTCGCGGCATACACCAAGAGATTCTGCCAGCCGATGTGGGCGTTCATGCTGCCGATGTTGAGGATGACGCCGCGGCGCGTCTTGAGCGAAGGCAGGGCAGCCTGCGCGAGCAGCAGCGGCGCGCGCAGGTTGACGTTGATCTGCGACGCGAAGAGCTCCGGCGTGATGTCTTCGAGCGTGCTCCGATCGGAGACGGCCGCGTTGTTGACGAGGATGTCGATGCCGCCAAACGCATCGATCGCCGCGCGGATGAGGCCTGTCGTCTCGCCGACGTCGCCGAGATCGCCGGCCGCAAACACGGCGCGCCGCCCGAGCCGGCGCGCGAGCGCGCGGCCGCGTGCCTCCGGCCGCCCGGTAATGAGGACCCTGGCGCCTTCGCGATGAAACAGCTGGGCGATCGCGGCGCCGATCCCGATCGCGCTGCCCGTGACGACCGCGACTTTTCCTGAAAGCTCGTTCGACAGAGTCTTGAAAATATCACGGCGGGTTCAGGCTACGATCACGGGGACTCCCCAATTGGGAACGCTTCGCTGACTTCCTTGCGGCGGCCTTGCAAGACGAGTCCAGGAGGGCACGCGGCCATGGGGACGAACTTCACCGTCATTCAATTCCAACGCCAGCACTTCGGCCATCAGCCGGGCAGCTTCGAGGACATCGAGCCCGACGTCCCGTTCGTCGGTCAGGCCAGGGAATTCGTGTTCGATTGCCCGTCGGTCAAGGCCGACGACACCGCCGTGCTGCTGTTCCAGTCGCGCGATGTCAGCCATGCGCTGAACATCCTGCACGTCAACGGCATCCAGCTCTACGGCGGACTGCCCGTGAGCCCCTCACGGGAGACATGGAACGGCAATGTGCTTCTCGTCGAGCGCCACCACAACCTGCGAGAGACGGGGAACGTGCTCCGTGTCGAGTCGCGCAATGACAGCGGCGGCGTCGATGGCGCCATCGATGAGTTCATCATCGACAACGTCGTCATCCAGTACAAGACCGCGGAGTTGTCGAGCGAGGGAATTTTCGATGTCCGCTCGTACGGCGCGAAGGGCGACGGCGGGCATGGCGACTTCGCCGCGATCACCGCGGCCCATAATGCCCTGACCGCCGGCGGGGGAGGCGTGCTCTTCTTTCCGCGCGGCATCTATGCCGTGCTCGACACGATCGAACTCGGCGCCAACACGACCGTCCTCGGGTCGGGGGCCGGATCCGTGCTCGTGGTCAAGACCAGGGAGCCCGGAGACCCGTGCTTCAACATGTTTCACGTTCAAAGCGCGGACAACGTCCATGTCAAGGATCTCGTGCTCGACGGAAATCGCGCTGCAACAGCCCCGCCGCCGGAAGACGTTGAGAACGTCGGCTGCGGGTTCTTCGCCGAGGCGGACGACGGCCAGACGGGCCTCTCCATCACGAACGTCATCATTCACCACCATCACCGGTCCGGGATCCGAATCGCCGGCCCGGCGAGCAGCCTCGATCCCGCCTCGCCGACGCGTAACGAAGTGGACGTCGCCGGTTGCCAGATTTCCGATTGCGACAGCCGCGGCATCTTCATCGGCCGTGTCACGCGCGCGCGCATTGTCGGCAACGTGATCACCCGGTGCACCCAGGCCGGCATTCAATTGGGGCTCAGCCGCTTCGCCGTCATCGACGGGAATGTGGTTGAAGCGACTCGTCAGAGAAAAGGGACGACCGCCGGTCACGGCATTTCCGCGGCGAACTCCTTCGACTACGCGATCATCAACAACATCGTGAGCAAGAATGCGCGCTGGGGCATCGTCGCGTCAGGCGGGATCGGGCTCACACCGGAGGAGGGCTACCCGATGTCGCAGCGTTACGTGGTGGCGAACAACATCTGTCGTGCCAACGTCTCGGGTGGCATCACGCTCGATCCCTCCACCCGCGATCCGTACACCCACGAGCCCACCGGGATCATTCACAATTCGTTCGCGACCGTGGCGTCCAACGTCTGTACTGGCAACACGGGCGCGGGCATCCACACCATCCACGCGGGCTACGTCGCCGTGCGCGGCAATATCTGTGATGGCACAAACAGCGCGGGCCCGAGCGAGAGCGCGGGCATCTCCATCGTCGAGTCGCGTTTCGCGGTCGTCGCCGACAACGTGCTGATCGCGAACAAGTTCGGCGTCGCGTTTTGGGGCAATCCGGAGGACACGCCCGACGACACGCCAGCCATGGGATCTCACCTGCTCGGCGGCAACGTGTACGACGGAAACGGCGAGGAGATTCTGATGGGTCCACACCATCCAGCGATCCGGCAGCTGCACGAGCGGCCGCCGAGTGATGACTGGGGCGGCATCAACCTGCCCGTCAAACCCGCAGGCGGGGATCCGGCCAACGCGGTCGACGGCGTGCTGTACCTGAATCCCGAAGACCGCAAGCTGCAACTGTTCGCGAAAGGCGCCTGGCGCACATTGCAGACGACGACCGGCACGTCCTGGTAGGGCCGACGGGTGAGGCCGGGCCGGGAATCAATCGATCTCGGGGACGCCGGCGGCCAGCCGCTCGGCCCAGACGGCAGTATCCACGGCCGCGCCTTCCAGCATCGGCACGATGATGGCGGTGATGGCGGCACGCCAATGGTGTTCGAGCGTCTCGTTCCACGCGGGCGCGAGCGCGCGGACCGCCGCGATGAGCGCCTCACGCGCCGAGACGTAGTCTTCCGGGCGCGTCCCCCAGTGGACGTGCTGCGCGCCCAGCTCCCGCAGCGATTCCTGCAGGGCCCGCACTTCGTCCAGATTCCGGATCACGAGCGCCAGCGCCGCTTCGAAATGCCCCTGGAGCGACGTGAGATCGCCGGGAAACAGCCGCCGCAGGTTCGGCGAGGCGGTGAAGAGCTCCTCGTAGAAACGGGACGCCAGCTGGCGGGGACGCGCCGCGACCTCGGCGTGGCTGGTCCTGATCTGGTGGATGGCTTCCGGTGTCATAATTTCAGCGTTCGATGTCAGCCGACGGCACGCGCGACGGCGGCCCGGGCACTGCGGGCGACTTGCTGCCCGAAGTGTATGACGAACTGCGCAAGCTCGCGAGGGCCCGTCTCGCACGCGAGCGCCACCACCACCAGACGCTGCAGCCGACCGCGCTCGTCCACGAGGCGTACCTCCGTGTCGCCGGCGATCGTCAGGACCGGCAATGGGACCGCCGCGGGCATTTCTTCGCCGCCGCGGCGATGGCGATGCGCCGCATCCTGGTCGAGCGCGCGCGGCACTACCAGCGCGTCCGGCACGGGAGCGCCGCGGAGCGCGTCGAGCTCGACAGCGCCATCATGCGCGTGGACCCGTCGCTCGTCGATCTCGTGGCCGTCGACGAGGCGCTCACGCGCCTCGAGGAGACCGATCCGCGCAAGGCGCAGATCGTGTCGCTGCGGTATTTCGCCGGTCTGAGCATCGAAGAAACCGCCGGCGCGCTCGATTTGTCGCCGGCCACCGTCAAGAACGAATGGGCCTTCGCGCGCGCCTGGCTCTATCGCGTGCTCGGGCCGCTGGGCGATCCGCCCGCCGATCCACGGCCATGACGCTGCCGGCCGCCGAAGCGATCTTCCTGGCGATGGCCAACGTGGAGCCGCGCGACCGCGTGGCGTTCCTCGACGAGCGCTGCGCCGGCGATCGCGCGCTCCGCCGCGACGTCGAGGCGCTCGTCGCCGCGCTGGACGCGCCCGGCGAGGAGTTTCTCGACCCCGGCCGCCTTCCGACGCTCGACATGGCGGCGGTCGACGGACCGCTGCAGCCAGGGACGAACCTCGGCGGATTCCTCGTGCTGCACGCGATCGGGTCGGGCGGCATGGGCGTCGTCTACGCCGCGCAGCAGGACCGCCCGCGCCGCACGGTGGCCATCAAGGTGCTCAGGCGCGGTTACCGCCACCCGGAGATTCTCAGGCGGTTCGAGCACGAGGCCGAGATGCTCGGCCGGCTCCTGCATCCGGGCATCGCGCAGGTGTACGCGTTTCATCCGGGCGACCGTGCCGTTCCCGCGCACCTGGTGATGGAGCTCGTCGCCGGTCCGACGCTGACCGACTACGCGCGCGGCGAGCGGCTCCCGATCCGGGCGCGCGTCGAGCTCATCGCAAAGCTGGCCGACGCCGTGCAGCATGCGCACGAGCGCGGCATCATCCACCGCGATCTCAAGCCGGCCAACGTGCTCGTCGCCGCCGGCGGCCAGCCCAAGGTGCTCGACTTCGGCATTGCCCGCGCGACGGGCGCCGACATGCAGCGGATCACGGTGCAGACCGCGCACGGCCAGTTGATGGGCACCGTCGCCTACATGAGCCCCGAACAGCTGCGCGGACGTCCGGACGAGATCGACGCGCGCAGCGACGTCTACGCGCTCGGCGTCCTGCTCTACCGCGTCCTGGCCGATCGCCCGCCGTTCGACATCGCCGATCTGTCGTGGCCCGAGGCGATCCAGCGTGTCCTCGAATCCGACCCGGTGCCGCTCGCAGCGGTCAATCCGGCGGCCGCCGGCCCGCTCGAGCGGATCGTCGGTTGCGCCATGTCGCGCGAGGCCGCCACGCGCTACCAGACCGCCGCGGCGCTCGCGGCCGATCTCGTCCGCTTCCTCGAGGGCCGCCCGATCGCCGCCGCGGACATGGCCGTTCCCGCGCGAGCGGATACGGCCAGCGACGCCGCGCCGTCACGGAGCCCGGACTGGTCAGCGACCGTCGGCAGCGTGCGCGCGCTGGCGGCAGATGCGACCGGAAAATTCGTTGCCCTCGGCCTCGCCTCGGGATCGATCGAGTTGCGCGACGCGGCGACCGGCGCGCCGATCGATGTCTTCCCCTCCCGGCACGGCGCCGTCGTCGCGCTCACCTTCTCCGGCGCCGGCCGTCTCGTGGCGGCGTGGGACGACGGCACGGTGGCGATGGTCGCGTTCGCGCGACTCTCCTGAATCACTCGTCAAGCCACCTGGCTTGCCGGGACGAACGCCTCGCGCGGTTCGCGCGCCGCCTCCTTCATCGTCGTCGCCAGGAGGGTGTAGACGGTGGCCCAGGCCTCCGCCGTTTCAGGGGTGAACGCGTCTTCCAGCCCCTGCTCGAGCGTCCACAGCAGCGCGGCGCCGACCGTGTCGTAGTGCGCATCCTTGACCCCGTACGCCACGTGACGGCGTCCCAGATCCTGGACGACGGGGACGAGCCGATCGAGGTGGTCGAGCCCTTTGACGGCGGCGGTGAGCATGTGCATCAGTTTCTTGCGCTGCTCGGCCATGTCCCCGCGGAACAGCCGCTGGAGCGACGGGTCGAGTTCGAACAGGCGGCCGTAGAACAGCGCCGCGGCGGCGTCGGCGATGGGCGCGATCCGCGCGAAACTCTCCTGCACCAGCGTCTTTTGGGTCGACGTCAACATCGGGAGGTCCTCAAATGGAGCGCCGGGCCATTCCGGCCGCTCGAGACCCAATGCGACGTTTCGGGGGAAACTGGCTAAGAGGCTCCGGGAGCGGCCGGCTTCAGCCCCGGGAGGGGCCGGCTTCAGCCCCTCCTCTAAAAGGTCGTCATGCCCGTCGTGAACTGCACGCCTCGCATCGCGGACGTGCGATCGGTGCGCGCCGCCGCGTACATGCCGTTCGTCACCGGCCTCACCCTGCTCATCCTCGCCGTGCCGCTGTCGTGGTGGGTCGACCATAACGGCTGGAAGGCGGCAGGGTTCATCGGCGGGTCGATCGGCTTGCTCCTGACGGCGGCCTTGATCAAGCGCGGCGTGTTCATCGCCGCGCTCGTGCTCGCCGCCGCCCTCGTCGCCATTTTGATGGCCGGGATCGTGACCGTCGGAAACGAAGCGCGCAAAGCCGATGCGCTGGAGACCGTCCTGACCTTCGCTGGTACGGGTGCGCTCTGCTGGCTGGCCGTGAGAGCGGTCACCGCGTCCTGGCGACTGCGCCGGGTACCGTGGCAGAGCCGGAGTGCGGCGACGATGTGGACGACGATCGCAGAGTTGCCGAGAGACCATCGGCTCGCCGCTTCGCTCGAGCCGCTCGTGTCCGCGTTCGGTGTGTACGGGTTCGGTCTGTTCGTGGCGCTGATCGTCGGTGTCGCGATAAAGGTCGGGCTGCTGGCCGGCCTCGCCTTCCTGCCATTTGCCCTCGCCGGCAGCCGGCTCATGCAGCGGGCGCGCCAGACGCTCGCGCTACGGATGCCGGAGGTTCGGGCGAGAGATCGCCGTGCTCCCGTGCTGCTCGTCAGATCGTTCGCCGACGACATGCTCGAGCTCGAGCCGCGGTTGGAGTACTTCGGCCGGGTGTTTCGGAAACGGCTCACGCTCGAAGAGTTCGTCGTTGGTCGCGTGATGAGCCTCGGCCCCGTCGTCGCGATCGGGAAGCCCAGCGAGGGTCTCAGTCCGCTGGGAGCGGCACGCGAATACGTGTTCGGACCCGACTGGCAGGCGCGCGTGAGCACCCTGCTCGACGAGTGCTCGTGGGTGATTGGCATCCTGGGCGGCACCGAGGGGCTGCGGTGGGAGTACGAGCAGATCCTGCATCGAAGCCTGACCCGCCGTTTCATCGTGGTCGTGCCGCCGGCGACCCCCGAAGTGTTTCAAGAGCGATGGGACATCTTCCAGAAGGCCTTTCCGCCCGCGGGAGGCGCCGATGTGGCGCTCGCATCACGGATGGGCGGGCCGCTTTGCGTAGTGTTTCCCGACGGCGCGGAGCCGCTCTTGTTCTGCAGCAAGTACCAAAACGAGACGGCGTACAGCGTGGTGTTCGCGATGCTCTTCGCGACGCTGGCGATCACGCCCGCGCCAGTCATCGCAGCCGACGTTTCTTTGTAGGGCGGTTGACGTTTCTTCGTAGGGCGGCCGACGTTTCTTCGTAGGGCGGCTCGGGTTGTGAGCCGCCTTACAATCTGAGGCGCATCCGGCCGGCCCCGCCGCCAGTTGCAGGGAGAGTACATGCGAGCCGTCACTGTCGAACCCCGCAAACCACATACCGCACGGCTCGAGGATGTGCCGGAGCCGGACCTCGGTGACGGCGGCGTGCTCGTCGAGGCGATCGCGGTCGGCGTCTGCGGCACGGACGTCGAGATCGTGGAAGGCAAGTACGGCGAGAGTCCGCCGGGCTCGACGCGGCTGGTGCTCGGCCATGAATCGCTGGGGCGCGTGCTCGATCCAGGGCCGTCGAAATCTCTTTCGGCCGGCGATTTGGTCGCCGGCATTGTCCGTCGCCCGGATCCCGAGCCCTGTCCGAACTGCGCGGTCGGCGAATGGGACATGTGCCGCAACGGCCGGTACACGGAGCGCGGGATCAAGGCGCTGCATGGCTTCATGTCCGAGCGCTGGCGCATCGAATCGGAGTACGTCGTCAAAGTCGATCGATCGTTCGGCGTGCTCGGCGTGCTGCTCGAGCCCGCCACGGTCGTGACCAAGGCGTGGGAACAGATCGACGCGATCGGCCGGCGCGCGCTCTGGGCGCCGCACACCGCGCTCGTCACAGGCGCCGGCCCGATCGGGCTGCTGGCCGCGATGATCGGGCGCCAGCACGGGCTCGAGGTGCACGTGCTCGACCGGGTGACCGAGGGGCCGAAGCCCGACCTGGTGCGCGCGCTCGGCGCGACCTACCACTCGGGAGCGATTGCGGACGTGGGGTTCCGGCCGGACGTGATCGTGGAGTGCACCGGCGTTGGCCAGGTGATCGGCGACGCGCTGCGGAACATCGCCGCCGGCGGCACGGTCTGCCTCACCGGCGTCGGGGGCGGTGGCGCCGCGTTCGGCACTGTCGCCGATACGGCGGCGGCCATGGTCCTCGGCAACAACGTGATCGTCGGCACGGTGAACGCGAACAAGCGGCACTGGTACAAAGCGACCGAAGCGCTCGCCCGCGCGGACCGCGCCTGGCTGTCGCGCCTGATTACGCGCCGGGAACCCCCCGAACGATTCGCCGACGCGCTCGCCAGGCAGAAAGACGACATCAAAGTCGTGATCGAGTTCGCCCAGGCGTGAAGCGAACGGACACGACGCGTCGTGACTCCTGACAGGACGCTGTCAGCAGCCGGCTGTCATCCTGCCCCTTGAAAGGAGACAGCTATGAGGTATCCCGTGATGTGGTTCGAGGTGCTCGGCAAGGATGCGGGCAAGCTCTGTGAGTTTTACGGCGCGCTCTTCGGCTGGTCGTTCGGAGGCGACCCGTCCACGTACGGCCTAGTGCAGTCGAACGGCCGCGGCATTCCGGGCGGGGTGGGTGTGAGCTACCCGGGCACCCGCGAGTGGGTCACTTTCTATGTCGAGACGCCCGACATCACCGCGTCGCTCGCCCACGTCGAGCAGTTGGGCGGACGAGTCATCATGCCGCGCACCGTCATGCCCGACGTGACGCTCGGGATCTTCGAGGATCCCGAGGGGCACGCGATCGGTCTCGTCGAAGCACGGGCCGCCTGATGGCACAATCCTCCGATGCGTCGAGCCGATCGGCTGTTCCAAATCATCAACGTGTTGCGGCGGCGCCGGACGGCGACGACCGCCACGCATCTTGCCGAACGGCTCGGCGTGTCGGAGCGCACGGTCTACCGCGACATACGCGATCTGGTCCTCGCCGGCACGCCGATCGACGGCGAAGCGGGCGTCGGCTACCGCATCCGTCCCGGCTACGACCTGCCGCCGCTCATGTTCGACCACGATGAGATCCAGGCGCTCGTGCTCGGCGCGCGGATCGTGCGTCAGTTCGGCGATCCCGCGCTGGCGCGCGCCAGCGACGCGATTCTCGGCAAGGTCGCAGCGATCGTCCCGAAAGATCTCGCGCCGCTGGTCGCCGAGACGCGGCTGTTCGTGCCGCCGACGATCGACGCCGGGAAATCCGCCGATGCACTGGCACTCTCGCGCGAAGCGTTGCTCGCGCGCCGCAAGCTCGAGCTGTCCTACGCGAACGCCGACGGCGCTGTCACGAAGCGGACCGTGCGTCCGCTGGGGATCTTTTTCTGGGGCCGGACGTGGACGCTGGCCGCCTGGTGCGAACTGCGTCAAGATTTCAGGAACTTCCGGCTCGATCGCGTCGCGGCATCCAAGGGGCTCGACGAGACGTTCGAGGACGAGGCGGGCAAGGCGCTCCGCGACATGCTGGCGCGGTACGGACCCGAAGCGGTCCGGCTGATCGACAGCTGATGTCCGTTAGAATCAGCTCTATGGCGCTATGTCGACGCACGTCTGCCGCGGTGATCTCGTGGACGATGTTCGCTGCCGGAAGTGCGGTTGCGCAGCAACCACCGCAACCGCCTCCAGTCAAGCCATCGTCTCCGTCAGTTGTCGCGGCGCCCGTCTGGTCACGTGTGCTTCCCATGCCCGACGGCCGCACGTTCGTGACCGATGGCGGCCTTTCGGTCGACGCGAGATTCGCCAAGCCGGCCAAGCTGCCGTCCGTGGTGCTCGATCCACACAGCGGCAAGATCATCGCCGACCGGATGGCCGCGCCGTACGACAAGGAGATTCTGCTTGTCGAGCTGCGGCCCGGGAGTTTCCAGAACTCGTTCGCGACACCGGACGGCATCGCGCTCAACGGGAACTACGTGGCGTTCCTGCGTCAGGTCCTGCCTGCCAGGACCCGGTTGCGGACCAAAGGCAAGACGGATGCAGTGGTCGCGGTGACAGACGGCCAGGCGGTGGCGATCATGATGCCGCTCGGGACGCCAAAGGAAGGCCGCGTCACTTCGCCGCGCTCATCGCGACTGCTTGACCGTGAACACCTGACCCGCGATGGTGACTCGGCCGTTGCGCGTGCCCTGACGGCCTTGGTACGGCGCCACTGAGTACGTCACCGCGCCCGGGCCGCTGCCGCTGGCGCCGTTGGTCACCGTGATCCACGCCTCGCCACTCGTCGCCGTCCAGTTGCAGCCGGCGACCGTGGTGACGGTCACCGATCCGGTTCCGCCCGTGTTCGAGAAGTTCGCACGATCCGGCGAAATCGCGTACGTGCACGACGGAGGCGGCGGCGGTGGGGGCGGTGGCGGTGGTGGTGCGGCCGACACGATCTTGCTGACGGTGCCGCCGAGCCCGACCACGTACAGCTCGCCGCTCTCGTCTTCGCCAAATGACGAGATGTTCAGGGCCGTGTCGAGCAACACGGACTGCGGCGAGCCCTCGGTCCAGCCGAAGATTTCGCCCGAGCAATAGTCGCCGTAAACGTATGTCCCGGCAGCCAGAGCGCCCTGCGATCCGCGATAGACGTAGCCGCCCGTGACCGAGCACCGGCCGCCTGAGTGCGCGTAGTCGAAGGCAGGGAAAACAAAGCCCGCCTGCGATCCGCACAGCGCCGGATCGTTGTTCGTGCACGCAAAGCCTTCCCAGATCCGCCAGCCGTAGTTGCCGCCGACGACGACCTGCGTGTTGACTTCCTCGCGCGCGCCCTGGCCGACGTCCGCCACCGTCAGGTCGCCGAAGGTCCGATCGAAACTGAACCGCCATGGATTGCGCATGCCATACGCGAAGATCTCGTCGCGCGCACCGGTCACGTCGACGAATGGATTCGTTGGCGGCGAGACGTACGCCTGGCCCTCCGGCACATCGATATCGATGCGCAGAATCTTGCCCAGCAGCACGCCCAGGTCCTGCGCGTTGTTCTCCTGGTCGTTGGCGCCGCCGCCGTCCCCGACGCCGATATAGAGAAAGGTGTCAGGTCCGAACGCGAGCATGCCGCCGTTGTGATTCGAGGCCGTGGCGTGCGGAATCGTGAGCAGGATCTCTTCCGCGGAATCCGCGACGTTCGGGTTGCCGGACACGCCGTACTCCGCCACCACGATGTCCCCCGCTGTTGCGCCGCTCCTGGTGTAGAAGACAAAGAAACGGCCATTCGATTCATAGTCTGGATGAAAGGCCAGGCCCAGCAGGCCCCGCTCGCCGCCCGACAGCACTCTGCTCGTGATATCCAGAAACACCGTCGGCGTGCTCGACCCCGGCTGCAGGACCTTGATCACACCGCCCCGCTCGACGATGAACAGCCGGCCGGAGCCGTCTCCGGCATGGCCGACGAACAGCGGGCTCGAAAGTCCGCTGACGATCGGCGTCAACTGAATCGCGGCGCCGACCGGCACCGAGAGCGTCAGCACCGCAACGACGATCACACAGAGCAGGCTCTTCAGGGTGTTCAGGCTGTTCACGGCGACTCCTTCTGGACAGGACAGGGAAGACGAGTCGCGAACGTGCAAAGACGCTGCCGATGACGTGGAACGACAGAACGTGACGCTGTCGAACGGCGGCGCGTGTGGAGGCGCAAAGGGCGGCCGGCGTCTGGCCCAGGATCGGTAAGGGTCGCGCCAGTTGGACCAGCGATGTACGATTTCGCGTGAAAGTCCTGCTGCCGACCATCGGGAGCGCCGGGGACGTCCATCCCATGATCGCCCTGGGCCTCGCGCTCCAGGCCCGCGGGCATCGGGCGACCGTCGTCACTAATCCGCTGTTCCAGGAGCTGATCGCGGCACAAGGACTCGGGTTCCTGCCCCTCGGCACGGTTGAAGCCGCGCGCGAGGCGATCGCCGATCCCGACCTCTGGCATCCGCGCAAGGGATTCTCCGTCGTCGCCGAGCGGGCCATCGTGCCATCGATTCCGCTCGTCTACGACCACATCGAACGGCACGCCGATGCCGACACCGTCGTCGCCGCGTCGGGTCTGGCCTTCGGCGCGCGCATCGCACACGAGCGGCTGGGCGTCCCGCTCGCGACGGTTCACCTGCAGCCGAGCATCATCCGGAGCCTCGTGGATCAGGGGATGTCGGGCAACGTGCGCATCTCGGCGTCCCAGCCGATGTGGTTCAAGCGCGCGTTCTTTCGGCTGGCCGACTGGCTGGTCATCGATCGCGCGCTCAAACGGCCGGTCAACGAGTTTCGCGCGTGCCTGCGCCTCGCGCCGATCAGCCGGGTCCTCTACCGGTGGATGCACTCGCCACAGCTCGTGATCGGCTTCTTCCCCGAGTGGTTCGCCGCGCCGCAGCCCGACTGGCCCGCGCACACGCACCTGGTGGGTTTTCCTCTGTGGGATGCGGGAGGACCGGCGGTGCTGCCGCCGGACGTCGAGGCGTTTCTACAGGCCGGCGAGCCGCCGCTTGTCTTCACGCCTGGATCGGCAGCCGCGACGCTGCACCGGTACTTCGAAGAATCGGTCGCCGCCGCCCGCGCGCTCGGCCACCGCGCCATGCTCGTCACGAACTTCGTCGATCAAGTTCCCGCGGATCTTCCGCCGCACGTGAAGGCCTTCGGCTACCTCCCCTTCCGCGCGCTGTTGCCGCGCGCGGCCCTGCTCGTCTATCACGGCGGCATCGGGACGATGGCGCAGGCCATCAAGGCGGCGATGCCGCACCTCGTGGTCCCGAACGGCCACGACCAGTTCGACAACGGCTGGCGCATCGAACAGCTTGGGCTCGGCCGCAGCCTTCCGCAGACCGCCTACCGCGCGCGACGCGTCGAGGCCGCGATTCGCGGCCTGCTCGCCGATCGCGATGGCCGCGGACGGCGAGAGGAGTATGCGCGCCGTATCGACTCGGACGCCGCCCTCACCCGAGCGTGTGTGTTGATCGAGTCACTGAGATAAGGTCTCTCACTGGATTGCGAGATGACCCGAGACGGTGGTCCGGCAGATATGGTGGTCGTTCACCACGACGCCAGCAAAACGTACCGTCGAGCCCGGGTCGGCATACAGGCGAGTGGCCTGCGCCATGACCGCTTCAGCGGAGACCGTGGTGACTGGTACGAACGAGTGGGTTGCAAACGTGCCATCCGCGACCGTCTCGAGCAGGAGCTTGGTCGCGACACCGTTGGAACCCATCAGGCAGTCTCCGGAGACGTAGTCGATGACCAGCCGGAGCACCGCTTTGCCATCCTTTGATGTGACCGGCACGGTGAACTGGTTAGTCTGCCCGTTTGTTTCACATCCCTGTATTCCGTTTGCGTCACACAGTCGCAGCTGAAACGGCCGCAGCGCCGCAGGATCAGGGAACGCGGGACCGTTGCCGTTGCCTTGGGCGTCCACGCGAACGGGATTGCTGAATACCGGGACCAGCGCCAGCGGCGCGATCGCCGCCGCCAGGAGCAGATAACTTCTGTAGGTCTTCATGGATGCCCTCCTGTCGAGACGTTGTTGCGGGCTCCGGAAATTTCTCAGTACGTTTCCCGGAGATCTGAGGAGGAGCCGTGGTGATCTAACTCTTCTTGTCTGGGGTGGTCAAGCCCGGAGGCGCCTGAGAAGAAGGCGCTGGCTCCCGCTCGCCCGGCCCGTGCTAGCCTAAGCTTCCCCAGCACGGTCTCCCCAGGAAAGTAGCGCGCCAGAGCTGTTCATGCCCGCACCATCGACGATCCAGGCGGCCGGCGTTTTCACGGCCACGCGCGCGGGGGGGAACGTCGGTCCGGCGACGCTCCGCATGCCGTCGGCGACGGCCGGCACGCTCAGGATCGACGACGCCGAGTGGACCATCGCCGGCGATCCGTCCGCGAAGAAACTGCACGGCACCGCGCCTGGCTCCGTCGTCGATCTGAAGATCGTCAACCGCACCGTGCTGACAGGGACCGTGGATGGGAGTGCGCTGCGGCTCGATCGGCGCGTCCTGATCCCGATTCCGGC
>Ga0111538_10004489_pt1 | contig 19354 bp, 18 predicted proteins | sample SoiMethybrSBSTD1_FD_79669 | JGI IMG/M metagenome (GOLD analysis project Ga0111538, IMG submission 79669) | Bulk soil microbial communities from a Populus tree surrounding site in Tennessee, USA - Soil MetaG P. TD hybrid SBSTD1 (version 2)... | ecosystem: Environmental > Terrestrial > Soil >...
CCAGCCATTCCTGGTCGTGCCCCGGCCGGAGATGGCTGGTATAGATTCCTATCAGGTCGAGCAGCAGCTTCTGCTGCCCCTTGCTCATGCCGTCGGCGCGAAGACCCTCCACCGGGATTACCACGTTGTCCTTGAACGCCACCGATTTCTGGCGCCCGTCGTTGGGCGTGTAGCGCTCCGGCGGCTGATCCCGGGTGAGCATCGAATCGTAGATGATCGCCTGGCGGCGCTGGGTCGCCGACAGGGCCCGGACGAGCGCCAGCCCCTCGCGCTGCTCGGCGTCGAACTCGCGCAAGCCGGCGTATACGCCTCTATCTGCAATCGCCGGCTCGGCGCCCCAGAAGCCCGGGGTCATGACTACCTGGTCGCCCAGCACGAAATAATTCAGATTGAGGTGGTGGCCGTCGAGCTGCCAGCCCCAGGGCTCGTCGGCCGAAGGCTCTCCGAAAACGCAGAGGAAGTAGTCCCACTCTCCGAAGAACGCCCAGTTGCCGGTAATCTCGCCCAGCACGTGATTCAGCTTCATCACGTTGCGCGCCGTATCGAAGCCCCGAACGCTCAGGCTCTCCCGCAACAGGTCGAGGGCCGCCTCGCGCTGCGCACTGTTCAACGACTCGAGGGAAACGCCGTGCCGCAGCGGAAACTGCTCCCAGTTGGTCCACTTGCGCCAGTTGGGCGAAGTAATCGGGTGCAAGGCCACCCGGCGCTGATCGTCATCGAGCAGCGTCAGGAACGACCGGGCCGCACTCGCGATCGGGCGGGTGGCGATACCGGTCTCTCGCCGCGGAAACAGGCCGGGCACGACCTGCCCGTCGGTCGTTACGCCCCGGTACGGCTCGGCGAGAGCAGCCTCGGCCCTCGCGATCGCCCGCTGCCAGTTCTCCGGCAGGGGATCCATCCACTGCCGCGCGGAGCCCGGCCCCTTGGGACGGATCCCGTAACCGCCGTAGCCTTCGGGTTCAGCGCTCACTGCGCACAAAGTCTACGTTACTCAGAACCTGTTTCATATACAGCCGCGTGATGCGTTGTGGCCAGGACGAACCCGAGGTCGGCGAGCGTCAGTGTCCTCCGGCCTATGCTGCCCACGGACGCTGGCGAAGCCGGCCGACGCCGTCGCCGCGCGGCAATTCGGGCCGCGAGCCGAGCTTCTCGTAATAACGCGAAGCGAGCGCCAGGTCCTGTAATGCCGAGCCTACCGACTTGAAGACGATCATCCCTTCATTGGGCACGCGCACGCTGCCCGCGACCACCTGCCCAAGCGTTGCGCGCCTGGCTTCCGGCAGGGCGCCGGATTCTACGGCCTGGCGCAATTCGCCGGCTTCCTCGAGCGCGTGCGGCGTATCGACGACGGTGAGCCGCGCGTTGCGAAAGCAATCGATATCGGCCTCGCAATATTGCTTGCGCGTATTGCCGACCGCGCACAGCAGGCGGCATTCATCGAGCCACGCGCCGCGAAGCACGGGCTCGGCGGTGCGAGCCCTGCTCGCGGATGCCACCACCTGTTTGCCGCGGACCGCCGCCTCGATCGAGGAGGCCGGCGTCACCGCGACGTCCAGCGACCGGGACATCTCACGCGCGAACAGCTCCCGGTGCGCCGCCGTGGGGCTGAACACCGCCACGGCGCCGAGCCGATACACGGCCGCGAGCGCCGCCAGCTGCGTGCGCGCCTGGTTGCCGGAGCCGATCACGCCCACCGATACGGAGCCGCGGATCGGCACCTTGCGGGCAATCACGCCGGAACACGCGCCGGTGCGCAGGTCGGTAATGATCTGTCCGTCGAGCCATGCCAGCAACTCGCCGTCCTTGAGACTGTACAGCGACACGACGTAACGTCCGCCCGCGCCTTTGACGTTGTGGTACGCCTTTATTGCGGCATAGCCCGCGTGTTCGTCCGCAGCGAACAGGATACGCATGGCGCCGCTGGGAAAATCGGTGACGAATTTGGGCGAGACGACGGTTGCGCCCGCGGACTCGCGTGCAAATGCGCGCTCGAGCAAATCGATCGCTTCCTTCATCAGCAGTGCGCCGCGCAGCGTCTCGTACCCCAGCATTACGGTCATGGTCGTCTCCAGTCGCGATTCCCGGCCGGGGCTACTTCTCCTGGATCCCGGCTTCCCGTATGACCTTGCCCATCCTTGCCACCTCTTCCTTGATCGTGGTCGCGAGTTGCGCGGGCGTGCTGCCCGCCGGTTCGAGGCCGACGCTTGCCAGACGCTCCTTCGATTCCGGGCGCTGTAGTACGCGGACGATTTCCTCGTTCAGGCGCGCGACCATCGGCTCGGACGTCTTCACCGGCAGGAACACGCCGTGTACCGAGACCGCCTCGAAGCCTGGCACGCCGGCTTCGGCCATGGTGGGAAGCTCCGGATAGGACGGCGATCGCGCTGCGGTGGTGACCGCCAGCGGCTTGACCCGTTTCCCCTGTATGTGGACCCGTACCGGCGCGGCTGCGCCAAAGGTCATTTGCACCTCGCCGCTCACGACTGCCGTCAGCGCCGACGGGCCGCCCCGGTAGGAGACGCGCACGATGTTCACCTTCGCCAGGGATTTCAGGAGCTCACCCGCAAGGTGGTTCATGGTGCCCGGCGCGGCCGTGCTGAAGTTGAGCTCCCCCGGCCGCGCGCGCGCGAGAGCGACCAGATCCTTGACCGATTTCACCGGCAGCGAGGGGTGCACCACGAGCACGTTGACCCCGCGGGCGGCCAGCGTGACCGGTGCGAAGTCCCGGTACGGGTCGTACGGCATTTGCTTGCGCATGAGCGGCAGGAGCCACAGCGTGTTGCCGTAGATGAGCAGGGTGTAGCCGTCGGGCGGCGACTTCGCGACTGTGTCGCCCGCGATGACACCGCCGCCGCGGTTGTCCACGATGACCTGCTGGCCGAACGCGGCCGTCAGTCCCTGCGCGACGAGCCGCGCGACGAAGTCGCCGCTTCCTCCGGCTTCGGAAGCCACGATACGCACGGTCTTCGACGGAAAGGTCTGCGCGCTTGCGCATGCCGACGCAAGCATCAGCGCAGCGGCCACTGTGCGCTGCGCAGTCACGACTGATGGGCGAGCTGACTTCATCATCTCTCCTGGATTCCTGCTTCCCGTATGACCCTGCCCATCCTCATCACCTCTTCCTTGATCATGGCAGCCAGTTGCGCGGGCGTGCTGCCTACTGGCTCGAGCCCCATGCTCGCCATGCGTTGCTGCACGTCGGACCGTCGCAAGACCCGGACGATCTCCTGGTTCAGGCGCACGACGATCGCATCGGGCGTCCGCGCCGGGACGAAGAAGCCCGTCGCAGATATCGCTTCGAACCCCGGCACGCCGGATTCGGCAACCGTGGGCAGATCGGGGTACTGCGGCGAACGCGCCGCCGTGGCCACGGCGAGCACCCTTATCCGGCCCGACTCCATATGCGGCTTGACCGACGCCACGCCCGGAAACATGACCTGCACGTCGCCGCTCATGAGCGCGTTCAGCGCCGATGTGGCGCCGCGGTAGGAAACGCGGACCATGTTCACGCTCGCCATGGACTTGAAAAGCTCGCTGGCGAGATGGTTGGTAGTTCCTGGCGCGGCCGTGCTGAAATTGAGCTCACCGGGACGGGCCCGCGCGAGCGCTATCAGTTCCTTGACGGATTTCACCGGCAGCGACGGATGGACCACCAGGACGAAGAGCCCGCGCGCCGCCAGCGTGACCGGCGCGAAGTCCCGCTGGGGGTCGTACGGCATCTGCTTGCGCATGAGCGGCAGCAGCCACAGCGTGTTGCCGTAGACGAGAAGCGTATGGCCGTCCGGAGCGGATCGCGCCACGGCGTCGCCGGCAATCACGCCGCCGGCGCGGTTATCGACGATGAACTGCTGACCGAAGGCGGCGGTCAATCCGTGGGCGGCGAGGCGCGCGACGAAATCGGAGCCTGCCCCGGCTTCGGAGGTCACGATGCGCACGACCTTCGATGGATACTCCTGCGCAACAGCCGGCGCCATCGTTGCGACGATGGCGGCTGCCGCGGCCACGGTTACGAGGCGAGCCATCGTCACGGAAACGTGCAGTGATCGCCCGCGCCCGGATCACGCGCGGCGTGCTGTGGCGGGCGCCCCGTAGCGCCCGTACACGCGGCGCACGTTGGTGTGAAAGATCTTTTCGCGGTCGCCGGGATCCAGCCACTCGATCGAATCGATGTAGCGTTTCGTGTCGTCGTAGTTGAAGCCGGTCTCGGGATTCACGCCTCGCACCGCGCCGTAGATCTCCTGTGCGAAGAGGATGTTGTCGGCGGGAATGACCTTCAGCAGCAGCTCGATGCCGGGGCGGTGGTAGACGCAGGTGTCGAAGAACACATTCCCGAGGAGCAGCTCCTTCAGAGGTGGACGCTTCATGTCCTGAGCGAGCCCCTGGTAGCGGCCCCAGTGGTAGGGCACCGCGCCGCCACCGTGGGGAATGACGAACTTGAGCGTCGGGAAATCCTTGAACAGATCCGAGGTCAGGAACTGCATGAACGCCGTGGTGTCGCCGTTGATGTAGTGTGCGCCGGTATGGTGAAAGTTCGGATTGCACGAGCCGCTCACATGCACCATGGCCGGCACGTCGAGGGCTACCATCCGTTCATAAAGCGGGTACCACCACTTGTCGGTGAGCGGCGGATCGGTCCAGTAGCCGCCCGACGGATCGGGGTTCAGGTTGCAGCCGATGAACCCGTACTCCTTGACGCACCGTTCCAGCTCGGGAATGCAGTTGGCGGGTGCCACGCCGGGCGACTGCGGCAACTGGCAGACGCCGACGAACTTGTCGGGGTAAAGCCTGCACACACGGTGGATCAACTCGTTGCAGAGCGCCGACCAGCTCTCGCTCGTAGCCTGCTTCCCGATGTGATGTCCCATCTGGCCGGCGATCGGCGAAAAGATGGTGAAATCCACGCCGCGATCGCGCATGGCCTTCAACTGCGCGCCTTCGAGGCTCTCGCGGATCTCGTCGTCGCTGATGACGGGCGGCGCCTTGGGCGCTAGTGCCGAGTCCTTGAGCGAGTCGATCTGGCGCTGGCGCCAGTCCTTGAGGGGCTTCGGCGCCGTCGTGTAGTGCCCGTGTATGTCGACGATCATCGTGGTCCCGTCCGTTCAGTCGAGCGCGCGCGTCGTCGCGTCGAACAGGTCGTCGACCTTGAGCTGCTTCGGCATGATGCGCTGTTGCCACGCGTACTCCAGCGCCACCTCGAAATTGCGCCTCATGGCCGAGTAGCCGATCGGCCGGATGTCGATGCCATCCTTGGGCGCCGGCTCGTTCGCGGCCGCCCTGCTTTCCTTGAGCAGGCGGTAGATCTCGCGCACCGCGTCCGGATGCTCCTTCGCTACCGACGACTTGACGACCACGATGTGATTGACCATGAGCGCCCCGGTTTTCTTGCCCCACGCCTGACCGGCCGCTGCCGGGTCGGGGACGAGCGTCTTCAACTTCGGATCCTGGCTGGCGGCGAGCACCGCGGCGTCGACCTCGCCGTCGAGCAGCATCTGCAGGAGCTTCTTGCCCTTATCCGCGCGCCGGACGTTGGACGGTTCCTTGTACTCCGGAACGTGGCCGTCGGTCTGCGCCACGAAATTGACTTTCGACAGATCCACGCCATAGTCGTTCTGCAGAATGCCGCGCACCCACGTGGGCGTGGTCTGCGGGTAGGTGCGCACGCCGACGGTCTTCCCGTGCAGGTCCCCGGGCTTCAAAACGCCCCGGTCGGGGTTGTAGGCGATCTGGCCGTGCTGGAAACGCCCGTGCAGCGCCACCGGCAGCGCGACGAGCGGGTAGCCGTAGCCGATCGCCTGCAGGACGGTCATCAACGCGAGCTCCGCAAAATCGAACTCGCCTTTCACCACGGCCTTGAAGTGATCGTGGGGGACGCCACCCTCGGCGAACTTCAGGAAGTCGAGTTGCACGCGGTCGCTCTTCACCTTACCCTGCTTCAGCGCCGTCGTGTTGGGATAGTCGCCGAGCATGGCGTTGAGTCTTACGGCTTCCTTGATCGTGCTCATGGTTTCGGTCTCCTGGGATAAGGGTGTTAGTCGGCCAGCGCGGGATAGAGCGACTGCGCGGTCTTCGCGAAGATCCACTCCTGGTCGCTTTGCTTGAGGCACGAGAGCGCCGCCTTCGCTTCGTCCACCATCTCCTTGAGCCGGCCCTTCGAGGCGGGGTAGTTCGAGCCCCACGCGATGCGGCTCGCGGGGATCTCCTGCACGAGCTTCGGGAAGAACTTCTCGGGCGTGTTCGCCCCGTCCCTGGAGTGGCGCACGTTGTTGGTCGAGAGCTTGAAGTACACGTTCGGATATTTCGCCACCTCGAAGAGGAACGCCGAGCGCGAATAGGGCGCCTCATCCCCCCTCGGGACGTGCATCAGATGATCGACGATGATCTTCACGTTGGGAAACCCGCGGATGAGCGTGTAGAGCATGTAAAGCCCCTCGCGCCGCAGCTGGGTCACCACGGGGATCCTCAGGGCCTCGCACGTTTCCCACGCCGCGAAAGTCTTCGGATCGTCGAGCGTGTCGGCCTGCTTCTCCATCGTGCTGCCGGCGCTGAAGATGCGCAGGCCGGTGACGCCCCTGCCGTGCCAGTAGCGGATCTTCTCGGAGGCGTCGGGCGCGGCAAAATCCACGGCGCCGACGCCGGTGAAGCGCTTCGGCTGGGTCGCGATCGAGTCGACCATGTACGTGTTGTCGTAGCCGTACGTCGTGGAGGAGTGGACGATCGCCGCCTTGTCCACGCCCGATTCGTTCATCGAGGCGATGAGGTTCTCGAAATCGATCGGGCGCTCGGCCGACCAGACCGATTGCTTGCCGCCCAGCGGCGTGATCGGATAGCGTTTCGTGTCCTTGGAGATGATGTGCGGATGGATATCGATGATCTTGGAAGCCATGGCCGTTTGTCCGGTTGAGTAGGTGAAGTTGTGGGATCAGGCGTCGGGATCCACGAAGAAATCGCTCACTTCGTAGCTGCGCTTCAGCATGCCCTGCTGGTGGACGTACTTGATCAGGGCCTCGATCGAGGGCCGGTTGGCCTTGACGCCGTAGGGCAGCGGATCCCCGACGATCTGCGCCAGCTCGGAGAGCTGCTTGTCCTTGCCCGCGGCCTTGTCGGGGGAAGGAAGCTGCTTCACGTAGCGTTCCTTGGCCTCGGCGAACGCCTTGTAGAGCGAGCCAGCGACCCACGGATGCTCCTTCAACACCGCGTCCTTGACGACAATCGTCCCGTGGAACGGATAGATCCCGGTCCGGCGGTACCACTCGGCTTCGAGCTTCCTCGAATCCTTGAAGAACTCGACGTAGTTGGTTTCCGTGGGCTTGGCGGCTCCGGCAGCCCAGCCTTCCTTGGGCGCGCCCGTGCGACCGAGACCGGCGTTTCCCGTGAAACCGGCCTGCAGCTCGCCCGACGCCATCATGCTGACGAGCGACTTGCCCTCGGGAACGTGCTTCACGAAGGACGGCAGCTTGAGCGTCGTCACGTGCTCCTCGTCGTCCACCCACCAGGTGATCTTCGAGATGTCGATGTCGTACTCGTTCTGCAGGATGCCGCGGCCCCAGACCCCGGTGGTCACCGAATAGGCGCGCACGCCGGCGTTCTTGCCCTCGAGGTCCTTGGGCTTGACTATGCCCACATCGGGCCGGTAGACGAATCCGGAATGGTGGAAGTTGCGCGAGACGAAGATCGGCAGGGCCTTGAACGGCGCGCCGTGCTCGCGAGCGATCATGTAGGTCGAGGGCGCGATGTCGCAAACGTCGAACTCGACGTCCCGTACCATGCGGCGGTAAGCGGCGATCTGGGGCTCCACGTTCACGAACTCGGGCGTTATCCCCTCGATCGGGATGCTGCCGTCCTTGAGGGCAGAAGTGTGGCCCTGGGTGGAAATGGCCATCTTCAATCGCAGCGGGGTGCTGGGCATCGGATTTCCTTCGATGAGTTGAAAACAGGAGTTACAGCCGCTCGATCTTCGCCTGCTCGATGAGCTTCCTCCATTTGGCAATTTCGGACGCCATCAGCTGGCGCGCCTCCTGGGGCGTGGCGGCGCGGGCCTCGATACCGATTTCCTGCAGCGTCTGCCGGACTTCCGGGACGTCTGCGGCGCGAGCGATTTCCTTTGCCAGGCGGTCCACGATCGCGGCAGGTGTCCGGGCCGGCACGCTGAAGCCGGTCCAGGAAGAAACGTTGTAGCCCGGAAGGCCGGCTTCGGCCAGGGTGGGAACATCCGGCAGTCCGGCGAAACGCCGGTCCGATCCCACCGCCAGCGCCTTCAGCGAGTTGCTCTTGATGTGCGACAGCACGGGACCCAGCAGCTCGAACGCCACGCCGATCTCGTTGCCCCTCAACGAGGCGATCAGCAGCGTGTTGGATTTGAAGGGCACGGTCTGCGTTTCGATCCTGGCTATGGACTTGAACAGCTCGGCGGCAAGGTACTGAGTGCTGCCCACGATGATGGTGCCGATGTTGAGCCTGCCGGGGTTCTTCCTCGCGAACGCGAGCACTTCCGGGAGCGAGTTGAATCCCGACTGCGGCGTGACGACCAGCCCCAGCTGAAAGAAGGCCGCCGAGGACACCATCGTGACGTCCTTCATCACGTCGTAGGGCAGCTTCTTGAACAGCGACGCGCTGATGGCCGCGGCATTGCCTGATTGCAGCAGGGTGTAGCCGTCGGGGCTGGCATTCACCACCGCCATCGCGGCCGCGACGCCGCCCGCAGCCGGCCGGTTATCGACTACGATCTGCTGGCCCATGCTTCGGCTCATCTGCTGCGCAAAGAGCCGCATGCTGATGTCCCCGACGCCGCCCGTGCCCACGCCCAGCACCAGCCGGATCGGCCTTGACGGGTACGGCTCCGCGGCCGGGGCGGCGCCGCAGAAGGCCAATGACATCAGGCCGGCGAGCAGCCTGCGTATCCAGCAGAACAGAAAGGATCTCCTCCGTTGCGTCGCGGCCGGTGGCCAAACCCGGCCGGTCGTGGCGTGGCCGCATCATCGCGCTTCGAGCGATTACTATCCAGTGAAATATACGGCCGCCCCCATAACTGTTTGGTAATATCAGCCTGCTCACCGGCGGAGGCAGCCATGGCCCAGTTCGACGCCTACATTCGCACCAGCTTCAAGCCGCGTCACCTGCGGTTGCTGGTTGCGCTGGACGAGATACGCCACCTCGGGAAGGCCGCGGCCAGCATCAACGTGTCCCAGCCCGCGGTTTCCAAGGCGCTGGGCGAGCTCGAGCGGGGGCTCGAGCTGAAGCTGTTCGAGCGCACGGCGCGCGGCGTCCATCCGACTGCCTACGGGGAATGCATGATTCGTCACGCGCGCACCGTGTTGGGCGAGCTTGCCCAGACGCGGGATGAATTGCGCGGGCTCGCTTCCGGCAGCGCCGGCAATATCCGGGTAGGCGCGCTGGCAACCGCGGCGCTCGAACTGCTGCCGCGCGGCCTCGCGATGTTCAAGGCGCAGCGGCCGGCGATGAACGTGCTCGTGCGGGAGGGGACCGTCGAGATCCTGCTGCCGGAGCTCTGGCAGGGGAACCTCGATCTGATCGTGGGCCGGCTTCCCAGCGGGCACATCGCGCACGGGCTCGGGGAGAAGACGTTGATGGAGGAGGGCGTGAGCCTCGTCGCCGGCCGCGGTCACCCGCTCGCAAGGCGCAAACGGCTCCGCTGGTCCGACCTGATGCTGTACCCATGGGTCCTGCCGCCGGTGAACACCCTGCTGCGCGAGCCGCTCGAACGCGCGTTCGAGGATCACGGCCTGGCGATGCCGGTCGACCGGATCGAGACGCTTTCGGTTCACGTCATTCGCGCTTACCTGCACTATACGAACGCGATCGCCGCGCTGGCGTCGGATGTGTCGAGATACTACGAAGCGCTTGAATTGATGGCGATACTTCCGCTGGAGCTGCCGAAACTGGTGCGGCCCGTGGGCATTATCTGGAACCGCCAACGCCCGATCACACCGGGCGCCCAGGCACTCATACAGTGCCTGGAGGAAGCCGCACGCCTGGCCAGACTGCCAAAGGCGGTTGCAGGGCGGGGCCGGCGGTAATGCGATACGCGCGCACGGCGTGTAGGTACACTCCTGCTGGTTTCTTCCTCTGAAGCGGACATAATTTTATCGATCCCTTGGGGATGATGCGCTCTCTATGTCACGGCACGCAGGCGGCGCGGACTGGGATCGTCGCCAATGCAACCCCTTGGCGTAGAGCCATCTTCCAAAGAGGAACATCATGTCAGACGATCCGAAGAAAACTGGCCGCGCCGATCGCGACCTGATCAGCCTGGAGCAGGACGACAAAGTGCACGACTGGTGTGAGACCCTCGGGGTGTCGGAGGAACAGCTTCGCGCCGCGGTGCAGTCGTGGTCGGCAACCTGGCCTCAGATGTCCGAGCTTCTCAAACGTTAGCGGCGACTCGTTCTCGGATCTGGGGAAGACAAGCCCCGGCCGGATGAATATGGACACTGAGAGCGCGGCACAGATTCGTCGCACTGCTCCCGATACACACAGCGGAATGAACACCCCCCTGCAGCTTTTCACCCGATTGAGGCCCGGTGTATGGAGATGCGCCCGAACCGGACAGGTGATCGGTCCAACCGGCCGCGCCATCCGCGTGTTCGAGGGCTCCACATTCCGTGTCGGGCAGACCTACATCGACTGGGACATTGCGAAGTGGCTGGATGACCGGCTTTGCGGGCCCGAAGCCTTGGAAACAGAGTCTGACAATCCCACCAAAGACTGAAAGTTCGGCGCTCACATAGTCGCTACCCCGAGCTGGAGCGTTGGGCTTTATTGAGCTTTGGTTTCTGGGTCAGAATCCGGGTCCACGAAAATATTCCGTCTCCTCGCGGCTCTCCTGTGGAGTTCGGCGATGGCGCGAGTCATGTAGTCCATTCGCTCACTCGGCCCGAGTTCCCTGAACTCTTCTGCTGTTAGAAAACGGAACGGCCTCGCATAACTCTCTTCTGACACTTCTTCCTCTCTTTAGCGGCAAATTGCGTGTTCGGCGGAAGCTCGACGGCCGCATGGGTTTTACCCCCAGGGATGCTCCTCGCAGACCCAGAGGCACCCATGGCAGCGAGGGCAGTTGGAACAAGCCATCATCATGGAGCCCTGCCGTCGTTTTCTGATTCCGCTTTGCCGGCTAAATCGTTGATTACGACCATAGGTTCATGAAGCGTCGGTTCACCCGGACGATAGGTCGTTAGCCAGCCCTGGTTTTCTACGATCCAGATATGCTGCCTGGAGTCGAACCCGTGGCGAATCGCATGCGCCATTACCTTTCCAAAATCGTCGCAGAGTTCGGACGTTTGGGAGGATGACTCATCCATCGTCGAGCGCACCCAAGACCAGCGCCTATCGGGGTGACGCCTGAATATCCAACGCAGGACAGCGCGTTCGGTCGCGTCCATAAGGCTATTAGATCTTAACTCTGGCCCGCCGCGTAATGCGGAAAACGCGCTGTAGTGGTGTAGGACCCTGCCTATACTGGATCGCCCGTGCGCACGCTCCCTCGCGCGCCGCAAGCGGCAGACTATCGCTCGGAGGGTCTAAAGTCCGCTGGATATGTCTGATAGGACGCGCGGGCCACAGCCCCAATTCGAGGATCCCGATCGCCAGGCTACCCGTTTTGATAGAGGTGCGAGCCGTCTATCGAAACAACTAAGAAAGGTAACCCGCGGCTGGCGGGACTTTTGGGAATTCAAGAGGCACTGTCGTTCGACAACCACGCGTCGTAGCGCGGATCCGATTGCATCGGACCCCGAACCAACGCAATGTGTGTGAATGCAATATTGGGAATATGACATGCGCAGCGGCGCGTGGATGGTTTACGAGTCTGCCCGTTGCCCCATTTGCGGCGGCGAGCTATCTCGTGTGCATCGACGGTTCGTCGATCGATTATTCAGTCCAGGCCGATACCGTTTTCAGTGCCAATCGCAGGCGTGCCGCTGGATAGGCAATCTGCCAATCAAGGGCGCGCAGGTTGATAACCGACGTGACACCTAGCTAGCTGATCCTCCGCTCAATCAGCGCATCGAGCAGCCCGAGCGCTTCCGGCGGTAAACGTATTGCCTGCCATGGATCAACAGTAGGCGCTGGCAGAGAGCGGGTCCGGCGGCTGCTTGTGAGTGCTAATGCTCGGTCGGCCGGATGTTGGCGGCCTTCGCAAGTCGTCCGATCAACTCGTGCTGCTTCCTCAGCTGCGCCAGGAATTCCTGCGGCGAACTGCCGACCAGGTCGAGACCCTCCTCGTTGCTGCTCGCACGCAGTGCGGGCGCCTGGAGCGTCTTCACGATCTCGCCGCTCAGGAGGGCAATCAGCCGAGAGGGCAGGGTGACCGGCCCGAAAATGCCGAGCCAGGACGGTGGGGGCTGGAATCCCGGGATGGCGTCCGCTGCGGCGGCGACCTGGGGCATCCCCCCGAAGGGCTTGCCCTCGACGATGGCAAGCACCCTCACCTTGCCGGAGCGTATTACGGGCAGCGCCGTCGGGCCGAAGCCGATGGCGATATCGACTTCCCCCGTCAACGCGCCCTGCATCGATTGCACGCCTCCCTTGTACGGAACGTGCACCAGGCGGGAACCCGTGAGCTGCTGGATCTCCTCGCCCGTGAAATGGTGGGAGGTGCCGAATCCGGACGTGCCGTACGACACCTTTCCCGGGTTCGCCTTCGCGTAGTCGATCAACTGCGCGAGCGTTTTCACCGGCAGGGCCGGGCCGGCCACGATAACCGTTGTTGCGTTCCACACCTGCGTGAGCGCGGCAAGATCCTTGAAGACATCCACGCTCTTCGTCTTCGACAGGAACGGGCGCATGATGAGCGCGTTCTGCGTCGCCGCGAGGAGGGTATAGCCGTCGGGTGCGGCGCGCGCCACGACCTCGGCTGCTACCGCTCCGCCCGCCCCGGGCCGGTTGTCGATGATCACCGGCTGGCCAAACAGATGAGGCAGTAACCGGCGCAGCTGGACGTCGCCGCCGGTCCCCGCAGCGAGCTCGGTAACCATGCGGATCGGTTTGTCCGGGAAGGTTTGAGAGCACGCCGCGGACGCGGCCAGCAATGCCGATGCCGCCGTCAGCATTCGTGCCAGGCCCCGAGGCGGTCGCAACAGGGCTGAAAATACCTGCACCCGGATGCGCATGCCTTTCTCCACTCTCCGCTGCGGGCGCCGCTCAGTCGGCGCGTATGCCTGCCTGCTTGATGATCTTTCCCATCGCGAGCATGTCCGCCTTGATCGCTTTGGCAAGCTCGTCCGGAGAATTGCCCACGATCTCGGAGCCGGCCCGAAGGAACCGCTCTTTCACCTCCGGCCTGTTCAGAACCCTGAGCAGGTCCCGGTTGAGCTGATTGACAACGGCTGCGGGCGTCGCGCCCGGGGCGAATATGCACTGGTACGACGCCGCTTCATAACCCGGGAGCCCTGACGCCGCGATCGTAGGTAAATCCGGGAACAACGCGGACCGTTGCGCGGTGGTCACCGCCAGCGGCCTCACCCTCCCGGCTTGTATGTGCGCTCCGACACCGCCCGAGTTGGCGAACATCACCTGCGTTTCTCCGCCGAGCAGCGCGGTGAGCGCGGGCGCGCCTCCCTTGTAGGTAACGCGCACGATGTCGACTCCGGCCATGGCCTTGAACATTTCCGCCGGCAGATGCGTCGTGGAGCCCGAAATACCCGAGGAATAGTTGAGCTGTCCCGGGTTTTTCCTGGCAAGGGCAATCAAGTCCTTGACGGATTTCACGGGCAGCGAGGGGTGGACGACGAGGATCATGGGAGTCGCTGCCACCAGCGTGATCGGCGCGAAATCCCTGATCGGGTCGTACGAAACGCTTTGCATGAGCGGCAGATGCCAGAGCGCAGTCCCGAAACCCAGAAGGGTATAGCCATCGGGAGGCGCCTTCGCCACTACTTCGATCGGGATAACGGCACTGCCGCCGCGATTGTCGACGAGGACCTGCTGGCCCCATAGCTCCGTAAGTCCGGCCGCGACGATACGCGAGACGAAATCGCCGCCAGCCCCGGCTGCCGCGGTTACCACGCGCACGGGCTTGCCGGGATAGCCCTGGGCCCTGGCCGTATCCACATGTGCTACAAGAGCGGCAACCGCGCACAACCAGAAACTGGATCCCAGCCTTTGCCAGGATGATCGGTTCTTGAGGTTTCGCGTCAAGGGGCACTGGTCACAGGTCACCGGTCACTGGTCACTGGTCACGTCTTCACGGGCGCGGTACCGATCCACGGATGGTCGGCAATGTCGAAGAGGGCGTTTTCCGGCCCCTTGAACTTATCCGAGCGCTTTGGGCGGTAGTTTTTGGCCTTCTCGCCGGGATCCTCCGGCAGCTCGTCGTAGGCCACGCAGCCCGCCTCCAGGCATTTCTTCGCGGTGCCCTCCAGATCTTCGACATAGACGCCGAAGTGATGCGGGCCGGTGAAGTCCATCCCGCGACCGATCTGGTCCTGGCGGAACAGCAATATGGAAATGTTGATGTGACCGTCGGTCAGGACCACGCCGCGCGCCCGCGGGTTGTCGAGCCGCCGCACTTCCTCGAAGCCAAAAACCTTCTTGTAGAACTCCGCCTGCTTTTCGGGATTCAGGCTGGCGATTGCGAGATGCTGGATACGGGCCATGTGCTTGCTCCTTGCAGTTTGATTCGGGATCGTTATACCAGACTTGCCGGCGATCTCTTTCGGGGCGCGTAGCCGCTAGCGGCCTGGTACCACCGTGTCCACGATGCTGCGTACATCCGCTGCCGTCTCCATGCTCATGATCGCGTTCAACGCTGCATCGACCTGCGCCTCTTTCAGCACCGCGCCCGCGAGCATTCTGAACTTGTCGAACACCGCTTCCCTGGATTCCCAATTGTAAGAGTCGCCGCGCCCGCCGTTCGCTTCCACGCGAGGGCAAGCGATGCGCTCCCCGTTCTTCAGCGTGACGGCGACGTCCCACCAGTGCGCGCCGCCGAGGGAGCGGTGCGGCCGGCCGGCCGTCTCGGGATCCTGCGTGATGTTCACCTTCTGCAGGAGATCCTGCACGGCGGGGCGCCGGGCGGCTTCGTCGGTGAAGCTGGAGAGATCGAGCTTCCCGCTATCGACGATCATGGACGCGACCGTATACCACGTGGAGAATTTGCCCTGCAGACCGCTCTTCGGCCAGCGCAAATTCGGCGCCATGCACGAGGGCTCGTGTGTCGTCACGATATCCACCGACTGCACGTCCTCCGCCTTGATGGAACGCTTTTTGAAGAGATGCGTCATGGCCGTATTCGCGCCATGCGTTCCGCCGCAGCAAGGCCAGATCTTCATCGAGATGCCGTTGGCGACTTCCCGCCCGGTGCCCATCAGACCCCACGGGTTGCCGAGATGCCGCGGAATGTTGGAGAGATTCATCATCTCCTCGCCATAGACGGCCGCGTAGCCGAAGCGGTGCTCGATGATGTCCGGGTTCGCCTCGTAGCCTTTTTGCGCCATCTTGGCGGCGGTGACTGCCGCGCGGCAGGTATTGCCCGGGTGGAACGGTTTGGTCATCGTGCCGAAGTTGCCGCGCAATCCCGACGCCTGGGTCGCGCCGATCCCCAGCGCCATGCGCGCCTGCATCTCATCGAGGCCCAGCATTTTCGCCGCCGCGGCGGTGGACCCCAGCGTGCCGATGCTGGACGTGTTGTGCCAGCCTTTGCCGTAGTGATCGTGGCCCATGCTCTGGGTCACGGCAGTGGTGATGTCGAACCCGACGGCGTAAGCGAGCAGCGCCTGCTTGCCGCTCGTGTGCAGATCCTCGCCCAGCGCGAGCACGACGGGCATCAGCGTCACCGCCTGGTGGCCGGCGCCGTAATCGTCGAAATCTTCGGAATGTCCGAGCGTACCGTTCGCCATCGCTGCATTGACGGCGTTCGTCTCGATGCGCGTTCCGAGGACTCTCGAGACCGGCTTGCCGCCGAGCTCGTCCACGAGACTGGTCATGATCCTGCCCAGGGGGCGTGTCGTGCCGTAAATCGCGCAGCCGACCGCGTCGAGCAGGCACAGCTTTGCCAGATTCACCGCGGGGGTCGGAATGTCTTCGTACTTTGCACCTGCGATGAACGCAGCCATGCGTTGTGTCGTGCCCATCAGTTTCTCCCGTCGTAGGTTCGTCAGACCATCAGGCGTGCTACTTCATGTACTCCTTCTGCCATTTCTCGAATTCGTCGGTGCGGATGACCTGCCGGGCCAGCTCACGATCCGCCTCCTTTCCCTTCAGCTGGGCGGCATCGCCACCGTCCTTGAGGAATTTCAGCGTGTCATGGATAGCCTTCACCGCCACCAGGTAGGTGGGGTTACCCAACATGATGATCTTGACGTTGTGGTCCGAGCAGAATCTGGCGTCGTCCTTGACCTCACTCGGAGGAGCAAGAATCGTGATGGGAATATTCGGAACAGCTTTGTGAGTGGCCTCTATGTCCGCTTTGCTCTTCACTCCGGTCAGCATGAACGCCTCGGCGCCAGTCGCCGCATACGCCTTGATACGGTCGACAGCATGCTCGCGATCCTGACCCCAGGTGGCTGTGCGAGCGATGATCACCGTGGTGGGATCGGTGCGCGCGGCCACGGCGGCCTTCAGCTTGCCGACCTGAGTCGCGACAGGGTTGAGGCCCGGGTTCTCGACGCCAAACTGCCGGGGCACCACATTGTCCTCGATCTCGATGCCCGAGACGCCGGCTGCCTCCAGATCGCGCACGCAGCGCCAGACATTGACCGCATTGCCGAACCCGTCCTCGGCGTCCACCATGATCGGAATATCGGTGTTCCGGGTGATCCGGCGGATATGGTCCTGCACATCGGGGAGGGTGGAGATAACGATGTCGGGAGCGGCCAGATTGGATGCCTTGCCGACTGATCCGGATAAGACCAGGAGGTCATATCCGACGATCTGGGCGATACGCGCCGAAAGCGGGTCAAAGATATTGGCCGCCAGCGTGACAGTCGGTTTCCCCAGCAGCGCCCGGTACATCTCATTTTTCCTGGACATGCTATCTCTCGTTTCTGCGGAATCCCGCTATGGGTGCTTCGTAATCCGGGAGCGGTCAGGGCCTCCCCGTGGCATGATCATCGTCGCTGGATTGTCTCACGAGAGCGAAGCGGCACGCATCGCACGGAATCAACCGGCGGCCGTTCTTTCGCGCTCGCGCATGCTACAGTGAATCGGGCGCAGTCCTCGGCGGAGGGGTATCCATGAATACCATGACCAGGAGCTTGCTCGCGGCCGCCGTGCTCGCGTACAACAGCGCGTCTGTCGCGCAGGATAAGCCGGGCGGGTATCCGGTTCGGCCCATCCGGCTCGTCATTTCGGGATCTCCCGGTGCGGGCGGCGACATGATGGCGCGCGCAGTAGCCCAGATGCTGACCGATGCCTGGGGCCAGAATGCCATCGTCGACAGCCGGCCTGGCGGCAGCGGCGTGATCGCCGTAGAGCTGGCCGCGAGATCGGCGCCTGACGGTTACACGTTGCTCAGCCTGGGGGACAACTTCATGCTTCTGGGTGCGCTGAAGCGCGTCCCGTTCGACGTGTTGAAGGCGTTCGATCCGGTCGTCCCCACATCCGCTCAGCCCTACGTCCTCCTTGCGAACCTGAACATGCCGGTCAAGTCGATCAGGGAGCTGGTCGCGTATTCGGCAACCCAGAGAGTCACCTACTCGGGATCATCAGGGGTTGGCGCCACGGTACATCTCGGCATGGAGCGATTCGCGCAGCTATCCGGCGCGAAATTGCTGTTCATACCGTACAAGGGAACCGCTCCCGGCGTCATTGCCGCCATGGCGGGCGAAATTCAAATGGTGGCCGCGAGCTCGATGGCTGCGACCGCCGCGATTAAGACCGGCAAGGTGCGCGCGTTGGCCGCCCTGGGTCTTACGCGTATACCGTCAATGCCGGACCTGCCGACGGTCGCCGAGCAGGGATTTCCCGGGTTCAAGATCACGAATCGCTACGGTCTGCATGCGCCGGCGGGCACCCCACGCGCGATCGTCGCAGCGCTCAATCGCGTGGTGAGCGACGGGATGCATTCCCCGCAGATGAGGCAAAAGCTCGAGATCGAGGGAGCTCAACCGGCCGAACGCATGACGCCCGAGCAGCTCAAGGCAACGATCGCGCGCGAGTACGCCGAAGTGGAGCAGCAGGTGAAGCGGCTGAATATCAAGATTGAATAGTCAGATCGACGCTTTCGAAGTGAGATACGCGCGCACGATCTCCTCGCCCGTCGCGAACCACACCCCGTCGTGACCTTTGATGTAGGCGAGCGCCTTGTCGAGCGCGCCGATGCGGTGCGGCACGCCCGTCATGAAGGGATGCAGGCAGATCGCCATCACGCGCGCCGCTTCCGCCCCTTCGGCGTAAAGGACGTCGAAGGTATTCCGGATGATGTGGCCGAAATCCTCGCCGGTCGCGAAGCGATAGTAGACCTGCCCCGAATCGTTGACCTCGTACGAGTACGGCAGGTAGACGAGCTCCCTGCCGCCGGCCTTCATGCGGTACGGCTGGTCGTCGTTCACCCAGTCGGAAACATAGAGGTAGTCCTCCTCCGCGAGGTAATCGAGCGTGCCCCACGTCTCGGCGAGACCCGACCCGAGCCAACCGACCGGTCGCTTGCCGGTCGCTTCGGTCAGGCGCTTCGTGCAGTAGCGGATCAGCTCGCGCTCCTGCGCAGGATCGAGTGCCGTCAGCCGCGTGCTGTTCGTCTTGTTGTGCCCCATGAATTCCCAGCCGAGCTTGACCGCGTCCTCGATGATCTGGGGGTGGTGATCGCAGATGTCGGCATTCGTCGTAGCCGTCGCCCGGATGCCGTGCTTCGTGAGCACATCCATCATCCTGAACACACCGACGCGGTTGCCGTAATCGCGCTGTCCCCACGCCCGCACCGTCGGTGCTTTATGCTCGTGCGCTTTCTCCCACGGGTGGCCGGCGAGCGGCGTCTCGAGCGAAAAAAACTCCAGGTTCGGGATCACCCAGACGGCGAGGCGCGCGCCATTCGGCCAGTTCCACTTCGACCTGCGGTTGATCGGCACGTACGGGAACGGGCCGTAGTCCATCGGTTGCATGGCATCCCTCCCTGGGTTACTCGAGCTTCGTGCCCGAGCGCTTGATGATGTCGCCCCACTTGGCGAGCTCGGCGCGCATGTACGCGGTGAACTGCTCGGGCGTCGAATCGACGGGCTCGACGCCGAGCGTAGCTTAGCGTTCGACCATGTCGGGCGCGCGCATCGCTTTGGTGAGCTCAGCGTGCAGGCGATCGACGACAGCCCGCGGCGTTGCTGAAGGCACGACGACCCCGTACCAGCCCGCGAGATCGTAGCCGGGAACGCCGGACTCCGCGATCGTCGGATATTCCGGATAAAGCTTCGAG